>Ga0210403_10003367_pt1 | contig 14139 bp, 13 predicted proteins | sample IncBWC19MmetaG_FD_150863 | JGI IMG/M metagenome (GOLD analysis project Ga0210403, IMG submission 150863) | Forest soil microbial communities from Barre Woods Harvard Forest LTER site, Petersham, Massachusetts, United States - Inc-BW-C-19-M | ecosystem: Environmental > Terrestrial > Soil >... | reverse complement strand
GCTTGCTGTGGCTTTCTGTTTTTGCGCAAGCCAGTCGACCGCAAGTGGGGTACGCCTCTCGTGCTGGCGGGACTGCTAGCCTTTTTTCTTGTTGTGGGTCTGAGTCCGCACATTCCTTATCCAATCTTGCACGATTCGCTGCTTGCCCCGGCATTCGCGGCCATCATCTACGGGTTGGCGCTGCGTCCCCGGTGGGCTGCCGTGCTGGAGATCTCACCTCTGGTTTTGTTGGGCGAGGCCAGCTACAGCCTGTATTTGCTGCACTCGTTCATCCTAAGTGTGTATTTCATGCCCATGGGGGTACTCCGGCAAATGAGCCCGTTGAAGTTTGCCATCGGCATTGCACTCCCTATCGTAGTCTCGGTCCTCGTATACAAGCTCCTTGAGCAGCCTGCCCGCAACTGGCTGCGCCCGAAGAGTCCGCAGCCAGCGGACGCAACACCAGTCGCAATCACGGCTTAATTTTCGCAGCTTGCAAACAGTGCGGAACGTTAATAGCCAAGGAGAATGCGCAGATCGCGAAGGTTGTTGCCGGTAGGTCCCGTCACGATTGCATCACCGAGCGCCTGGAATAAGGGATAGCTGTTGAAGTTCGCCAAACACTCTTGGGAGGAGAGACCTCTCTCCTGCGCTCGCACAACTGTGGTGCCATCCACGATCGCACCGGCGGCGGGACTGTTGCCGTCCACGCCGTCCGTACCCGCGCTGAGTATCGTGATGTTCTCGCCAGCAATCTTCTCCGCGCAGGAAAGCGTAAACTGTTGATTGCGGCCCCCAACGCCGCCATTCGTTACCTTCACCGTAATTTCCCCGCCGCTAATCAAACAGACTCTCTCAAATTTCTCTCGCAGTCCGCGCAGACGGCCAAGTAGATAGTCGCGGGCGCGCAGGTAGTCCGAATCGTCGCAAGTGTTGTCTACTTCCGCATGAAACCCGAGACGTTCTGCTTCCGCCTTAGCAGCTTCGGTTACAGTCGCGTTTGAAAGCATCGTCCACCAGCGGCTGCGACTGAATTCGGGATCGCCAGACTTCGGTGTTTCATCCAAAGCGCGCCGCTGAAACAATTCGCGAACCGATGCCGGAAAACGTTCAAGCAGGCCATACTTCGAAGCGATGGCATAGCAATCTTCGATGGACGTCGAGTCAGGCATCGTCGGTCCCGAAGCCAAGGCGTCAGGAGTGTTATCGGGAACGTCCGATACCAGAAGCGAAACCTGCTGGGCCGGATATGCGGCAGCTGCAAGTCGCCCGCCTTTTACTGCGGACAAGTGTTTGCGGATGGCATTGATTTCGGCGATTGGCGCGCCGGAAAGGACCAACGCTTCGTACGTCGAAATTAAATCAGACAGTGAAATTTCGTCGTCAATCGGCTTTTCTACCATGGAGGATCCGCCTCCGCTCAACAGAAATATCACGATAGATGCAGCGTCTAGCGCGCCAAGGGATTTCAATATCGCGTGGCCGGAATGAATCGACTCCTGATTCGGCAAGGGGTGTCCGCCGTGAAAATAACGAAAGCCCCGCAACTGGGGCGCGCCACTCTCTGGTCCAGCGATGATGCCCTCGAAGCGGTCTCCTGCCTGATTTTGCAGCGCCTCTACCATTGCGTGCGCAGCTTTCCCGATGGAAACCACAAATATCCGGCTATAAGCGTTCAGGTCGTAAAGGTCCTCACAGACCCGCAGCACTGCGCGTTCGCAGTTCACGTTCCTGCGAAAAGTTTTATCGACGCTGGCCTCTGCCAGCGCGTACTGAAACAAATGTTTAGCCTTGTCGCGCATCTCATCAGCCAAAGTATGCGGGGTAGCGGCAGACATGGCAGAATTATAGCGATGAGAGTTGGCTGACTGGGATTAGTCAGATAGTGAAGGCACCGATGCGCAATTCGAGAATCGCACAACGGTTCGGGAGATTTCTCTTTGTCATTGTGATCGCGAGCCTGGCGTTTCTCTCTCTATTTGCTCAGCAAGCAAAACCATCGACTGCATCGGACTCGGGCCATTCGGTTACATTAACCTGGCAGCCCACGGCAGGAGCTAAATACTATTGTGTCTATCGAAGCACAGTCAGCAAAGCGGGCTACCAGAAGATTGGAACCAGTCCCAGTCCAAACTACAAAGACGCGCCCGTGCCCGGCAAGACCACGTTTTACTACGTGGTGACCGCGGTAGACAACAAGGGCGAAAGCAAATTTTCGAATGAAATAAAAGCTGTCGTACCCTGAATCAAAGTTCCGTGAGTTAACCCAGCACAACAAGCAGTCGGCGGATCTCTATCTTAGCTGCGCCTTGGGAAGTTGTTCTTTGATCCATGCTTCGATCACTTCTCGCAGTTCTCGCAGCCGCCCTTCGAAGAAGTGATCCGCATTTTCGATGATCACCAACTTCTTGGGCTCCGGAACCGAACTAACAAATCGTTCCAATTGCTCGCGCGGTCCGTACTTGTCATTTTCGCCGCTCACGAACAGCTTTGGTTTGGCACATTTCTGAAGAAAATCAAGATCGTAGACTCGATTCTCAACCGCTAAAACCGGGGTTCCGACACCGATTACTGCTTTTACTCTGTTATCGGGACACGCAGCTCGCAATCCCACCGCTGCGCCGAAAGAGAATCCGGCGAAGATGATGGGCGAATCAAACTCGCGTTCCAGCCACTCGAGTGCGGCGCGAACGTCATCCAATTCGCCGCGCCCGTTGTCATGTTGTCCGTGACTCAGCCCAGCACCGCGAAAATTGAACCGCAGGACCGGAAACCCAAAACTGTTCAGCGCTTTCATGGTGTGAAATACGACTTTGTTGTGAAGTGTCCCGCCGAACAGAGGATGAGGATGGCAGACCACACCCGCGTGAGTAGCATTCTCTGCACCTCGATTCAATAAGGCTTCGAGTCTGCCGGCGGGCCCCTTGATAAAGAACGATTGAATAGTGGCGGGTTGAATGTCCACGATATCTCACGTTTGAACAAGGACGGACTGATAGTGTTGAAAATCAAAATCCCCGCCCTGTCTCTCCGAAAAACGGAGAGACGAGGACGGGGCACCCTCAACGATAGAAGCGCTCGAATTATGCGGCGCGGCTTTTCGCCGATGTTAAGGGTTTATAGCCCGACTCACCCGCCTTTTTCACTGCATGATTCGCGTCTTCGCGGGAAAGCAGTGGCGTCGTCTGCACTGATTTGCAAGCCCCTCCTCCAGCAAACGCAATCGAGATGCCGGCGGCGCTGACATTGTTGGGCATCTCGGTGATCATCACGATGTCGTACTCTCCAAAGGCAAACCAGGCACTCTCGATCTTCCCACCTAACTTTTCTATGGCTGATCGGACAACTTCGATACGATCTTGAGGTTGCGCAATCAAGGCTCCCCAGCTCTCGGACGTATAGGCGATCTGGTGCAGATAATGCGGCATGTCAGCCTCCTCGAAATCACGGACGCGCGAATCATGCCCCAGGCGGAGAGCCAAGTCAAGCGCCAGATCAGCATTGACGGGTGGGTGTTCCGAGAATAAACTTTGCCCGTCCCAAATACACCAACCTTAGGAGGTCTCTATATGCGTTGTTTGCTCAAAGTCACAATACCGGTCGAAAACGGAAATGCAGCTATCTCGAATGGTAGCCTTCCCAAAACCATCGAATCGATTCTTGGTGAACTAAAACCCGAGGCGGCGTACTTTGCCGAAGACAGCGGTCAAAGGACCTGCTTCATCTTCTTCGATCTAAAAGAACCGTCCCAGATTCCGGCCGTAGCCGAGCCATGGTTTTTGGCCTTTAACGCCAAGGTGGAATTCCGTCCTGCAATGAATCTCGAGGATTTGAAGAAGGCCGGCCCTGGCATTGAACGGGCACTCAAGACCTATGGCCGGATGGAGAGAGCAACAGCCGCTTGAGTGGTTTCAAGTTGATTCGAGGGCTTAGCCGCAACTAGTCCGCGACATGATCAGCCCCGCCGCCGTGCTATAATTTCATTTCGCCTGCGTCGGTTTCGAGGTGATCTGTGGAGCTCTCCTGCGGCGAACCCTGTGCAATTCCAGTTTATTGAAGGCGAGGTCTATCCATGTCTGGACACTCAAAATGGGCAACAATCAAGCATAAAAAGGGCGCATTAGACGCCAAGCGCGGAAAAATATTCACTCGCCTGATCAAAGAAATCAGTATCGCCGCTAAGAACGGCGGCGGAGACCCGGACACCAATCCCCGGCTGCGTGGCGCAATTCTAGCCGCCAAATCTGAAAACATGCCGCAAGACAACATCAAGCGTGCAATCCAGCGCGGTACCGGAGAATTGCCGGGCGCAACTTATGAAGAGTTTTCGCTCGAAGGCTATGGACCAGGCGGCGTAGCTGTTCTGCTCGATATCAATACCGATAATCGCAACCGCACTGTCAGCGAAATTCGCCACGCCTTCGGCAAGAATGGCGGCAACATGGCCGATGCGGGCGCCGTTTCATACATGTTCCATAAGAAGGGCGACATTGTTATTCCCAAAGCCAAAGCGAAGGAAGACGACCTGATGGCAGTTGCGCTCGATGCCGGTGCCGAGGACCTGCACGATGACGGGGAGAATTGGGAAGTCCTCACCGAGCCTTCCGCTTACGAAGCTGTGTTGGAAGCGATCAAGAAGGCTGGCTTCGAGGTTACATCCTCCAGCGTCACCCTGATTCCGCAAAACTACATCAAGCTCGAAGGCGCTCACGCCGCCACAATGATCAGGCTTATGGAGGCATTTGAAGATCACGATGACGTGCAAAACGTGCATTCCAACTTCGACATCGATCAGAAGCTTCTAGAGGAAGTAGCAGGATAGCGATGTGACAGCCAGAGATTCAGCCGCCTGAATGGCGGCTTTCTTTTTTATTCCTGTCAAGGATTTCCGTCACAGAAAGTTTTCAACACCGCGGTGCATAATTCTGTGGAAAACAAGGAGTCTATTCCCGCAAGTAGTTTATCCAGAAGCTCTTCTACAGCTTGCACTGGGTTGGGTGCTGCATCCCCAAGAGCGATTTTCGCGGCCAAAGTCTGTGGGAAACTTTTGAAAATTAGACTCGATAACTTGCTGGTTGAGCGCGGCCTCGCTGAATCGCCAGAAAGAGCCCGGGCCTTGATTCTGGCAGGAAGAGTTTTAGTTGCCGAGCAAAGGGCTACAAAGGCGGGTACTCCGACTGAGTGGGACGCGTCCATACGCGTTCTCGGCGACGAACGAAAGTACGTCAGCCGCGGTGGTCTCAAGCTTGAAAAGGCTTTGGAACATTGGAAGATCGATGTGCAGGGTAACACTTGCCTCGATGTCGGCGCCTCCACCGGTGGTTTTACCGATTGCTTACTGCAGCATGGCGCCGCTCACGTGATAGCTGTGGACACAGGTTACGGCCAAATCGATTTCCGCCTTCGGCAAGACCCTCGCGTGCGACTGCTGGAGAACACGAACGCGCGTTATCTAACGCACGACCAGCTTGGCGTCGCTATCGATTTCATCGCGATAGATGTCTCCTTTATCTCCGCGACTTCAGTTTTGCCAGCAGTAATTAGCGCTGCCTTCCCCGATCCAGCATCGCGGCAGATAGTCGTCCTGGTGAAACCTCAATTCGAAGTGGATCGTGAACATGTAGAAAAGGGCGGCATAGTCAGGAGTCCCGAGGCTCAAAGCGCATCCGTGGAAAAGGTCCGTAGCTCGCTGCTGGATTTGCATTGCAAGGAAACCGACGTGATCGAATCTCCAATTCTGGGTGCGGAAGGAAACCGCGAGTTCCTACTGTATGGGCTATTCTGAGCGTTCGGTTAGAGACGTAGCTTGTTCGTCTTCATTGCTTCAAAACCTGCGATCTTCAATCTTTCCGAAATGTTTCTGTACAATTCAAATTCCAATATGAATAGCAGCAAGGCAAACAACCCTCCCACCGGCAAGACGGTGGGCATCGCTTCCAAACCGAACAAGCCGGAGCTGGCAAACATCGTCCCCGGACTTCTCGATTGGTTTCATAAACACGAATACAAAATCGTCGTCGATCCCGAGACCTCGTTTTACGCGCCCGGCATTGAAACTCTGTCGCGAGAAGCGATGGGCTCCCGGCCGCTAAACTTCGTAGTTGTGCTGGGGGGAGACGGAACCCTACTCTCTGCCGCGCGCGCGGTCGCCAAGGCTGGCATCCCCGTGCTCGGAGTGAATCTGGGATCCCTCGGCTTCCTCGCCGAAGTGCCCCTCGAAGAGTTATACCCCACGCTTCAGGGTATCGAGGAGAACCGCTGCAGCGTTGAAACACGCTCCATGGTGCGATGCGAAGTAGTTCGCAAAGGGTCCAGCGTGGCGCACTACGACGCGTTAAATGACGCTGTGATGGGCAAGGGCACGATCGCTCGCTTGAACTACTGTGAAGTGTTCATTGACGGTCTCTTTGTATCGAGCTACAAGGCTGACAGCTTGATTGTTTCAACCCCGACTGGCTCGACCGCTTATTCCCTTGCCGCTGGAGGTCCAATTGTGATGCCTTCCGTCGATGCGCTGATAATTACGCCGGTTTCCGCGCACTCGCTCACCCATCGTCCTCTCGTCGTGAAGGACACAGCTAAAATCGAAATCATTATCAACACTGGTCAGGATGAAGCGTACTTGAGCATTGACGGCCAGATTGGCATGCCAATCTTTGATGGAGACCGAATCCATTGCCGAAAGTCCGATCGGCATGTGAAACTTCTGCGCATCAAGGGCACATTCTTCGACGTGCTCCGCAACAAGCTGAAGTGGGGACAAGGCTAGACACTCTGCGACGCTGACTCTCTAACCATGAAAATGTCCTGGGCAAAGTTTCTAACCGTTCTCTTCTCGATTCTGTTGGTAACGGTCGCGGCAGCACAATCGACACCCGCAGCCAATCTGATAATCACCAACGCAAAGGTTTGGACAGTCGATCCCGCTCTCCCAACGGCCGAAGCGGTTGCCGTGCTAGGTGAACGAATCGTTGCCGTGGGCTCGAGCAAACAAATTGACGCGTGGCGAGGCTCTCAAACGCGAGTGATAGATGCAGCAGGAAAGCTGCTACTTCCGGGCTTCAATGATGCGCACGTGCACTTCGTCGAAGGTGGCGCCCAGCTTGACTCGATTCAACTCAACGACACAACCAGCGCGAAGGAACTTGTGCGTCGCGTGGCGGAGCGAACCAAAAAAACTCCCAAGGGCGAGTGGATTCTTAACGGAGGCTGGGACGAGACGAAATGGAACCCGCCACAGTTGCCAACGAAAGAAATGATCGATGCCGCGACCCCCGATAATCCAGTCTTTCTCGATCGCTACGACGGCCACATGGGACTCGCGAACTCAGCAGCGTTGCGCCTGGCTGGAATCACTGCGCAAACGCCGGATCCGCCCGGAGGCCTAATCGTGCGGGACGAGCACGGAAACCCCACGGGGGCCCTAAAAGATGCAGCCAAAGATTTCGTCATCAAAGTAATCCCGCCTCTTTCGCATGACCAGCGAATGCAGCAAGCCCGGCGCGCTCTCGCTTACGCCGCATCCCTCGGGGTAACGAGCGTCCAGGAAATGAACGATGAGGAGACCGACAGTTTCGCGAACTTTGAAGTCTATGCCGAGCTGTTGGAACGGAACGAACTCACTTCGCGTATTTACGTTGCGCCTGCGATCTTCGATTGGGACAGGCAAGCGAAAGTCGGAATCCGTCACGGATTCGGGTCTCCGTATCTTCGCCTTGGCGCGGTGAAAGGATTCGCCGATGGCTCGCTGGGCTCACGCACCGCATATTTCTTTCAGGGATACAGCGACGCTCCCGACAGCTTTGGACTTCTGCACAAAGAAATGCAGCCACTATCCCGTGCGCAAGATTGGATGATCCGGGCCGATGCCGCGGGATTGCAACTTTGCACCCACGCTATCGGCGATGGCGCCATTTCAACCGTTCTCGATCTTTACACCGAAGTAGTGAAAGCTAACGGACCTTCCGATCGCCGCCTCCGCATCGAACACGCTCAGCACATGGCCGCAAAAGATTTTGCTCGTTTTGCTCAGATGCATGTCATCGCTTCGGTGCAGCCCTACCAGGCAATTGACGACGGCCGCTGGGCTGAAGTCCGAATCGGTCATGACCGCGCCAGCCGCACCTATGCCTTCCGCACCTTCTTGAATGATGGCGTCCGCCTCGCCTTTGGAACCGATTGGGCCGTGGCGCCTCTCAACCCTTTATTAGGCGTCCACGCCGCAGTAACCCGAGCCACGCTGGATGGCAAATATCCAGGAGGCTGGTTCCCCGAACAAAAGCTGACCGTGGCTGAGGCGGTCGAAGCCTACACGATGGGTTCTGCGTATGCGGAATTTCAGGATAAAGAAAAGGGCTCAATCACTCCCGGAAAACTGGCAGACATGGTTTTGCTCAGTGACGATATCTTCTCGATCGAGCCAGACAAGATCAAAGATGCGAGAGTAGTGAAAACAATTGTGGGTGGAAAAGTAGTGTGGGAGACGGGCGAGCACAGCGAAGCGCCATCGAAATAAGTCCAGTCCCGCGCGCTGGCCGGACAAAAGCAGATTCCTCGCGTGGCGATGCTGGCTGCGTGCCGATTGAGGGGCTCGGAATGACAAGGTAGCCTACTTTTGGGCGGCGCTCCTCGAAGTCTTTACACTTCCTGCCTCATCAAATCAGCAATTGTTTCGCGCCGTCTTACGACTTTCGCTGACTTTCCACCCACCAATACTTCCGCCGGACGCGGACGCGTATTGTAATTCGAAGCCAGCGCCATCCCATACGCACCGGCGTCCAATATCGCGACCAAATCGCCTTCGTTCAGGGACGGCAGAGTACGATCACGCGCGAAAAAGTCGCCAGTCTCGCAGATTGGTCCGACAACATCAACAGTCTCATCCGGAGACGACTGACTGTTAACAGATACTGGAACGATCTCATGATGGGCCTGATAGAGCGATGGACGGATCAGATCGTTCATCGCCGCGTCCACGACCAGAAATTGCTTTGCGCCGTTCCATTTCTTGTAGAGTACCCGGGTAAGCAGAACGCCAGCAGGCGCAACGATGGAACGCCCCGGTTCGAGCAAGATATGCACGCCGAGGCTACGCAACGGTCCCAGCAGAGCTTCTGCATAATCCGCTACGGAATCTTCAAATCTACTCGCGCCACCGTCGTACGAGATACCTAGCCCTCCGCCAGCATCCACATATCGAATGTCGTGACCGTCCGAGCGCAGTTGCAGCACTAATTCAGCAACACGCTCCATGGCTGCGGCAAATGGCTTCATATCGGTAATCTGCGATCCGATATGCACGCTCACTCCCGCAACATTCAAGTACTTCACCGCCGAAGCTTTGCCGTAAAGCCCGCGAGCCTCAGCAATGGGAACTCCAAATTTATGCTTTTGCAGCCCAGTAGAAATGTAAGGATGGGTTTTGGCCGGCACATCGGGATTCACCCTAAACGCGATGTGAGCCGTTTTCTTTAGTCGCGACGCGCATTCGGACACAACCCGCAACTCCGACTCGCTTTCCAGATTGAACAGCATAATGCCGTCTCGGATGGCGGCCAATATTTCCTCGCGAGTCTTCCCCACTCCGGAAAAAACGATCCGATTGGCGGCCCGCTTATCCGCTCGGATCACGCGCGCAAGCTCACCGCCAGAAACCACGTCGAAGCCGCAACCCATCTTCGCCAAAAGCCGCAAAATACTCAGATTCGAATTAGCTTTAACCGAATAGCAAATCGTGTGCGGGAATTTACGGAATGCCCGCTCGAACATCTCGATCCGTTGGCGAATCGTCGCAGCGGAGTAGACGTACAGAGGTGTGCCGAACCGATCGGCAAGTTTCGAAAGAGGCACGCTCTCGCAATGAAGGGACGACGTCGCGGATACGAGACGTCTTAAAGTCCCCTGCTCCCGGAATTCAAAACCTGGTGGGCGGCCAGAAGCGGCCGGCGTCGGCTTCACTTCGGCTTTCCAGAATTGTCTTTGACTTTTATTGCGACCACGGTCTGATCGTCGAAGGTTTCTACCCCGACCGCATGTTCCGACGCGGCTTTGAAAAGCGAATTCACCAACGATTCAGCGGAGTTTTCGTAACACTCTGCAATAACCTTTTCCGCCCTCGTTCGGCCGAAGAGCTCTCCCTTTGCATTCGTGGCATCGAGAATGCCGTCACTGAAAAAGACAAACATATCGCCGGGCTTTGCCTTAAAAGAAAGTTCATCGTATTCCGGGTCTTCAAACAAGCCCAACGGCATCCCTGTCGCTTCGATAATCTCCACTTTCCCATCGCGACAATGCACAGGACGCGGAAGTCCGGAGTTCGCTACTTGCAAGGTCAGATTGACGTCGTCCCAAACTGCATAGATGATCGACACGAACTGGGCCTCGATTTTCCGTTCGACCAGAGAGTAGTTCACGGCAGACAACATTTCAGCCGGCCCCGGCTCGATGGGTGCGTGTGACCGAAGAATTCCACTCACTAGAGCCGCAAAAATCGCCGCAGGAGCGCCTTTGCCGCTGACATCGCCAATTACAATCGCGGTCCGAGATTGCGAATAGTTCACGAAATCGTATAAATCTCCGCCGATCGCTCTCGCCGGCGAAAATTTCGCCGCGATTTCCAGATTGGCCAGCTTGGGCAGCGACTGCGGCAAAAGGCGGAATTGCAATTCCCGCGCCATCGCCAAATCGCGTTCCAGACGCTTCTCCTGCCGCTCAATTTCCTCATAGAGTCTTGCATTCTCAAGGGCGATCGCGACCTGCGCCGCCAGAGTGGTGACTGTGCGCCGATGGTCGTCGGTGAAAAATCCCTTTCGAGTATGTTCGAGATCTAACACCCCGATGACCTTCTCTTTGTAAATAAGCGGCACTGCCAACTCGGACCGCGTTTCAGGATTGGTTGAGATATACCGGGGGTCCTTCTTTACATCAGGAACCAGCACAGCCTGTCTATGTCGAGCCGCGTACCCCACGATCCCATCCCCCAAGGGAATATCGTGTTTGAGCTGAATGTTCTCTTTAAATCGAATCGAAAAACGGTGCTGAAGTTTCTCTCCGCTAGCGTCCAACAGCAAAATGCTAAACATCTGGTAATCGATCAAGCGGCTTAGCAACTCGCCGATGTGTTTCAACAGCTCGTCCAGGTTAAGAATGGAAGTAAGCTCTCGCGCAATTTCATTCAGCAGAAGCAGAGTGCGAGCTTGCCGCGAGGTGCGCGTGTGCAGCCGGGCGTTTTCAATTCCAATCGCCATTCGCGAAGCGATCAGAGTAAGCAGCCGCTTATGCTCCTCCGTAAAGTGATCGGGACGAATCGATTCGATGTCGATCACGCCGATGACTCGATTCTTCACGATCAGCGGAACTGCCAGTTCCGAACGCACCCCAGGAACCGCGGAAATATACTGCGGTTCTTGTGAAACATCGTGAACGAGAATTGCCTCACGGCGCTGCGCAGCGATCCCGGTCACTCCTTCGCCTACTTTGACGTGTATACGCTCTGCCATCTCGGCGGGATAACCAATCTGGAATCGAAATCGAAGGTCCTGAGTCTTTTCATGCAGCAACAGGATTGCGAAAATCTCGTAGTCAATCACTTTGCGGACGAGTTCCGCCACCCGGCGCAGAGTCGTATCCAGGTCGAGTGTGGTATTCACAACGTCCGCCACTTCGAGCAAAAGCGGGTCGACGTGGCTTTGAATATCGTTAGCTGTTGTTGCCATTTGTGTAGTTTTCAATAATACCAGTCACGTTCGCTGGCCACGCCATCAAAGCAATTTCAGGTAGCGGAATTTGCAATCCACATGCATGGTAATCCGGCCTGGCCTGTGGGAGACTATCCGCATGTTGTCCCTAATCCCGAAATACTTGAGGGTTCCTTGCCCAAAATGCGGCGCAAAGATTGGAGATGCTTGCCAATTGTTCGGAAAATTTGAAGCCACTCCCGCTTTGTTGTGCCACGATGAAAGCGTGGCTTTGTTCAAAGGGGATGCCAGTCCAATTTCAGCCTGAATTTTGCATCATGTTAAACTCGAATTAAGCCCAATCATCGAGGAAATAGTATGAAGTTTGGTGTCATCATTTTTCCTGGTTCGAACTGCGACCACGATGCTTATTGGACGATCCAGCATGTGGCAAACCAGCCGGCAACCTTCCTGTGGCATGAATCGCATGACCTCGAAAATTGCGATGCGATCGTCGTCCCTGGGGGATTCGCCTACGGCGACTATCTGCGCACCGGGGCTATTGCGAAGTTTTCTCCGGTAATGGATTCAGTCCGAAAGTTTGCCGACGGCGGAGGGCTGGTGTTGGGGATCTGCAACGGATTTCAGATTCTCTGCGAATCTGGGCTGCTACCTGGAGCACTGTTGCGTAATGCGGGCTTAAAATACGTCTGCAAGCCGGTACATGTGCGAGTGGAGAATGCTGACACTCCTTTTACCAATACTTGTCGGCGCGATGAAATTCTCACAATTCCCATCGGCCACATGGAAGGCAACTACTTCTGCGATTCGAGTACGCTTAAACAACTACAACGGGAAAACAATATCGTATTCAGGTACTCCACCGCCGAGGGTCAGATCACAGAAGACGCAAATCCCAACGGATCGCTCGACAACATCGCCGGAATCTGCAATCCGGGACGCAACGTGCTGGGAATGATGCCGCATCCTGAGCGCGCCAGCGAGGCAGAGCTTGGCGGCACTCAAGGCTTCAAGGTTTTCGAGTCGCTAGTTGGTGCGATGGCGTCGAAGTAGTCCAGTACAAATCTTTACGAAATATTCCCCTTCAGCACGCTCCTTAAATACTTTAGCAAGGTACAATCATTCAACTAACGTCTGGAAATAAGCCAAATGGAAGCTGCCAGGAATCCACTCGCGTAATGCAATCTCGGACTCATATCAATACAGCCCGTTTCATCCAGCTCTTCATTGGTTTCCTGGCTCTCAGTTCGTCCTGCCTGTTCGCTCAGAAGTTGCCCGAAATCGATCTATACGGCGGTTTCTCTCATATTCGCTTCAACAGTCCTTCATTTGGCTTTTCAAACTATTCCAGCCTTAATGGATATTCAGCCTCAATCACGGCTCCGCATCTGTACGAGCAGCTCGGTCTCACATTTAATGCCAGCGGAGACTACAGCTCAAAATTAACGGTTTACAACTTCTTTTTGGGACCACAATTCACGTTCGAGAGAGGTCGTATCAGACTCTTTGGGAATGCTCTCTTTGGCAAGGGAGAGGCGAAGGTGCAGACTAAAACAGCAACCCGAAATGAAATCGCCAGCCAGGGTTTCGCCGCGGCAGTGGGCGGGGGTGTTGATATAAATGTCGCACGTCGTATAGCAGTGCGAGCGATTGATATCGACTATGTGCACACGAAAACATTCGGCAGCACCCAAAACACTTTACGGATCTCAGCCGGCGTGGTTTATCAATTTGGCAGAAAATGAGTCAGGCCAAAACACGAGTCCGCACACAGACAAGTATCGGATTGAAAGCACTTAGAATAATTCGCGCAAAATGGACAATGCTCTTGCTATCGCTGGCACTCCCCGCGATCGCAAGCTGCGGCTCGGCTGCGCCCTCTCATCTCGGCTACGTGGCGCTTCGTCAAGCGAATGGCGTTACTGCCTATCGCATCAATAACCAGTCCGCGAGTTTCACGCCGATCGTCGGATCCCCCTTTCCGGCAGGCGTCTCACCAGCCTCTGTTTACGCCCATCCGTCAAAGAAGTTTGTGTACGTGGCCAATCAGGGTGAAAACGATATTTCGCTCCTCACAGCGGACAGCCAGACAGGTGCGCTCTCCGAAGTTCTGCCGCGAGTTCCTACGGGGATATTTCCCTCCTCCCTCGGAATGGATAGCGGGGGCACTTTTCTGTTTGCCGCCAACGAGGCCTCCGCAAATATTTCCATTTACGCAATTAACTCTGGAAGCGGTGCTTTGACCCAAATTGCGGGCTCTCCTTTTGCAACCGGGACCAATCCTGTAAAGCTTAAGGTATCGCCTTCCGGGAAATTTCTTTACGTCCTAACTCCCAACTTGAGGTCGGTCTTTGCATATACGATCACTCAAGGTGCTGGGACTCTCCAGCCGGTCGCAGGATCTCCCTTCACGGTGGGCATCTCCCCTTCTTCTTTCACCATAGATTCTGCTGAGCACTTCATG
>Ga0210403_10003362_pt1 | contig 14153 bp, 10 predicted proteins | sample IncBWC19MmetaG_FD_150863 | JGI IMG/M metagenome (GOLD analysis project Ga0210403, IMG submission 150863) | Forest soil microbial communities from Barre Woods Harvard Forest LTER site, Petersham, Massachusetts, United States - Inc-BW-C-19-M | ecosystem: Environmental > Terrestrial > Soil >... | reverse complement strand
CGGATTGGTGATCCTGAGCTTGATGACGCCGAGCACAGTGAAGAAGGAGCAGAACAGCAGCGAGAACTGGATGAAGTCCAGCACCGCCTCGAACGAGCGGGTCAGCATCATCACGGTCGCCGCCGCGAGCTGAAACAGGATGGCATAGGCCGGGGCGCCATTGCCCGATTTTCGGGCAAAGAAGGAGATCGCCGGGATGTCCTCCCCCATCGTCATCATGACGCGCGGGCCGATCCACATCATCGCCGAGATCGAGGAGATCAGCCCGATGCAGATCATCGCCGCAACGATGCGTCCGCCGACATCGCCGAAGATATAGCGGCCGGAGATCGTGGCGACGTCGAGTTGGCCGGCGAGCTTGTCGATCGGCGCGGTGTGCAGGAACACGGCGTTCAGCGCCACATAGAGCACGGTGACGATCAGCGTGCCCGTGAGCAGCGCGCGCGGCAGGTTCTGGTGCGGGCTGTCCATCTCGCCGATGATGTAGGTCGCCGCATTCCAGCCCGAGAACGAGTACATCACGAACACCAGGCTGATCGCGAACGGCGCGCTCATGATCTGGCCGAAGGCAGCAGCCGTCGGCGCAAAGGATACGGCTTGCGGCGTGCCGATGAAAAATCCTGCTGCGAGGAAAGCGACGATCAGGACGACCTTGAGCACGGTCGAGACCAGCTGGAAGGTCGAGGAATGCTTGATCCCGGTCAGCTGGATCAGCGAGATGATCCAGACCGCCCCGACCCCAAGCGCCATCGGCGATACGCCGGGCACCACCGACTTGGCGTATTCGGCGAATGCCATCGCGGCGAGCGCAACTGGCGCCGCGAAACCGACCGTCGCGGACACCCAGCCGGCGAGAAAGCCGAAGGCAGGGTGATAGGCCCGGCTCAGGAAGTTGTACTCCCCGCTCGAGCGCGGAAACATGGCGCCGAGTTCGCTGTAGGAGAACACTCCGCACAGCGCGACAAGGCCGCCGACGATCCAGAGCAGCAGGATCGAGAAGCCGGACGGCATGTCCTTGACCTGGAAGCCGAGGCTGGTGAAGACGCCAACCCCGATCATGTCGGCGACGACGATCGCAGTCGCCACCATAACGGAAACCGCGTGCCCGCCTTCGAGAAGGCGGCCCGGCGGCAGTACCGCGCTCCCCGTTTCTGATGCTGTCATGTGGATACCTTCGGCGTCCCGCCGTCGCATCTATCGTGCAAGTTGACGTCCCCCAATTCAAGCAAGGTTAACGAAGTCCAAAACCATGTGGTTAGCTATGGTATTTTGATACCTATGCCTTTGATACCTATGCCCCGCTCCACTATGGCGTTGCGAAAAGCAGGTCCTCCTCCCACAATCAGGACACGATTTCGTGTTGATCTTGAGGCCTGTAGTCGAGACTTGTTCGTCCGCTTTCGGATGGGGAGTTTTTCCGGAAGCTTAACGTCGCCTAAACGCCCGGCAGGCTTTGATGTGCCGTGCGGGGTCGACTTGGGACAGTGGGTGGATGGTCGGAGCCAATCCGAAGAACCATGCGTGTGACGTCGCGCGCCGGATAGCGATACCGGGTGCGAACGGTCGCGTCCGCCGCTGGCGCTTGGCCGGTCTGGCCTGCGTGTTCGTCCCGCTTTCCCTGATGCTGGTTCAATGCGGTCGTGCCCCCAATCCCGGTGCGCTGGCCGCCAACGCCTCCGCCACTCAGACCGCCTCCGCAGCCGACAGCTTCGACGATCGCTTCCCGAAGCCGGAGTTCAGGGACCGCTTCCCCACCGCCAGTGAGGCGCTACCGCTGCGCCAGATGGCGGACTTCGGGCCGAAGCGCGTGCAGACACAAAACTACCGCGTCGCCTCGCTCGAGCCGACGGTGCCCTACAAGAAGCAGCCGCAGCCGACCGGTGAAGAGGTCACCACGCTGGTCAGCATGAAGTCCTCGGCGTTCCCCTATTACGGCAACAACCCCGCCTCCGACGCGCCCTTCCTCAATACTTCCTCCGGCGACCGCAAGGGCCATCGCAGCTATTCCGGCCACGTCTACTGGCAGGACCAGACCTACAGCGACAACCGCGTGCTGATGCACATCCCCGAGAATTTCGATGCGCAGAAGCCCGGCGTGATCGTGGTGTTCTTTCACGGCAATGGCGCGACGCTGGAGCGCGATGTGCGCGACCGTCAATTGGTGCCGCAGCAGATCACGGACTCCGGCGTCAATGCCGTCCTCCTTGCGCCGCAGATGGCGGTTGACGCCGCCGACTCCTCCGCCGGCAAGTTCTGGCAGCCGGGCGGCTTCAAGCGCTTCATGGATGAGTCGGTCGGCAACCTCGCCCGCCTCTATGGCGATCCCGACAGCGCGAAAGCGTTCGAGAAGATGCCGATCGTCATCGTCGGCTATAGCGGCGGCTTCCTGCCGACCGCCTGGAGCCTCGAGGTCGGCGGCATCTCTGACCGCGTCCGTGGCGTGATCCTGCTCGATGCGATCTATGGCGAACTCGACAAGTTCGCGTCCTGGATCGAGAACCACCGCAACGGCTTCTTCGTCAGCTCCTACACGCACTACACCTCGCCCCGCGACCATGAGCTGATGTCGATGCTGCGCGGCAAGGGTATCGGCGTTTCGGAAAGCATGGACGGACCGCTGCGTCCAGGCAGCGTGGTGTTCGTCAAGACCGGCGAAGGCATCACCCATCGCGATTACGTGACGCAGGCCTGGACCAAGAATCCGATCGAGCAGGTGCTGGTGAAGATGGCCGCGCCCTCGATGCGGGTGGCGTCAGGCATGACGACGTCATCGAGCCGCTAAGTCAGCTTGCCGCTGACGCCCTTCCCTCTTCCGCAACATTGCAGCAAAAAGGCAGCGCTTTGGCGCTGCCTTCGAAGCGGTTCTGATGAGGATCTGCGATCAGGCTTGAAAGAAGATCAGAACTCCTGAGGACTCAGGATTTCGGCAGTTTCGGCATCATGTCGACGAAGCCGTTGTAGCAGGCGAGCCGCTCGTCCTCTTCCTTGGTGTATTTGCACTCCATGACGGTCTTGGCCGCGGCCGCCTTCTCCTTCGGCGCGGGCTTGATGACTTCATCATAGCAATCGAGCCGGCCCTTGGTGCCGTCGTCGATATCCTGGCACGCCTGCAGACGAACCGCGATCGATCCCTTGGCCGTCCCCGTTTTCGCCTTGGCCTGCTTGGCGGGCTTTGCTTGCTCGGCCGGCGGCTGGTCGGCAGGCGGCGCGCTGGTCTGCGCGATAGCGGCTGCGGAATAAAGAATCGCGGCGAACGCCAACATCTTTTTCATATCTTTGGTCTCGTGCTCTGGGGATAATCCGGCGCAGGCAGTATCAGGCGATCCGTTGCGGGCCCGGACTTATCCAATCAGACTGGCTTTGCCAACAGGTCACTGCCGCCGTTTAGCGCCAGATGGTGCGGCGATCAAAGCAATTTCCGCGGCAAAATACTGCCATTTTTTGAAAAATCGCCGTCGAAGCCAGCCCTTCTCTCGGGACGTTTTCCGGCGGCATGTGAGCCGACACCGCCCCGCCAGGGACATTGCAACGGCTGATTCCCCTGCTATATCAAATCTAGTTCCCGCTTACCTGCGCTCGTTCGCAGGAGTGAGCCTCAGGAGAAGACCATGTCAGACCACAAGTCCGAGTCCGGATTCCAATATTCCATTACGAATCTGAAGCCCGCCGAGGCGGTGCAAAAGATCACCCTCACCTTTCCCGACGGCGCCAAGCGCGATTACCCTCCGAACACGACCGGTCTCGAGATCGCCCAGGGCATTTCGCCCTCGCTCGCCAAGCGCACGGTTGCGATGGCGCTCGACGGTGAGGTTGCCGATCTCAACGATCCGATCACGGCCGACGCCAAAATCGAGCTGCTCAACCGCGATGACGCGCGTGCGCTGGAGCTGATCCGCCACGACTGCGCGCATGTGCTGGCGGAAGCCGTGCAATCGCTGTGGCCGGGTACGCAGGTGACCATCGGCCCCGTGATCGAGAACGGCTTCTATTACGACTTCTTCCGCAACGAGCCGTTCACCCCGGAAGACTTTGCCGCGATCGAGAAGAAGATGCGCGAGATCATCGCGCGCGACAAACCGTTCACGAAGGAAGTCTGGGATCGCGAAAAGACCAAGCAGGTGTTCCGCGACAAGGGCGAGAGCTTCAAGGTCGAGCTGGTCGACGCCATTCCCGGCAATGAGCCGATCAAGATCTATTTCCAGGGCGACTGGTTCGACCTCTGCCGCGGCCCGCATATGACCTCGACGGGCAAGATCGGCAACGCCTTCAAACTGATGAAGGTGGCCGGCGCCTATTGGCGCGGCGATTCCAACAATCCGATGCTGACCCGTATCTACGGCACGGCGTTCGCCAAGCAGGACGAGCTCGATGCCTACCTGAAGCAGATCGAGGAAGCCGAGAAGCGCGACCATCGCCGGCTCGGCCGCGAGCTCGATCTCTTCCACTTCCAGGAGGAAGGTCCGGGCGTCGTGTTCTGGCACCCGAAGGGCTGGACCATCTTCCAGGCCGTGATCGCCTATATGCGCCGGCGGCTCACCGGCGATTACAGCGAGGTCAACGCGCCGCAGATCCTCGACAAGTCGCTATGGGAGACCTCAGGCCATTGGGACTGGTATCGCGAGAACATGTTCGCGGCGCAGTCCGCCGGCGACGAGGCCGAGGACAAGCGCTGGTTTGCGCTGAAGCCGATGAACTGTCCGGGCCATGTCCAGATCTTCAAGCACGGCCTGAAGAGTTACCGCGACCTGCCCTTGCGACTGGCCGAGTTCGGCGTGGTGCATCGCTACGAGGCGTCCGGCGCCATGCACGGCCTGATGCGCGTGCGCGGCTTCACCCAGGACGATGCGCATATCTTCTGCACCGAGGACCAGCTCGCCGACGAATGCCTGAAGATCAATGATCTGATCCTGTCGGTCTATTCGGATTTCGGATTCACCGGCGATCTCACGGTCAAGCTCTCGACGCGGCCGGATAAGCGCGTCGGCACCGATGCGATGTGGGATCACGCCGAGCGCGTGATGGCGACCGTGCTGCAGGAGATCCAGTCCCGCAGCCACAACCAGAGCATCAAGACCGAAATCAATCCGGGCGAAGGCGCATTCTACGGGCCGAAGTTCGAATATGTGCTGCGCGATGCCATCGGCCGCGACTGGCAGTGCGGCACCACGCAGGTCGACTTCAACCTGCCGGAGCGGTTCGGTGCGTTCTATATCGACCATGACGGCGGAAAGAAGCCGCCGGTGATGGTGCACCGCGCGATCTGCGGCTCGATGGAGCGCTTCATCGGCATCCTGATCGAGCACTATGCCGGCAACTTCCCGCTATGGCTCGCGCCGACGCAGCTCGTCGTCACCACCATCACCTCGGAAGCCGACGAATACGCCAAGCAGGTGCTGGCCGCGGCGCGGCGCGCAGGCCTGCGCGCCGAGATCGACCTGCGCAACGAGAAGATCAACTACAAGGTCCGCGAGCACTCGCTCATGAAAGTTCCGGCGCTGCTTGTCGTCGGCAAGAAGGAAGCCGAGACCCATTCGGTCTCGGTCCGCCGGCTCGGCAGCGACGGCCAGAAGGTGATGACCACGGACGAGGCGATTGCCGCCCTCGTCGACGAGGCCACGCCACCGGACCTCAAGCGGGCCAAGCTCGCGGCAGCGGCCTAGAAGATCGCGGCAGCGGCCTGATCATAATCGATCTAAAGTCGCTTCCGCCCGTTCTGCCGGCTGACTATCTCTCGCGAGACCTAACGTTGCGAAGGAATGACCGTGCCTGACGCCATTGAACTCCTGAAGACCCGCCGCTCGATGAAGCCGCGCGAGATGACCGGTCCCGGTCCCTCGCCGGCCGAGATCGAGACCATCCTGACCATCGGCGCGCGGGTGCCCGATCACGGCAAGCTGGCGCCCTGGCGTTTCATTTTGTTCGAAGGCGATGCGCGCGTCCGCGCGGGCGAGATCATCGCTGAGGTTTTCGCCAGGAAGAACCCGCAAGCTTCTGGCGCCGAGATCGAGATCGAGAAGAAACGGCTCACCGACGCCCCGCTCGTGATCGGCGTCGTCAGCTTCACCAAGCCGCATCCGAAGGTGCCGCCGTGGGAGCAGGAATTGTCGGCGGGCGCCAGCGCGATGAACATCGTCACCGCCGCGACCGCGCTCGGCTACGGCGCCTGCTGGCTCACTGGCTGGTTCGCCTTCGACCGCGATGTGCTCGACGGCTTCGGGCTGAAGCCGGAGGAGAAACTCGCCGGCCTGATCCATATCGGCACGGCCTCGAAGCCGAGCGAGGACCGCCCTCGCCCGTCACTGTCGGAAATCGTCACGCGGTTCTGAAGTTACCGCTTACGCCGCCTTCGAGGCGCGCGCGCCGAAGCGGAACAGGAGCTGCTCGATTTCGCTTGCGGGCTTTGCCGCGCTGAACAGGAAACCCTGGACCTGGTTGCAGCCTTCGGCGCGCAGCCAGTCGAGCTGATCCATCGTTTCCACGCCTTCCGCCGTGGTGGTGATGTTCAGGCTGCGGCCAAGGCCGGAGATCGCCCGCACGATCGCGACGCAGTCGGAACGTTGGGCAAGATCCTTCACGAAGGAACGGTCGATCTTGATCTTGTCGAACGGGAAGCTGCGCAGATAGCTCAGCGACGAATAGCCGGTGCCGAAATCGTCCATGGAAATCGAGACGCCGAGCTCGCGGAGCTGATGCAGGATCGCAAGATTGGCCTCGGTCTCGGCGAGGAACAGCGATTCCGTGATCTCGAGCTCGAGCCGCTTCGGCGACAGGCCCGAATTCGCCAGCGCCGAGATCACCACCTGCACCAGATTGCGGCTGCGGAACTGCACCGGCGACAGATTGACGGCAACCTTGACGTCGGCGGGCCATTTCACCGCTTCGCTGCAGGCTTCGCGCAACACCCATTCGCCGATCGCGACGATCAGCCCGATGTCTTCGGCCACCGGGATGAATTCCGCCGGCGAGATCATGCCCTTGTCCGGATGACGCCAGCGCAGCAGCGATTCGAATCCGCTGATGCGGTCGGTCGCGATGTCGACCAACGGCTGATAATGCAGCTCGAATTCGCCATTGGCGAAAGCGCGGCGCAGATCGAGCTCCATGTCGCGGCGCTTCTGCGCCTGGCGGTCCATCTCGCGCTCGAAGAAACGGTGCACGCCGCCGCCGTCCTCCTTGGCCCGATACAGCGCAAGGTCGGCGTTGCGCATCAACTCCTCGCTGGTATCGCCGTCGCCGGGCGAAAGCGCGATACCGATGGAAGCGCCGATGATGACCTCGTTGCCGTCGATCTCATAGGCCGCGCTCAGCATCTTGATCAGCTTTGCGGCGAAGTCGCTGGTCTCGTTCGGCGAGACGTCGGATGAAAGGATGATCGCAAACTCGTCGCCGCCCAATCGCGCGGCGAGGTTGTTGCCGCGAACCTGCGAGCGCAGCCGTTCGGCAACCAGCTTAAGCAAGCGATCGCCGATCGGATGACCGAGCGAGTCGTTGACGTTCTTGAACAGGTCGAGATCGACACAAAGCACGGCGATCGCCTTGTCGCCCTCCAGCGCCTCCTTGAGCCGCTCCTGGAACAGCTCGCGGTTCGCCAAATTCGTCAACCCGTCGTGATGGGCCATATGGGCGATGCGCGCTTCCGCCTTGCGCCGCTCGGTGACATCGACCACCGCGACCATGAAGGCGTCGCGGCCGTCGAAGGCGACGCGGCGGCCATAGGTCAGGACCTGGATCTCGCTGCCGTCGGCCTTGAGGTGCCGCCAGTTGCGCCCCGAATAATGCGAGCCATCGATCTGCTGCAGCGCCTCGGTATGGCTCGACCATTCGTCGCGCGGCCAGATGTCCTGCAGCTTCATGCCAAGGAATTTGCCGCGACTAAAGCCGTAGTGCTGGATCGCCGCGTCGTTGACGCTGAGGAAGCGCGTAGTCTCGACGTCGAACACCCACATCGGCATCGGGTTGTTGTCGAACAGCAGCCGGAACGAGGCCTCGCGACGCTTAAGGGCGGTGACGTCGGAAATGGTCAGTGAGAGCATGTCGCCGAAGGCGGTCGCGCCGAGCCTGAGATCGCGGTCGTCGCTGTCGATCTCGAACTGATCGCGCCTGCCGGAGGCCACGACTTCGAGCAGGCGCTCTGCGACTTCGCCGGCGCAAAGCAGATTGCCGCCTTCGCTGAGCCGGCGCCATTGCAGGCTGCCCGCCGGCACCTTCAGCAGCGCGGACGCCGCCTTGTTATGATGCACGATCTGGAAATCGAAGGGCTTTTGCCCCGCATCGCGCAACGTCGCGAGCGATAGCACGCCGTCTTCCGTGTTGGCGAAGATCGCGTCGAGGAGATTGTACTGGGCGCCCTGCTCGTTGACATAGGTGCCGACCAGTGTCCCGCCCCAGCGCGACGCCGTCGGCATCGCCAGCACGTCGTAGGTCTTGACCATGCCGTCGCGCACGCAGTGCGCCAGCGCAAGATGCGGGCGGCTGTTGTTCAGCGCGCTCGCCGCCGCTTCATGCAGCACCGTGGCGCAATCCGGCGACAGCGCGCTCAACGGGATGTCCCAGCGCTCGTCGTTCAGCCATTTCTGGACATAGCGGCCGGTGCGCGAGACCTCGAGCGCGTCGCGATCGTTCTTCAAGAGCACGATGTGATCAGCGAGGCGGCCGAGGCTGCCCAGCATCACGTCCTCGTAGCGAGGAAGCTTGTCGCCGGGACGCAACGCGGCCTGCCACTTCCGCTGCAGGATAGGCAAATCGTCAAACATTTCGGTTTCGATTTTCTTGGATGACTTTCTGGCAACCATGACTTTCCCCGGCCGTCCCACCGGGCGTCATCCAAGAGTGACCCGCTTAATGGCTTGTAAAAGAACGGCGAGCGGTACGCCGATATGGCCATTATGACAGTTTTAAGCTGCACGATGGTTATTGCGCGTTATCAACTGTGACAGCGCTCGAAAGTTGTAATGACGCGCGATTGATCAGCGCGCCACCACTTCGACTTCGCCGTCGACGCCGTTCACGACGTTGAAGGGCCGCTCGTAGACCTTGCCCTCGTTCTTGGCGATGGCGCGATACTCGCCTTCGGACAGCACGACCTTCGGGAACGCGCCGATCGATTCCTTGATCACGTCGCCGCCCGGCGTGATCACCGACCAGGCGGTGTTGGCGAGCGCCTCGCCGCCCTTGTCGGAAACAAGCTTCAGCGTGATGACCGCGGCGCGATGCGTGACGACAACATCGGTCAGCTTGCTCGCCTGGACGCGGATGTCGGAGCGCACCACCGAGTTGGCATCGCCATAGTTGGAGATGATGTAGTACGTGCCCTCCGGCAACAGCACGACGTCGCCGGCGGGCGCATTCGGCACGATCGGCGCGCGGTCGCCGCCCTCGAACTGGCTGCCCTTGTAGATCGCAAACGAAATCTGGTTCGGCGGGATCGTCGACGTGCCGACCCGGCCCACGATGCGCAATCCGCCGGCAGGAAGAACGAAGGACTCGCGATCGGTCTCCGCCTTCAGCGTCACCACGCGCACCGCGCTGACAAGGCCGAGCGCGACATGCACCACGTAATTGCCGGGCGGCAGCACGAGGTTCGGCGTCGCGTTGCGATCCTCGCGGATCATCTTGAAGGTGCCGGTGTCATCGGGCCGGTCGGCGAAGATACGCCAGACCAACCCGCCATTGACGGGGGCCATGTCCTTGCCGTAGCGCGCCGACAGCGCGAGCACCGCCTGTCCGGGCGCTCCGCCGGGAGGCGTCGGCGGAACGGCAGCGATCGATGGCTGGGTCAGGACCGGCGGCAGACTTGATGGCACCGCAGCAGCCGGCGGAGGCACCCCCACTCCGGGCCCAGAGGGCGGCGCCAAGCTTACCGCCGCGCCGGGATCAGGGACGGACGCCGGCGGCACCGGCGGGGGATGGTCGCTGAAAAGCTGGGCTTTGGCGGAAGGTGCCGAAACGGCAAGCAAGATGACAAACGCGAGCATCGGCCACAGCCGCTCGACGCGCCGCCATCGGATGATGCCGTCACCCCCTGAGTTCATCCCTCTGCTTTTCACCGAAAACGCGGCAAATTCAAGCCTTCAGGCCCCGGTCTTTCCCGGGGGACAGCGAGCCTAAAGAACCAGGCCGGAACCTCACGAATTGGTGTCTTCGGTCGCGACCCGGTCATGATACCTGCCTAACTGCGGCATAAACCATGCTTACGCTACGTTGTGGCGGGACCCGGCCGCGGGACTTAGGCTGGTCTGCCAAGAGACCGTTGAGAGACCGCTGAGAGATTTGTTGAGTGCTCGAACGTTTGACCCGACGCATCCCCAACGAACCCGATGACGGGAAGGTCGGCCTCGGCAGCATCCGCCGGCCGGTGATCGGGCTTGCGCTCGGTGGCGGGGCGGCGCGCGGCTTTGCCCATATCGGCGTCCTGCGAACCCTGATCAACCACGGCATCGTGCCCAATGTCGTGGTCGGCACCTCGATTGGCGCGGTCGTCGGCGGCGCCTACGCAGCCGGCCACCTCGATACCCTGGAGGAATGGGCCCGTGGCCTGCAGGTTCGCAACATCCTCGGCTATCTCGACATCCGCCTGAACGGCTCGGGCCTGATCGGCGGCGAAAAGCTCGCCGCGCAATTGCAGGCTTCGATCGGCGAGACCCTGATCGAGGAATTGCCGTTGAAATTCGCGACGGTGGCGACCGAAGTTCGCACCGGACACGAGATCTGGCTGACCCATGGCCGCCTGGTCGATGCGATGCGCGCCTCCTATGCGCTACCCGGCATTTTCCAGCCCATCCTGGTCGGTGACCGCTGGCTGGTCGACGGCGCGCTGGTCAATCCCGTGCCGGTATCAGCGGCGCGGGCGCTCGGCGCGGAAATCGTCATCGCCGCCAACCTTTCGAGCGATGTCTTCACCCATTCCACGACGATCTACGCCCACGGCGCGCTGCCGCCCGAGCCCGTCGTCGAGACCGAGGTGGAGGCCAAGCCCCCCAAGCGCGGGCTCGGCAAGTTGTTCTCGCCGGAACGCACCATGAAGCGCGAATTTTTCGGCAGCGGCGGCCGGCCCGGCATCTCGTCGGTGATGGTCGATGCCTTCAACATCATGCAGGACCGCATCACGCGCGCCCGCCTCGCCGGCGATCCGCCGGACATGCTGATCACTCCGCGCGTCGGCCAGATCGGCTGGTTCGATTTCCATCGCGCTGCTGAGCTGATCGATCATGGCGCACGCGCCACCGAGCGCGCCCTCGATTCGATCCAGGAGGCGATCGCCGTGCTCGCGCCACCCACCCCCGGCGCCGTGAAGGCGAAGTTGCCCTAAGCCTAACTCAGGCCGTCTTGATGTAGTCGCGCAGCGCTTCCTGCTCGTGCTCGTATTCCCGCACGCGCCACTTGACGATGTCGCCGATCGAGATCAGGCCGACCACCTTGCCGTCTTCAACCACCGGCAGATGGCGGAACTTGCCGAGCGTCATCATCTCCATGATGCCGGCGACCGTGTCGGAGGAGCGGCAGCTCACGACCTTGCGCGTCATCACGGCATTGACCGGCTCATCCAGCACACCGGCCCCGCGTTCGCTCAGCACGCGCACGATGTCGCGCTCGGACAGAATGCCTTCGATGCCGCCGGCCATGTTCAACACCAGCACCGCGCCGATCTTCTTCTCGCCCAGGAGCTTCACCGCGTCCGCGAGCTTTGCACCCGGCTGGATGCTCTCGACCTGATGGCCCTTGGAATCGAGAATGGTTCGTACCGTCATTTTCGCCTCCCTGATCAGTGCGGCCCTTGGAAAAATCGGGCCGATTTCCATGACGAGTAAGACAACCATCTGGAGCCGGTTTGGTTGCACGGCTCACTCATTGATTGCGCGGATGATGAATGGAATCACACCGCCACGCAATCCGTCACGGCAACTGACCTAATGCGGTGGATTCGGCAGCGCACCTGCAGCATTGCTTTCGCTGTGCTGCACCGGATCGAACAACGAGAAAAGCAAGAGGCCGGCAAGGAAGCCGCCGATATGCGCCTGCCAGGCCACGCTCTGGCCCTCGTCCATGCCAACCGCGATCGAGCCGACGCCGAAGATGATGTTGACGCCGAACCAGATCGCCAGAAACCCCAGCACCCGGCCGTTGCGCAGCGCTCGCCACAGCGACAGCGCCGGAACCTTTGCGGCGGCATCGGCATCGCCACGGGTAAACGACAGGAAGCTGCCCTGCACAAAAGCGAAGCGGAGCGCCGCCGCCATGGCGCCGGAAACCGACGCCGACGCCCCAATCATCGGCGCCAGCGCATGCTCATGGGTGATGAAATGGGCAAGCGCACCGGCCACCGCCGTCACCACCATGAAGATGTAGAAGCGAACCGCACCGAAGCGGCGCGCCAGTGCGCTGCCGAAGGGGAGCAGCCACAGCAGGTTGAAAACGATATGGCTGAGATTGGCGTGCAGCAGCGAATAGGTGACGAAGCTCCACACCTTGGCACCGGCGCCGCCGGGGAACGTCACGTCGAGCAGCGTCGTGTCATAGCGCTTCGGGATGAAGCCGAACACCTCGACGGTCCATTCCTCCCAGTCCGGCGGCAGCAACACCCGCAGATGGATGATCGCGAGCAGCAGCACATAGGCCGTCAGCGCGGGCGGCAAGGTCAGGATCGGCTCATGCGGAGCGGCCGGCGGCGTTTCGGCTGATGCATCAGGCGCATGGTGCGCGGTGTTTTCAGGGGATTCCAAGGACAAGCAAACCTTTTGGCGGCGCTTTAAGGAGATATGCTGAAATAGGCGCCTTTGCCCAGCCTGTGCAAGTGCACAATCGCCTGATCCCGCTCTCGTGTCCCGGGCGCAAGAGATTGATGTGGACCGAAAAACGCGGGCTGAAAAAAGTGAAGGCAGGGTGCTGAGAACACCCTGCCTTATCGCTTGTGGCCTTATCCGCTTCGCGCGGGTCCGGGATATCCCCACCCCTCCCCGTCGCGAGCGACGACCAATCTGTTTGACGCCGCCTGTGTCGCGCGTTCCGCAGGAACCTGGAGAAACCGCGGAAGCGCAAATCGACCCTAGCCGCACTTTCCGCCACCGCATACCGCGTAGTTAACTTAACGTTAACGCCGCAAAGCCGTGGGCTGCCCTGCGCGCGGCATGGACGCTGCACCTTCCCTGCTGCACAACGTTTTTCGGGAACGCGCGTGCGCGAAAGCGGGACAGAACTGTCCCAGCCGAGCCACGCGGGGGTGAGTTTTAAGTCATGAAGCATCCGGCTAGCCGGGAATTCTTCGCCTATTGGGACGGCAAGCGCGGCGACGCGCGGGCGCCCGACCGCAGCGAGATCGAGCCGGCCGCCCTGCGCGAGCTGCTCGGCGACATCTTCGTCCTGTCCTGCGAGGCCGACGCCGGCTACCCCTTCCGCGTCGCCGGCACGCGCGTCTGCGCGCTGCTCGGCCGCGACGTGAAGGACCAGAGTTTTACAGGTCTGTTTGCCGCCGCCAGCCGGCCCGAGATCGAGGAGATCACCGCCGTCGTCGCCGACGAGATGCTGCCCGCAATCGCCGGCCTCACTGCGACCTCGCCACAGGGCAGAACCACCCATCTCGAGCTGTTGCTGCTCCCCTTCAACAACCGCACGCATGCGCCGATCAGCCTGACCGGCATGCTCGCGCCCTTCGAGACCAACCACGGCACGCTCGGTGAGCTCACGCTGACCTCGTGGCGCTACATCCATCCGCCGCCGCAAAAGATCCTCCCCCGCGCCCTGCGCAAGCTCGCCATCGCCCGCGGCTTCATGGTGTATGAAGGACTGAGCTAGCCGCCCGGATTTCGAAGCGTAGGATGGGTGGAGCGAAGCGAAACCCGTCTCTTTTTGCCTACGACGGGAATGATGGGTTTCGCTTACGCTCTACCCATCCTACGAATTCAACATGTCAAAGAGTCTGCGCGCGCGGCTTCGCCGTCTCGCGGCGCGCATCGCGTCCGAGGGATGAGCCGCTCCGCCCGATGAGGGCGTGGGGAATGCCGGGCGCCCGATGCGCCCGCAGCCTCGTGTGCAAGGTAGAAAGCACACGAGTTAGAAACCGCAGGTCACCGGATCAGCCCGGCATTCCCGCACGCGACTGGTTTTAACGGCGTATAGCGCGCTCTCCCCGGTGCTCCGGGCTTTTTGGCCACCGTCAT
>Ga0210403_10003361_pt1 | contig 14153 bp, 13 predicted proteins | sample IncBWC19MmetaG_FD_150863 | JGI IMG/M metagenome (GOLD analysis project Ga0210403, IMG submission 150863) | Forest soil microbial communities from Barre Woods Harvard Forest LTER site, Petersham, Massachusetts, United States - Inc-BW-C-19-M | ecosystem: Environmental > Terrestrial > Soil >... | reverse complement strand
ATCCATGCGCAGCGTGCCAGGTCCTGCCGTTTTCCGACTGAGCAAAGGAGATCACACTCCCTAGGCTCTCCTCGAATTGTTTCGGGACTGGCAGAGAACACAGACTCCCATCGAAGTGACACCAATACAGCTCATCAGTGGAAGTCAAACGATTCAAGGCTGGGCCGCGGGAACACCAGCAGACTCCGAGGACACACTGCGCTTCGCCGAACTGACCGGCGTGCGTGCGTCCATGACAGAAACACATCCGCTCGAACAAGCGGCCGAGGGTTATGAACGGATGATGAGCGGCAACGCACAGTTCCGCGTGGTCCTAACGATGTGACAACGGCGCAATCCGCGCGATAACTCGCTAGTAGCGATCGACCTAAGTGGCCGCCTTCCGCATCGTGTGGCCTGATTGCACTTAGCGAATCTTCGCAATGGCTTTCATGTCGGGAGGATGACGAACCAGAGTCTTTGGGAGCAGAATTGCAGGCGACAGGAAGCAACGCGCGGCGAGGCAAAAAGGGTTGGGCAGGAGGAGAGATGAAGGCGACACAGGAACTCCATGATCTCGGACAAAGCTTGTGGCTCGACAATATTACGCGTGACTTGCTGGACGAGGGAACACTAAAGCGCTATATAGATGAGTTTTCCGTCACAGGACTGACTTCAAACCCAACTATCTTTGAGCATGCCATCTCAAAGAGCAAATCCTATGACGCGGAGATTGGCCGTCTTCTGTTAACAGGTATTTCAGGCGAGGAGTTGTTCTTTGAACTGGCCCTACAGGATCTGACTCGAGCCGCCGACCTTTTTGCCTCAGTTCACGAGCGTACGGCGGGCAATGATGGTTTTGTTTCGCTCGAGGTGTCGCCTCTTCTGGCCTATGACACCAAGAGATCCGTAGTCGCAGCAACTAGATTGCACAAGAAAGCGAATCGTCCGAACCTCTTCATCAAGATTCCCGGGACGAAGGAAGGAAATCCGGCGATTGAGGAGGCGATCGCAGCTGGTATCGCCATCAATGTCACGCTTCTTTTTTCTCGAGAGCACTATCTGTCATCGGCAGATGCGTACATGCGTGGGCTCGAACGGCGTATTGCAGCGGGCCTCAGTCCCGACGTTCGATCCGTAGCCTCGGTTTTCCTGAGCCGTTGGGACGGCGCAACGATGGAAAAGGTACCCAACCAACTACGGGACAAGCTCGGCATTGCCATCGGAGGGCGGGTATACAAAGCCTACCGCGATATCCTGGCCTCCGACCGCTGGCAGCGTTTGGCCAACTTTGGCGCTCGGCCTCAGAGACTCCTGTTTGCCAGTACCGGCACCAAGGACCCAAAGGCTTCCGACGTCCTTTATATCGCTGCTCTGGCTGCGCCAAACACGATCAACACAATGCCTGAGAAAACTCTTGTGGCTTTTGGCGATCATGGCAAGCTGGCCGGAACTCTTCCGCGAGACGGAGGAGACTGCGAGACGGTTCTAGACGATTTTCGAAAGGCTGGAACTGATCTCGAACAGCTGGCGGCCGACCTGCAATCGCAGGGCGCCCAATCCTTCGATGAATCGTGGCAAAGCCTACTCAGTGCGATCGAGTCCAAGGGCAAAGAGTTGCAAACCATTTCCTAATCGGCGGGGATCTTGGCAACGTAAAAGCGGGGCATTTCATCGGAGGCTCACCCGTGGACGGCACACCCGCACGATTCGATTAGGTTTCCGAGTGCTAGGTTTCTTTTGTGACAGACTCCAACGGCCCGTAGGCATATATGCCCTTGGCATGCTCCCGTTACCACAGCTGTTTTGTTTAGCAGCTTTTTCATTTGTGTGCCTCGTTGGTACCTATGCGGCGCGTCTGCAAATGGGCGACGAAGCATTCCGGAAAGCAATGAGTCAGCAATTCTTCGGCCGATGACTCTGCTGCGGTGCGCACATTGCGCCGAGGCTGCACCGAGAAACGGCTTGCATCGATCGCTCCTGTCAAGTATGAAAGATTTTTGGCCCTCTACATGACTCGGCACGGCACGGCACGACACTCACGCTCGCCGGGCGTTGTGTGGAGGCCCCAGGTAGGGGAACTCGCCGAGCAGATCGCCGTGGGGCCCTACCTTATCCCCCGTCACCTTCCCATTTGTAAGGGTAGCCAGGAATGCATCGACGGCATCGTCGGTAAGTGTCCGGCCACTGTCCGGAAAGGACGCCGGGCGCGTAGGGTCATAGGACAGGACCTCCGGCAGCATTGTCCCTGCCACCCGCTCCGCTTCCTTAGGCGTATATCCGCCCGTGTGCTCGAGCGCGTGCGCGAAGGCGGCGACGAAACGGACATCGTCCGTCGGTTCCCCTGCGAGATAGGCATCTCTCTCCGCGCCGGAGAGACCGAGGACGAGGAAGAGTTGCAGAGGCCGAGCGCCGCGCTCCACCTGGATCCAGCCCCCACCCGCGCCCTCCGCCGGAATCAGCGTGCGGTGCCACACGCTAACCTTTTTGGGCCCTAGGGCAGAGTTGGGCATTTCGAGCACGATGCTGCACACGTCTTTGTCGGCGAAGAAATCGTCGCCGGTGAACTGCAGGTTGTTCACCACGCCCCGCCTGTCGAAGAAGAAGGGATCGCTGCGCCAGCCCGCGAAGAAGCGGTAGGCGCCTGCGTAGGTCACTCGCGCCTCCCGCCCCGTCGAGACCGGCGCCCGCTCGACGATAGCCTGGCCACCGTCGCCCGTCGCGGCGGCCTGCGCGCCCTCAACGCGGCGCACCGTCGCGGTCTGCGCCCCGCCCTCTGAGGAAGAGAAGCGCACCCGGTAGGCGATATCGGCGACAGCATTGCCGTCCGTGTCAATCTTGAACTCGTATAGCGCTTCGGGCGCGAAGGGGTCGGTGGTGGTGGACCCCAGTGGGTTCTCGGCGTCGAGGAAATCATGGACGGACGGATGCACGTTCATGATCAGGATCGACTTGCCAGCGTCTCCCGGCTTGGGGAAGACGTACAAATCGGTAAGGTCCAAGCGGGCGTCCCCGTGGGGGAACCCCCAGTCGGGACCGGAATAATGGTGCGACATGGACATCTCCTTTGCTCTACATATACTTAGGGCCCTCTTTTTCTTCAACATCAGGTAATAGCGCAGCAGCGTTCGCTACGGTGAAACCACTTTACTCCCCAGACGAACGCAAGCATTCTGGAAAGCTGTCAGCGGATCTCCGGCATGTTTTTTGAAAGTACGCTGTCCGTCTCTCCGAATAGGCTTCGCATCCTACGCCGTGTCATGTCATGTCATGTCCGGATGGGACCGCTCCGCGAGAGATCGTGTGTGTTGAGGAAATTGTCGAGGTGGAGTGGTTCGGATAGAGCCGTCAGAAGGAAGGCACTGGCGTTTGCGACAGACGCAGTATGCTATGGGTTTTCAATTGTAAGCAGCTGAATCCAAGAGAGTTGAAATAGAAGCGAGAAACCTGGCCAACCCACTGAAACAGCGATCCACATGACCGCTTCACCGCAGTAGAAGGAACGCTTACCATAGCTTTCCACTTCCTCCCGACCCGTCAACGATGACGACGCTGCCGCGCCTGCCGCGCCAGCGGCTTAGTTCTGACGGGCAAACCGCACCTTACCGGTCATTGGCTGATCGGGCGCGTAACGGAAGGTTGCCGACCAACCGTCCGGAACCGGGAAGACCCGCAAGGACACTGGCTCCAATCGTTCAGCATCGTCACCACGGATGCCAACGAACTTATGTCTCTTCGATCCATACGCGGATGCCCGTCATTCTTCACAGGCGGGATTATGACCGCTGGCTCTCCCGCAAGGTGACGGATCAGCCTCCCATCCTTCTCGAGACCAAAGCTGAATGGCCACAGCGAAGGCTTGTCAATCAACACATCTGGGCTCAAGGCGATTTCAGAAGCAAATGAAGATCCCCGCAGACACGAGGTCCAAGGCGCTTTCAAATCGGACGAAACCACTTTGCCGAAACCGATAACGGCTACGGACCGCTTCGACAGAATACGTGGATGCCTCACAAGATCCTCGTATGCAGCCGTGGGAGGCAATTAAATGAAACCAAGGGACAATCTAAGCACGTGGCGACTGCCTAAATCTGCTCTTATATGGTCATTCGATGCTACTCGGTGACTTGCAGTATGATTTCGAGTTCTATCGGCACCGCGAGGGGAAGGCTGGCAACGCCGATGACCAGCCGAACCGCCATCTTGTCGGCGCCGAAGACATCTCGAAACAGGTCCGAAGCACCGTCGGCGACCCTGGGCATATCCAGGGAATCCCCGAAGGTCGCCATGAAAACACCGAGCCGGACAACGCGAGTGACTCTATCGAGTGAGCCAAGATGCTCCTTGGCTGCTGCGAGGGCGTTTAAGGCCGCAGTGTACGCGGCATCTCGTCCCGCTTCGGCATCGAGTTCTTGCCCAAGCCGGCCGCGATATTTCGGTTTGTGGTCCACAACCGGAAGCATCCCGCTCAAGAAGAGGAGGTTGCCCGTCTGTAGCGTCTCGACGTATGTGCCCAACGGTTGCGGAGCGGCTGGGAGCTGAATGCCAATGTCCTGCAACCGGCGTTCTGGGCCGCCCGGCTGCGAACCCTTCGGGCTCACCACCGGCCTACGTGCGCACCGCCGTCCACGTGCAGCACCTCCCCAGTGACGTTTCGAGCTTCCGTGAGGTAGACGACAGCCTCAGCAATGTCCTTCGCTTCGGAGATCGTGCCCATCGGCGAGAGTGTTTTCAGGAAGTCCTTGGAGTTGTTTTGATGAAGAGGAGTATCGACAGTACCAGGCGCGACCGCGTTGAAGCGGATGTTGCTCTTCGCGTATTCGCTCGCGAGGCTCACGGTAATTGCATCAAGGCCGCCCTTGGTAATCATCGGAATGGATGCGGGGAGCCCCGCGATCGGATTGTCGGCCAATGAGGCGGTGATGCTTGTGACGCTGCCGCCGGTGCCTTGCGATAGCATCTGCTTCACTGCGCGCTGGGTGATGAAGATGAACCCTTCCAGGTTGGTGGAGACTAAACGGCGAAACTCCTCGGCCGTGTAGTCGGTGAAGGGCTTGGTCGAGAAGATGCCCGCATTGTTGACAACATGGTCGATCGAGCCGAACTTAGCGATTGCGGTTTGTGCGACCTTCTCAGCCGTTGCTGGCTGACCGATATCTCCGTCGACAAGCTCGAGGTTCGGCAACGGCGCGAAGCCGGACTTGGAGACGCTGCGCGAGGTTGCAACGACGTTATAACCGCGATCCAGAAAGGCCTGGACGACGGCTGCTCCGACACCTTGTGAGGCTCCAGTTACGATGACTGTCTTTTTGCCTGCCATGCTTAGCTCCTGTCGTTTCTCGCATAGGCTTGTCCGCCCGACCAGTGCGAGTGGCTCTAGCACGCTGAGGGACATGTTCGCCGGGCGTCAGCAGGAGATCCACCTCGACAGGGATCGGAAGCGTAAGGCGGCGATGCAATAACGGCAGATTCGTCGGCAATCGGCCGCGGCGTGGAAAAGCCGGAACGCTAGCTTCCGGGCGGTTCCGCGTGACGAACAACGTGGAGGACTTCCAGATGGGCCGACAACCCCGGAGGTATTATAGGCCAAGGAATAGGGAGCCGTGACCACGCGTCAACACAAGCTTCATCCTCAACTCGACCGAGCCGCAGCTCTTACCTTTGTCGCCAGCGATTCGCATGAATCAGGTTCTCATTGGCTCAGACTTGCCGCTCCGCACCTGAAGATCCCACCACAGCTCAACCGGGCGCGCTCGACGCCGCAGCAGGCCCATGCGGGATTGACCGAGCAAGCGGCCCGCTGTTCGGAGATACTCGCTGAAGCGCTCCGCGGTGGTTGGGCGCCGCGTCGGGAAGTTTCGCGAGACAGCAGAACTTCGCTGTGGCCCATTGCCGGCGTCATCGGCGATCCCCAGAAGGTCCCCCAGCACAATCCCCTCGTTCTCGAGGTACACCGCGTCGCTCAGGTGCTCCCTGGCCTTATCCGGGGACTTCTCAAAGAGCAGGTCGTGATTGCCGGCGAAGACGACCTTGTACGGATGCGGCGGTTCTCCAAGCCAGTCGTTGAAGTCGGCGATCTCCTCGAGAGACATTCCTGTGCTCATGAAGTCGCCGGCGTGGATCAGAAGATCGCCCTCAGGCACGGCGACCTGGCGGTCCAACCCATGCGTGTCGCTGAGGCAGACAACGCTGTGAATCGCAAGTTCCAGCCCCGCCCTACTTCTCTCCGATGCGTTACGCCGTTCTCGCATCGTCTCGCTCATTGTCACGCTTCCAAACTCTGCTCACGGCTACACTCAAAGAACGGCTATTTAATCCCGCTGACCAAGACGTGCCAATGCCTGCTTCGTAGTGAGCGTGTCGCGGGAGTCAACGTGCACCGCACCAAGCATCCAGCATCCGGCGAACATCGACCATGCCGGGTTGTCCTCGCCGAAGCATATGCTCGAATGGCGTTCGGCCAGCGAACATGGGCCCGTGGTTTTGGAGCGTAATCCAGCGGTCCGCCCACGGCTTTTCAAAGTAAATATTGAGAGCTTTATAGATGCCGATCACGAGCGAGATTCAACTCGGGATGGGCTCGCGACTGCAGATCAATGGTTAACGCCGGAATCGGCGGCCCTGTAGACCGGGGAATCATCCTTTTCGCCCGTCGGTGAGTGCATTGGGCTCTTACCGACAGTTGAGATCCCAGCCTCCGACCACATTCCTGAACACTGGCCGCGATTCGCGTTCCTTCACATCCTGAGTTCTAGCTCAGCCGCGCAAACAGGACGGCGACAGAACGAGGACCAGCCAGATACACAGAGTTTGAGACTTTCGGAGCAGTGGGCCAATCGACGATGTCATCGGGCGAATCGAGGCTTGTATCGATCCAGCGGCACCATTCCTGCTTTCCATCTGCTGGCACCGGAAGCTCAAATTTGAGCGGCTCCCAGTACGCATTCAGAATCAGGTAGAAGGTTAGATCGTCGGCGGGACAAGACATGTTCATCGCGAGTGAGTGCGAGTTGCTGCTCCAGTCAGGCTTCCACAGTTTCACCCCGTGCCAGGTACGGCTTCCTCGCTGTAGAAGCTCGTTCAGGCTGACGCGCGAAGTCCTCGAGTCCTCATCGCGCATCAGTCGATGGCGATTCAGCAATTGCACAAATCGATGCACGTCCGCATGCATTTCGAGCAGTTTCCAGTCGACCCAGCTGATTTCATTGTCCTGGCACCAGGCGTTATTATTACCGCGCTGTGTGCGCCGCATTTCGTCACCCATCAGAATCATGGGTAGCCCCAAGGAAACCATGGTGATTGTCAGAAAGTTTTTCGCCTGGCGGTTCCGAAGTACTTCGATCGCAGGGTCATCCGATGGTCCTTCCACGCCCCCGTTATAGCTTCGATTGTCCTCCGAGCCATCGCGCCCGTTCTCGCCATTTTCCTCATTGTGTTTTTCGCTATATGAGACCAGGTCATTGAGGGTGAACCCGTCGTGGCAGGTCACAAAGTTCACGCTCTGCTCCGCCTCGCGCGCCTTGTGAGCATAGATTTGTGGGCTCCCAATCAATCGGTCTGCAAGGAGCCCTACGGTATCTTCGTCGCCGCGAAGAAAGCTGCGCACATCGTCGCGGAAGCGTCCGTTCCACTCTCTCCAGCTATGCCCCGGGAAACTGCCTACCTGGTATAGGCCTGCAGCGTCCCACACTTCAGCAATGAGCTTGGTCCCAGCGAGTACTGGGTCTGAATCGATATCCCAAAGGACCGGAGGGCTCGGCATCAGGTTGCCCGATTCGTCTCTGTTCAGAATCGATGCAAGATCGAAGCGAAAGCCATCGACATGCATTTCATTCACCCAGTAGCGAAGGCTGTCCACGATCATGCGTCGAACTACAGGATGGTTCGCATTCAATGTATTCCCCGTGCCGCTGTAATTCGCATAACGCGACCGATCTTTTCCGAGGGCGTAGTAGACGCCGTTTTCCAGCCCCCGAAAGCTGAGCGTCGGACCATCGTGATCACCTTCCGCCGTGTGATTGAACACCACATCCAGAATCACCTCGATGCCGGCCCGGTGCAGCGCCTTCACCATATCGCGGAACTCATCCATCGGTCCGCACGCATCATGAGCCGAACTGTATCCAGAATGCGGCGCAAAAAAGGAAATTGGATCGTAGCCCCAATAGTTCACTTGCCCGCTCGGCGCATGCCCGGGATCGAACTGGAACACCGGCAACAGCTCGACGGCGGTGATTCCGAGCTCCCGCAGATAGGGAATTTTTTCGATGACGCCGCCATAGGTACCGCGCTTTTCCTCCGATACTCCGGAGTTGGGATGGCGCGTGAAACCGCGCACATGCATCTCGTAAATAATGGATCGCGAGGCGGGCAGGTGAAGGGGCGAATCGCCCTCCCAATCATATTGATGCGGATCCAGCACAACACTCTTCATTGCCACCCCGGTGTTGTCCCCCGGAAGAGATGCAATGCTCCGGCTATAGTGCTGCGGGACTGCTATGCCGCGCCCATAAGGGTCCACAAGCAGCTTGCCAGGATCAAATCGCATTCCCCGTTGCAGATCATAAGGGCCGTGAACCCGATATCCATAAATCTGCCCAGACTCCAAGCCCGGAACAAAAATATGCCAATAATCCAGAGTTCGATTGATCGCAGCGTCGATCCCGATTACTCGGGAGGGCTGCACATCGTCGGCCCTGTCGAACAGAAGCAGCTCTAGGCGGGACGCATTCCGCGAGAAGACACTGAAATTCACGCCACCCGCGACGACTGTTGCGCCAAGAGGTGAGCTCTGCCCTGCGGCAAAATTCGTGTCGCCGTCTGCCCACACAGTTGCAGGAGGTGAGCACGTCAGCGACGCCGGCCTCACGACTTCACCCTGGCCAGCCGAGCGTCGGCTGTTGCCATCCTATGGTTTCGCTCGAACTGGGACATTCGTCGAGACTCTCCTTCGCATGCCCGTTCGTTGACCGTCAGGTGACAGCAATATTGCGACAGCATAATCCAGTGAATAATAACGGGAGTCATTTTCATCTTGAGAATACTCGCTTTCTTGGGGCTCAATGATCAGGACGCCCCGCTCTTTCTCGCGATCGGAATGAGGAGTTTTCCACGTCGCAGGCTTAAAAATGTCACATCCGTTTTCCGCCTGCGGCAACGATGACTTGACCGGTAATCCAGCGAGAATCGTCTCCAGCAAGGAATATGGCTGCTCGTGCAATGTCTTCGGGCTGGCCGATCCGGCCCAAAGGAGTCTCTCTGTCCTGTTTCTCTCGAAATTCACCTTCGTGGAGGCCCGAGGCGATAAGGCCCTCAGTTTCGACCATGCCCGGATTGAGCGAGTTGACACGGATCTTGAGTGGACCAAGCTCTTGAGAAAGCGATATTGTAAGTGCATCTACTGCAGCTTTGCTGGCGCTGTACATAGACGCTTGCGGCGCTGGCATCGGACCAACGATGGAGCCGATGTTGATGATCGAACCACCCTCCGGCCCGATCAATTTGACAGCCTCTTGCGTGGTCAGTAGTAGACCCGCAACGTTGAGATTGAATTGCTTGTGGATGTGCTCCGGTGTGATGGCTTCAAGCGGGGCAAACTCATAGATGCCGGCATTGTTCACAAGAATATCGAGTCGACCGTACGCCTTCTTGGTTTCCGAAAAGAGACGTTGGATGTCGTCCGGTTGCGAGACATCCCCCTGTACGGGGATCGCCTTCCCGCCCTTCTCGGTGATTCGCGCGACAACAGCATCCGCGCCAGACCTACTGCTGGCATAGTTCACTACAACTGATGCGCCTTCTGCCGCCAGGTGCTCTGCGATAGAAGCTCCAATACCCTTCGAAGCTCCCGTGACCACTGCGACTCTACCGCTTAGATTGTTCATGGTTCTATTCCTCCTGTAATACCTGGTGTGGGTTCGACTTAAAGCGCGCTAAGAAGTGGAGTGAACCTGGCAAGAGCAGCCAGGCTTGCTCCGGCAGGAGGCACTCAATGCTCGCGATAAAGGCGATCGAAGTTGCACCGAAATGGGCATGGGGACCTCAAGTCATGAAAGACCTTGGCGCAGTAGACCTCTTGCCGCCCTTCACTACTAACATAGATGAATGCCGCTGCCAGCATGCCCAGGCAAGGTGCGACGAAATAGACCCAAATGCCCTGCCATATCCAAGCAAAGATGGCCGATGAAAATGAGCGCGCCGGATTGACGCTGAAACCCGAGAGTGACGGACAGAATGCGTAATAAGAGACGGTGATCAGGGCCACGATGAATGGGCTGAACCTCGCCAGGCGTCTGTGATTTGTCGCAAAGAGAACAACACCCATAAGCAATCCAGACAACGCGAATTCCGCAACAAACGCGATGAGACTACCATCGTAGCCCGGAGTCGTGATGACGTAGCAAACAGGCGGCGTCGATAAGCGCTCGCCGAGGATTTGATGCGCAGCAAACACGCCGGCCAGAGCGCCAGTGAACTGAGATGCGACGTAGCAGAGAGCATCCCAGCGGTGTACGCGGCCAAGATAAAAATAAGCGATGGTGATGGCCGGATTGAAGTGTGCGCCAGTGCGCCGGCCGAACGGAGAACGAATGATCCAACATGTTGCGACGGCAATAGCAACACCCATAAGGGAGGCTTTGCCGGTGGCGGAAAGGCCGAAACGATTTATGGGCGATGCATTGCTGTAAAGCAGCGTTCCAAAGAGACAGATGCAGAACATGAGAACAGCGAGTTCTGCAGCCTCCATCAGATATTCCTTCCAATGCCTCTGAAGGGCCTCTGCGATGGAGGCGGATGGAGCCAGCTGTGTAACTGAATAGGGACGAGACGGCATATTCACAATTCGAGGGACGTTGGCCTCAGCCGGGTTGTCCTTTGAGGCGATCCGGTTCGCTCGCATGGCTAAACCATTCTGCTTGTTTTGCTCTCGCCACATTCCGTTTCAGTAGAAAGACGCAGCAATAGTACTGCATCCCTCATCGTCTGGAGCTTCAATGGCGAAGCGTGATGCGCCGGGCTCGATCTGTCTTAGAACCGGGGCTGCATCTTGCCACACCTCTTCTCTCTTGGGTCAAGCCGCCCGCTGCGCCTGCATAACCCGGTTGCTGTGCGTGGCGGCGGCTGCCACTCTCACCGCATCCTGCCGTAGTAGATAGAAGGAAGCAGCGAGCAGAACCAGATCCTTCATGAGGAAAGCAGAGGTTTCGGTCATCGCCGGAAATCCGCCTGCCGACGCAGCCCAGCCATTCGGTATGAAGGGAATGATGGTAAACGTGGAGACGAACGAAGCGCAGGCGCCAATGGCGCCGAGAATCCCTAACTTCTTGTTCCAGAATCCCGCGAGCAAAAGCGCGCCAAACAACCACTCTGCGACGCCCAAGAAATAGGTGGCGCCTTTGATGCCGAACGCGGGGTACATCCAGAAGATGAGAGGGCCATGGCTGATATAAGGAATCAATGCCTGCGCCTCATAGGCGAACCACTTTTGATACCCAAAGAACAGAAGGATAATCACCATCGATACGCGAATCAGGTGGTAATCAAGATCTTCTTTGAGAAGGCCGAGCTTCGTCATAATTTTGATCAGCCAATTCATGAGCTACTCCTTTCGTTGAACGCGAAGATGTTGAACGCTGAGGACGGTGGTGGGCGTTGAGCGATTCGGCTCTGGGTCTTTAGGACCTATACGGCTCTCAAATGCACTTCCCCTGTCAGAGATCCAATTCGATCTCTGACAGGGGAGTCGAACAACAGATCAAAACGTTTCCCTCGGAAGGCCGATCAAGCGGCTCCGGTGCGTAGGTGATTCTACCGCCGATCAACCCAGACTCGCACGAGTGGCAGACACCCGTCCGGCAAGACCATCTGACAGGAATGTCACAAGCTTCAGCGAATTCGAGAAGACTTCCATAGCGCGAGTTCCACGGAACTGTCAGACCACTGCGCGTGAAGGAAACCTTCGGGCCGGCGCCGACGGTTTCGGCGGGTGGATGTGGCGGAGATGGTGTAATGCTCGCTATTCCGGGCGTCATTGATGATCCCGAGCCGAAGGTTTCTGAATGAATGCAGGAGTCAGCAATACCCCAGGCCTTCAACGCCGCGGTGAAATCCGCCAGGAAAGTGGCAGGCCCACACAGATAGAAGTCCGCTGTTTTCAGTACGTTGCGCTGTTCCAATAACGAGAGATTCAGGTGACCTTGAACGTCGTAGTCCTTCTCCGGCTGATCTCCATCCTCGGGCTTGCTATAGGCGATCAACGAATGGCTCCGAGGAAGGCCGTTCAAAAGCTTCCGGGCTTCCGCCGCAAATGGGTGTTCTCTGCCGTTGCGTGCACCGTAGCACCACCAGATCTCTCGCTTGGAACCTGCTTCCGTGGCCGAAAGTACGTGAAGCATGGAGAGCACCGGCGTCGCCCCGATGCCCGCGCTCAGCAGTACAACGGGTCGGTCGTTCGCTGCAAGCGTGAAGCTGCCTCTCGGTGCGCTCACCTGAAGTAGATCGCCAGCTTGAATGCGGTCATGAAAGTAGTGGCTGCCCGCGCCATCAGCACGCTTCACGCTGACGCGATAGGTTCCTGCACCCTGCGGACCAGACATCGAATAGCTTCGCAGGATTGGAGCTAAGTTCTTGTCCGGTTCGACCTTAAAGACCAGAAATTGACCCGCAAGAGGCGTAGGTAATGGGCTCCGATCTTTCGACTCGAGAATAAATGAGAGCACGTCGGCGCTCTCTCGCTGCACCGCTGCCACTCGCAGTAGCCGAAACCCACTCCACGCCGGGGGTGGTGCGGAGGCTGGGGCGAGGCCGGCATTGCCACCTTGCTGGTCCGCCTCGACCAGAGCTTGCAACGATCCTTTCCAGCCTGCACTGAGCGAAGGGATGCGCAAGGCACGCTCCAGTTGATCGCGCTGATGGCCAGGCAAGTAAAGCAGTGCATCGATTTCTGCGACACTGACGTGCTCCGGCCCATCAGCGACCTTTACGATCTCGTCTCCTGCGCCGATTTCCCCTTCTTCAATCACGCGAAAATAGAAGCCCGGCCGCTTATGCGAGACCAGGAGCGCGGGCATCTGTGGGTTATTCATCCGTATGCCGACGCGATAGCAAGTAACCCGTGGCTGCGTCACTTCAAACAGCGCACGACCAATCCGGTAGCGATCACCAATGCAGACCTCATCATCGGGCAGGCCATCAACTGTCAGGTTCTCCCCGAACTGGCCGTACTCGAAGTCATGCCTCCGAAGGTACTCCTCCCAGTAGCGATAGGAGTCGAGTTGATACACCATCACGGCACGGTGCTCTCCGCCGTGCCCTGCGAGATCGCCTTGCCCATCACCGTCGAGGTTGAGCCGGCGCGCCATCACCCTACCCGGCGCGGATCGCTTCCAGATTGCGGTATGCACCACCTTGCCTTGCCACTCTACGTCGCACGGAAGACCCACATTCACTGCGATAAGCGAATTCATCTTGTGCCTCCCTCATGCTGAAGATACAGCGATTCTGTTTCCGATGAGCTGCGTGTTTCTATGACCCTCCCTGAGAGCTGTCCTATATACGATCCGTGCCGTACGGGTAATCTTTGACGCGACGGCTCATCGCGTTTCGGGCGACGTCCATTGCGGTTTTTGTAGAGAATTCTCGGATCTGATTGTTTTGGTTGAAGCTGCTTGAAACGATTCCTGACTTCATAGTCAATTCGACAGGGTTCTTGAGGCGTGGCGTACGCGGCCTTCATCCGAAACTGCTTGACGCAGCCTACAAACACTGACGGTCTCTGTTGTACTCTGAGGGGATTTGTCCATGCTCATCGAACAGCAGATCGCCGCGCGGCGGGAGCGAGCCGCCGCTACGCCGCGCGTGGTCCGGTCTGCCCCGTCGTTGCTCATCTCCGGACGATCTGCGTGTCATTCGCAAGCCAGCTGCAGGATTTCTGCAGCGCGCGGAAGAAGCGACGGAATCGGCGTAAACGTTGTGTGTAAGAGGCAGAGCGCATCGTTTGTGGTTGTCACGCCGACCGTCTGCTCCTTCTCAAAGCCCATCAGGAGCGCAGGACCCCACAGTGCCTTGAGCCTGAGGCTGCCAGTATCGAATTGGACCGACAGCTTTCCGAGGTTCGTCAGTAAAAGCTCGAATGGAAGCACTTGCGCAAACACCTGCGCCGCGCCGGGCACGTC
>Ga0210403_10003356_pt1 | contig 14160 bp, 13 predicted proteins | sample IncBWC19MmetaG_FD_150863 | JGI IMG/M metagenome (GOLD analysis project Ga0210403, IMG submission 150863) | Forest soil microbial communities from Barre Woods Harvard Forest LTER site, Petersham, Massachusetts, United States - Inc-BW-C-19-M | ecosystem: Environmental > Terrestrial > Soil >... | reverse complement strand
ATCATCTCGGTGAATTGTCCGCACACGCCCGCGACGTTTCACCTGCTGTCAGCGCGGCGCCTGAAGCTGATCCGGAAAGACGCCTTTATCGTCAACACCGCGCGCGGCGAGGTGATCGACGAGGAGACGCTGACCAAGCTGATCGAAAGCGGCGACATCGCCGGCGCCGGCCTTGACGTCTACGAGAACGAACCCGCGGTCAATCCGAAACTGGTGCGGCTGGCGAAGGCTGGCAAGGTGACGCTGCTGCCGCACATGGGCTCGGCGACCATCGAAGGCCGCGTCGAGATGGGTGAGAAGGTGATCATCAACATCCGCACCTTCCTCGACAACCACAAGCCGCCGGACCGCGTGCTGCCCAGCATGCTGTGAGGCCGCTTCACCCGCCTACCGATGTGCGCTCAGGTCGGTGATGACAAGCGCGTCGCCGTTCAGAGGATTCAGGGGATCGCGGGCGTAGCGCAGGGTTTCGAACCGCATGGCGCGGGCGTCCACCATCAGGAGCCGCCCGACCAGGCCCTCGCCGAAACCGACGATCTCGCGAATCGCCTCCAGCGCCATCATCGATCCCAGCACGCCGGCAAGCGCACCCATCACGCCGGCCTCGGCGCAGGCCGGCACCGTGCCGGGCGGCGGCGGTTCGGGAAACAGGCAGCGATAGGTCGGATTGAACTCGCCTTCGGCATTTCTCTCATGCGCGCGAATCGTGGTCAGGGAGCCGTCGAACTGGCCGAGCGCCGCCGTGATCAGCGGCTTGCCGGCAAGGAAACACGCGTCCGATACCAGATAGCGGGTTTCAAAATTGTCGGACCCGTCGAGCACCAGATCGTAACTGCCGATCAGCGTCATCGCGTTGTCGGAATCGAGCCGGGTGGCATGCGCCGCGAACTGGACATGGGGATTGAGCGCATAAATTCGCTCGGCCGCAGTATCGACCTTGCGCCGGCCGATATCTGGTGTCGTATGAATGATCTGGCGCTGCAGATTGGACAGCGACACGATATCGTCATCGACCACGCCGAGCGCGCCGACGCCGGCGGCGGCAAGATACATCAGCGCGGGGGCGCCGAGGCCGCCGGCGCCGATCACCAGCACGGAAGCTTCCTTCAATGCAGCCTGGCCGGGGCCGCCGACCTCGCGCAGCACGATGTGGCGGGCGTAGCGTTCGAGCTCGTCGGCACTCAGCATGACCTGGTCAAATCCTGATTATCCGGCATCGTCCTCATCATGCGCTGCGGTATCGGCTGTCTTCCTTGAACCATGGCGCTGTTGTTGCCTACCAAGCAGATGTGCTTAATTCCGGGCACGTCAATGACCCCGAGATTTCCCATGAGATCGATGCTGACGGCAACATTGATGTTGGTGGCCACGGGGGCTTCCGCACATGCGCAGATGACGGCACCGTCGACGATTGGCACCAAGCCGAAGACGGTCACGACCGTACCGGTCCGGCCCGCCTTGCAGACCCCGGCCGATACCGCGAACGCGATGGCACAGGCCGAGCGTCTGGCGATCCAGTCGGATCTGGCCTGGGTCGGCCAGTACAATGGCACCATCACGGGCGAAGTCAGCGAACGCATGGTCGCCGCTATCAAGGAGTTTCAGAAGGACCGGGGCGGCAAGCCAACCGGCGTGCTCAATCCGCAGGAGCGCAGCGTGCTGGCCGAGACCGCACGGCACCGGCAGGGGGATGTCGGCTGGAAAATCGTCACCGATGCCGGCAGCGGCGCCCGGCTCGGGTTACCGACGAAACTGGTACCGCAGCAATCGAGCGACGCCAACGGCGCGAAATGGAGCTCTTCCACAGGGACCATCCAGATCCAGCTCGCGCGGCGCAAGCAGGCCAATCCGACCACGGCAAAACTCGCCGAGCAGGAAAAGAAGGAGCCCGCCGGCCGCAAAGTCGATTACACCGTGGTCAAGCCGGATTTCTTCGTGCTGTCGGGCATGCAGGGCCTGAAGAAATTCTACGTGCGCGGCACGTTCAAGGGCGACGAGGTCCGTATTCTCACCATCCTCTATGACCAGGCCACTGAAGGCACCGTGGAGCCGGCGGTGATCGCGATGTCGAGCGCCTTCAACCCGTTTCCATCGGGCAGCGGGCCACCGCCGCGCAAGACCGTCGAATACGGCACCGGCGTTATCGTCAGCGACGATGGCGCGATTCTGACCGACCGCCAGATCACCGACGGCTGCCTCGCGATCGCGATCGGGGGCCTCGGCAATGCGGACCGCGTCGCCGAGGACAGGGATCATGACCTCGCGCTCTTGCGTATCTACGGCGCGCGCGGACTGAAGCCGCTGGTGCTCGGCAATGGAGCCATCAAGTCCGCGGTCGAACTCACCGGCATCGCCGATCCGCAAAGCCAGGGCGGCGCCGCGGCCGCAAGCAGCGTCAAGGCGCAAGCCGCTCTGGTCGGCGGCGGCGGCGATGCCGCGCTGTCACCGGCGCCCGCGCTCGGCTTTTCCGGCGCGGCGGCGCTCGATCCCGACGGCAAGTTCGCCGGCATCGCGCTAATGAAGCCGGCGGTGGTCGCGGGACCCGGAAACGCCACGCCCACGGCGCAGGCGGTGCTGGTGCCGGCCGATGCCGTGCGCGAGTTTCTCAAGGCGAGCGGCGTCAATGCCGCGGGCGGATCGACGGATGCGAAAGCCGCCGTCGTGCGTGTCATTTGCGTGCGGAAGTAACGGCGCTCATCGCGCCACCGGAAGGCTCCGCATTGGCTTTCCGTATTTCCCGGGGTCGTAATTGTCCGGAATGGCCATATGCCGCATGATCAGCCATCGTTATAATGTTTGGTGATTCGGACAGCCGCGATCCCCTTGGTCGATCGGGCGGGCGCGTCCTGAGCAGGAAATGCTCGGCGTCGCAGAATGCGACGCACACTCAGTGTGCGTATCGCAGGTCCCTTTAAACAAGCGCTTCCGAAGGATTTCTCACTATGCAGACGATCGTACTCGCCACCCAAAAGGGCGGCAGCGGGAAAAGCACGCTTGCCATCGGTCTGGCGCTGGCGGCGATGGAGGCGGGACATGCCGTGCATCTGATCGAGACCGATCCCCAGGGCACGCTGTCGAACTGGCAAAACCGCCGTACCAGCGCCGCCCCGATGGTGGAGCCGGTCTACACCCCCCTGGAGCTGGAGCCTCGTTTGCAGGCTTTGCAGCGCAGCGGCGTGACCGTGGTAATCGTCGACACGGCCGGCGGCGTCAGCGCCGCGACCACGGCCGCCATCCGCTACAGCGATTTCTGCCTGATCCCGGTACGCCCGAGCATTGTTGATATCGAAGCGACCCTGCCGACGCTCGAGCTCGCCCGCATCTGGAGGAAGCCGTTCGCCTTTGTGCTCAACCAGACCCCGATCCGCGGCCACCGCATCAGCAATGCCGCCACCGCGCTCGGCGACGAAGCGGCGCTCGATATTCCCGACATTCTCGCTCAGCCGTTCATCGTCATGCGCAACGATCACCAGGATGCACTGAACGCGGGGCTGGCGGTGAGCGAATGGGCGCCTGCCGGCAAATCGGCCGAAGAGATGCGTGACCTCTGGCATTGGGTTGAGACCCGGCTCTATGGCAGCGCGGCGGTCGAAGAGCAGCCGATCCTCAGCGAACTCGCGGTGTCGCCGAGCTTCGTTCCCGCGATGTATTTGCGGACCCCTGCGAACGTGGATGTGGCGGTTTCCTGAACTTTCCGACCCCTTGAGCCGGGAATGACGACAGCGCGCTCCCTCTCCGTCTCGCGAGGAGGGAGCGCGTCGCATGGCGTCCGGTCAGGCAGCCGTCATTTCCGGAACCAACACGCCGGAGCCGCCCAATTCCGCCGGAAAGTCCCTCATCTTGGGCAAACCGTCCCGCATCGGCAGAACCGTCTCGGCGTAGTTGACATGGACGGCGGGGACGAATTTCAGCGTCGGGATTGTCGCGGCGTACACGTCGATCAGTCCGACGGGCTGATGGCCGGCCATCAAATGTCCGCCACACAGCTTGCAATATTTGCGCTGGCTGAACGGCGTCTTCTGGAACGTCGCGACGTGTTCGGCTCCCGCCGTGAACTTCACCGCGTCCGACTTCCAGAGACTGAAGGCGTTGACCGGCGATGCCGACCAGGAACGGCAGGAACTGCAGTGGCAATAGCCCATCGCTTCCGGTGACCCCGTCACTTCGATTTTGACGGCGCCGCAAAAACAGCTTCCGATGTAACTCATGATTTTCTCCCTTGCTGGATCATCTGTCCGGCCGATTATCGGGAGATTGCAATCGCGATCCAGTTCACGAACTGTACTGCGGCCTTGTTTCACGCCGTGGCGGTGGCAGATCGCTAGCTCGCGAGCTTGCGTTCTTTGGCAAAGGGGCTGAGGCCCAGCCAGGTTTGCATGGAGGAAGCGAGCTGGCGGCTTCCCGTCAGCACCATCCTGTGATTGGCGACGGCCGCGCGCACGGTGTCGAGGCCCAGCCAGATCGCCGTCATGCTCCGCAGATCCGCCGATACGTAGAGGTCGACGTCGAAGCCGGGATCGATCTTGCACAGGTCGACGCCGGTGCCGGGATCGACGATCAGCCACCAGCGCCGCTGTGCCGACGGCAACTCGGGATAGACGATCTCCACCACGCTGCGCCGCGCCGGCATCGGCGTGGTGTTCAGGTTTCGGCGCATATCCCACATCAAGAGATCCACATCGAGATGCTGGAGCGATAATTTCGATTCGATCCGGCGCTGCCCCCAAATCCCGAATGCCTCCACCAGCGGGCCGAGTTCACGTCCCGCTTCCGTCAACCGATATTCGGACACGGCCGGGTCGGCTCTTGACGCCGCGTGCGCGACGATGCCAGCCGCTTCCAGCTCCTTCAGGCGCTGCGAGAGCAGCGCCGGCGACATTCGCGGAACGCCGCGGCGCAATTCATTGAAGCGCGTCGAGCCGGCGAACATCTCGCGCAGCAGAATGATCGTCCAGCGTGCGCATAGTATCTCGGCGGCCATCGCGACTGGACAGAATTGCTGGTAGCTGCCTGTGGTCATGTCATCCTCCGCAGCAGGTTTCGCGGAAAAAACTATGGCCGGCGGCTCGGTTTTTCCAGTTCAGTTTCTGTATTGGCCGGATTCAGTTCCTGAACTGGCGGCGTTGGCGACGGCCCCGTATCTGGCTTGACAACGAGCAACGCGCCGCAACGGACAAGGCCACCGGACGTCGGCTCGCTGAGCAGGATTTCGTCAGCCAGGACCTACTATGAAGCACATTAACGAGCAAAACATCGCCGTATTGGCCGGGATCGCGGGGCTTTGCGCGCTCGCCTTGCTCTGCCTCTGTTTATCGCCGGCGCTCGCCGCAACGCGGTCGCGCGGCGCGGACCTCGGCACCACGCTCTCCGTGGTGCGGTCGATGATCTATCCACTTTGCGCCATTAAATTCCGGTTGCCGCCCTTCGGCGCCTGCGCGCGTGTGTCGATGGATCGACTCATTTCCCTGTTTTGATTGCTGTAAGGAAATCACATGACGATCCTGAACCACAATTTCTCCGCGCCCGCACGCCGCCTTGCGGCGGCGACCATTGTGCTCGGCACGATCGGCTTTCTCTGCGGCTTCCTGCTGGCACTGACAGTGTCGGCCTACAGCCTCTACAGCTGCGTCCAGATATTGTGAGCGCGTCGAGCGGACGCTCGCGGTCAGCCCGGACCCGGTGTGGTGCCGCGAATTACTTCTGGCACCTCGGGCACCAGAAGGTCGAGCGTCCGTTCTGTGTAAAGCGCCTGACGATGCCGCTGCAGCCGGCGGTCTGGCAGGTCTCGCCCTCACGATCGTAGACCTGGAACGAATGCTGGAAATAGCCGAGCTCGCCCGAGGTCTGGCGATGATCCCTCAGCGACGAGCCGCCGGCCTCGATGGCCTGGTTCAGCACCGCGTGGATTGCCGTGACAAGATGCCTGGCGTGATCGGTGGGCTCGCCCTTTTTGGTCGCGAGCGTCGCGGCCAGCCGGCGCGGCGACAGATGCGCGCGAAACAGCGCCTCGCAGACATAGATGTTGCCGAGCCCCGCGACCACGCGCTGGTCGAGCAGCGCGGCCTTCAGGCTCGTCTTCTTGTTGGCGCAGGAGCGCGCGAGCATCGCGGCATCGAATTCGTTGCCGAGCGGCTCGGGGCCGAGTCCGCTCAAGAGCGGCTCGTCCTCGAGCGCGCCGCGGGCAATGACTTTCATGTAGCCGAAACGGCGCGGATCGTTGAACACGATCGCCGCGCCCGATGACATGTGGAAAACCACATGGTCATGGGCGCCATTCTTGCCACGCGGATGATGGAATTGACCCGGCGCGCTCGCGTCGTCGTCCTTGACGACGCGGAACGATCCCGACATGCCCAGATGCATCAGAAGCACGTCGCCGGAGGCAAGGTCCGCCATCAGGTATTTGGCGCGGCGGCCAAGACCGGTCACGGTCTGGCCCGCCAGCCGCGCGACAAAATCCCGCTGGAACGGAAACCGCAGGTCTTTGCGCCTGACTTCCATTTTCACAATCCTGAACCCCTCCATCACCGGCTGCAGGCCGCGGCGGACGGTCTCGACTTCGGGCAATTCGGGCATGGATGGGCGTTCACCTTGTGATACCGACGTGATAGCGACATTGCGGCGGGCGCGCTATGGTCCGGCCGCTATCAGTTTGAGGGCGTTAAGACATGGATCGGCGGGACCAAACCACGCATTTCGGCTTCAGGGACGTCCCCTTGGGCGAAAAACAGACGCTGGTGAACGACGTGTTCCACAGCGTGGCGTCCCGCTACGACCTGATGAACGACCTGATGTCCGCGGGCCTGCACCGGGTCTGGAAAGACATCATGATCAACACGCTCAATCCACCGCGCGCCGATACGTCGTTTGCGCTGCTCGATGTCGCGGGCGGCACCGGCGACATCGCGTTCCGCGCCGCCAGGGCGGCCGGTCCGGGCTTTCGCGCCACCGTCTGCGACATCAATTCCGACATGCTCAGCGTCGGCCGCGAGCGCGCCGCGGCACGCCATCTCGACGACCGGGTGTCGTTCGTGGAAGGCAATGCCGAGGCGCTGGCGTTTCCCGACCGCCATTTCGACGGCTACACCATCGCGTTCGGCATCCGCAACGTGCCGAGAATCGACCTGGCGCTCCGCGAGGCCTATCGGGTGCTCAGGCCCGGCGGCCGATTTTTGTGCCTGGAATTCTCCACCGTCGACGTGCCGGGGCTGGACCGGATTTACGACCTGTTTTCGTTCAAGGTGATCCCGCCGCTCGGCCGCGTCGTGACCGGCGACGCCGAATCCTACCAATACCTCGTCGAATCCATTCGCAAGTTTCCCAGGCCGAACGCGTTTGCCGAGATGATCCGCAGCGCCGGCTTTTCCCGAGTTACCTGGCAGAGCCTCTCCGGCGGCATCGTCGCATTGCATTCGGGCTGGCGTTTGTGATTTCAGCGCTGACCCACATCGCGCGGCTCACCCGCGCCGGTTTCGTTTTCGCCCGTGAGGGCGTGTTCGGCGTGGTCGATCCGTCGCTGGTGCCGCCGCCCGGACAGCTTGCGCTGCGGCTGGCGCGGATCGTCGAGCGGCCGGGCGCCAAATCCGGCCCCAGGCTGTCGCGCGCGCTGACCCGGTTAGGGCCGGCCTATCTCAAGCTCGGACAGTTCCTCGCAACCCGGCCCGACGTGGTCGGCGTCGTGATGGCGCGCGATCTGGAAGCCCTGCAGGACCGGCTGCCGCCGTTTTCGCAAGGCGAAGCCGAAGCCGTGATCGCGCAGTCGCTGGAACGTCCCGTGGCACAGGCGTTTGTCAGCCTCGGCCCTCCGGTGGCGGCAGCCTCGATCGCACAGGTACATCGCGGCGAAACCGAACAGAACGGCGTGCGTAGATCGGTGGCGGTGAAGGTGCTGAGACCCGATGTGGCATCGCGCTTCCGCCGCGACCTCGGCGATTTCTTCTTTGTCGCCCACAGCGCCGAAACCTATTCGGCGGAAGCGCGGCGGCTGCGGCTGGTCGAGGTCATCAATACGATGTCGCGCTCGGTGGCGATGGAGATGGACCTGCGGCTGGAGGCCGCCGCGCTGTCGGAGATGGCGGAGAACACCCGCGACGATCCGGATTTTCGCGTGCCCGCCGTCGATTGGGATCGCACCGCGCATAACATCCTGACAATGGAGTGGATCGACGGCATCGCGCTGAGCGATCACGCGGGGCTCGCGGACGCCAAGGTCGATTTGCCCGACCTCGGCCGCAAGGTGATTCAGAGTTTCCTGCGCCACGCGCTGCGCGACGGCTTCTTTCATGCCGACATGCACCCCGGCAATCTGTTCCTTGACGGCGCCGGTCGCCTGGTCGCGGTTGATTTCGGCATCATGGGCCGGCTCGGGCTGAAGGAGCGGCGCTTTCTCGCGGAAATCCTGCTGGGCTTCATCACCCGCGACTATCGCCGCGTCGCGGAAGTGCATTTCGAGGCCGGCTACGTGCCACAGCATCATTCGGTCGAGAATTTCGCGCAAGCCATCCGCGCCATCGGCGAGCCGATCCACAACCGCACCGCCGAAGAAATCTCGATGGCGAAGCTCTTGACGCTGCTGCTCGAGGTCACCGGTCTGTTCGACATGCGCACCCGCCCGGAGCTGATCCTGTTGCAGAAAACCATGGTGGTGGTCGAGGGCGTGGCGCGCAGCTTCGACCCGAAGCTCGACATCTGGAAGATCGCCGATCCCGTGGTGCGCGAATGGATCGAGCGTAATCTCGGACCCGTTGGCCGCATCCAGGGCGCGATGTCGGGCGCCGGCGAGCTCGGCCGCGTGCTGACGGGCCTGCCGACGATCGCGGCGCGGTCGGTCGCCGTGCTGGAGCAGCTGGAGACCATGACGCGCGAAGGGCTCACGCTGTCGCCGGAGACGATCGCGGCAATGGGCCGGACCGAAGGCCGCAAGAGCCGCTGGCGCACATTGGCGCTCTGGATCATCGCCGCGACCTTTATCGCCATCCTGTTCGCGGTCCGGAATCTGTGATTGCAATGCAATCAACATCTGATAGCATTGCTATCATATTTCTGCGAGATCGCCCGTGGCCAGCCTGACCATCCGAAAGCTCGACGAGGCCATCAAGACCTATCTGCGGCTGCGCTCGGCCCAAAACGGCCGCTCCGTGGAGGAGGAAGTGCGGGTGATCTTGCGGCAGACCATCGAGGGCGTGCCCTTCGACTTCGCGGCGTCGCGCCCGGCTGCCCCGCCGCCTGCGGAGGCCCCCTCTCGCGCTCCCGGACGCACCGGTGCGGCGGATCAGGCCCGTGTCACCCTGATCATCGGCGGCGGCATCGCCGCCTACAAGTCGCTGGACCTGATCCGGCGGCTCAAGGAACGCAACATTCGCGTCCGCTGCGTGCTGACCAGGGCCGCGCAGCAATTCGTCACGCCGCTTTCGGCCAGTGCGCTTGCACATGAGCGCGTCTACACCGACCTGTTCGACGCCGAGAGCGAGTTCGACGCTGGCCATATTCGGCTGGCGCGCGACTGCGATCTGATCGTAGTGGCGCCGGCGACCGCCGACCTGATGGCGAAGATGGCAGGCGGCCATGCCGACGATCTCGCCAGCGCCATCCTGCTCGCGGCCAAGGGGCCGATCCTGCTGGCGCCGGCGATGAATCCCTTGATGTGGAACAATGCCGCGACCCGCCGCAATGTCGCGCAACTGCAGCGCGATGGCATTGCCATGGTTGGACCCAATGCCGGCGAAATGGCCGAAGCCGGCGAAGCCGGTGTTGGCCGCATGGCGGAACCATTGGAAATCGCATCCGCCGTCGAGCGCCTGCTTGGGCCGTCGCTGCCGCGACCGCTCCAGGGAAAACGCGTCCTCATCACCGCAGGGCCGACGCATGAACCAATCGATCCGGTGCGCTACATCGCCAACCGCTCTTCCGGCAAACAGGGATTCGCCATTGCCGCGGCTGCGCAGGCGGCCGGAGCCGACGTCACTTTGGTCTCCGGCCCGGTCGATCTCGACGACCCCAAAGGCGTCACCGTGAAGCATGTGGAATCCGCGCGCGACATGCTGCGCCAGGTGGAAGCCGCATTGCCGGCCGATATCGCGATCTTCGCCGCCGCGGTTGCCGACTGGCGCGTCGCCAGTGAAGGCGAGCAGAAGCTGAAAAAGACTTCCGCCGGCATGCCGCCGCTGCAGCTCGTCGAAAATCCCGACATCCTGGCGACGATCTCAAAGCTGAAGGACAAGCGGCCGCCGCTGGTGATCGGCTTTGCCGCCGAGACCGAACACCTGATCGACAACGCCAAGGCAAAGTTGGTACGCAAGGGGTGCGACTGGATCGTCGCCAATGATGTCTCGCCGGCGACGGGCGTGATGGGCGGCGACCGCAATACCGTTCATCTCTTGACCCGCGACGGTGCGGACATCCATGTCGACTCCTGGCCCGTGATGACCAAGGAAGAAGTCGCCAGCGCCTTGGTGGCGCGCATCGCCGGAACTGTAGGGGAAGCCCCGTGAGCTCAAACGTCAAGATCGATATCAGGCAATTGCCGCATGGCGAGGGGCTGGCGCTGCCGGCCTATCAGAGCGCGCACGCCGCGGGACTAGACCTGCTGGCCGCGGTTCCCGAAGCCTCGCCGCTGGTGCTGGCACCCGGACAGTACGCGCTGGTCCCGACCGCGCTGACGGTCGCACTGCCGCCGGGCTATGAGGCGCAGGTCCGTCCGCGCTCGGGGCTCGCGGCGAAGCACGGCGTCACCGTGCTGAATTCGCCCGGCACCATCGATGCCGACTATCGCGGCGAGATCGGCGTGCTCTTGATCAACCATGGCGCCACGCCGTTTGAGATTCGCCGTGGCGAGCGCATCGCCCAGATGGTGATCGGATCCGTGGTCCAGGCGGAACTGGTTCCCGTAATTTCACTGTCGTCGAGCGAACGCGGCAGCGGCGGTTTCGGTTCGACCGGCCGCTAATTCGCGTCGACAGCGGATCGAGTTTCATAAAAATTGCTCCGATCAGGTTTAATCCCGCATTTTTCCGCACCGGAATTCGCGTTCACGGTCTGGACTCTTACCCGTCAACTCCCGAAGGGGATATTGTCTTCCGATTCGCGCACGGCGGGGGTCGCCGGGCGTAAAGTCGTGCGGTTTGGGGCAAATATGTCGGGCGTGATCGGTACGATGCGTCGGACCTTGCTGTCGTGCACATCACTGGCACGGAACGGCCTGATCTCACTCGCCACCGCCGCATTTGGAGCGTTCGCACCGGCTCATGCCGGCGATTCGTCGCTGCTGGACACTGTCTCGGCCTCCCTCGATCTCAATCGCCAGGAATTCGCGGTACTGACCACGGCGCTCGCACTGCTCGGCTTTTCCGTGGTCTCGGCGATCCTCCTGATGCGCACCCGCGTCCGCGCCGCGAGAAGCGAGGCCCGGCTGCGCGCCGATATCGGGGAATTGCAAGTCCAGGCCGACCGCTTCCGGGCGCTATTGTTCGCGGAACCACAGATCCTGATTTCGTGGGCCGCAGGCGACAATCGCCCGGAAATCACCGGCGACACTTCGTTGCTGATGCCGCAGGAGTCGCAGCCGCAGCGCCTGCTCGCCTTCGGAACCTGGCTGCCGCCGGAACCGGCGCTGCAGATGGACCACGCGGTCGACGCGCTGCGCGAGGCCGGCGAAGGCTTTCTGCTCAATCTGTCGACCTCGAATGGACGCACGATCGAAGCCATGGGCCGCGCCATCGGCGGCCAAGCCATTGTACGGATTCGCGAACTCGGCGGCGTCCGCCGGGAACTGGCGGAATCGAACCTGCGCTACAAAACCTTGCTCGAAGAGACCGGGCTGTTGCGCGACTTCGCCGCCGCGATGCCGTGGCCGATCTGGGCCAAAACGGCGCAAGGCGAGCTTCGCTATGCCAACGCGGCCTATGCGAAGGCGACCGAGGCCACCGGTGTCGCGGATGCGATCCACCGCAACCTCGAACTGCTCGAGAGCGACCAGCGCGATGAAGTCAGCCGGGCGCTGAGCGGCAATTCGGCCTTCACCGCACGGCTGCCGATCGTGGTCGGTGGCGAGCGCCGCGTCTACGACGTCCATGCGCTCACGCTCAACGCAGGCAGCGCCGGCATCGCGATCGACGCCAGCGAAGCCAGCGGCTTGCGCGCGGCGCTGGTGCGGATGGCGGAGGCGCATCGCCGCACGCTCGATCAGCTTTCCTCGGGGGTCGCCGTGTTCGACGGCCAGCGGCGGCTTGCGTTCTACAACGATTCCTATCGCCGGCTTTGGGACCTCGACCGCGCCTTTCTCGACTGCAATCCCGACGATTCCAGCGTGCTCGATCGCCTGCGCGCCGCGCGCAAAGTCCCCGAGCAGCCGGATTTCCGCGCCTGGAAGGCCAAGCTGCACGAGGCCTATCGCGCGGTCGAACCGACCAAGGATACCTGGTATCTGCCCGACGGCCGCGCGGTCAGCGTCGTCACCACGCCGAATCCGGAAGGCGGCGTCACCTATCTGTTCGACGACGTCACCGAGAGCCTCGAACTGGCGCGGCGCTTCGACGGCCTGATCCGGGTGCAGCGTGAGACGCTCGACAACCTCGGCGAAGCGGTCGCGGTGTTTGGCAGCAACGGCCGCGCGCAATTGTTCAATCCGGCTTTCGCCAGGATGTGGAAGCTCTCACCCGACGCGATGCGCGAGCAGCCGCATATCGAGACGGTCGAGACCTGGTGCAAGCCGCTGTTCGATGACGCCGCCACCTGGCGGACGCTGCGCGAGGCGATTACGCGGATCGAGAACCGGGTCGAGGTGCCGCTGAAGCTGGAGCGCAAGGACGGCAGCGTGCTGGACTGCATGACCATGCCGCTGCCGGACGGCGCCACGATGCTGACCTTCCAGGACATCACCGATACCGAGAACGTCGAGCGCGCGCTGCGCGAGCGCAACGAGGCGCTGGAGACGGCCGACCAGATGAAGGTCGATTTCGTCCACCACGTGTCCTACGAACTGCGCTCGCCCTTGACCACCATCATCGGCTTCGCGCATTTCCTGAGCGACCCCGTCACCGGGCCGCTGATGCCGAAACAGGCCGAGTATCTCGGCTACATCACGACTTCCACCAATGCGCTGCTGGCGATCATCAACAACATCCTCGACCTCGCGACCATTGACGCCGGCGCGATGTCGCTCAATCTCGGCTCGATCGACATCCGCAAGACCATCGAGGCCGCCGCCGAGGGCATCCAGGACCGGCTCGCCACCGACCGCATCCGGCTGAAGGTCGATGTCGATCCCAATATCGGCAGCTTTGTCGGCGACGAACGCCGCGTGGTGCAGGTGCTGTATAATCTGCTGGCCAACGCCGTGGGCTTCTCGCCGCAGGACGCGACCGTGGGCTTGAGCGCGCGGCGGACCGCGCACAGCGTCGTGTTCACCGTGACCGATTCCGGTCCGGGCATTCCGCCCGACGTCAAGGATAAGGTATTCGACTGGTTCGAAAGCCACTCGCACGGCTCGCGGCACCGCGGCGCCGGCCTCGGCCTGTCGCTGGTGCGCTCCTTTGTCGAACTGCACGGAGGCAAGGTGCGGGTCGATTCGGTCGTCGGCAAGGGCACGAGCGTGACCTGCGACTTTCCGATCGATCAGGCCGCGCATCGCAACGCCGCGGAATGACCCGTCCTACGACATTCTCGCTGGCGCTGTCGAACGAGACGGCGACCGCGCATCTGATGGCCGATCTCGCTTTGCTGATCGGCCCCGGTGACGTCATCACCCTCTCCGGCGACCTCGGCGCCGGCAAGACCGCCGCGGCGCGGGCGATGATCCGCTATCTCGCCGGCGACGACGCGCTCGAGGTTCCAAGCCCGACCTTCACGCTGGTGCAGGCTTACGACCTGCTGCCCTTTCCGCTGCTGCATGCCGATCTCTACCGCGTCAACGATCCCACCGAACTGGAAGAGATCGGCCTGTCGCCGCTGCCGGAAGGCACGGTGGCGCTGATCGAATGGCCGGAGCGCGCGCCATCGGCGCTGCCGGCCGACCGCATCGACATTTCGCTGAGCCATCGTCCGGCGCTCGGATCGACCGCGCGCGCCGCCGAGATCACCGGGCACGGCAAGGCCGCGGCCCAGGTCGCAAGGCTGCAGGCGCTGCGGCAATTTCTCGACAGCGCGGATTATACCGAGGCCACG
>Ga0210403_10003355_pt1 | contig 14162 bp, 10 predicted proteins | sample IncBWC19MmetaG_FD_150863 | JGI IMG/M metagenome (GOLD analysis project Ga0210403, IMG submission 150863) | Forest soil microbial communities from Barre Woods Harvard Forest LTER site, Petersham, Massachusetts, United States - Inc-BW-C-19-M | ecosystem: Environmental > Terrestrial > Soil >... | reverse complement strand
ACCTCTGGCCGTGCGCTTCTGGACCCTCCCGAAATTTCCCAACTATGTAATCGTCTACCGCCCCGAACCCGTACCATTGCAGGTGGTCGCCGTACTGCACGGCAAGCGCAACCTGAAAAAAGCCCTGGAAGGGCGGTCTTGAATGATCACCTCACTGGGTCACACGGAAGCGCCACAAACTTTTCGAACCTCCTACTCTATGGAATGGAGATCCGCTGACGCGGCTGGAAGCCATGCCCTGATACCTGCGGTGGCTGGCTGAATCCGGCTGAAGCTCATAGGGTTCGCTGTACCGGGTACAGCAACCGGAGAACCGCATAAGATGTAAAGATGAATGCGGCAGCAAATCTCGTTGTGCCGCAATGGGTGCATTCACAACCTGAAGCGAGCCTGGTGATTGCGGTGACCAAGACCAAAAGAACTCGACGGCGCTTCACCCCGGCAAGGGACAAAGTATCACATACCCACTTCCCAGACACAACGGAACCCGACGCCAACGCCGTAGTCGGGCACGAAGCTGTAACGGAACGATGACCGGAGGACCTCCGATCCATCGATCCAGGAGCCGCCCCGAACTACTCGGTACTTCCCCGATGCAGGTCCTGTTGGATTCACTGCAGGAGATTTCTTGTAATATCCCGCATCATACCAATCCCCTACCCATTCCCATACGTTCCCGAACATATCGTACAACCCCCACCGGTTGGCCTGCTTTTGGCGCACTTCGTGAGTCTTGCCGTTGCTGTTCCCGGCGTACCATGCGATCTCCTTGAGGTTGCCATAACGGGGTGCATCGCTGCCTGCCCGCGCGGCATACTCCCATTCCGCCTCGGTTGGCAGCCGCATTTCCGCTGCTTCACAATAGGCTATTGCCAGACTCCATTCCACCGATTCCGCGGGTAGCTGCTCTCCTTGAAATTGGCTTGGCTTGTCTAGCATTACTCGCTGGTAGGCGGCCTGTGTGACCGGAGTCTCCCCAAGCCAAAAGCCCTTGGTGATCGTTACTGGATGCGAGGGCTTTTCATCCCTCTCGCAAGCGTGATCGCCTGCGGAACAACCCATTTGGAATGTGCCGGGCGGTATCCAAACATAGGTCTGGCCGTCTTTGGAGTTTACGGTCTTCGTCCCCGGGGCGCGAGGTTGAGGTTCCGCTGTCGGTTTAGAATCTATCGTCCTTGTTCCCTGCGGCGGTGGTTGGGTGATTGGCCCTTTACCGCTACTCGGTTTCCCGAGCCACAGACCGATGGCGACCAGGCTGGCGAGCGCAAGGCCCACCATCATGCGGCCGGCAGAAGGCAGCTTTCGCAGGCTATACGGCTGGCCGTTCCTCTCCTTTGCTGCGCTGTTCGATACTCCAGCCTCTGGTTTCCTGTGCTCTGCCTGCCGTGCGGCCGCAACCGCTTCTCGCGCCATCCGGCGCTCGGCTTTGTCCTCCTCCATCATTTTCACGATTCGGTCGACCGTGTGCTCAAAATAGGCGCGCGAATATTCCACTGCCTGGTAGCGGGAGAGTTCGCGAACCGCCGGTTCCAGGCTCTTGACCACGGCGGGCGTGAATTGAAAGGGATCGACCTTGAGAGGAATGATATTTCGTCCGCTGCCGATGGCCTGGACGATCTCCTTGCGCATCCAGTCATCTTCATCGGCGCACCGATCCAGGGCGTTGGGGGTCAAAATGATAAGGAAAGTTGGCGATTCAACGATGCGGCGAAGCAGCTTGTCATCGAAGGTCCCGCGCCCCAGATCGCGGTCGAGGAATGCCAATATGCCCTGCTGCTGCAACCGTGTTTGCAGCAATAGGGCCAGCTCATCGGCGGCGCCCCGGCGATAGCTGATAAAAACATCGTAACGTGGTTCTGGCTTGGCGGCTGGCATCGAGCTTTCGCTACCCTATATCCAAGTATTTGTGGTTGCCAATGGTCCTGCTCCGTCCATCAGTTATTCACCTGGATGGTGACGCCTGCGATGGTGGCCAGCACTTGAGCATACAGTTCGAGGTTCACGCGCAGCGCCTCCAATTCCGCCCGCATCTGCGAGTATTCTGCCCACTGCCGTTCATGGTGTCCGGCGCCGGTCCTGGGGTCTCGTTGCGGCTCCCAATCGGCCAGACGGGAGTGCCATTTGGCGAGGAATGGCCGCAGTCCGCGATTCAGGACCGCGATTGCAATTCCGCCTACGGAGCCGGTGGAAGCGCCAACGTCCGGGCCGGCCTGCTTCAATGTCTCACGCGTGGCGGCGAAGAGTTCATGGAGCGAAGACAGCGCTTCCCGCAAGAGCCCTTGATCGGCGGCCAGCGGCTGCACGGCAATGCGCGTGACCAGCTCAATATAAAGACGCCATGCCGCGTTGCGTTCGGTTGGATCTTCTCCCCATTCGACCTCGCCGATCCATGGGATTTTGATCCGCACAGTCTTTACTTTTTTCGGGTTTCTCGTGGGCTTGCCCATCCCCTGAGCCTATCGTGTCCTTCCGGGGCGCTCGTAATAGTTTGCGGATATTATCATACCTGCGTCCGCTCGGAGTAAGGAACATGAGAGTCAAGAGTCTGGTTGGGCCTTCGCTTTGCGAAGTTATGCTCTGCGCAGACTCTTAGAGCGGTTCCGACGTTGCTGTGTCCATCAGTGGGATCTCACCGGCTTTCAGCCGCTGCGGGTATCAGGCCATGGCTTCCAGCCGTGCCGCATGATCCCAGAGAGGATTCGGCTTCCAGTCCCTGCGCACTAAGTGCCCCTCCGCTCTTCATCGAACTGCCGGTTGCAGTGTTAGCTTTACCCGGCCTTGGTGCAGTGAGTATCCGGCAGTGCTTGTGCCCTATTCTTTACGGGACACTAAAGTGCAGCAGGGGCTGAAAGCCCAAATCTATTGGCAGAGGCGGCACGGCTGGAAGCCGTGCCCTGATACCTGCGGTGGCTGAAGCGGACTGGAGCCGGCGGAAACCTGTAGAGTACGCTGTCCGGGTATAGCAACCGTGGAATCTTTCGAGGTATGGTACTTTAGTTCGTCCAGCTTACAATCGTTGGCGCCGGAGCCACCATTGCCGAGGGCTCCCGCATCCAGCAGGCGCTGAATCACTGTGGCAAGTTTTTCACGAGGGAACCCCACTCAAAACATGATCCCAACCAGCACAGAAACTGAAATCGCTCCAGAGACTCGCCCCGCCGTCCCACCAATGTCCCTGCCAACCATCATGGCGGCGGTAGCTCTCGTCAGCTTCGCCAGCCTGCTGCTCGAGCTGGCCATGACCCGGCTGTTCAGCGTGGTGCTCTTTTACCACTTTGCCTTCTTCGCGATCTCCGTTGCGTTGCTGGGGCTGGGTTCCGGCGGAGTGTTTGCCCATGTGCGGCGCGCATGGCTGTTGCGGTTTGATCTGCGTCCGCTGGGAGCGTGGTTGTGCGTCTGCAACTCCGTGTTTATCCTGCTGGCGCTGGAAGTTGTTCTGCATACGCCAGTCACACTGGAAGTCAATGGCCGTAACTTTGGCAAGCTCACGGTTATTTATCTGGTCACCGCCGTTCCCTTCTTCTTTACCGGACTGCTTTTCTCCGTGCTGTTTGCGCGCCGCCAGGAAGCCATACCTGTGCTCTACGGCGCGGACCTCGCGGGCGGCGCTTCGGCCTGCCTCGCAGTGGTGCCGTTGTTAAACTTCGTAGGCGCCCCCAACGCGCTGCTGATGGCGGCACTGGCGATGGCCACCGCGGCGGCCCTGTGGTCGGGCAGAGGAAGATTACGGTTGGCAGCGTTGTTGCTGGCGGCGCTCTTCGGCGTACTGATGGCCGCCAACCACTCCGGCCGCTGGATCGACATTGTTTACGCCAAAGGCGTGTTCCATGATCCGCAGCAGACGGAATTTGCCGCCTGGAATGCCATCTCGCGGATTGAAGTCAACAGCCAAAACGGCGCCCGCTACATTGTCATTGACGCCGACGCCACCAGCGCCATCATGAACGTTGAACCGGCGTCTTGGGGGGCCGACCAAGCCGCGCACCCAACTCCGACGCTGACCGGCCTGCCTGCTCAGTCGAGCTTCAACTGGCGCCGAAGCCTGATGTCGGCTGCCCCTTCGGTGGCCAACGTTCTGCGGCCTCAAGGTGAATTTGCCATCATCGGTCCCGGCGGCGGCGTGGATGTGCTGCGCGCCGTGGCCAGCGGCAGCCCCAGAGTCACGGGCATCGAGATCAACCCGGCCATCGCCAACAGCATCATGCGCGGACGCTATGCCGCCTATGTGTATCACCTGTACGAACGCCCGCAGGTGGAAATCCACGTTCAGGATGGCCGCTCCTACGTCCGCAACTCCCGTGAAAAATACGATGTCGTGCAGATGACCCTGGTCGATACATGGGCTTCCACCGCCGCCGGCGCATTTGCTCTCAGCGAGAACAACCTCTACACGGTCGAGGCCTTCCGCGAATACTTTGACCATCTCAAGCCCGATGGCCTGCTCGCCATCACCCGCTGGGAATTCAGGAAGCCTCGGGAAGCGTTGCGCGTGGTATCGCAGGCCGTGGAGGCGCTGCACCGCAACGGCGTCGCCGACCCGCGCCACAACTTCGTGGTGGTGGCCGACGGCGGTCTCGACGATGATGGCCGTCCGGTGCTGGTGCTGGCCAGGAAGTCCGCATTCACCGCGGAAGAGTATGCAGCCATCGCCCGCCACTTGCAGGCCAATCCCAATCTGGTCTGGCTGAATCCGCCGGCTGAGTACGCGGGAAGGCAAACACTGCCGCCCGCGGCCGCCGTCTTCCAGGCACTGATTCAATCAAACGACCCACAGAAGTTCGCCCAAGGCTACGCCTACAACGTTGCCCCGGTTGACGATGGCGCTCCGTTCTTCTTCTTCACTCTCAAGACCGGATACGTGATCAGAAACATCCTGGCCGGTACGGGGCACGGCATCGACTGGCGCATCAACCTGGCCGTGGTGGTGCTGGGCATGGTGCTGATTATTTCCCTGGTGGCCGTGCTCGCCTTTTTGGTCCTTCCCCTGCTGCTGGCGCGCGGCGGCGGCAGCGAAAGGAAGCCCGTTAGCATCGCCGGCCTGCTCTACTTCGTGGCCGTGGGGCTGGGTTACATTCTGGTCGAAATCTCAATGATTCAGCGTTTCGTGTTGTTCCTGGGACATCCAACCTACGCCCTCACCGTAGTGGTATTCCTCATGCTCTTGTCGAGCGGCGCCGGTAGCGTGCTGGCGCGCAAACTCGACAGGCGATGGGTGCTGGCGCTCATCGTGGTCTTGATTGCCGCGCATGTGGCCCTGCTGCCGATGCTGCTATCGCTAGCCGTGGGACAGGTGTTTGCGGTGAAACTGGTCCTCAGCGCCGCGGTCCTGGTTCCGCTTGGCTTTCTGATGGGCATGCCTTTCCCTCTGGGCTTGAAACTGATGGCCGCGGAAGTAGGGGCGACGGTGGAATGGGCCTGGGCCATGAATGCAGCCGCCAGCGTGCTTGGTTCTGTGGCGGCCATGGTCATTGCCATCCATTTCGGCCTGACGGTGACTCTGGCCTGCGCGGCCCTGGCTTATCTGCTGGCCGCCGGCTTTTCCCGCAGGTGGAGCCCGCAGACGGCTTGAAAAGCAGAGGAGACACGAACAGATTTGTGCCAGCCAGGTTCCAGCCGCTGGAGGCGACAAAAAGAAAATAGCCCTGCAAAATCAAGACCCTAAAGTCTCCGAAGGCGGCGACAATCATGTTCTTCGCTCCTTCTCTCAACCCACGTTGCATCACCTGCCGCGATTGCCTGCTGGGAGTTCCCGCCCGTTTCTGTTATGATTTTTTTTGTTGAAGACTTGAACCCAAGTGCCCAGCCAACAACAACTTAAGTGGTCCGAAGTGAGAGTCGGAATCACTGTAGTTCTGGCCGCTCTGACTCTGGCGGTACTGATATTCCTCATGAGTGGCACGGCCGGTTTTCTTACCAACAAAATCACCCTCTACGCCTATTTTGACAATGCGGAAGGCCTCCTGGTGGGCGCTCCGGTGAACCTTCATGGCGTGGCCATCGGCAACGTCAAGGGCATCAAAGTTGTCCCGGGCCGCCAACTTGATCCTGTTCAGATAGCGATGAAGGTCAACACCAAATACCAGTTCTTCCTGCGCCGTGATTCGACCGCCACCATTAAGACCGCGGGCGTGCTGGGCCAGTCTTTCGTCGATCTTGAAAGCAAGGGCGCCGTCGGGGAACAAGTCCGTGACTCTGATACTCTGCCTTCGCTGAATGCTCCGGGCCTCGAAGACGTGGTGCGCAGCAGCCAGTCAACCCTTCAGAACATGGACATCCTGGTCCGGCGTCTCGACCGCATTGTCGCCCAGGTCGAAAGCGGCAAGGGAAGCATTGGCAAGCTCATCAGCGATCCCAGCGTTTATAACAAGCTGAACTTGATGCTCACCGAAATACAAACGCTGGTGAGCGGCATCAGCAGCGGCAAGGGAAGCATTGGCAAGCTCATTTCCGATGACGAGCTTTACCGCAAAGCCAATGACACGGTTGACAAGCTGGACAAGATGGTTGACCAGATGAACCGCGGCGAGGGTTCCCTGGGGCTGTTCATCAAAGATCCCAGCCTCTACCACAATGCCAACCAGACCATGGCCAGCGCCAATCGCTTGCTCGACAATATCAATGCCGGTCACGGCGCGCTGGGCAAATTCACGCACGATGAAGCGTTCGCCAAGAAGCTGGAAAATACCGTGAACCGCCTGTCGCAGATGCTGGACCGGATCAACGCCGGCGAAGGCACGGCCGGCCGTCTGTTGCAGGACCCCTCGATCTACAACAACACCGACCAGATGCTGATCGAAACCCGCAATCTGATAAAAGCCATTCGGGAAAACCCCAAGAAGTATCTGACCATCCATATGCGGATCTTCTGACCGGAGACTTTCCCTTGGAACATTTCCTCGGCACCCTCAACTTTTGCTAAGCGAATGCCCTCTCCCATTCTCCCACTCCCGTAGCATCCGCTCACCCACATCTCTGAATTCGGCGTGCTCTTTCATGTACGCCCTAACATCACCCGCGGCTTGCGAGAGTGCGTCGGCAACGCGCTCGAAGATCTGTCCAATTCTGGCGGGGGCGCCGGTTGTCCGCGTCTCACCCAACCGGCGCAGCACTCTGGTATCCGGCCATTGGGTAGAACCGTTGAGGGTAAGCGCCATGCGGTCCTGTGGCAGGTAGACCGAGGTGGTCACCAGATCGTAAGCCGGAGCCAGCCGCGCTTCACCCTGCACATGGTCATAGACGACGCCAAAGTTCTTCAAGTGAGCATCACCGTTGCGCAGGGCGCAATTGAGGACAATGAGCATGAACAGTCTTTCCAGATCAGCAGGCAGGCCGGCGGCGCTCGCAAACTGCTCCAATCGCCTCATCACAGAGGTCTCGTAGCTCCCCCGATACTTTTCGTCTGTCCTTCTCGCGTTCAGAACACAGAAGTCCTCGAAGCCACGGTAAGTGCCTTCCGGATGCAGGTCAAAACGATCAATGACCAGAGCGGCTCCATCATCTGCGAGACGGTACTGAGGGACATCCAGCCCGCAGTGCCGGGCTGCGTTCAGGCAGAAATACTCATTGGCGGCAAGCTGCGGAAATTCATGCGGCTCCCAGAATTTCACGATGTGGGTAGCTCCTCGAAAACTCTGGGAGATCCGTGGTTTCGGATTGCCCGCGTTCAAGCTGGAAGACGCACTCTCGTCCCGGACCAGCACCTTGGGCTGGACGCCGCTGATCCCTGAGAAGACGGAGAATTTCTCAACGAGATATCGAAACAGATCGCCATCCCGCCGGCCCGCCAGTATTTCGTCTACGGATTGAAAAGGAACATCTTCGTCCAGTTGTTCTTTGTCGCCAGTGTACCGGATACGTCCCACCTGGGAGCGGCCAACGACCGTCAACAGGTCGAGGTCATCGAACGTACCGGTCGCCTTGGCAAAGGCAAGCCGCAATCGCTCCCGCAATGCCCCCTCGGGAAGATTCATCTCGAAGATAGGCGCCAGTCCGTAGGAAGTATTCCACGATGCCAGTCGTACCGGCATGGTGACCGATACAGATCTCACCAGATCAATCTGCGGCGAATAGGCAAAAACGCTTCCGCGATCACGGTCACGGTCGAGCAGTCCCGCTTCAGCCCCGTCGGTCCACACTTTGATCATTGCGGTCCTCTTCTAAGAGTTCTTCCAAAGTCGGCCGGCGCATGTTTGCCTCTTGCAGCTTCAATTCCAACCCCATGACCGAGAGGATCCTTGCGACTTTGTTAAACCCCAACTCCCTGCAGCGTCCGTTCTCCAATAAGTCCAGCGTCGCTCGGCTCACTCCAGCTTTGAGCCCGAGCTCCGACTGGGTCAGACCGAGTGACTTTCGTCTAAGAGCGATTTGGGAACTGATGGATGGCAGGGTCAACATGACTAATATATAATCCATAATACAATTTATGTCAATTTATAGATTATATATAATGTTTTATGTGTTGCAGTTTTCCTTACTTGTTAAGATGAGGTTTAAAAAGAGAAGAGAAAGGAAGCGTCAGTGGATAAACAAGAATACGAAGCGAAGCTTGCCGCATTGCGGGCCGTCGTCGATAAAGGCGATGCAAGCGGGATTGCCGAAGACATGGATCTGTCAGGCATCTCGATCATAAAGACCGGCGACTTCCACAAGGTCGAGGTATTGCAGAACTAAATTACTGCTTGCCCTTGGCCCCGGCGACCTTGCTGGCCGCCAGTTGCGCAAAAGCGGTGTCCTTGTTCTCATCCTGTATCTGCTTGTAGATGACCTCGGACTGCTTAGGGTCGGTAGACTCGTACATTTCGGCGAGCGCAAACTGCGCCTGGGCCTTCCCGACCGTGCCGGTAGGATGGTCGATCAGTTCCTTATAAGTCTTCGCCGCATCGCTATCACGTCCGGCAGAGTGATAGAGCGTAGCCAGGGCCATCTTGGCCAGTCCGGCAACATCGTTGTTCGAATCGGCCAGCGACTTCAACTGTTTTTCCGCCGAGGCATTATCGCCGCCCTGAGCGGCTGCGGCGGCCGCCATGAAGCGGGCAATCCTCCCCGCCTTGGTCATCGAATAGCTATCAGCTACCGCCTGCAGCTCTTTTTCCGCCTGCTTGGCCCGTTCCGCGATGCTGTTAAAGCTCAGATCGTCGCCGGCGGGCGTTCCGGCAGGGCGCAGCCGCGCCTCAAAGGTGCGTATCGCTTTGGTCAGGGCAAGATTGGCCTGCTCGGACTGGCGTTCGTGCCAGAAATACAAACCGGCACCGAGCGCGGCCACGGCCACGGCGATGAGAACGGCCCACAGCGTTCCCTGCTGGTGTCCGCTGGCCCACTGCATGGCGCCCTTAGCGGACTCGGCAAACTTGTCTTCCTTCAATTGACGGCGGGTATAACTTTGCACGCGAAAACCTTCTTGGGTGGAATAAGTGGTTTGTAATTCATAAGTTTAGCAAGCGCCCACGAAAGTGGTCAAGACGGGCATGAGAGCATGGCATGAGAGCAGCGCTAGTTTCTCACATGCAAAGAGCTTCACCACTGAGACAAGAGAACAGAACAAATCAGCCACGAATAAACACGAATGCACACGAATCAAGAGCAAGACTTAGAAACCGAACTCTTAAGATGCATTGCTGTTTGGTTTTGATTCGCGTTCATTTGCGTTCATTCGCGGCTGATTTGTTTTCCTGCGATTCTCCGTGACTGCGCATCTCCGTGGTAAGGTTTTATACGGAACTTTTCCTGGGAGGATACGTGGTAAGAAACCTTGTCTCTTTTCTTTTTTGTTGGCTGCTGATTTCCGGTGTCTGGTTGCGGGCCGATGACAACGCTGCTATTCGCAACCCCAATCAGCCGGTGGATGAGGAGTACACCAAGAAGATCCGCGAATATACCACCCAGCCGTTCTTCACTTCTCCGCTGGTGGATTACCTCCCGGCCTCGAAGACCGTCCCCACACCCAAGGCTGTCCTTGGAGACGTGGCCGGAGCTCCTGGGATTCTCCCCTACTCTAAGCAGGTCTACGAGTACATGCGCATGCTGGAAAAAGCCAGTCCGCGCGTCAAGGTCTATTCCATCGGCAAGACCGAGGAAGGCCGGGAGATGATCGCGGTCGCCGTTTCCTCAGAGGCCAATCTAGCGAAGCTGGAAGAGAACCGCGCCCGCCTGGCCAAGCTGGCCGATCCGCGCACCATCAAACTCGACGATGCGGAAGCCGACCGCCTGATCGAAACTGCCGTGCCTGTCTATTACATCACTGGGACGATCCATTCTCCGGAAACCGGATCGCCCACGGCGCTCATGGAAATGGCTTACCGCCTGGCCGTGGACGAGAGTCCGTATATGAAGGACATACGCAACGGCGTCATCACCCTGATCACACCGATTGTCGAAGTCGATGGACGCGACCGCATGGTCGATCTCTATCGCTGGCACCTCGCGCATCCCAAAGACAACTGGCCGCCGCTCCTGTACTGGGGCAAATACGTGGCCCATGACAACAACCGCGACGCCATGGGAATGACCCTAAAGCTCACCGAAAACGTGCTCAACACCTTGCTTGCATGGAAGGCACAGACCCTGCACGATCTGCACGAATCCGTGCCTTATCTTTATGACAACACCGCCGGCGATGGACCCTTCAATGCCTGGGTTGATCCAATCCTTACGAACGAATGGGAGATTCTGGGCTGGCGCGACGTGGCTGACATGACCCGCTACGGCATGCCCGGCGTTTTCACCCACGGAAACTTCGACACGTGGTCGCCCGGATACCTGATGTTTCTGGCCGCCACGCACAACGGCATCAGCCGGCTCTACGAAACCTTCGGCAATGCCGGGGCCGACACGGTCGAGCGGCAGCTTGATCCGGACGAATTTTCACGCACATGGTTCCGACAGGACCCACCCCTGCCCAAGACGCTCTGGTCACAGCGCAACAACAATAATTATCAGCAGACCGGACTGCTGACCTCCCTGCACTTCTTCGCCGACAACCGCAAATTCTTTCTCAAGAATTTTTATCTGAAGTCCAAGCGCTCGATCACCAAGCCGGAAAAAGAGGGCCCAGCCGCCTACGTGCTCACCGCCGAAGATCCACGCCCGGGTGCGCAGTCGGCGCTGTTGCAAGTGCTGCGCAAACAGGGTGTTGAAATCTCCCGCGCCCAGGCGGCGTTTACCGTAAAGCTTCCGCCCAAAAAGAAGAAACCCAGCGACAGCTCCGAGACCAAAGATGGCGACAGCCAGCCAGACGCAGCCGCCAAGGACAAAGACAAGACTCCACCCGCGCCCACCACGCAGACATTCCCCGCGGGCAGCTACATCATCCGCATGGACCAGCCCTATTCGCGGGTGGCCGATGCCCTGCTCGATCACCAGTACTGGAGCCCCAGCGATCCGCAGAAGACCCCCTATGACGACACCGGCTGGACGTTCGGGGAGCTTTTCAACGTGCGTGTAGCCCGCGTGACCGATGCCAAAGTCCTCGAAACGAAAATGGCGCAGGCGGCCGGGATCAGCGCGCCCGGCGGCGTTACCGGAAGCGGGCCGGTGCTGGCCATCAATGCCAACGCCGAAAACTCCATGGCCACCCTGCGCTTCCGCATGAAAGACTTGGCCATCGAAGCGACTGAAGAACCATTCGAGCAGGCCGGACACAAGTTCAATCGCGGCACCTTCCTCATCACCAACGCCGATGGAGCGGCCTTCCAGAAGACCGCCGCAGAACTGGGCCTGCAGGCGGTGGCGCTGGCCAGCGCGCCATCGGTGAAGTCGCATCCGGTGCGCGCCGCGCGCGTGGCGCTGCTGCACACGTGGCTCAGCACACAGACCGAGGGATGGTGGCGGCAGGCGCTCGACCAGATGGAAGTTCCTTACGCCTACATCAATACACAGCAGGTGGCGCGCAACGCCAATCTCCGCTCACAATACGATGTGATTCTGTTTCCGCCGGTCGGCAGGGGCGATGCCAGCGCCATCATCAACGGACTGCCGGTGGACTGGGGCAATCCACTGCCCTGGAAGAACACGCCGGAAACGCCGAACATCGGAAAAGAAGATTCGACTGACGACATACGTCCCGGCCTGAGCTGGAGCGGTGTGGCCCATCTGCAGGAGTTCGTCCGCCAGGGCGGCGTGTTGCTCACCGTCATGGATACCGCCTCCTTCGCCGTCAGCCTGCGGCTGGCGCCGGGCGTGGTCATCGATACCCCCCGGCAAATGAAGATTGTGGGCAGCATCCTGCGCTCGCGTCTGGTCGATGCCGCCAGCCCTATTGCCTACGGCTACACCGACAATCTTTCCGTCTACTGCGACAACGGCCCGATCTTCAGTTTGTCAAACCTCTCGGGAAGCCGTGGCCGCCGCCGTCTGGGCCCGGACGCCAGCGGACGACCCACGGGACGGGGCACAGCGGACGATTCGGATTTCACGCCCGGACGCCCGCTGGTGGAGGTCCCGGAAGAGCCTCATGCCGAAACCTGGGAAGCCCTGCCGCTGACCGACGAACAGCGCCGCAACCCGATCACGGTCATTCCTCCAGCGAACCGCCCGCGCGTCGTGCTGCGCTATTCCGACACGAAAGACCTGCTGGTCTCAGGATTGGCGGAAGGCGCGGGCGAAATCGCCCAACACGCCGCGGTGATTGACGTTCCGGTAGAAAATGGACACATCGTGCTGTTTTCAATTAACCCCATCTATCGCGGAGAGACGCTGGGCAGCTATGGGCTGGTGCTGAATACGATTCTGAACTTCGATAATCTGAATGTGGGAAGGAAGCTGGCGGAGAAGTAGAGTCAAAACCAGAATTCATCACGGAGGCACAGCGTAACGTAGCTACAACCGAAATCCTTCAACCGCAGAGGAAAGCGAAAAAAAGAAACGATGTCATCCCGAAGCCCGTCAGGAGCGCGCGTTTTCTTCAGCGCGCGAGTAGGGCTGAGGGACCTTGTGGTCCTCTGAAGTTGCAGAGAACTTGACAAGGATATTTGTCTCCGGCCAATTGTTCTGGAGCTTTGATGCAGACGTTCATAAAGCGAGTTTGGAGTGAGATTTCCCAACCAGAGGTGTAGACATGACCATGATCTCAAAAGCAGAACAGGGAGACGAAATGATCCCCGCCGGCAAGACCCTTGTCGATTACGAAGAAGCGGTGAAGAAACTCAGTTCCGAGGAAGCGTTCCGGGCAACCGTTTACGCCATGAATACGCTCCTGATTCAAAATGGGTTTTATTCAGAAGAAGAATTCCGCTTTCAATTTCGCCAGTCTGCCCAAAAACAGATGCGCAAGAAAAAACCGCGCTAGCTGGGGCGCAGTTTCTCATCTTTGGAAAACGTCTTAGGCATATGGCACAACTCGGGACTCTTGCACAGGCGATGATCTCCCCGGTCGCAGAACAGGCACTCGCATTCGCACCATCCCTAGAACTTGTCCTGCGATTTCTCGGATTTTTATCGGCCATTCCTTCGTTCCCTCCCGCCTGTGAGAGCCTGCAAATGCCGTTCAGATTCCTTTTATTTCACGTTGGTAGTCCGCGCCTGCTTGTTCTTACATCACTCAGATTCATCCTGGTTGCTCACCGTTCTCTTCGGCCAAGGAATAGCAACAAAAGTGTCGAAACGCAACAGAAACTTTCAGCGGGTCGCCCCACGGACTCATTTCCAACTCATGATTCTGGCCTCCACGCAGGCATTCAGATAGTCGGCCACCAAATCCAGGGACAATGGTCCATATTCGGCCGCGACCGCGTCCCGAATCTGGCCTACCGTACGTGTGCCATCGACGAAGTTCACGATCTCGTAGGCATACAGCTCTGACTGGTCTTGGACGTTGAACAGTGGCGTGGCTTCGCTGTTCAATAGTTTGATCTTGCCGTAGCGTTCCGCGCCCAGCCGTTCGAGCAAAACATTGTCATTCTGGTAAGTAAGGGGGCCGAACTCGCCGATGCGCACCGGCACGCGCGCAGCCAGGGCATCGCCAGCCCAGGGACTTACCGGCGCATCACCCTTGACGCCTCGCGCTTTCGCGGCGGCATCGAGCAGCGCATTCCAACGGGTGACATCTTCGGTCAATGATTTGCTTCCGTCAGCAGCCTGATACGGATTGGCCATGCAAAATGCGACAATCGATTCGAGCACGGTGTTCTCACGCCGTCCGGCTTGCAACATCAGGTTGCGGGCTTCGT
>Ga0210403_10003354_pt1 | contig 14162 bp, 13 predicted proteins | sample IncBWC19MmetaG_FD_150863 | JGI IMG/M metagenome (GOLD analysis project Ga0210403, IMG submission 150863) | Forest soil microbial communities from Barre Woods Harvard Forest LTER site, Petersham, Massachusetts, United States - Inc-BW-C-19-M | ecosystem: Environmental > Terrestrial > Soil >... | reverse complement strand
TCCAGCGGCGACATGTACGCCGGCCACGACGGAAACGTTTACAAAAACACCGGCTCCGGCTGGCAAAAATCCAATGGCAGCGGCGGCTGGAGCAATGTGAACACGACCCAGAACCAGGAGAAAGCCCAGCAAAGCACTCAAAGCTACGAGCAGCAGCACCCCAATAGTCAGGCCAGCGCCCAGCAGCACCAACAGAGCATGAATCAAAGCCGCTCGTCCTACGGCGGATCCACAGAAAACCTGGACTCAGAAAGACAAAACCGGCAGAGCGGTTCGGCCCAGAGCCAACACTACCAGAGCGGGAATCACAGCACTGGCGGATATGGCGGTGGTGGCCGGAGTTGGGGTGGAGGCGGCGGTGGGGGTGGAGGCGGAGGCAGGCACAGATAACTCGCTCATCATGTTGAATGACACACGCGGGCGAGACCCGCGGAGACGCGACCCAATGATCCATCCGGGATGGCCGCATGAACCTGCGGAAGTCTGCAATTTCCGATTTCCCCTGAGAAACTCCATTCGCCAAACGCTTTCGCGGCCGGCCTCGCTGCGGAAAGAGGATCTGGTATGAACGCTGGAATCGTTGTTTTGTGTTTGGCTCTTTTGGCTCCTGTGCCGCTCCTAGCGCGAGAGAAGAACGACGTTATCGTTATGAAAAACGGTGACCGCATCACCTGCGAGATTAAGGGCCTCGCCTCCGATACCCTCTACATCAAGGTCGACTACATCCTCGGAACTTCCTCCGTCGAGTGGATCAAGGTGGACCATGTTGAGAGCAATCAACTCTTCATCGTCAAGACACAAGATGGAATCGTTTACACCGGCACTCTCTCCACGCCCGGGTATTCCGGCGAACGCCCAGTCAAAATCCAAATTCTGGAGCCTCCCGATACCAGAGTCGAGATCGACAAGACTCGGATCATCGATTTGGAACAAACCTCCGATACAATCTGGCAACGCTTCAACGGGGATATCGGACTCGGTGTCATCTACAGCAAGGGGAACCAGTCTACGCAATACAATTTCAATTCCTCCCTTAACTACCCCCGCGAGCGCTGGTCAGCCAGCGCCGCCTATAACTCAACGTTGTCCTCCAGCACCGGCAGATCGCCTGCCACGCGCAATGAACTCAATCTGAATTTGGAGCGCCTGCTCCGTTGGAACAATTGGTACTACACTGGGCTCGCCGATTTTCTACAGAGCTCGGAACAGGGAATCCAGCTCCAGAGTGGGATTGGAGGCGGTATCGGGCGATACCTGGTAAACGACAATCGCTCCACCGTTTCGCTTTTTGGCGGACTGGTCTGGCAGCGCATTAATTACCAACAGATGATCGTGCCATCGTTAACTCAAAACGCGGCGTCCGCACTGATCGGCAGCGAAGTCAGGCTCTTCCGTTTCAACAAAACCAATCTGTCCGTCAGCGCCACCCTGCTTCCCGCAATTACGGAATCCGGCCGCGTCCATTTCAACCTCAACACCTCTTATTACATCAAGCTGTGGAGCAATCTCACTTGGAACATTTCTTTTTACGGAAACTGGGACAATCAACCACCGCCGAGCTTCTCCGGCAGCGACTACGGCACCAGCTCCGGCGTCGCCTGGAAGTTCGGCAATCGCTAACCACCGCCCGGTCAACGGCAATATGACCCGCGGCCTTTCCTTTCTTGCGTATCTAGCCGAATATCGCAAACCCGGAGCAATGACTTTTCTGATCAATCGGGACGGTATCACGAACCAGTGCAATCTTGGCGACAACACCGCCGAAGTCGTGCAACAACTCGACTCCTTCGACCCCGACGGCTCCTGGCAGCCTGTGCAGTAAGCCGCATCCTGCTCCGGCATCCCGGCCGGGTAAACACGCCTCTGCCCATCTCGGAACATACTGTTCCTTTTGACAATATCCTCGCCTCTGCTGTGAAGGCAGAATGCGAGTCGCTGGCGCAGGCTCGACTTGGCAGCCGGAACTCTCTCCCGCGGGACGAGTCTGTTTGCCGCGCAATCCAATTACTTCTTAGGAGATTCGCAGATGAGGACAAGGCCGGCACGCTTTGCGTTCCCAGTCTTATATATTTTCCTTTGCTTGTCGTTTGTAGCGCTCGCCCAGGACAAACCAGCCCCGGAGGCTTACTCCGGCGTGGCTATGGGTACCGGCGGGAGCGTGGGAGGCAAGACCATCCAGTTTGATTTTCGGATCACCCAGTACACCACCGATGAAGAAGTCCAGAAATTCGCGCAACTTGTGAAGGAGAAAGGCACGGACGCCCTGCGCCGCGCTTTGGAGAAGGAAGATAAGGGCCGCATCAGTGCTGTCGGCTCCACGGGGAATCAGATCGCCGTCGCGCGCAAGCGTCAGCAAGGCGATGACACCATCATAACCATCGTCACGGCGCGCACCATGCCGTTCGTAGAGCTTTACAACAACGGGCGCACTACCGACTACCCGTTCGGCTTTCTTCAGGTGACGCTAAACGCCAAAGGAGAGGGCACCGGCCAAATCATGGCTGCCGCAAAGATTCGCTTCGATAAGAAAAAAGAGAAGTACGAAATCGAGAGCTTCGGCAATCAGTACATCAAGGCCACCAACGTTCGCCCGTGGAAATAATTGCTGGCTGCCTTTATTTGTGGAGAAGTTTGCAGGCCACTCCTGAAGCCTCTGGTTTGGGCTTCCCGGAGCCCACGTACATGGGTGCACCAGGCGACGAATTGAGGATGTGTTTGGCTTTGCGGGAGGAGCTTCACAGAAAGACGACCTCACGGCAATCGTAATGTAGCGAATCTACGTCAATCATTGTGCAACTGCCAAGGTGAGGGACACGACCCCAATGGAAAGCTCTCCTCCAACCACAACGCAAAGGCGATTTCTGGCTCACCCGAGGTCAATGCTCGAAAGTTTCATCCACAGTGAGACTTCCGGATCAATCCTTCTTTTTGTGGCCACCGTTGTGGCACTCATTTGGGCGAACTCGCCCTGGAGCGCATCCTACTTTGCGCTGTGGAAAATTCCCCTGAAAATTGGCTTCCGTCCTCTTTTCTCGATGAGCTTGCATCACTGGATTGATGACGGATTGATGGCTGTTTTCTTTCTGGTTGTCGGGCTTGAGATCAAACGTGAGATCGTGAAGGGTGAGCTGTCTTCCTTCCGCCAGGCGATTCTTCCGATCGTGGCCGCGCTCGGCGGCATGATCGTCCCGGCGCTTGTGTACTCCGCGCTAAACCGCTCGGGCAGCGGGGAACACGGTTGGGGTATCCCCATGGCGACGGATATCGGCTTCGCATTGGGTGTCCTTGCGCTGCTCGGCAAACGCATCCCTTCCAGCTTGCGCGTCTTCATGCTGGCGTTGGCCATTGTGGACGATGTGGGAGCGATCCTGGTGATCGCATTTTTCTATACCCCTCAAATTTCTCTGCCTGCACTAGCGGCGGCGGGCGGCTTATTGGCGCTCCTAGTCGTTGCCGCAATGCGTCGGGCTCCTGTCTCCGTTTTTCTGGTTGTGGGTATTTTTTTCTGGGCGGCGGTTCTGAGTTCCGGAGTCCATGCAACAATTGCCGGCGTGATTCTGGGCCTGATCGTACCTGTCAGTCCAAAATTGCGCTCGGAGGATTTGGCCGGCATTGCGGAGCCTCTCCTGGGAGATTTCCGAAGTCAGATCCTGGCCCACGACAATTCCTCCGCGGAGGCAACACTCGCGCAACTGAATCAACTTCTCTGCGACGCCGACTCGATTGGGGAACGCCTGGAAAGGGCCGTTCACCCATGGGTCTCCTTCCTCGTTCTACCCCTATTTGCCCTGGCGAGTGCAGGAGTCGCCTTGTCCTCCGAGCAACTAAAGCTGGCGATTTCGAGCCGCGTCGCTCTTGGCATATTTCTGGGGCTGGTCGTTGGAAAAACGGTCGGAATAACGGCGTTTTCTTTTCTGGCGGTGAAGTTGAAAATCGCCGGCATGGCGGATGGCCTGAGGTGGGCGGGGATTGTCGGAGTCGGCATTCTCTCAGGTTTAGGATTTACCGTCGCCCTGTTTATCAGCGGTCTGTCCTTCGAAGACGGGACCATCGTCGCCACCGCAAAGGTCGGGGTTCTGGCGGCCTCTTTGGCGGCCGGGTTGCTTGGATTCATCTATCTTCGGTTCACACACAAGGATAATTCGGGCCGAACTGGAACAGGATTCACTGATGTGACGCGCGTCCCGTCTCCTTAAGCAGCGACGATTCTTGTAGTCGGCTTTGTTCACTCGATTGCGATTAGGACTTGTCAGAGTAGTTTGCAGCAGACCCTTGGAACATTCTCAATTGGAGGTTTTCAAAAATGAGTTCTCAATTTCATTCCGGAAATGGCACGACGAAAAGAAATCTATCTACACCAGGTATCGAACCTTGCTCTGCCGGCGGCTGGCGTCCCAGCGTGCCGAACGAAGGCTCCTCACGGCGAAGGTTTCTGCAGATGACTGTCGGAGGAACCGTGGCGGGATTGGCCACCGCGGCAGGCGTGGAGTTTGTGACGCCGCGGCGCGTCCTGGCGCAATCAACGCTCAGCCCCGACGCCGCCTTGCAGGAGCTGGTGGACGGCAACAAACGCTTTACCTCGAGGAGCCTCACGGCTTGCGAACATGACCTCGCCATCCTCAAACAGAATACGATCGAGAAGCAGGAACCCTTCGCCGCCGTCTTGTCTTGTGCCGATTCCCGGGTACCCATTGAGTTAGTTTTCGACCAGAGTATCGGCCATATCTTTGTTACGCGCATAGCTGGGAATATCGCCACTTCGGAGATCATCGCCAGCCTCGAATATGGTGCGGGAGTCCTGGGGACAAAGGTGATCCTGGTGATGGGGCATGGTGGTTGCGGCGCGGTCAAGGCCACCATCCAGGCCAAGGAAGTGCCCGGCCAGATCAGCGCGCTCTATCCGCATTTACAGCCTGCGGTAGATCAGGCGGGCCCAAATCTCGAAGCAGCAACAAAGGCAAATGCCAAGATCCAGGCGGGGCTGCTACGCCAATCGTCGACCGTTGTTTCCGGTCTTGTGAAGGAAAAGAAGCTAAAGGTTGTCGCCGGGTATTATGATATCGGCACCGGGGCAGTGTCGCTCTTGGACTGACCCCGGGTCCTCTGAGAAGGACCCTTGGTCGTTTTGCCGAACATTCGCGTTATGGCTACTACCATCCGCAGTTTAACGCCCTTTTTGCGCCTATTCGAAACGGGCCGCTCCTCTTTCCGGAGCACGACTGTCCTTATCAACCGGCGGCGGCCAGTCAGAGCATATAATGCATCGGTATCGCTCCGGCCGGATCCGCGCGGATGGCAAGGCAATCGATTTCCGCGGGGTTCCGGCGCGAACCATCAATGGGAAGTCCGGCACCTTGGCCGACACCAACCAACGGTTAAGCAAAGGATTCGCTCCAAGTTTCGCAACGGAGCTCACGTGGGGAAAGGTGCGCGTTGCTAAATTCAGGCTTGACTGGATCTTCGTCAAGTCCGAACTCGAAAATCCGCGCGATGAGAAGGGTCCCTACGTTTTTGCGCACGCTCGCGGACCTGAACGATTACCCGGCGGTACCGCTGGCCGACCAGAGTCCGATCACGGTCGATCCGCAGATCTTGGGGTAAGCGGAAATTAAGCAGCCTGCCATTCAAGCTGAATTTCGGCGGCAGCTCCAGTGATTTCAAATGGTATTCAGTTGACCTGAGGGCATCGCGAGACATGACCTTATGAATGAACAATGGCGGTCCCCATTTCTTGTTTTGCCACTCTCATTTTTTGTGATGTGGCTCTCGGTCTGGATTGGTGTCTTCCTGCGCAAGCGCCGTCAGGACCTTGACAAAGATGTGAACCATGATTTCGAACTTATTATGGCGTCCACCTTGACACTTCTCGGCCTCATTATTGGCTTCACCTTTTCGATGGCCATCAACCGTTATGACCAGCGCAAGAATTATGAGGAAGCGGAGGCCAATGCGATCGGAACGGAATACGTTCGGGCAGACCTGCTGCCGGTCTCCGACGCGGCGAGAGTGCGAATACTGCTGAAAGACTATCTCGACCAGCGCATTTTGTTTTATCAAACACGTCACGCGGGGGACCTTCAACAGATCAATGCGCGTACCGCCAAACTGCAAACCGAATTATGGTCCGCCGTCCAGGTTCCGGCTTCGGCCCAGCAAACTCCCGTTCTCGCCCTGGTCCTTTCGGGCATGAACGATGTGCTGAACTCGCAGGGATATACACAAGCCGCCTGGTGGAACCGAATACCCCTTGGGGCATGGGGCTTGATGGTAGCGGTCGCCATCAGCTCTTGCCTGTTGGTCGGTTATACGGCGCACCGCCCGGAACAGGGACACATCCGGTTGGTCATTCTGCCGCTTATTCTAACTATCGCGTTCTTTCTCATCGCGGACATTGACAGTCCGCGCCATGGCGCCATTCGCGTGCTCCCGCAAAATCTGATGAGCCTCGCGCAATCCATGCCAGGGCGTTGATCAAGGTCTTGCGATCTCCAATTGGGTCGCTGGCCCGACTCTGGGAACTGCAGATTGCAGACCGGGTGGTTTGAAGCCGCTCCGCTAGCGCATTCAGCAGATACGGTAGTGCTCTAAATCTGGAATTAGAGCACCACCGCAGATACAAGCTCCATCAGCGATTGAAGAATTTGCTGGTACTTTTGACAATTGCCAACAGTATCGTCAGGAGTCATCCTTAGCCAGTCCGCGCAAAGGGTGTGCCTAGTCCGTGAAGGCTTTGCTTCCTAGTTTGCAAGGACTGCCCACTGAGGATACCGTGAGCATTTGGCTTTGCCGCTCGATGAACAGATGGAATCGTTGAATCTCGGGAGAAAATAAAATGAATATTTCCAGATGGGTTCGATTCTGCGCGCTGAGCACCCTGGCCGTTGCCGGAAGCCTTGCGAACGCACAAAACAAGAAGGAAATACCCGCGGCGGATGTGGTCCGTAAGTCGATCAAGGCCGTCGGGTACGAAGTGGGCGGTGGGGCCACCAAAGTAATTTTTCTCGGCACAAGTGCCGCGCCCCAGGCAAGCGGGGAAGCCAAAGTGGAGGCCAAGACGGGGGGCACCAGTATTGATCTCAAGGTCACAGCGATGCCGCAGCCCACGACGCTAGGCGCGGAATTCCTGACCTATGTTCTCTGGACTGTCACACCCGACGGCACCACCAACAACATTGCCGAGATTCCGATCGATAAACAGGGAAACGGCAAGCTCTCGACAAGAGCGCAGTCACAAACCTTTGCGATGATCGTGACTGCCGAACCGTACTTTGCCGTGCAACTCCCCAGTGAACTCGTAGTCCTGGAGAACGACACCAAAAAGAACACCAAGGGCAAAATCTATCCGGATAACGACTACCAGCTGATGAAGCGCAGCCAATACGCCAAGATGGGAAATCCACTGGCCCTGACTCCGGATTTGAAGAAAGTGCCGCTGGACATATACGAAGCGCGCAACGCCGTGGAGATTGCCAAATCACAAAAGGCCCAGCAGTACGCCCCGGAGATTTTCAGTAAAGCGGAGGGCAGCCTGCAACTCGCGGAGAATTCACTCGCTTCCAAAGCGGATAAATCCCAGATCATCACCAACGCGCGTCAGACCATCCAGTTTGCAGAGGATGCCCGCGCACTTTCTGCGGAACGCCAGGAAGCCGAGCGCATTCAGAACGAAAAAAGTGCAGCGGCTTCCGCAGCCGCCGCCAAGGCCAAGGCTGAGGCGGACGCTGCCGCCGCGACGGAAGCCAAGCGGCAAGCGGAACTCACCGCGCAGCAGAAAGCGGCCGCGCAAATGGCGGCACAGCAGGCCGCGGCAAAGGCTGCAGCAGAACAAGCTGCGTTGCAAGCCAAGGAACAAGCGGCCAAGGATGAGGCGGCACGCGCCCAGGCCGCTACCGCTGCTTTGCGAGCTCAACTGTTGCAGCAGCTAAACGAAGTTTTGCAAACGACGGATACGCCGCGCGGCCTCGTCGTGAATATGGCGGATGTCCTGTTTGAGACCGGCAAATACGCCTTGAGTCAAGACGCACAGCTCAAACTCGCGAAACTTTCCGGCATCATTCAGGCGCATCCGGGGCTGAATTTGGCAATTGAAGGCCACACCGACACGACCGGTTCCGCTGATTTCAATATGAAATTGTCTCAACAACGTGCAGACACCGTCCGCGAGTTCCTGATCTCGCAGGGACTCTCTCCCGACACCATTACGGCAAAAGGAATGGGCGAGGACAACCCAGTCGCGGATAACAGCACGGCGGCCGGACGCAAGCAGAACCGCCGTGTAGAAATCATCGTTTCAGGCGAGGTAATAGGCGCCAAATTGGGCAAATGATAGCGGACCAGGGCGGACTCAAACTGCTGTTAGTCGGCTCTATCCAAGTCATTTTGACTGGTGCTGTCACAATAATGCTACACAGGTAAGACCCACTCTCACCGAACGATTCGGCGAGGAGCTCTTCATCATACCTGCCGTAGGATTCTTTCCGGCGTCGATCTTGTTTTCATTTCGGAGTCAGCACATCAACGAGGGCTCCCACTGCCATAAACTCGGTGCAGCTGGTTACCGTTTCCCATAGACTCCTACGCCTTCCATTCGGTACACGACAAGGATGAACTGGTAATTACGATTCATGTTGTTTGCTCCTAAAACTTGTATCCCGTCCATAGAGCCCAGTAATTCAGGTTGCGGCCTGGCTGGCTTTCTTTCACGAACTTGCCCGCATAGAAAATTCCGTAGTCGGCTTGAAACCACAGATGCCGATTCGCTTGCCAGCGCACTTCCGTGCCCGGACGGTGCCCGACGAAGCGTGCGTCGCTCTTTCCTGCAGGAATAATCAGAAATCCGGGTACCGCATACACACCGTCCCGCAAACTTTCACGCCACTGGAAGATCCAATCAACGGAAGCGGTCACGCCGTGCGGCAGCGTCGCTTCAGCGCGAGGGTGTACGTCAATAAAATTGATGGGGCCGGGGCCGGCCGTGGCGAGAACACCAAAATAATTGCCCTTGGGGAATAGCGGATTGAATGTGCCGAGGGTATTCGTCCTCGGGTCGTCGCCGCTCGAGATATCCGCTTTAGCGCTGAATCGCGGTTTCAGCGGAATGTTCGTAAACCGGTAACCGGTTTCCGATGCCACTGTCCAGGCGCTTATGTTTGCGGAACCGAAACTTCCGAATTGCCAAAGCGCTTCATCGTCGAAATCCCAGCCGGGGTTCCCCTCGGCGATGGGACGAGAAAGACGCGCACCGACAGTGTGCCGCACTTCATGGCCGACACCTCGGTTGAATGCAGCCGTTTTTCGATCGAGGCCAAGGTAGTAAGCGTCTAGTGTGAAGGTCTTCGTTTGAGGCCGCACGCCGTATACGCCCCAGAATCCAATAGCGTGATTGGGTGCATTGTCAAAAAATCCTGGCTTGTCCAGGTCTGGGCGCACGGCGAAGCCGTCAATCTCCCAAGAACCGACACCGGCCTTCACCTTGAACCCGTCAAAGCTCAAGCGCACGTTGGGCCCTTCGCGAACATCGATCAGTCGCCCAGAGCCATATTCCAGTTCGTGTCTCCCGGCTCTGACCTTGATCCAGTTGCGATCATCCCCCGTTCCGACTTCGAAAAATGCTGCTTGAAAATCGAGCTTCTTTTCGTCGATCGGTCTCGGACCACCAATACGGTAAGAATTCAAACCGCTTTTGAACTCGACGAACGAGCGAACGCGCTTGCCGTAATGAACGTCGAAATAGAGCATGTACCGTTCGTTGAAATAGCCGTTCATGAACGGCTGTTGGCCCCAGTTGTCGTTTCCGATCTGTTCCCAAACCTCGCGAGCTTCGCCGCCCATGGATAAGAACCAGTCATTCCGACCTGGCCGCAGACGAATGTATTTGATGGGGTCCCAAAACTCCTGCCGCTCAGCCGGGTCGGCCAGAAAACTCCGGTCGTCGTCCTCGCGGAGCAAGTGGTAGACCCGGGCAGACGCCGGGGGTTCAGCGGTGGGAACTGATTGCCCTCGGGAGAGTGGCGGCGTCGCAAGAGACACGACCATTAAGATCAGCCACGTTCGCATGTATCTCTTCGTTCCAATCCCACGTGTGGCACTGCGCTTCGCGGATCATCGTCAGAAGTCGTTTGCATTTCTTATTTCTTTAGTACTGAGTGGATTTCCGCGATGTATCCTCCGGGGAACTGCACGACAGCGGATTCTCGCTCGTCGGTCTTATGCGTAGATACGAGAATGTCGACGCCGCTGGCTTTTGCCTTAGTGAGCGTGTCCGTCAGATTCGTCACTTCATATCCGGTCGTCTCTCTGCCGTACGGATACGGAAGGTGACCGTCGGTAACGAGCGCGGTCAGCTTCCCGAACTTCGATTCGATCCTTACTCGCCGATAGGTTTCGGTGGGTCTTCCGATTTCGACGCCCGGTGCGCGCGGTTCATTAGAGACGAGAGACCCGTGGGAAAACGCGAGAAAGCTGGACACAAATGCATCCACCCTTTCCGGTGATACGTAGACCCGATTCTCCGGAACAGTTTGGAGCGGAGCATAAGATGGCGCGGTGGTGTGCCAATACAGTTGCGTGTTCACGCCACCCGGCCATTGAATGATTGCGTCTCGGCCAATCGGATCGTTGAAGGGAGCGACTAAGACATCCGCGCCCGTGGCCTTGGCGGCGCGGATCGCCTCGCCCATATCAGTGACCAAATAGCCTGTGCGCTCCAACCCGAATGGATACGGAACTGGCGTCTTGAATCCGAATACGGATACAGTGCCTGCAGGAGTCATCACCAGCTGCGACATGGTGCTGCTGGGTGTCGGAGTTACGGTGAAAACGCCCTGCTTGATTGTTGTGCCACCGAATGTGGCAATCAGGCTCGCGACAAAACGGTCAAAGTCCTGTGGAGCAACGTAGACGTGCGTCGTGTCGTACTGCGGGCCGACAGCTACGCCCGCCATTTTGGCTATCTGGAGACTTTGGGCGAATGTGCTGAAGTATCGCGATTGGCCCGCGAAGCCAATCGTCAGGAAGACAGCAACTGACGTTCCAGCGAGGATCTTTTTCAAGCGCATTTTGTTTCTCCTAAGTCGCCAATTACCTCATCGTTATGAAACTGGTTCCTGTGTCTCGCCAGCTCTCGAAGAAGATCACCTGCTATGTACGTCGGTCGTATCTAGTTCGCCGGTCATGGCGATGTGTTCTGCAAAGATGGAACTTGATTCGTAACGCGTCTTGCGTGATGGAGGATTGTAAAGCTGACGGTCGTAGCGTTCACCGACAAGGCATACGGATGCGGCACGCGAAACGTCGAGCTTCTTCGTCTGAATCCAAGTCCCGAACTGCTCGCCAAGCACCATCCCCAAGAGGCCGAGTAAGGCGACGATCGGCGGTGCCGGACTCTTTACCCGGATGAGTCCGTAGAGGACACCGACTCCGAGACCAACGATGAAAGATAAAAACAGAACCTTCATTTCGATCCCTCTAGCGAGCGTGAATCAGAACGCAAAGCAGTCGCAACCCAACCCCCATAGGCCAAACTCACCCAGCACTTGAAGGTGCGACCGCGTCCTGCCATCTGCCGATGCCTCAACATGTGAACAGGTAGAGGAGTGAGATGCGCCAAGAGTGTGGTTCAGGTTTTTGGCGTAACCTCCATATTCTTTGACAGGAGACCAGCTTGGGCTCACTGGCAGTGCAGGCGGCGCGAGTTTTGAGAATTCGTCGCTGGCATAGACGATCTTCCCACCCACGATTGTAAGTACCGATTCGAGATGCTTGATCTCCTCTTCGGGAATGGAAAAATAGTCGCCAGAGAGAACCGCCAAGTCGGCCAGCTGGCCAGGAGCAAGCGCTCCTTTTTTGCCGTCTTCGGTTGAAAACCAGCTGCTCCCCATCGTGTAGAGCTTGAGGGCTTCCTCACGATCCAATCGGTTCTCTTGCGGATAAAGACGGAGACCCCCGACGGTCTTGCCGGTGATAAGCCAGTACAGAGAAAGGTAGGGGTTGTAGCTCGAAACGCGGGTTGCGTCGGTGCCTGCTCCCACCGGAACACCCATCTCCAGCATGCGCCGGATCGGCGGAGTGCGTTTGGCTTGCTGTGAACCGTACCGCTCGACGAAATACTCGCCTTGAAAAGCCATGCGGTTCTGCACGGCGATGCCGCCGCCCAGTGCTTTCACACGCTCGATGTTGCGGTCGGAAATTGTTTCGCAGTGATCGAAGAACCAATGCAGGCCGTTGAAGGGAATTTCCCTGTTCACCTCTTCGTAGACATTCAGTGCCCGCTCGATGGTCTCGTCGTAGGTCGTATGTATGCGAAACGGCCAGCGATTCTCCACGAGATGGCGAATCACGGCTTTCAGCTCGCTTTCCATGACGGGGAGCATGTCCGGACGCGGCACGAGAATGTCTTCGAAGTCCGCGGCGGAGAAAACCAGCATCTCTCCCGCTCCGTTGACACGATAGAAGTCATCGCCGTCGCCGTGCTTTGTCATTTTGGTCCAATTCTGGAAGTCAGCCAGTTCCTGCTTCGGCCTCTGCGTAAAGAGGTTGTAGGCGAGGCGAATCGACAGCTCGCCATTGCGATGCAGTTCGTTCACTACGCTATAGTCGTCGGGATAGTTCTGAAATCCGCCTCCGGCGTCGATCGCACTGGTGATGCCGAAACGATTGAGCTCGCGGAAGAAGAGCCGAGAGGAATTAAGTTGATCTTCGCGGGAAAGCTTTGGTCCCTTGGCGAGCGTGGAATAGAGAATGTTGGCGTTGGGGTTGGCGATGAGAAGACCGGTGGGATTTCCTTGGCGATCGCGCTGAACCTCACCAGCCGGGAAATCCGGGGCGTTCTTGTCATAGCCCACCGCCCGCAACGCCGCTGCGTTCAACAAGGCCCGGTCATACAAATGCATCACGAACACAGGCGTGTCAGGAGCAACTGCGTTGATCTCATCGAGGGTGGGCATCCGGCGTTCGGCGAATTGGAATTCGGTCCAGCCTCCGATCACCCGAACCCATTGCGGCGCGGGAGTTCGTGCAGCTTGTTCTTTCAGCATCCGCAATGCATCGGCGAGCGAAGGGACGCCGTCCCAGCGCAATTCCAAGTTGTAGTTGAGACCGCCCCGGATCGGGTGCATGTGTGAATCGTTAAGACCAGGGATGACGGTTCGCCGGCGCCCGTCAATTACGCGTGTTTGCGGGCCACGCAGGCGCAGAATTTCTTCATCGTTACCCACAGCGGCTATTTTTCCGGCCGTTATGGCAATCGCTTCGACAAACGAGGGCACGCCGTTCGTGGCGATCTTGGCGTTGTGCAATATGAACTCAGCAGACACGGTAATCTCCCTTTCAGATTTCCAAATGGATTAAGAAGGGCGGAGTCTCCTCCGCCCGTTGAGTTTTACTTGTGAACTGCGACTGCAGCGGGAACCACGTAGTCCGGGAATATCGTGGCCGGCGCGCCGTGCACCATCGTGTACACGTACTCGACGCCGATCCCGTAGGCTCCGTAGTGATTCTTCACGATGTCCATCACGGCATCGTAGGTGCCCTTGTGGGCCCAATCGCGCTGCCATTCGAGCATGACCTGCAGTGAGGTGACCGGCTTTGCGCCGGCTTGAATGACGCGCTTCATCGCGTTGTCGTGAGCAAGCTGGCTCACGTCGCCGCAGCAATCTTCCACGACGTAGACTTCGTAACCGTCGCGAATCGCCTGTACCGTAGGAAATGCAACGCAGACTTCCGTCCAGAGCCCGGCCAGCACGATCTTTTTCCGTCCCGTCTTTTCGATGGCCGCGACAAAGTTCTTGTCGTCCCAGGAGTTCATGGACGAACGCTCGATGGGTTCTTTCCCCGGGAATACGGCTCGCAGCTGCGGCCACATGTTCCCGCTAAAGGACTTCGTCTCGACCGTGGTCAAAACCACGGGCACATCGAATACCCTTGCGGCCTTTCCGAATGCCACGGTGTTGTTGATGATTCCCTGGCGGTCGAAATTACCTGTTCCAAACAGCATTTGGCCCTGATGGTCGATCAGCGCCACGACGCAATTGTCCGGAGTCAAGAGTCCCTTCTCACTCAGCTTTGGACGATTGCCGTTAGATGATTGTTGAGCCATACGATTTCAAATTCCCCCTTTCAATTGACAGCCTCGAGGCTGGCGCTATAAGGGAAAGCAACTGTGT
>Ga0210403_10003353_pt1 | contig 14165 bp, 9 predicted proteins | sample IncBWC19MmetaG_FD_150863 | JGI IMG/M metagenome (GOLD analysis project Ga0210403, IMG submission 150863) | Forest soil microbial communities from Barre Woods Harvard Forest LTER site, Petersham, Massachusetts, United States - Inc-BW-C-19-M | ecosystem: Environmental > Terrestrial > Soil >... | reverse complement strand
CCAGTACGGCGGCTCAGCCGGCGGACCAATCCGCAAAGACCGGACCTTCATTTTCGGAAGCTACGAAGGGCTCGACTGGCGTCTTGCCCAGAGCGATGTCACCATCGTTCCCGATAACAACGCGCGGCAGGGCATCTTGAACGGCAGCAAGATCGGTCTCGCACCCGGCATCGCTCCATACTTCTCCTTGTGGCCGGTTCAAAATGGACCGGAGATCGGTGGCGGCGCGGCCTATGCTTACAGCAACCCCAGCCAAAGGGTGTTGGAAAACTTTGGGAATATCCGCGTCGACCACCGGCTCTCTTCCAAGCACTCCCTCTTCGGCGCCTACACCATCGATGACGGCAACAGCCTCGTTCCAGGTAACAATCCTTTGCAGCAAAAATTGAGCATCCTGCGCGCGCACGTGGCCAGTTTTCAAGCCACCAGCGTCTTCTCTCCTTCGGTGCTGAACACTTTTCGCGCCGGATTCTCGCGCGCCAAGTGGCACCTCGATGGATCGCCCGCGGTAAGTGACCCTAGTCTCGTGTTCGTTGCAGATCAGCCCATCGGAGCGTTGTCTATCGGCTCGTCCGGGTTAGGCAACGTCGGAAGTTTTGATGGCGCGGGCACGTTCGGCTCGCAGCAAATCGAAGTGGTCGCCCGCAATCTCTTCACCTACGCCGACGACGTGCAGATCATCAAAGGCCGTCACCAGATCAGCATCGGCGGATGGTTGCAGCGCGTGCAAGCCAACGACGACGCGGCCGACCAGCGCAGCGGAGTCGTCTCTTTCGCCGACCTCCAACATCTCATGCAGGGGCAAGCCACCCAAGTGCTGGCTACGCTAAATCCTTTGGAGATCGGATGGCGGCAGTACGCCGCCGCCTGGTATGTTCAGGACTCCATGAAGCTGCGCCCCAATCTCACCGTCACCGCCGGCCTTCGCCACGAATTCAACAACGGCTGGAATTCTCCCCGCGGGCAAGCCTCCAATTTCGTCTTCGGAGCCAACGGAGCGCTTCTCACGCAGCCCCACATTGGCACATCCGTTTATAGCGAGAATAACGCGATTAAGCTTTTTGGCCCGCGTGTCGGCATCGCTTGGTCGCCGTTTGGTTCCACACGAACCGCCATTCACGCCGGCGCCGGCATCTACTACGAGCAGCTCGATTACATGGGCAATTGCTGTGATGCCGCTCCTCTCCTGCCGTTCAACAATAAGATCACAGTAGCGCCGTCCAACTTCCCGATCTTTCTCACCCCCAACGCTCCGGTGCCTGGCGCCAAAACCTCTCCGGCCGGTGTTCAACCGAATTTAAAAACGCCGACAGTCGAGCAATACAGCTTCCGCATCGAACAGGGGCTGACCAACAACACTGTTCTTCGCGTCGGCTACGTCGGCGAGCATGGTTATCACCTGCTGGACACGGTTGATGTCAACACCGCGATTCCAACCATCGTCAACGGACAGAAATTCTTCCCCCCGAAATCGCCCAAGGCCAATCCGAACCTGGGGAATTCGCGCTACGAGCTGTCCAATGCCAACAGCAATTACAACGCCCTGCAAGTAGACCTGACCCAGCGTCTCACTCATGGGTTACAGTTCCGCGCCAACTATACCTGGCAAAAGAGCCTCGATATTCACTCCTCTTCGTTTCTGGCCAACGGAGGCGTGGGAGGAACCACCACGATTCTCGATCCGCAAAATCCTCGGCTCGATTGGGGGCCGTCGAATTTCAACATCACCCATCGCGTGAGCGGTAACTTCACTTACGATCTGCCAATTGGCAAGAAGCGAGCTTTGTGGAGCAACCTCAGTGGCGCCGCCGACAAACTGGTCAGCGGCTGGCAATGGAACGGCATCATCACCGGGCAAACCGGATTTCCGTTCACGCCGCTGGTGGGATTCAATCAGTCCGGCAACGGCGATACCCGAAATCCCGACCGCGTGTCCCTGAACCCGAGTTTCTCCGGACCGATTGTAACCGGGAATCCCAATCAATGGTTTAACCCCGCGGCGTTCGTGCTCCCCCTCGCAGGCACATACGGCAACGCCGGCCGCGATATTCTGACCGGCCCGGTGTTGGTGTCGGTCGACTCGTCCCTCTTCAAGACTACGCAAATCACCGAGCGCCTGGCGCTGCAATTCCGAATTGAGTTTTTCAATCTGCTCAATCATTCCAACTTCGGAATGCCGCTTATTAACACCTTTACCACTACCGGAAAGGCTTCCCCGACAGCGGGGCTTATCAACTACACCGCCACAACCGCGCGCCAGCTTCAGCTCGGAATGAAGCTGGTTTGGTGAAGCTGCGGATGCCCGCCGTGTCGGAGCTAGCGAAAGGAAGAACTTCATGAGTGACTGCGATGATATTTATAACGGATCTTTCTCCCGCCGAAAACTGATCGAGAGGATCTCGGCGGCCGGCCTGACCCTTCCGTTGTTCGATCTCTCGGCCAACGCCCAGACCAAGAAGGGCCAGTCCAAGAAATCGAGCGACGACGATGATGACGTCAAGATGAGTCCCGAGAACATCGGCGGCGGCGGACGCGTTGAGCGTAACTTCTACCGCAGTTGGATCAAGAAGGCCAAGATCCCGATCGTCGAGGGCTACTCCATCTTCGACGCAAAGACGCAGGAGGTCCGGCCGTGGCCCGAGATCGGCGGCCGAGGAGTGTACCTGAACTTTTCCGGCAATGTCCACATGGACGGCGTCATTATCGAGATCCCGGAGAGCAAGTCGCTTGCGCCCCGGCGACAGTTTTATGAACAGTTGGTCTATGTACTTTCCGGACGCGGTTCCACCGTCTTCGGCGACTCATCTCATCAGAACAAAGTCGACTGGGGTGAGGGCAGTCTCTTTACCGTGCCCATGAACGTGTTGCACCGGCATTCCAATTCCGATTCCCAGCATCCCGCCCGCCTGCTCGCCATCACGACGTTCCCTTTTATGATGCAGGTATTCGGAAGCCTCGGCCTGATCGACGACACAACATTCTCCTTCGGTGAGCGCTACGACGGCAGCCCCGACTATTTCTCGAAGAGCCAGCGCGTCCAAAAGCGCTGGGACAAAACCAACTTCGTCCGCGACATCCGATCCTCGGAAGTGATTCCCTGGGAACAGCGCGGCAAGGGCAACGCCAGCATGTTCTGGGAAATGGGCGGCAATACGGTGCTCGAACCGCACATGTCTGATTTTCCGGTGGGCTCTTACAAGCTGGGCCATCGCCATCCATATGAAGCCATCATCCTCACGCTCAATGGAAAGGGCTTCACGCTCTTCGACAAAGAGCATTTAAAGGACACTGACGCGCTCAAGCTCGACTGGAAAGCGGGCTCGGTCGTCTCGCCGCCCTATTATTGGTATCACCAGCATTTCAACACCGGCGATACGCGCGCCCGTTATTTCGCCGTCACCGAAGGCGATTTCCCCAAGCGCCTGGGCATTCCGCTCGAAGTGGAACAGATCGAAGCGCCCCAGGAAGATCCCGACATCAAGAAGCATTTCGATCGTGAGAGGCACAAGGTCCAAGGATAAACATGACTGAAACAATGCCAGTGACATTAGCCAAATACTCCTGGCCAAAAGAGGGAGTTTCTCGTGTCCCTTATTGGGTATATCTCGATCAGCATATCTATGAGATGGAACAAGAGAAGATATTTCGAGGTTCCAGTTGGAATTATGTTGGACTCGAGGCCGAATTACCCAACCCGGGCGATTTCAAGACTACGGCCGTTGGTGACACTCCCGTTATCATCACCCGCGATAAGCAAGGTGAGTTGCACGCCATCGTAAATAAATGCGCACACCGTGGCGCGCGCGTCTGCCGCAGCCCTTACGGCAACGCTACCCATTTCACCTGCATCTATCATCAGTGGAACTACGATTTGAAAGGCAATCTTCTGGGTGTTCCATTCCGCAAGGGCGTCGCAGACGGCGAGCGTCGCGTAGGAGGCATGCCGGACGATTTTTCGCTTTCAGACCATGGCCTGCATAAACTAAAGGTAGAGGCCGTCAACGGCGTGATTTTCGTCTCCTTTGACCACCAGATGGTTCCCTTCCGTGAGTACATGGGCGATTTGATGTGGTATTACTTCGAGCGTGTCTTCGACGGACGCCCCCTGCGAGTCCTCGGAACGGTCAGCCAGAAGGTCGCCGGCAACTGGAAATTGATGTTTGAGAACATAAAAGACCCCTATCACGCGAGTCTTTTGCACGTTTTTTTGGTCTCTTTTGGGCTATTTCGGGCCGATCAGAAGTCGAAAGTAGAGATGGATGAGGCCGGCGGCCACGCCGTTCTGGCCTCGCGCAAGGGCGAACAAAAGGCGTCAGCTGGGACGGCCGAGATCGCCCAGCTCAAGACTGACTATACTTTACACGACCCCTCGCTCCTAAACCGCCGAAAAGAGTTCAAAGACGACAACACCGTCGCCATGCAAACCATTTTCCCGGGCTTGATCGTGCAGCAGCAAACCAATACTTTGGCGATGCGGCAAATTCTGCCCCAGGGTCCCGGTAACTTTGAGTTAGTATGGGACTTCTTCGGTTATGCCGGCGATGACGCCGAGATGAATTCGATGCGTCTGAAACAGGCCAACCTGATGGGCCCGTCGGGCCTGGTGTCGATCGACGATACCGAGGCCATCGAGATGTGCCAGAAGGGGATAGCCGCCGAGCCAGACGGATACGCGCTGCTGGAAATGGGCGGGCGGGATTGCCAGAATGAGGACCATATGGTGACTGAAACGGCCATTCGCGCCTTCTACAAGCGATACCGCAAAGTGATGGGCCTGTGACCAATCGCGAACTACGCTTCGAAGCCGAGGAACTGCTGGACCGCTACGTCCAATGCCTGGACGAGGACCGTTTAGAGGAGTGGCCCGATTTCTTCGTTGACAAGGCTGTCTACAAAATCATCTCGCGCGTCAACGTGGAGCGGAACCATCCTCTGGCCACCATGTTCTGCGACAGCCGCGACATGATGAAAGACCGGGTCGTAGCCATCCGCAACGCCAGCGTCTTCTCCCAACGCTACCTCCGGCACTTGGTCTCGAACGTTCGCGTCATGGGTCAAGATGGCGACGCGCACATTGTCAAATCCAACTACGTTGTCCTCCAGACCATGCAAGGCGAAGAGACCAAAGTCTTCAACGCTGGCCAGTATGTGGACAAGATCATTTTTGGAAATGGTGGGCCGAAATTTCAGGAAAAGCTTGTAATATACGACACAATTCAAATTCCAGGCCTCTTGGTAGTTCCGATTTAACCAGATATGGCGTCGAATGCAGTCAGCGCAAAGACAACCGAGGCCGTGCAAAGCGCCAAGCATGGCGCCGCACGCTGGTGGCTGGTGGCGCCGACGCTGATCCTGTTCGTCATCATCAATCAGCTCGACAAGAGCAATATTTCAGTCCTGATCGCCGACCGTCAATTCCTTTCCGATCTCCATCTCACCGGACAGCCGGCTCGTATCGGGTTTCTTTCCAGCGCCTTTTTTTACGCCTACGGCGGGTCGCTCATGATTTGGGGATTCCTGATCGACCGCTTCGGCCCCAGGCGGTGTGCAATTTGGGGCGTCTTGGGCTGGGCCGTGACCACGGCCTGGTGCGCCGTCGCCTCCACCGCCAACGAAATGTATCTCGCGCGGTTCGCGTTGGGCCTGGCCGAAGGTTGCATGTGGCCGGTGTGCAACAGCTACGCGGGCCGTTGGTTTGCTGCGAGCGAGCACGGCCGCATTCAATCCTTCTGGGTCAACGGCACGCAGATTGGCATCGCCGTCGGCCTGCCTATCGTAACCGCCTTCCTTTTTGCCGGCGGCTGGCGAACTGTGTTCTGGGCTTGCAGTGTCGGGTCCGTTCTGATTTTGCTGCCGATGTTCCTCTGGCTCGCGCCGGACCAACCTGCCCACTCTCGTTTCGTGAAGACTGACGAACGGCTATTCATCGAAACTCACCGGGCGACTCTGCCGAAGACAGCGGCGCCGGCCAAATTCGTGGAGGTTCTCAAGGACACTCGCTTCTGGTTGGTCACGCTCTGCCACGCCTGCCTGGTGGCGACGTTCTTCGGCTTGACCACCTGGATTCCGACTTATCTCACGCAAGCCCGCGGCATGGCCTTCAGCGCCATGAGCGCGAGTGTCTCGTTGAGCTATCTGATACCGATCACTCTAGCTCTTCTAATCGGGTACATTTCCGACCGCACCATGCTGCGCGCCCCAGTTGCGGCCGCTTGCAGCATCGTAATGGCTATGATGATCTTCGCGGCCGTCATGGTTCCGAATGGCATCGTGTCCATGCTCCTGCTAGTGATCTCGTTCGCCGCGCCGATCACCTATGGCGCGACCAATACATCGCTCCTACATGTGCTCGCTCCAGCCGACCAGGTGGGCCGCAGCACGGGCATCTGCGTCGGAGTCGGCAACGTGCTCGGCGCCGCCGCGCCCACCATCATCGGTTACCTGATCGGGCTCTTCAGCGGCAAATATCTGGTCGCTTTCGGATTTATCGCGGTGCTGAACGTTCTGCAGGCAGGTTTGTATCTGATGATCGGTAATCCTTGGAAAGGAGCGGCCCGCGCATGAGCGATCCACTTTGGATCTCCGAACAAGACGTGGTTTCGATGATGGATATGCCGCAGGCCATCGATGCCCTCGAAAAAGGATTGCTCGCCGAAGCACGCGGTGAAGCGAGCAACATGGTCAAGACCCATGCCGAGTGGGGCCAGGGTTCTACTCTACATGCCATCGGCGCGGTGTTTCCGCAGGCCGGCTTCGTCGGGACCAAGACCTGGGCTCATACGGTAAATGGCGCGACGCCCCTGCTGATCCTCTTCGACAGCAATACCGGCCAGCTCAAAGCCATCGTCGAGGCATTTGCCCTCGGCCAACTGCGCACCGGTAGCGCTTCAGGAGCCGCCACCCGCCGCCTGGCCGCTGAAAACGCCTCTGAATTCGCGATCATCGGGACGGGCAAACAAGCCATGCCTCAACTGGCCGCGGTCGTCGCCGTCCGTCCCATCCAGCGGATTCGTGTTTTTGGCCGCGACGAAGCCCGCTGCATCGCTTTCGCCCAACGAGTCACCGCCGAGTTCGGCATAGAAACCATCCCGGCTGCAACTATCGACGAGGCCGTGCGCGACGTTCCCATCGTGACCATCGTCACGCGCGCGACTCAACCGATCGTGAACGCGAACATGCTTGCCCGGGGCACGCACATCAATGCGGTCGGCGCGATCGTTCCCAGCCGCGCGGAAGTCGCCGGTGATGTTCTCGCGCGGTCAACCGCCGTGGTAGCCGACAGCATCCCGCAGGCTCAGAAACTATCGCGTGAAATGATCGAATTCTTCGGCCCCGATCCGGAGAAATGGTCTAATGTCACTTCTCTGGCGACGCTGGTGGCTTCCGGCCGCACTCGCACGTCGGCCGACGACCTTACGTTGTTCAAGTCCCTAGGCATGGGCATTTCGGACCTCTCTCTCGGAATCGAGCTTTATCAACGAGCCAGCCAGCGCGGCCTCGGCCGCAGCCTTCCGCATCCCCAAAAAGTCTTGCCCAAACTGCGGGCGATTCAACAGACAGGAGCATGAAAATGGAACAGCCAGAATATTTATTTGTCGACCGTACTGGAGCGCCCGCCGACCAGGTGAAGCTCATCCCGCCAGTGGTGGTGCCTAAAGAACAGATCGAGGCCGAGGCTGAAAGATTGGCCAGCTTGCCCGCCCCCCCTAACGGCCGCCGCGTGTCGCTGATCGTCAACCCTCTAACTGGCGCCGGCAATGGATTCGCCCCGGGCACAGCAGTTTCGCTCTCAGTGTTGAAGCCCGGCGAGCAGACCAAGCCGATCCGGCACAACTCCTCGCAAGTGAATTTCTGCATCCGCGGCGGCGGCCAGTCGCGCGTCGATGGCAAGTGCATCCGCTTCGACCAATACGACGTCTGGAACACACCACCCTGGGCTGTCTATGAGCATCTCAACGACACCAACGATCTCCAGGTGCGGCTTACTTACAGCAACTCCGCGCTCCTCGAAAAAATGCAGGTCCACATCATCGAGGAAGATACGAAAGCGCCCGGCGCGCCGGCCGAATCCGGCAACGGAAAGCACGCGCATGCGGAAAATCCGTTCGGGACGTTCCAGCTCACCGACGACGGTGGCTACCTGATGCCTTACGAGAAACTGATCAATCCCGACATCGTGCCGCACAAGCCGCTGCATTTCCCGTGGAAGAAGGTCAAGCAGGAGCTCGACAAATTGACGGCGCTTGGGAAAAGCTACGTCGGCCGCCGGCTCTACCTTCTGTATAATCCGGCCACCGGCCACACCAACGGAACTACTGCGAATTTCTTCGCCACCATGTGCGTCCGGCCTAAGAACATCGTCGATAAGCCACATCGCCACAGCGCTTCGGCGATCAATTACTATTTCTCAGGAAGTGGGTATAGCGTCGTGAGCGGCAAGCGATATAACTGGAAGGCCGGTGATCTCATGCTTTCCGCGCCTGGCTGGGCGGTTCATAACCACGCGTCGAACGACGAAGACGTCTACGAGCTGACTGTTCAGGACAGCCCGCTGAATATCTGGATGGGTTCGCTACTCTGGCAAGAGGATCTCAATCACCCGGCCGAGTCGCTCGGCATGACGGGTGGGTTCACCACCAACCGTCCGGCCTAGAGAGGATCATTTCAAGATGATGCACCTTGAACCTGGCTTCCTCCGCGGCTCGTATCCGCCGCTGGTTACTCCGTTTCGAAACGGCAAAGTAGATTACCGGAAATTCGCAGAGCTGTGCGAACGTCATGTCGCGGAGGGATCGCACGGCATCGTAGTGACCGGAACAACCGGTGAACCCAGCAGCCTGACTTCCGACGAGCGTGTTCGGTTAGTGGAGGCAGCCGTCAAAGCCGTCAAACGACGCATTCCGGTAGTTGCGGCCACGGGTTCTCAATCTCTCGCGGAAACTGTGGAAATCACGGCCGGCGCGGAGAAGGCGGGTGCGGACGCGCTGCTGATCGTCACGCCGTATTACATCAAGCCGTCGCAAGCCGGGCTGGTCGAGTACTTTGCAACCATCGGGTCGCGCACTCGTCTGCCTTTTATGATTTATCACATCCCCGGCCGCGCGGCAGTTTCGGTAACGACGGCCACCGTGGAGCGCATCGCCGAGCGCACTCCCACTTTGGTTGGCATGAAACACGCCGCCAACGATCTGGAGCTGTTGACCGAAGTGCTCGCGCGCCTGGGACCGGAGTTTCGCATCTTCTGTGGACTGGAATCGCTGAGTCTTCCGATGCTCGCGATCGGGGCGTGCGGCTTGATGAACGCGGTTGGCAACCTGGCGCCCGGGCGGGTCGCGGCGCTTTACAACGAAGCCAGCGGCAATATCGAGGCAGCTCGCAAGTTGCATTTCGAGCTATTCGACTTGAATCGCGCTATTTTCCTGGACACGAATCCGATTCCGTTGAAGTATATGATGAACCGGCTGGGCATGCTCGACTCCGCCGAGCTCCGGCTGCCGTTGGTGCCGCTCGATGCCGAACGCGGCAAGATTCTGGATGATGTGCTGTCTAAAGCCGGACTGCTACAGATGCAGACGACCGCTCCCTGACAGTCACGGCTCAGAAACAGGCGGTGGACGCCACCTACCCCAGCGAAATAGTTCGCCGGAAATAATGTGGGCCGTACGGTAAACTATACACTCCGGCAGCATTATGGATGAACACCAAGACGCTGAACGAGTCGACCGAATTTTAACCGAATATGACCGTGATCGAGAACTTTATGAGCGCTTCTGTGCAAGCATCGAACAACTACTGAAGGGCCTCATGGGAAGCCCTGCTTTTCGGATTCATGCAGTAACTTCGCGCGTGAAAAAGCGTGCTAGTCTAGCGCGCAAAGTCAGGGAAAATGACAAGTATGGGCCGCTAACGAATATCACGGATGTTGCTGGGGCTCGCGTTATTACCTATTTTGAAGATGATGTCGATAGAGTTGCGGCGGTCATTCGCGATCCCGACAATTTTGAGATAGATGTACACAACTCTGACGACAAACGTCTTGCTTTACGATCTGACCAATTCGGGTATCAGTCGCTTCATCTGGTAGCAGGCCTCGCCCCAGACCGGATTTCCCACCGTGAGAATGCGGATTTTGCCGGCTTTAAAATAGAGATTCAGATACGGTCTATTCTGCAACAGGCGTGGGCTGAAATCGAACATGGTCTGGGCTATAAGTCAGCCACACGGACGCCAGTTGCTATAAGGCGCCGGTTTTCCCGCCTTGCAGGTTTGTTGGAGTTGGCGGATGACGAATTTGTCGCGGTTCGCGAGCAAGTCAGCAGGTCCTCAGGAGAATTACCAATTTGCCGAGCCGAGGGCATCACTGAGCTCGTGCCGGATTTCAGTATCGACTTTTCGCACAAGGTCTTACCTGCACTATCTGAGTTATCAAACAAGTCATTGGCGCTTTGGATCAACACGAACGTCACAAATAAGTATATAGCCGGTTATGGAAACGAGGTTAAGATGTATGTCGAGGACGGCAGGACAAGAGTCGATCGAGCGAGCGCCACCCAGGTCGGAGCGAATCAGTTAGTATTTTCAGATGTGTTTCCAATCTATCCGATAAAGGGGACAAGGATTCGAATCCGTTTCTCGGGTTTGCGAGTCAATGCCTGTCAGCTTGGCGCCACCGCCACGCTCGCTCCCACCACTGTCGCAGCAGCTCTTGGACTTTATGAAACGGGCAAAGCTCCGATACTCATTTCCGAGGGCGTGGACGTCGCGCGTGTGGTGGGCAGTCTCGCCATTGATGTGGTTGCCGTAGGTCGTCCTTCTGACAAATTACCAATTCGGTTTGAGACGTCGGAGCGTCCTGCGGAAGTCGCGCTGCGTGTCACATATCGAGCGCTGACGCCACATGCTTTTCGACCTCCAGAAGATGAACGGGCACCCGGCGAAATGGGAGAAGTCAACGGCACACGGTTAGCATTTTGTCTTACTGGCGCACCTGCTGGTGCAGGTGTCTTTGTGACCCTAAGCGACATTTCGGAGGAAAATAATGTCAGTTTTGAAGTTCGAGAGCGTAGTAGACAAGACCAACACGGCAGGATGTCTATTCGTCGCAGCATTGACGGTCTTTCAGTGGACGTGGCCGAGATTAATACGATGGGCGGGATTGTTGCTGCCGTTTGGGAATGTGTGCGATCAACCCGCTCAGCTAGTTTCGCGGTCTTTATCACTCTACCGCCAGATGCAGATATTTCTAACGTGGCTGTCTTTGGTTCGTTCTCACCAGTAAGCACTGTTCAGACGTCCAGTTTATCGAGTCCAATTCCACGCTTTTGTTCGCTGGGCCCGAGTCCGGTTAAATTATTTGAAGATGGAGTTGACCGGATGCCTGATGCTCCGAAGGATCAAGTGATTCAATAATGGATCAGATTCGACGATCACGGCTCAGATTCAACACTTACTTTCGTGGCCATGATCCCGTCCCAACGGCCCCGCAGGTCTACGTGAATATCAAACTGATCTAAGATTCGCATAACGATGTGATTCACGATGTCGTCCACCGACTGCGGGTGATTGTAGAACGCCGGCACTGGCGGCAGGATCACAACCCCCATACGCGATAGCTTCAGCATGTTCTCCAGGTGAATATCGTGGAGCGGCGCTTCGCGAACCACCAGCACCAATTTGCGGCGTTCTTTCAAAATTACATCGGCGGCACGATGGACCAGTTGGTCGCCAGTGCCATGCGCAATCGAGGCCAGAGTACGCATGCTGCACGGGCACACTACCATTCCGCGAGTCAGGAAGGAGCCGCTCGATATCGCCGCGCCTTGATCGTGAGCGCGGTAATTGTGGGTCGCCAGACGCGCAACATCTTCGGCGCTGTAGTCGGTTTCATGCACCAGCGTCCGGATCGCCCATTTACTCATCACCAGGTGCGACTCAACCCCGGCGGCGTGCAGCGCCTGTAGTAAACGCACACCGAGGATGGTGCCGGTGGCACCGGTCAGACCCACGATCAACCGAGCTGGCGCGGTGTCAATCACGCTGCCTTCATCGTATCAGAGCGTTGAAAAACAACTTGAAATTCTGATAGCTCTGCGCGCGATACTGCGGCCGCATTCCGAACAGGATCACGCGTCCGCTGCCCATCGGCACATCCAGCAGTGCGGCTTTCTCGGTCAGATATTTTTCACCGAGCAGCCATCCGGAAGCCAGCACGCCCTTGGAAGGATAGCGTGCGACGACTTGCGCTTCGGGCGCTTCCCAGGTCGGGCTGCCTTCACTCCACAGCGTGATTTCTTGCGGCATGCCGTAGGCGAGCGGGCTCTTGGTGTCGAGCGAAACGTTTAGCAACGACCCGGGCGAGTAGAACTCTTTGCTTTCCACGCCGCGCAGCACATTGCGCGCCTTCACACCGAGGTCCTGCGTGGCGTAATCAGAGGCATGATTGAAGAAGATCAGCGTACCGCCCTGCTCGACGAACTCCTTTAGCGCGGCCGCGCCTTTCTCGCCCAGCCCGCCACAATACTCGGGCGGCATCGTCCCGGCACGATGCCCCTGCGCGATCTGCTGACGCGGCTGATCGGGAATCACGATTGCATCGAAGCGCTGCTTCAGGTTTCCGGCCTGAACATCGCCATTTTCGATGTTCGCGTAGCCAAAGCCAAAATCTTCGAGCAGCCATCGCGTCCAGCCCTCGTCCATGCTGGGGACGAAGCTTTTATAGATGCCGACGCGGGGAGCTGCCACCGATTTCCGGCCTTCGCCTGCGGTTGCAAAGAAATCTCCGCTCGCGGGATCGCGGTATACCGGCTTGCCGGATTTCCAGATCTTGGTCACTTCTTTCCAGGAGTAAACGTCGGAAGCTGCCAGCGCTCCGGCCGCTTTGGGATAATTCAGCTCAAAGGCGAACTGCGTGGCAGGTTTCAGCGTAGCGTCGAACTTCTGATCGACGGTCGCTACTTCCACACCCATCTGCAAAGGCAGCGTTTGCGCGGTCACGTCATAGGGCCGTTTCGGAGGGCCGCCGGGATACAATCGCAAATCAGGATAATTCTGGCGCTCCAGCAGCGTCTTGGCCCAACCCGAAAAGGGCTGCTGCATCCGGATCACGTAGCTTCCGTTCGCGTATTGCTTCCCGCCGGCATTGAAAAGGTCGGACGCGCGTTCGATTTCGATTTCGCCGAAGGCTAGCGTCTCGAGCATCTTCTTGGCCGCTCCGGGGTCGCGCTGCGCCGCGGGAATCACGAACGCATAGGGAGACGTTCGCTCCACCCCGTGCTTGTTGATCTCGTAGAAATAGCGCAGCATGTCCGAACGCCGCGCCGCGGCCTGATATAACAGCGACTCCCACGCGATCTCCTGATAATCGATGATGTCGCGCAGATGCCATTGGCCCGACATCCAGGGATTCAGATAATTCCAGCTTCGCTCGCGCGGGTTATATCCAAGGGCATTGTCTGAGATCTGATCGGGCGTGATGGTCATGGGCGTTGCCAGCTTCGCACTGGCCGATTCGGTGAGGATGCGCGCGCCGCCGTGATAGGCCTGATACTGGCGCGCAGGCGACCAGAAATCGTACATCGCATTCATAGCGATTCCTGTCTTGCCGGCGGCCGCAAGATCCACGGCCATGCCGGTTCCAATCATGCTGCAGATGTTGGCCAGGATCGGATCGATGTTCGGATCCACCGGGTCCATCCACGGTGGAACGAAAATGCGCGCGGTATTCGAGCCCATCTGGTGCACGTCGTAGACAATTTGCGGATGCCACGTGTTCTCGAGCGTGGCCGTGTTGCGGGTCTCGGGCTGGCTGAAGATGTACCAGTCGCGATTGTCGTCATGGCCGACATATTTGTGATAAAGCTCCGGCGGCGAAGTACCGTCGTAAGGCGTGCCGCGCGTCTTGCGGTACCATTTCGTCACGATATCCACGCCATCCGGATTTTGCGACGGCTCCAGCAGCAGGATGACATTGTCGAGAATCGCCTTGAACTTCGGATTATTTTCTTCGGTCAGCAGGCGATAGGCGAACTCGACCGACGTGTGCGTGGATGCGACCTCAGTCGCGTGGATGGAGCAGGTGATCATCACGATCACTTTGCCTTCGTTCATCAGCCGCAAGGCCTCGGCGGGCGTCGTGCGGCGCGGATCCGCGAGCCGCTTTTGGATGT
>Ga0210403_10003351_pt1 | contig 14166 bp, 8 predicted proteins | sample IncBWC19MmetaG_FD_150863 | JGI IMG/M metagenome (GOLD analysis project Ga0210403, IMG submission 150863) | Forest soil microbial communities from Barre Woods Harvard Forest LTER site, Petersham, Massachusetts, United States - Inc-BW-C-19-M | ecosystem: Environmental > Terrestrial > Soil >... | reverse complement strand
CATCAGGGTCCCGGAAGTAAGTGGAACGTGTACCCCAAGGCTGTGTGGTCGGTGGTTTGACCCAGGTTTTGACGAGACTCTGAAGTCTGCGATATTCCTTGTCGACATCGCTGACCTGGAATTCCAAGATCACGCTTCGATTCTTCGCCGCTTCCACCGAACCTGAAATGTACTTTTCTTGCGCCGCCGCCGAGTAAACTGCCAGCACTCCCGCCCCTGTGTGGAATTCGGCGTAATCTTTCCCCGATCTCTGGGGCTTCAGACCCAGAATGGGCTCGTAAAACTGCACGAGTCGGTCGACGTTCGCCGTGATCAGACAAGTGTTCACCAGTCTGGCGACGGGGACCGTGTCATCAACTGGAGTTTGTCCCGTCGCCTGGGAATTTGTTAACCACGGCACCAGTGCAAACACCAGACCAAACGCCAAAAGCCGTGCCGGCGAGTGCAGAGCGACACGAATGTCGCTGCCCACTCCTCTCGAACCATAGCCATGAACGATCTTGAGGACCACGCTCTTGTCCTGCCGTGCCAGAGCGATGTTCTGCCCCCGCCTTTGCAGCGCCTCATTCACAGAGTGCAAATCGGACTTCACATTGATCATCTTGATTCGCATTGCCTTTCGAACGCTGTGCAGTCAAACCCGCTGACTACATAAGAGTAATCTCAAATCCACTGGCACAAAAGAAAAACGGCGCCGCATGTTCGCGGCGCCGCTGAATTAGCGAGATGGCTATTGCACGTTCACGCTGATATCGTCCAGGTACATATACGTCAAATCACCAAACCCATCCTGGTGATCGTTGAAGTAGATGCGAATGGTCTGCCCCTTGTACGGGGTCAGATCGTACGTCACCTGCGTCCATGCTTGTGCGTTCGAGCAAACTTTCATAATCTGCGCCAGCATCGTGCCCGAAGTGTTTTGCACTTGGGCCTCCTGCCAGTCATAGGTGATGGTGTCCGTCGTTGAAGGCCAGTACCAGAAGGTCAGCGTGGCCTTCGTCGCCGTACTCGGAATGGTGATGGTCTGATAGAGGAAGTCATCACCATTCGGTTCGCTGCCGGAACTGGCTCCGTCCAGGACGCTGTACGTTCCACTGTGCTTCTGCACCGTGGAGATGGCTGGCGCTACAACGCCGCCGGTGGTCCAGTTCGCCAGAGTACCGGTTTCAAAGCCGCCATTCTGGATCAACTGGGTCGACGGGGCCGTGACGGTCAGGCTGATCGTTGCCGTATGTGTAACGGTCCCGGAGGTTCCCGTCACCGTCACTGTACTGGTGCCGACAGTCGCCGTGGAAGACGCAGTGAACGTCAAGGTTGACGACGCGCTGCCGTTCGCCGGCGGCGTAACCGGGTTGGTAGAGAACGCCGCCGTCACGCCGCTCGGCAATCCGGACACACTCAGCGTTGTAGCCGAATTGAATCCATTCTGACTCGTGACCGTGATGGTGCTGGTAGCGTTCGTTCCCTGCTGCACACTCACCGAACTCGGCGACGCCGATACGCTGAAGCCCGGTGCTCCTGCGCCCACGGCGAAAATCAGATCGTCGTGATCGTTGTAAGCCCCCGAGGTGCAGGACGAAGCACTCCCCAGGTATCGGAATTGGGCCCGTACCGCCTGCAGGCTTCCACTGGGCAACGTGTAATTTGCCGAGAGTGTTTGCGCGCCCGCCGCCGCTGGTGTGATCGTTCCGATCAGCGTCCACGTGGGGCTGTTTGCATTCGCGGTGTAATAAAGGTCTAGATGATCCGACGTAAATCCGCTGTAAGCCCACACCGTCGCGCTCACCTTGACCGTTTTGCCCGCCGCCAGCGTACTGCCGTCAGTCGTACTCACCACGATGCGGTCGTTTGACTCATCGGAGTGGAACGTGCCAGAAGTACCGTCGGCGCAGGAACTGTTGATCGTATTCGGTTGATTGGGCTCAGAACCGCCCGCGAGGGTATCGCGGCCGAGCAGCAGGGACGGGCCAGAATCGCAGCCCGAACCGACATTCACGCACTTCGGAGCCTTCAGGGTGTTGTCGAACACCGCCGTCTGCAATCCGACGGACGAATTCACTGTCAGCGAAATCGCCGTGCTATGCGTGAGCGATCCAGAGGTTCCCGTTACAGTCACGGTTGCCGTTCCGGTCGTCGCAGTCGCTGAAGCCGTCAAGGTCAGCGTGGAAGTTGCGCTGCCATTGGCCGGTGGCGTCACCGGATTGGTCGAGAACGCCGCCGTCACTCCGCTCGGCAGTCCCGAGGCGCTCAACGTTGTCGCCGAACTGAAGCTGTTCTGGCTCGTAACAGTCACTGTGCTCGTCCCATTGCCTCCTTGCGTCACTACCACCGAAGAAGGTGAAGCGCCGATGGTGAAATTCGGCTGTGCGGCTGTGTTCACCGTCAGGTTAATGGTCGTGGTGTGGGTGGTCGATCCCGACGTGCCGGCGATGGTGACTGTTGCCGTCCCGGTTGTCGCGCTCGAAGAAGCGGTCAGGGTCAGTGTCGACGCGGCGCTGCCATTCGCCGGAGGCGTCACTGGATTGGTCGCGAACGCCGCCGTCACACCGGTGGGCAATCCCGATGCGCTTAGCGTCGTCGCCGAGTTAAAGCCACTCAAGCTGGTGATCGTTATCGTGCTCGTCCCGTTTGAACCCTGATTGACGGTCACGGAACTCGGAGACGCGCCAATTGTGAAGTCCGGAGTGGCCGTCGTTCCGCAGTTCGGGAATTTGAAGTTTGCGATCCGTGTGTTCCAGTTAAAGCTGCCCGTAGTCTTCATGTACTCTTCGGTAAACCAGAAGGTACAGTCGTCTACCGGGTCGATCTGCATTGCACTGTAGTCACCCCAGCGCGACAGGTTGCCGGTCTGCGAACCGCTGCCGCTGACGATGTTGACTTCCGACTCGAGCGTGCTGGCAGGATCGGTTGGCACGCGCCCCGCAAATCGGACCGATGGCGATAGCGAACTGCTCGATACGCTGTAGCCAACGGCCAGGTCCCCCGCCTGATCCATCGCTACCGATCCCATCCATCGATAATTGGAATCGGGAGCGAACGTGCTTTGTTGCGCGACAACGGGAGTACCCGATGGGTTCTGGATTTCGTACCAGCGGATGCCGCCTCCCGATCCCGCGACCACCGAATGATTCACTACCAGTGATTCATGTGAGCCGAAATTGCGATAGGCGAGTCGATACATCAATCGATCCGCCAGGGAATCGAGCTGCTGGGTTGCGCTGGGCTGCGGCACGCACGTGCCGCCTCCGCAAAGCGGACTGAACGCCGCTACATTGATGACCGTCGGCCCTGTAAACGTGGAGTTCGAGGGCGTCGTGAAATCCACATGGAACTTAAACAGGTTGAGATTGTTCGTGCCGAAATACAGCATGTAGTTCGGCGATCCGGCCGGAGGAGCAGTGCTGCCATCCAGGTCGGACGGCAACAATCCGCCCACCGAAGTACCTTGCTGGAAGCACACCTGCGTGGCCGCCGTGCCCGCCAGCATTGCACTACGGTTATATGCGCAGGCGTCGGCTCCGACAAAAGTCGTTCCACCCGCAAACATGTTGAACGTCTCGTAGTAGGCATCCGGCCATACCGACATCTTCGGATAGTCATCGAAGTTTGAATACTGGAACGAGTACCGGTTGTAGGTCCCAGTTGCGTCCGATGTGGTCGACACCGCGATGCACTGCAGATACGGCGTCGTCGAAACTGAGAACTGGCTAAACACCCACCGCTGTGCCAGCTTGTCGTAGAGCACGATCGGGTCGCCATCATTGTTAGCTTGGCAACCCCCACCAAAACCTGACCACAGAGTGTTGCCCGCCGTTGGTCCGGCGATCAACGCGCCGGTTGATTTGTTGAAGACTGCGAAAGACGTGTTCACCCACTGGACGTATTGTGTCGCGCCAACCGTACCTTCGGTATCAGGCGGAGCTCCGGTCACACTAAATCCGTATTGCCCGTTCCCCAACCCTTCAAAGCCTAAAGTCACAGGCGGCGTCGCTGGAGCGACGGTTCCCACCTGGATCACGGGATCCTGCTGCGCTGCGGCAAGTTCAGGAGGAAGCGGAATCCGCTTCAAGGGTTCAACCCGGCGTCGGGCAAGCGACGCAGGCGGAGCATGCTTAATCATTTCGCTGAGCGGTAGAGAAACGTCATGATGAACATCGTGGCGGATGGTCGTGGGGCCCGACTGCGCGAACAATGGGAGGGCAAGGCACAACATGGCCAGCACGGCGTGCTGGACCGTTCGACAGCGTGGGGTCGACATAGATTCTCTCCTGGGCTTCAAAGTCACTCCATGGTTTCAATGCTTGCAACGACGCGAACGCGCTTCTGCTCCGCACGTGGCGCGTTCTTGGTCACAGGGGCGCTCAGATGTGACTGTCAGTCAAAATGGGGGAATAATAACGGAGGTTGATTGTTTTGTTTAGGAATTCTTTTGGAGTCACGGAAACCGAACAGGATTACGGGCCACGACAAATCCCGGCCGGTCGGTTGGCGAACCACCAGAAATCCCGCGCCCGACGGCCTGTCTCATGCGAATCGACCCCAAGCAAGAAATTCCCGAGTTGCTGATAAAACGATTGAATAGCGGCTCGAGGCAGGCACTAAATTAAAGATTGGTTAGAACCGTGAGGTGCCCCATCCTTGTCCCGCGTTCTTGAGCGGGACAGGGTGGAGATTCTGATTCTTTCACGAGTGCAAAGAGCCGAGAAGAGAGGTCTGTCCACCTGGCAAGCCGCGAAGCGGCGAAAGAATAAAGCCCACGGCGTAAGCCCTGGGTGGGTCAGAATTGATCTGACGGAGCTCCAGAGGAGCGAAAGCACATCGCTCGCGAGGAAGGCACTCGTGGCGAGACGGTGCTCTTTCTTAAGAGAACAGCTTGCGAGCGGCCTTCTCAGCCTCTGCTAGTCCTTCCTCAGTCAACAACACCGACTTAGCTCGGCTTGCTGGATTCGAAATAAAGCCTGCCTCGTACAGCCTGTCCATCGCTTCCCAATCGATCGACTTCCAAACACGACACTCCTCGTGCAATGTAAGCCAGAGCACAGCCAGAACGCTCTCATCAACCTTCCGCTCATTGAGTTTCACGCGCACCTCCGCACACCCACAATTTCGAGGGAGCACTCACAACTGAGTACTCAGCTCCGTGCCCTGCCCCGTGCCACAGCTTCCCGCGCTTCCTTATCCGCCGTGCGACGCCGTTCAGTCTCGCGCTTGTCCCAAAGCTGCTTGCCTTTCGCCAGCGCCAGCTCGACCTTGACTCGACCGTTCTTGAAGTACATGCGAACTGGTATCAGGGTCAGCCCCTTCTGCTGGGTCTTGCCGATCAGCTTGCGGATCTCTTCGCGGTGCATCAGCAGCTTGCGGGTCCGCAGCGGAGCGTGATTGTGAATGTTCCCGTGCTCGTAAGGACCGATATGCGCATTAAGCAGCCAGAGCTCCCCGTCCTTAATTAGGCCGTACGAATCCTTGAGATTGGCAAGCCCCCCGCGGACGGACTTCACTTCGGTCCCGGTCAGCGCGACCCCCACCTCAAATTTTTCCAGCAAGAAATAGTTATGGGAAGCGATCCTATTAACAGCGGCATCTCTCTGCCCGCTCGCAGTGGGGTCTCGCCGCGGAGACTTCTCCGGATTCGGTTTCGTCTGATGCGTGGATTGGCGGGCCATTGGGGTGAATGCGAAATTTCATCTTAACGCAGAACGGCGTCGGACCTCAGACCTCGGACCTCAGCAGAGCGGTGACGAGGTCGAAGGCCTGAGATCTGAGGTTCGCAGTCCTTGGTCCCGGTTACCCCAATGGTCCTACGACTAAAGAGTGTAACTCTCGTGCGCGCAAGCACTTCGGGACCATAAAATGGCGATGCTATAATCGCCCTACCGCGAGTTTATTTTGTGAATTCAGTGGTTTCCTCCCGCCAGAGTGTCGGTGAGACGGGTGGAAACGCCGGAAACCGCTGTCCGGCGAAGTTTGCATCTTTAAGGAGTATGGAGTGAGGAACAACGAATGAGACGCCTAATGCGTCCAGCTCTTTTTTTGTGGCTGGTCGCCATAACCCTCCCCGCCGTCGCCGACAAAGCCAAAGACTTGTACGCCAAGGGTCAGGACGCCGAGGCCCGCCAGCAGTATGAGGCTGCCTACGATTTCTACAAGCAGGCTTACGACCTGAAACCGAAAGAACTCCGCTATCGAGCCTCATTCGAGCATGCCCGCTTCGAGGCCGCATCCTCGATTGTGCATCGCGGCCAGAAGTTGCGGGAAGAAGGCAAGCTCGATGAAGCCATCGCCGAGTTCCAGAAAGCGCTGACGGTTGATCCTTCTCTCTTCATTGCGAAGCAGGAATTGCTCCGCACACAAAAGATGATCAACGACCAGCAGAACCCGCCGCCGCAAGCCGCCGGGCCGCCAACCAGCCTGCTACAGAAGATCCACGAAGCTGCCGGTCCCGTTGAACTCACTCCCATTTCCAATATTCCGATCACCATCAAGATGACCGACAAGTCCGACACGGTCTATCGCACCGTCGGACAGTTAGCCGGCATCAATGTGCTGCTCGATCCCGACTACACTCCCAGGCCCATCAAAGTCGAGTTGAATGGCGTCAGCCTGGAAGAAGCGTTGGAGATCACCGCGCTCGAATCAAAGACGTTCTGGCGCCCGGTCACTTCCAATACCATTTTTGTCGCCACCGACAACCCTGCCAAGCGGAAAGAGCTGGAACAAAGCGTTCTCAAAACTTTTTATCTTACAAATCTTTCCCAGCCCACCGAACTCCAGGACGTCGTGAATGCCATTCGCGCCGTGCTCGATGTGCAGCGCGTGCAGCAACTACTCTCACAGAATGCACTGGTTGTGCGCGGCACGCCCGATCAGATCGCCCTCGCCCAGAAGTTGGTAGAAGATCTCGATAAAGCCCGTCCCGAAGTCATCATCGATATCGCCGTCATGCAGGTCAGCAAGGACCGCTCGCACACGCTGGGCCTGAACCCGCCCACCAGCGCCACCATTCAACTGCAGAACAACCTCAATACGACGACCACCACGGGTACGACCACTTCGGGATCAGGCGCAACCGTCACCCAGAGTACTGGATCAAACGGCATCAACCTCAATACTTTGGGGAATCTCAACGCTACGAATTTCCAGGTGACCATCCCGGCCGCGAATCTATCACTCGTAATGGGTGCCAGCGACACCAAGCTGATTCAGAATCCGCAAATCCGCGCCCTCGATGGCCAGAAGGCTTCGCTCAAAATCGGCGACCGCGTGCCGGTCGCCACCGGATCGTTCCAGCCCGGCATCGGCGGAGTCGGCATCAATCCGCTGGTCAACACTCAATTCCAGTATCTCGACGTCGGAGTCAATATCGACATCACGCCGCGCGTCCACGCGAACGGCGAGGTCACGCTCAAGATGACGATGGACGTTTCCGCCGTCACCGGTCAGCAGAACATCGGCGGCATCAGCCAGCCCATCATCGGACAGCGCAAGATCGAGCACGAAATCCGCCTGAAAGATGGCGAGGCCAACCTGCTGGGCGGCATTATGGAAGACCAGCAGACCAAGCAGTTGAGCGGAATTCCCGGCCTGGCGCAGATTCCCATTCTTAAATACCTCTTCGGCCAGACAACCCAGGATCATTCCGAAAACGAAATCGTTTTTGCGGTCGTTCCTCACATCATCCGCGCCACCGATGTCAACGAAATGAATCAGCGTGCGATCGACATCGGAACTGCGACCACGATCGAGTTGCATCATGCGCCCAGGCCGGCCGTCGCGCCCTCGGCTTCGACCGCCCAGCCCGGCCAGAACGGAAATCCATCGATCGTCCCGATCGGTTCGGCGCCGAGTCAACCCGCTCACCCGACTCCCGCGCAGCCGGCCGGCCAAAATAACCCCGGAGGCAATCCCAGCTTCCTGTTCGATCCGCCACAGATTCAGACGGAAAAGGGCAACACCTTTGCCGTGAACCTGCTGATCTCCGGCGCGCAGAACGTCTATTCCGTCCCCGTTCAGCTGAACTATGACCCCAAAATGCTGCAACTGGTGAACGTGTCGAATGGCGGATTCCTCTCGCAAGACGGCCAGGTCGTCACGCTCGTCCATCGCGAGGACGAATCTATGGGCCAATCGCAGATCACCGCCTCGCGGCCCAGCGGCGCCGGCGGAGTTTCCGGCCAGGGAGCCGTTGTCACAGTAACTTTCGAGGCTAAGGCCTCCGGACAGACTCCTCTTACCATCACACGTGGTGGAGCTCGTGATCCGGGGCTGCAGGCGATCACCGTCAATGGGGCGCAGGCTTCTGTGACGGTGCAATAGTTTTCCGTAATTTGAAGTGGAGCAAAGTAGAGATGGTAACCAGAGCTCAAAATAGATCGATGGCAAGGAGAGCGCGCGGCTTTACCCTGATCGAGCTAATCGTTGCTGCGACCATCCTTTCCATTCTCACGCTCATGGCCCTGCCGCTTGCCCGTGTAACGGTCCAGCGCGAAAAGGAGAAGAGGCTTCGCGAGGCATTGTGGGAGATGCGCGACTCCATCGACCGCTACAAGGAAGCCGCCGACCGGGGAGCCTTTCAGACCAAGGTCGATAGCCAAAACTATCCTCCTGATCTCGACGAGCTGGTCAAAGGGATTGAGGGCCAGGCAGGCAAGAAATACCGTTTCCTGCGTTCTATCCCTACAGACCCCATGACGAACAGTAAAGAATGGGGCCTGCGCTCGATGCAGGATGATGCCGACTCCGATTCCTGGGGCGGACAGAACGTCTTCGACGTCTACACCAAGTCGCAAGGCACAGGCCTCGACGGCACGAAATATAAAGACTGGTAAATGAAGCGCAGCGCAAACCAATTCGTAGAGACGTTGCCTGCAAGGTCTCCTGCCTCAAGCTGCACCCTGGCAAGTGGCGGGAAGAGACGTAGCAAGCTACTCTGCAACGGCTTCACCCTTCTTGAGCTCATGATCGTCATCAGCATCATGATGATCCTCATGGCCGTCGCAGTACCTCTGTATCAACAGCACGTCATTCAGGCTCGCGAAGCCGTGCTCAGGCAGAATCTGTTCCAACTGGACAGCCTCATCGAACAGTACCGATTGGATAAGGGCCAGTCCCCGCAGAGCCTCGACGATCTAGTGACTGCAGGCTATCTTCCGAAGCTGCCCGCCGATCCCATGACCGGGAAGGCCGACTGGACAACTGATCCAGAGGATCCCAATAATGCAGTAGATCCGCAGCAAACCGGAATTGCGCGGGCACACTCTTCCTCGGCCGGGACCGCACTCAATGGCGAAGCATACAGCACCTGGTAAACGGAACCCTTCCCGCCGGCGCGAGACTCTCGGTTTCACTCTGATCGAGTTGATGATCGTCTTGAGCATCATCGCGATTCTGCTGGCCGTTGCCATTCCGACCTACAGTCGCTCCATTGTTGCGTCTCGCGAAAGGGCGCTGCGATCCGACCTCACCCAATTGCGGACGGCCATTTGGAGATTTACGTTCGACAAGCAAAAAGCCCCGCAGTCCCTCGATGATCTCCGAGCCGCTGGCTACATCGACAAGATTCCAGACGATCCAATGACCCACGAACCAAACTGGGAGGTCGTTCAGGATGAAGTCCTGCTCTCCGTCGACCAGCAGGAACCCGGCGTAACCGATGTCCACTCCGCCTCCAGCAATACCGCCAGCGACGGCACCGCCTACAACACCTGGTAAGCGTGTTGGCCACCGTCTCTTTGCGGTAGTGTCGTCGGGGCGTAGCACCAGCCTCAGGCCGACTGTGACCTCTCCCGCTAGTGCTTTCCTGTTATTGATCCCCCACTTACTCCGCGGATAAAGTTTCGGACACTCGTGGGGTAGGTTGTTTTGGGGAATCCTCTGCAGCGCGCACTCTCAAACGCCGCCCGAGAATTTTCTGTGGGGTAGTCCATGCGAACACTGTCGCTGGTTGTGTGTGCACTGACTCTATCCGGGCTCGCCGTGGGCCAAAGCAACTACGCGGTTGTTTCAGGCACGGTAAGAGACTCTCAATCCCTTCCCGTCGTCCACGCCACCGTAAGTTTCAAGGCGCTGAGCACAGGCGCGACCCGCTCCGTCACCACCAACGACGCCGGAATCTTCTACGCCCCCGCCCTCCTTCCCGATGATTACGAAGTCACAACCGCCGCCTCCGGTTTCGCTCCCGTGGTGGAGCGTGTGCATGTGGAAGTCGGCCAAAGGCTGGCTCTGGACGTTGCTCTAAAGATCGGCGCCGTGAGAGAGGGTGTCGAGGTCAGTTCCACTCCGGAGATCCTTCACACCACCGATGCCGCCGTAGGCGAGGTCGTCGAACCGAAATCCATTCAGGAACTGCCCCTCAACGGTCGCATGCTGATCGATCTCGTGCTCACGGTTCCCGGCGCCCACGTCGGATTCGGCGCCCAGACTGGACAGACAAATCCTCTGTACTGGCGCCCCGGACAGCGCTCCGCCGTCGTGATCGGCGGCGCCCGCCCGAACGCCAACTTCTTCCTGCTCGACGGCGCCACCAATACCGACCCAACCTTCAACACGCAGAATCTCAGCCCCTCGCCCGATTCCGTGATGGAGTTCCAGGTCGTCACCAGCAGTTACACCGCTGACATGGGCGGCGCAGGTGGCGGACAGATCAACATCGTTACCCGCTCCGGGACGAGCAAGTATCATGGCACCGCCTACGAATTTCTCCGCAACGGCGCGCTGGATGCCAGCCCTTTCCAGTCCATGGGTAACAATCACCTGGTACAAAACAATTTCGGTGCTTCCTTCGGCGGCCCACTTCTCGGTAAAGGGAGGCGAACATTTTTCTTCTTGAACTACGAGGGATTCCGCCTTTCGCAAGCGGATGCACAGACCCTTACCGTTCCCACGCCTGCCGAAATCACTGGCGATTTCAGCATGAGCCCGGTGAATATTTACGACCCGACCACGGCCGTCGCCAATCCGAGCTACAATCCGGCACTCCCCACTGGTCCTTCCAACTTTCCCTACACCCGCAGTCAGTTCTCCAACAATCAGATTCCCGGCGACCGCATCAACCGGAATCTCGAAGCCTTCCTGTTGAAGTACGTCCCCCCGCCGAACATGATGATGACGTCCATGGGTGCGGATTCCAACAACTACCTCGACATCCGCAACGAGACACACCATCAGGATCAGGGAACGGTTCGTGTGGATCGCGACTTTTCCAACAACGACACTGCCATGGCCCGATACTCGCTCGGGTCGGAGAACGGCTTCTCCCCGAGCAACGGCAGCACCTCTACCACCGAGAATCTTCCCGGCTTTGGCGCGAACTTCGACAATCTCTCGCAGCAGGCCGTCATTTCCTGGAATCACGCTTTCACCAGCAACAAGCTCAACACTGCATCTCTAGCACTATCCCGCCTTTCGATGGATCACACTTCGCAGAACAACAATGTGAACGACATCGTCGGGCAACTCGGGATTCAAGGAATCGGTTTCGGAGGACCGGGCGCGTGGGGCGCTCCCTGGTTCGCCGCTCAGGGCTACACCGGCATAGGCGACACTTTCGCCGCGACGCCGATGCATGCTTGGGATACAACCGTCGAACTGCGCGACACTTTTGCCTGGCAGCGCGGACATCACGCTCTCCGTTTTGGAGGCGACGCTCGCCGCTACATCTGGCCTATGTGGGGATTTTTCCAGAACCGCGGCTTCTACCAGTTCACCAACGGCTACACCACGCATTTTGGATTTAACGACGGGAGCGGCTCAGGATTAGCAAGTCTTTTGCTCAGCCTGCCGACAGTCAAGCAGCGCCAGGCCGGAGTGCCGCAAATGAATCTCCGGAATTGGGGATACGACGGCTTTGCCGAAGATAGCTGGAAAATCACTACGAACACCACGATCAATTTCGGCGTTCGCTACGAGTACACCAGCCCGCTCTATGATCTGCGGGAAACCAACAGCAACCTGGTTTTCAACAACGGCGTGCCTTCGGTTTTCATCGGCGGCCAGAACGGCTACCCGACGGGACTCATGTACTCCAACAAGCACAACGTTGCTCCCCGCTTCGGAATCGCCAAGAACCTGCCACGTTTCGGCCTCGTACTTCGCGGAGGCTACGGAATCTTCTACACACCGGTCGATCAAAACACCTGGTGCAATCAGCGCCACAACGTCCCCTACGTTTTTCCGGAAACGCAGCAAGGGGACAACTTCACCCCGCCCGCATCTCTGTACACCAATACTCTGAACTTCGGCACTCCGGTCCTCGGCACCGGAACGGTGCCGGCGACGACCGTCAGCTTCACGGCCTTCGATCCTCATGCTCCCGCCCAATACATTCAGCAATGGAATGCGCAAGTCGAAAAGACTCTCGGCACGAACACAACCCTCGAAGTCGGATACCTCGGCGCACGCGGCTTCCACCTGCAGCGCTCGCACTTGATCAACAACGCGCCTCCCGGACCCGGGCCGCTCGGGCCGCGTCGTCCCTTCCACACGTTGAGCTTCGTGCCCGGCACCGTCCTCACTCCAAGCAGCACCGACGCTGTCATTCAGAGCCAGACGTTTCCAGTGAGCACGATCAATCTTCTCGAAGACACCGCGCAGAGCTGGTACGACGCCGGATACGTGAACGTCCGCAGAAAGTATTCCCACGGCCTAAGTTTCCTCGCGAACTACACGCTGGCCAAGAACCTGACCGACGCGCCGGATTTCCGCTCGCCCATGGACGAGAGCGCCATCCCGCAGAACAACAGTGATCTCGCCGCCGAGAAAGGCCCGGGCTGCGACGTCCGCCACCGGCTTGCCCTGAGTGCGGTCTACAACATCCCGGCGTTCCAGCGCGCAACCTGGACGAAGTTGGCGACGCAGAACTGGCAATTCAGCACCGTTTACCAGGTTCAGTCCGGGATGCCGTTCACCATCTCGGTCTTCGGCGACACGGCAAATGCCGGCACGGTTCTGGGCGAGAATCCCATCCGCGCAAACTACACCGGAAAGCCGATCTTCGGACCCGGTACGCGCACGTCGAATGAATGGTTCAATCCTGCCGCCTTCGCCACTCCTCCCGCCTACACGTTCGGCGACGTAGGAAGGAACTCTGTGTACGGACCCCCACTTCAGACTCTAGACATCGCGCTAGTCCGCAGCTTCCGCGTGACCGAACGCGCCAGCTTCCAGTTCCGCGGCGAAGCCTTCAACGTCCTGAACATGGTGAACCTTGGTACTCCGAACCGCTTCGTAAACACCCCCCAGTTCGGCACCATCACCATGCCCATGACCCCCGGCCGCGAACTCCAACTAAGCGCCCGCCTCTCGTTCTAGACAGCGCAGGTGCGGAGCACTGCCCGTGTGAAAAGCAAGACTCGTGGGGGACGGACGCTTTCGTCCGTCCAGCGATGGCGAAGCCGAGCGCCCCCGACCACGGAACCAGATTTTCGCGACTACCAGTTCGCCCACCCGCCGGAGGTGAGACTGACTGAGCCCGGCGCTTCTGCGCGGGACTGCTCGCCCTCACTCCCCTATCCTGTACTAATGCCTGAAACGTCGCTGTCCAAGGTGGAAGAGCGGCCTTTCAAGGCCGCGTTACCGCGCTCTCAAACACGCCCTTTAGGGCCAAGTGCTGGGTTAAATTTCCACCGCCCAATGTGACATCTGCCCTTGCGCCACACAAAGAAACAGCATGATGATTTCCAAGGCGTCAGCGGTAAGAAGAACTTGCCGTCCGCAAACGCCTAAGCTCTTTGAAATCAAGATTTTCCTCGCAACCGATTGAGCCCCACGATTTAATTTCACATTTCCCTGTAAGCTGATGATTCCAATAGACCAAGGGGGACCCTCGAACCCCACCGAACTCCCAAAAAGGGAACAAACGGAACGAAGGTCTATTGACTCCCATGTAGAATTTTTTTAGTAATGTTTGTGACGCTCCGCGCATCCCCTCTCATTCGGTTCCATCCAACACCATATGAACTCTCTCCACATCACCTACATTGGTGGTCCAACCCTGCTGTTGGACTTCGGCGGAATCCGAATCCTGACCGATCCCACCTTCGATCCCGCGGGCAGCGAATACGTTTCCGGACCTGTCACTCTCCGCAAGCTTTCCTCGCCCACTCTCCAGCCAGACCAATTGCCATCATTCGACTACGTTCTCCTAAGTCACGATCATCACTCCGACAACCT
>Ga0210403_10003350_pt1 | contig 14169 bp, 6 predicted proteins | sample IncBWC19MmetaG_FD_150863 | JGI IMG/M metagenome (GOLD analysis project Ga0210403, IMG submission 150863) | Forest soil microbial communities from Barre Woods Harvard Forest LTER site, Petersham, Massachusetts, United States - Inc-BW-C-19-M | ecosystem: Environmental > Terrestrial > Soil >... | reverse complement strand
CCGCTTTACCAAGTCAGAGTTATTCATCTCGTTTTCAAGATTATGAAGTCATTCATCACGATCAGCCTTTCGCTTCTTTGCACATTTGGTGTGTTGGCCCAGCCGCAGCCGTCGCCGGAAAACAATTCGCCCCCGATTGATCCGTCGAACTTCGACACATCAGTGAAGCCGTCGGACGATTTCTTTCTCTATGCGAACGGCGGCTGGATTAAGCGCACTGAGATCCCGCCGGAGTACACGCGCTGGGGAAGCTTCAACGAGCTGATCGAACATAATAACGACGCACTCCACGAGATCGCGGAAAAAACGGAAAACACGAAAGTCGACCCGCGGATGGCGCCCGAAGCAGAGAAGGTCGGGGATTTTTACGCAAGCGGCATGGACGAGAAAACGATCGAAGCTTCGAAGACGAAGCCGCTCGACGGCGAGTTCAACGCGATCGTCGTTATCAACGATCGCAGCCGATTGCTGAAGGAAATCGCGCATGTCCATTCTATGGGAATCGACGCGCTGTTTAATTTCGGATCACAACCGGATTCGAAAGACAGCACACACGAGATCGCACAGGCGGCTCAAGGCGGGCTAGGTTTGCCGGACCGCGATTATTACACGAAGACGGACGAGGCTTCGAAAAAGTTGCGTGACCAATATGTCGATCACGTCGCCAAGATGCTGACGCTGCTGGGCGATCCTGCACCAAAAGCGCAGGATGAAGCGAAGAGGATCCTGGCCTTGGAGACGAAGCTCGCCCATGCGTCGAGAACTCGCGTGCAACTGCGCGATCCACAGAAGAACTACAACAAAATGCCGGTGCAACAGTTGCAAAACCTGACGCCGGACTGGAATTGGGGCGATTATTTCAAAGCGATCAACCTGCTTGCGCCGCAGGACGTCAATGTTCATCAGCCGGAATTTTTCAAAACGGCCGAGCAAGTGTTCAAAGAGACGCCGCTGGACGATTTCAAATCCTATCTACGATGGCACCTAATCGACGCAACCGCGTCGGACCTCTCGAAAGATTTTGTGGATGAAGATTTCAATTTCAAAGAGCGAATCTTGCGGGGCGCGCAGCAAATCAAACCGCGTTGGAAGCGCGTGATCGAGTCTGAAGACGGCTCGATTGGCGAGGCGCTAGGTAAACTTTATGTGGCATACAATTTTCCGCCGGAAGCAAAAGCTCGCGCGCTCGAGATGGTCAACAACTTGAAGGAAGCGCTGGCGGACCGGATCAAGACGCTCGAGTGGATGGATCAACCCACGAAGGAGCAGGCGTTGAAGAAACTCGCTGCGATGGGGGTGAAAATCGGTTATCCGGACAAATGGCTCGATTATTCGCTGCTGCAGATCGACCGTGGCCCCTACGTCTTGAATGACATCCGCGCCGCGCAGTTTGCAACCACGCGCGACCTGAACAAGATCGGCAAGCCGGTCGATCCCACAGACTGGGGGATGACGCCGCCTACAGTGAACGCGTATTATCAACCGAACCGTAACGAAATCGTTTTTCCGGCTGGCATTTTGCAGCCGCCTTTCTTCTATGCAAACGCGGATGATGCCGTGAACTATGGTGCGATCGGCGCCGTGATCGGACACGAAATGACGCATGGCTTCGACGATCAGGGCCGGCAGTTTGATGCTAACGGAAATTTGCGTGACTGGTGGTCAAAAAAATCGGCCGACGAATACAACAAACGTCGCACAGCAGTCGTCGCTCAGTACAATGGATATGAAGCATTGCCAGGACTGCACGTGAACGGTGAACTCACTCAGGGTGAAAACATCGCGGACATCGGCGGCCTGAAACTCGCCTACGCCGCGTTACAGAAAGCGCTCGCAAAGCATCCCGAAGAACGCACAAAGAAAATTGACGGTTTCACACCGGAGCAACGTTTCTTCCTCTCATTTGCGGCGATCTGGCGATCGAAGATTCGCGACGCAGACCAAAAGTTGCGACTCACCACCGACCCGCATTCGCCGGCGCAATTTCGCGTGAATGGCCCGTTGTCCGACATGACGGAATTTCAACAGGCGTTTAATGTTCCCAGTGGCTCACCAATGGTCCGCCCAGCCGACAAGCGCGTGAACATCTGGTAACAATTTCTCACCACGAACACAACGGTCACTGCGAATTACTGCAAGCAAGATCCTAGAACAAAAAGGGTGTTCCGTTAATGTCCTTTGTGAACTTTGTGTGAGGCTTAATCTTTCGCGATTTTGCCGCCCCAGCTCAGAATCTTCGCCTTTGCACCGGCAGCTTCGGCTTCCTTGATGTTGCCGGCGCGATTGTAAAACAGTGAAAGACTCGTCCACCCGATCTGGTCGTTAGGCTGCAATTCCACTGCGCGTTTTCCGGCCTCGATCGCTTCCTCGAATCGCCCGAGCTTCATCAAAGCCATGCCGAGCGCGTGCCAGCCATCGAAAAAGTTTGGATCGAGCTGTACGCATCGCTGGTACTTCTCCACGGCGCTGTTCAAGTCGCCGACAGCGAGGTCGCCGCTAGCTTCGTCAAAAATTTCGTCGGCGTTCTGCTCTGACATTCCTTCGTGCTGCCCCTGGTCTTGATGCGCCGTTTCCGATTACAGAGACGATTTGGTTGCAGCGTCGCTGCTCTCTATACTCGCACTCAACTTTTCTTAAATTCCAAGCCTGCAGCTTGCTGCCGGTCGCGCAACCATTCGACGAGAACGATTCGCTTTTTGTTCTCAAGGATTCTCTTTTCGAATGCTGCCTTCTTCTCCCTTGCATTCGCGTCGGCGAGGTACTCGCGCCTCTCCAGAATCGCAATGAATCCCTCGGTGCCAGAAGGCACAAAATCGCTGACATCGCCCACCTTCAATAACGCTACAGCATCCTTCATGGCAACCAGCTCAGACGGCTGGTTCTTTTGCTGGTTGGCGTCGGACTTTTGTTGTTCCTCCTCGATCAAGGAAAACGGCGGGAGCTTCTCAGGTTTTACGCCGACTTTTTGGACCGCGGCTTCAAGCGGCTGGCCGGATTTTTTTTCTTCCCGGAGTTGTTGCGCCACTTCCGCGCCTTTGGTTGACATTAACTCCCGCGACCGCGTCTTTTTTAACGCGTCCAAGATTTTTGGTTTCGCTTCTTCCACCGTGAGCGGCCGCGCCTCGGTCGTCCCGGTAAGATGCAAAATATAAAATCCATCTGCCACCTGGACGGGATCGCTGTTCGGCTCTTGTGCCGATAACTTGAAAGCTGCTGCGCCAAGCTGCTGATCGACTTTCAACTGCGGATCGGGCTCGGCTGCGGTGAACTCGGCGGTCTCATGCAGTGGCAACTGAAATTTCGCAGCCGCCTGCTTGAAGTCCGAGTCCTTCTGCAGCAGCGCCTGTGTGAAATCGGTTGCGCGATCGGCCAGTTTTTGTAACGCCTCGATTCGTTCCTTGCCCGTCAACTTCTTTTCTTCTTCAGTCATCGTCAGTTGAACAAACTCGACCTTGCGCTTCTCGTCGGTTTTGAGCTCGGGTTTGTGCGCGTCGTAATACTTCTGCACCTCTTCGTCGTTGATCTTGATGTCTCTATCGAAATCCGCCGACCGAAATCGAATCACGCTGACGTAGAGTTTGTCGTAGCCGCGCTGAAAATTTTCATCCAATTCGCTCTTGGGAAACGAAACGCCAGCCGCCAAAAGGTGTTGGATTTCGTTCAGAGAAATCTGATCGCGCACCAGTTGTTCGATGTGCTCTTCAGAGAGCCCCAGCGGCGCCAGTCCGTTCTGCACAAGACCATTGAATTTGTTGATGTCGAAGCCCGCGTCGCCCTGGAAAGCCGGCAGCTTGCGCACGACATCGGCAATCTCGGAAGCGCTGGGGCGCAGCCCCAGCCGGTCTGCTTCGTGCCGCAGGACCAGCAGGTTCACAATAAATTGGACAGCGGCCTCATTCTGGTTAGACCCGGCCCCTGCTGTCATCGTTCCCACAAAGTCAGACATGCCGAGGGCCTGCGCCAGGCTGAGAAGCCGCGCAGTTTGTTGCGCTTCCAACGTCGAAACATTCCGGTCATAGATGCGAGCAAATTGATCCGCACGTATCGCCCCGTAATCCGGCCGTTGGACAAAATAAAAAATGAACGGGATCGCCAGGATCGCGATCACGATCATCAGCCAGTCCTTGTGCCTGCGCAGTAACTTCATCATAACGGAAGAAAATTAGTTGCGACCGACCTCAGTCGCAAATTTGTAGCCGCCGTCCTGCGGACGAGGTTGACCCACACATGCGCTACAGCCGTGGTTCGCTTTACAAAGCAGCTAGGGTTTGCTCGCTGTTTCCTGAACGATGTCCCATGCTTTGCGCAAATGTTCTTCGGTCGTAAGGACGTTGCCGAGGCCGATCCGCATCACGGTTCGGCCGCGCAAGTTCGTCTGCGTAAGATAAGCGCGCCCGCTCGCATTGATCCGCTCTACGGTCTGGCTGTTTAGCTCATCGAGCGTGTTTTCGCTCTGGTGGGGTCGACTCGCTGCGCTGTCCCTACCCAGCCAGCGGAAACAAACAACACCCATACTGACCGGCGCGGATAGCTCGAAACGGTCGTCCTCTTTGATCCAACTGGCGAGGAGGTTTGCCAGACGAATTTGCTCGCGCAGGCGCGCAACGATTCCCGCTCGGCCTAGCGACCTCCAGATCACCCACGCTTTGAGTGCGCGGAACCGGCGACCAAGTTGCACGCCGTAATCCATGTAGTTTTTTGTGGCTTCGACCGTATCGCGGCGCAAAACGTCCGGCGGCGCAAGCGAGAAGACACACCGCAAGCGCTCAAGACCGCACACAAACAGGACGCTGAAATCGAGCGGCACAAAGAGCGACTTATGTGGATTGATGATGATTGAATCAGCGGCGCTCCAGGCTTCGCTGATCCACTTGTACTCCGGAACGATCGCGAACCCACCCCCGTATGCGGCGTCGATGTGCAACCACATCTTTTCTTCGCGACAAAAATTTGCCAGCCGAGCGATGGGATCAACGCTGGCGGTTGAAGTGGTTCCAGCCGTCGCGATGACCGCCATCGGCTTGAAACCTGACTGTCGATCTGTCGCAACAAGTTCGCGCAGAACCGACAGGTCCATTCGAAATTCGCCGTCACTGGGAACGCGGCGCACATTTTCTTCACCGATGCCGAGAGCGATGGCCGCTTTTTCGGCCGCATTGTGCGCTTGATCGGAGGTGTAAATGCGGAAACTCGGAAGATCGGCACGACCGGCGAGACCGCGTTTGCGCACAGATGGCGCGGCTTCTTCTCGTGCGGCTGCCATGGCATGCAGAATGCCAACTGACGCGGTGTCATAAACCACGCCATCGAATTCCTTCGGCAGATCTATCCATTGCCGAAGCCAATCGATTACCACGGTTTCAAGTTCGCTCGCAGCTGGACACGTGCGCCACGTCATCGCGTTCACGCTGAGCGGTGCGCTGAGAATTTCGCCTAGAATTCCCGGCGCGGTGGTTGTCCACCCAAAATAGCCGAGAAACATCGGATGGCTCCAATGCACCATGCCTGGAACAATCAGTCCATTCACGTCGCTCAAAATTTTTTTAAACGGCTCGCCTTGCTCGGGTGCGTGTTTGGGAAGTCGCGCACGAATTGCGCCGGGCTTCTCATTAGGCGCAACGTCCAGTTGCTCGATGTTTTCACGAAAATCTGCAATCCAGTCAGCCAACTCGTGGAGCTGTTTGCGAAATTCCTCCGGCGGTGTGTCACCTACTTGAGTTAGCTCGCCGCGCGATTCTTGCTGCCAATCTTGCATGATATCTCCTCTAATTAACATCCTGCTTTACCCGGGTGATAGTCGCCAACAGAATTTACGCAACCGCTTTACGGTTTCCCTTCGCGAGTAAAACCGCTGAAGCGGTTACTTGCGTCATGGTCCCCCCACCTCACCTCGCTGGGGCGAGTGTTAATAAGACGCAATCAAAACGCAAAACCGAAACTGAAGTGGAACGCGCCGAAATCTTCGAACTCATGCGGGTCAGGATTTACGCCGTAATCGAGGCGAATCGGGCCGACCGGCAGCTTGTAACGCAGACCAGCACCAACCGCGTAGCGCATGTCGTTTAGCCCAACGTCCTCGGAAGTCGGCAACAGATTTCCAGCGTCAGTAAACACCGCGCCCTCCAGTTCGCCGAAAATCGGGAATGTGTATTCCACATTGAAGACCGTAAAAAATTCTCCGCCGACCGGATGACCATGATTATCGTGCGGGCCGAGATCGCGCTCGCCGAAGCTGCGCACGGTTGTGGCGCCGCCATTGAAAAAACGTTCGTCGATGGGAATGGCAGTTGCCTCGTCGGAGCCGCTGTCGGTGAGCGAATGAATAATTCCGGCACGCGCACCGAACGCGATTGACGATTGGCGGAACCAACGCTGAAAAGGAGTGCCGGCGGGTTGATCTTCAACGACACCCGGCGTGAGCGGTTTGGGTCCAAATGGAAGATAGTAACCAACTCGCATCGTACCGCGGATAAATTCGATATCACTTCCCAATGCGCTCGAAGCGACGTCAAGGGTGTTACCGACGAGAAATCCGCGCGGGTTCACGTACGGACTCTCACGCAAATCAAGTGTGTTAGTGAGCCCGATCGTGTCTACCTGGTACTCATCTGGTCCAAGGAGAAAACTCGGCTTTATCTGTGAGTCGGTGATGTCCACATGACGCGCCGAAAAAGTCAGCGACGCCTCGTCGTATTTGGTAATTTTGCGACTGAGTTCGAATCGTCCACCCACTTCAAATTTTGTGTACCCATCGTAATCAAACGTCAGAGCGAATGCTCGCGCTGTGAAAACAAAATCTGTATCGAAGAAGAACGGATCCTGATACAAAATTTCGCCTCGATAGCTGCGTTGCGAGACCTCAATGGTTGCCGTCAGTGGACGACCGTAGCCAAACAGATCGCGGTCGCCGACTTGCACGCCGGCTAGTGCCCCTTCGTAAGTGTCGAATCCGACCCAAAAACCAAGTTCCTTGCTTTTGGCCTCCTCTGCCGAGATGTCGAGCCGCAACAAATGTCCATCGACTGGGACCGGTTTGATCTGGAGCAAGTTGAACTGGCCAGTCTTCATGAGCGTCCGAAAACGCTCGTCTAGAACATCAGGACTGTACGTTTTGCCCTCCAACCTGGTGAAACGTTTCGTCACAAAACTGGGATGCAGCCGACGGAGTCCGGTAACAGTCACACCATCGAAGTGATAAACGGCCCCCGGCGAAACCACGATGTGCACCGGAACGCGACCATTCACTGCCTCGTCCGGTGCGCCGTCGGCCACTACTTTGACATCATAATAACCGCGCGCCTTGTAATACGCTTCGAGACGACGCGGAATGTCCTCGACTCGCACGTCAGTGTAAGGGCGTTGGAGGAGATCGGATATCTGCCCGCGGAGCGCCTCGGCACCGTAAACGGTGTTACCGTTAAACGCGATGTTGCCAAAAAAATACTGTCGGCCTTCGTGAATTGGCACCGTGACATCGACATCACTGCTTTCGGCCTGAAATTTGTCACGCGGAGGATCGACTACGGCGTTCAGAAAACCTTGGGCAACATAGAACCGCTGCACCAGATGCGTGCCTTCCTCCAGATCTGCAGCCACAAACGGCAGCCTTTTTTCCACGCGTGAATATCGCTCGCGTGTTGGACCCACCATGTATTCGAAGAGTTTGTCCGCCGGCTCATGCGCGTTTCCATCGAAGATCACCTCGCTCAGCAGGAAACGAGGACCTTCGTTGATGTCCAGACGCAAGCGGTCGCCCGATTCAATCACGTAGTGCACGTCCACTTTCGCGTAGCCATGCTTTCGATAAAACACTTCAAGGAAAAACGCGAGATCGTCGGCGCGTGCGGGGCTCAATCCAAAATCTTCGATCGTAGTGATCTCCTCTTTGAGAGCAACGCGCAGTTCCTTTTCCTTGAACGCCTGCTCGCCGCGAAATGCGATGATGCTGGTCTGCTTGGCGCGTTTTTCCTGCTCCTTCACGACGGCCCGCCGCGCCCTCTGTTGCTCTTCCGGTCGCACAACATCAACGGCGCTCTGCGCTGCGACTTCAAAAGCGAAAACCACCGTGCAGAGCGAGAAGAGGATTCCGTATCGCATGTCAGCGAAAACGAATCAGATATTTTAATCTTCCCCGAAAATCACCTCGAACGCCAACGTCACCAGTGAGCACAAGCTGGTCGCTGAGCTTGAACCGCACAGTTGCTTGCTGTTGACCAGTGCGGGGATCGACCGTTCCCAAATCCAGATCAAGCCGATTGAAAACTGTGTTGCTATCGGTTGGCTCACCTTTCTTGGCGATTTTGCGGTAGAGCTGTTGCACCAACAGCATGGCCGCCCGCCCGGCGAGAACGTTTCCAGTAGAGAGTTCCCGTCGCGTCGCCCCGGTAGCGATCAACGAGATGATTTCCTCCTGCGGCAGAGGCGGTTCACTGGTGAAAATCGCCTGTGGTGAAAGCAGAGTTCCGTAAACATAAACGCGCACGGTGTAATCGCGGATCACGGATGTCCCATGCAGATCGATTGTCGGATTCGTCGAATCGTTAGGATTGAACGTAAGCGACCCGCGCGAAACGTCGAGCCGGCTGAAAGGCAATGTCGCTTCGACACCTTCCATGTTCACCACACCTTGCAGGCCCGGCTTAAGCCCCGTCCCAGTCAATTTCAGATCAGTCGTCGCTTCGCCAGTGGCCAGATTACCGCGAATCAGCACCGGATCTTTGGTCTTGATCGCGACATCAAATTTCCAGTCGCGGAACGGCGGGCCGGGCAGAGAAAAAAATTCAGGACGTTCGGCACGCGGCTGCGGCGCCGGTCTGCCTGGCAGGCCGATGGGGATAAGATCAATGTTCTTCAGAAACCAGCTGTTTGTCAGTGCGACATTGCCGCTAACTGTCGCCGCCGCAAATGGTCCCGTTATCTTGACATCACCATCGGCGCGCGCGGTGAGCGTATCGTTTCGCGCAACCAGCACGCTCTGAGCTCTCATTTGCAAATCGAGAATCGGCTCGGTCAGTTTAACGAAGGTAACTCGACCGCTCATAGTAAACGGCCCACCAGCCAAATCGCCTCCGAAGCGATCGAGAGTGAGCGCGTTGTCCCGAAAAGTGACACGTGCATTAAAACTATTCAGCGCGGGAAGAGTCGCATTCGTGAAACGGGCGGCGTTCACCGTCATATCCCCTGCTCCACTCAGAACCGGATGACCAAGCGTTCCGCTCACATCAACGTCCAGGCCCAGATCGCCATCCAATTGCCGAAGCTCGGGGACAAATTGCCGAACGAAATTTACCGAGGTGCGCGGGATGCGAGCTTTTGCAGTGATCGGCGTGTCGTCGGCAAATCCTCGAGCCTGGACAATTTTCGGGACGTCGAACGGCATGCTGGCGGTTATTTCCAACGGCTGAATCCGTGGCTGTTGCAGCTTGCCTGAAGCGGTCAGGCGATTCTGCGCGGTCTGCGCGCTCAGTTCGAAACTTGCAGGTTCCATTTTGAGCCACTGTTCGTTTCGCAAATCCCGCACCTGCAGGTCGAGCCGTGTTTTCAAATCTGCAATTGTTCCGTCACCGTCAACCCTCGCATTCACGACACCCGAGATTGTCGATTTGATTCCGAGATCTTGCGCCAGCCTCTTTAGGTCGAGATTCTCAGACTGCACTATCGCCGACACTTTGCCGGAAGAGGGAATCACTGCGGATTTTGTCCCGAGATTTCGCCACACAAACGGAATCGAGACATAGCCGTACGCGTAATTCGTGCGTTGTTGCGGTACGGCGGCTTTTCCGGGCGCGCCGCTGCGGGCGGCCCGCTGCGGTTGCGGGGCGACAACCTGGTTCAGCTGGATCTTGTCTATCTCCAGCGTGTCACCCTTCGTCCGAGCGATCGCATTGAAATCCATGTTGGCCGTCGCGAAAAAAATGATCGGCACATCAAGACCCTCCGGCGAGTACGACGCGTCGATGTTCGCCTGGAGTCCTTGCAAATTTCCGTAGCGCGCTTTTTCCAGAACGAGCTTGAGGTTGCCGGTGTTTTTAAACGCCTGCGCATTGCCGCTGCCCTCCCAATCCAATTTGGACGAGCCAGCCAGTTGGCTCTGGTTGCCGAACGCGCGCAAAAGCGGCTCCAACACCGCCAAGTTCGATACGCCCGCGGACGCCTTGCCGCTGTAGTGCTGAGGCGGCTGCAAGTTGAATGTCCCAGTTGCGTTGACGTAATCGGTGTTGTTCAGATTCGCGCTGCACTCACTGAGATGGATCACATTGTTTGCGATCGACGACTGGGCGCTCAGGTGTTGCACAACTAAGTCCCGCATTTTCAGATTCGATCCTGAGAGTGATACCTGCCCGTCGACGATTCCTTGTTTGCGCTCGATGTGACCCGTCATTTGCAACGGCCCACTGATTTTGTTCGGAGAATTGGCCAACCAAAAATCGCCTGTCTCGGGAGCATTCAACGCAATATCCAATTGCACTGGTTGTGAAGGCGCATTGCCAATGTTTTCCGGGAGCTGGTAACGGCCACGAATGGTTAGCTCATTTTGATTGCGCCGCAGAGTAACCCCATCAAGTCCGAGTATGTCGTCGCTTCCGTTCATCGATCCGTGCACTGAATCGACGATGTAATCGCGATAACGTATGCCGGTCAGGGTGAACTCCATTGCCGTGCGAAGATCCGCAAACCAGGGTCTCTTGGTATCGGCGGGCGCTAGCTTTTTGGATGCGCGCACAGTGCCGTTCAGGTTGTCAATGATCCCATCTGAAAACCCGACCGCATCGCCTGTGACGCCAAGTATTACCTGCACACTTGTATCAACGATGTCGATTTTGCCGTTGAACTGAACTGAGCCGGTCAAGCCAACAGGCAGTCCAGCTGTCAGTTTCTCCAGATCGGGCGCCTTGCCGGCGATTTGTAAACTCGCTGGTGTCCGGCCAAAATCTTCAAGTGTTGCCGGCAAATCGATTGTCCCGTTCAGATGAAATTCGTTCTGGTTCTGAACAATATCGGCTGACTGTAACGTCGCCCTCCCCTGCCCGGCGGAAACTTCAACAGCGCTCTTGTCGAAATTCATCGCCGGCACATGCGCATCGCTGACCCGCAGTGACATCGTGCCGCTCCAGGTACGCGGCGAGTCGATCACGCCTGTGCCATCCAGAGCGAGCCGCTCAATCTCGCCGGAAAAATAATTCTCCGGAAGCAAAAGGAACTTGTTCAGCGACGCCGCCGCGATTTTCTCTGCAGCCAGATTAACCTTCGCGTTCAGAGAAGACCCGGCTTGACTCAACGCAGCCGAGACAGACAATTGGCCGCCCCCGATGACGGCATCGAGCTTGACCGCGAGAGCTTTGGAATCGATGTGCGACGCGTCGATGTTCAGAAGCCGGATGTTTTCCTGATCGCTCAAAGCCACATCGCGCAAGATCAAGTTCTTGTCCGTGTAAGAAGTCTGTCCCGAAATTCTGGACCAACTCTCGCCTGACGGTAGTTGCAGTCTTCCGATTCGCAGCTCGCCCGTAGCGCGTGGACTTAAATCCAGGTCAGCATGTTCAACAACAAAATCGTCCGGCCTCTCTCTAACAATGAGCGTTGCGCCTACCAACCGAATCCGCTCGGGAAAGACGGAAGGCAGGCTTGGTTTTTGTTTCCGGCGCGGCTTGGGCGGCGGTCCCGTTGCCGGATTCAGCACTACCTGCGCACCGCGTACTTCAACGTCCTGCAATAGATGCGAAGCCCCATGCAACATAAGCCCGAATAAGCTGTAATCGACGTACAACGAATCAATGTCGATCGATTCGGTCGCGGACGGCCCAGTCGCCACCCCGTGAACATTTCGAAGCGTCAAATAGCTGAAAGGATTGCCTTCCAGACGAAAATCGATCTTCAGGTTTTCTTTGCTAGCGTACCGAAGGCCGATCTGCCGGGCTATTTCCAGCAAAATGGGCCGATGAAAAATGACCAAGAGCCCAACGCATACCGCAAAGCCAACCAAAACGCGGCGCAAGATATGCCGGTGTCGTCCTTGCTTGGACTGATCGCCCTCAGCCACAGAACGACTCTATTGCCCGCTCTGCAACAGAGCAAAGGTCAAATACCGCAGGCTGGTTTGCTCCCTGCGGCACCGTTCCTGACTTCAACTGTGTTTCGCGGCTGCTGAGACGCTCGTTGCATTTTCGAGCCCGCTTGAAATTCCTTCCTCTCGCAAGACGATTGTGGTCCTGCGGGAGGCAAACCATCCGGTCATCCGATCCTCTTGCGTATGTGGTCCAGTGCCGGACACGACATAGGCACGGTACTCGGCGAGCACATCAAACATTCAGTGAATATCCATAGCTTCCTCTTCGCGCAACTGGGGGATGAAGTGAGCAGACGTAACGGTTCTGTTACAATTCAATGCTTGGGGCGCGAGCGTTCCAGGCAAGTATCAGGGATGAAATCGCTCTTTTACCCTGGCACTATCCTAACGACACGATCTATTTCGACCGCGCTGGTCGGGCTGTTTGTTTCCTTGGCATCATTCACCCGCGGCTCCGACCAGTCCAGATTTGAAGTGAATCCAGATGCCGGCGCGGGTGACGTTATCGTTCGCGGCAAGCTCGGTGGCTTGATCTTTGGTTTTGAGGTCGATCCGAACGGCACAGAAGGTCTGCTCTGCGAGGCGGTCTCAAACCCCGACGGCACCGTGTCGGCCAGAGTTGAGACGTTCAGCCAGGCTACGGGTAGAATCATAAGAGTCCTCGCCGGGTCGGAATCGCAGGATGACTTCATCGCCTTGGGCGTAGCGGGATCGGTCGGCTTGGTCGAGCGTGAACACGTCAGAGGCCTGTTCAATATCAAGCGAACCTTTGCCACCATCAATCCGCTCGCGGGTAATATGATCAATGGCCAGTGGACGCCACCGATCGATCCCAAACAAATCGTCAATCAAGTGAAACCCGCCTTGGACGGCAGCCCGAATGTCGCGGTCTACGCGCTCAGTGTCAGCACGAACCTAAACCCAATCGTCTTCAGTTCTAATCTCGCCGATAACACTTTCGGGCCGCTCATCGAGATTACCGATCAGGATTTCACCCAAGAAGCGCCACCTGTCATTGCCTTCGATCCCATAGGAAACCAAGCCATCCTCGGGCATGACAAGCCGTCCCCCTTTATCCTTCCGCCACTTATCGGTTTTGTCGATTTAGCTACCGGTTCCTTTGTGAAACGAACCGGCCTGGGTCTGGGAGTCATCAACGGCATCGCAGTCGATTCGGAAGACGGAGTTCTTTGCACTGATACTTCGTTCGACTCGGCCGTGCAATTCTATAACCTGAACGATTTCAGCGGTATCAGCGTGTTCCTACCCGGACACGATCCGCAAACTTCGACCGCGAGCGGTGGAGACATCGAGTTTGATCCGATAAACAAGCTATTCCTCGTCGCGCAGCCCTTTTCTGACGGACAGCTCGACAATGGCAGTAGTCTCCAAGTTTACGACCTCACGGGAAATTTGCTAGAGTCGATCGACGGGCTGAATTTCCAAGGCGGCGATAATGTGTTTCCCGTCCACATCACTTTGAATGCGAATCGCAGGATCGGTTTTGTGAACGGTCCTGACCTAACGACTGCGATTCAGTCGTTCAGCTATTAATGGTTCAGCGGTAGCGCGTGACTTTGTCGTTATCCGCGGTCACGCGTTAAATCGGCAGCTTTCTCCTAAATGTGAAGAGCGCTCGTTTACGCAATGGGCGTCACGGCGGGCAACTGTTTTTAGCCCTACTCGATTCCTTCACCATGGGCCTGATAAGCGCTAAATTCTTCCCGTCGCTGCAGCGGTTTGGATCCGGCTGTCACACGCTGGCCAATGAACCGCGCAGGTAGAATGCACACGATCTTGGCCGTGCTGCCGCGATCATCGGCACAGACGGCCGAAGTGCTGAAATCCAACATTTAACATTTTTGCTGGGAAGCTTTCGCGGTTCATTGTCCGGATAGCCGAAGCGACCCGCGAGCCCCTTTTTCCAGTTCCTGAAAAATTACCTCCCGGCCGATCCACTTCGGCGTTGCGTCTAAAGGCGTCTGGCGTCACGCTTTTCCTGTCGCCAATTGTGAATCCTGACAAGCTTTTTGATTATCTTGACGGTCGATTATTACCGACCGAGCGCGCTGCCTTGGAAGAGCGATTGTTGTCGGACAAGC
>Ga0210403_10003349_pt1 | contig 14174 bp, 10 predicted proteins | sample IncBWC19MmetaG_FD_150863 | JGI IMG/M metagenome (GOLD analysis project Ga0210403, IMG submission 150863) | Forest soil microbial communities from Barre Woods Harvard Forest LTER site, Petersham, Massachusetts, United States - Inc-BW-C-19-M | ecosystem: Environmental > Terrestrial > Soil >... | reverse complement strand
CGCAAGCCTCGTCCTCCTCGACGAAGTCGGCCGCGGCACCGCCACCTTCGACGGCCTCTCCATCGCCTGGGCCGTAGTCGAGCATCTCCAGAAACACACGCGCGCCCGCACCCTCTTCGCCACCCACTATCACGAACTAACCGAACTTGCCGAACTCCTCCCCGCTGTAAAAAACGTCCACGTCAGCGTCAAAGAAACTCCCAACGAAATCATCTTCCTCCGCCGCGTTGAACCCGGTAGCGCCGATAAAAGCTATGGCATCGAAGTAGCCCGCCTCGCCGGCCTCCCCAAATCCGTAATCGAACGCGCCCGCGAAGTCCTGAAAAAACACGAACAAAGCGAACACGAACTAAGCGAAACCCTAACCCCCGGAGCCACCGGCCACTCCCACAACGGCAACCAATCCGTCCTCTTCACCGCCCTCGACCGCGCCGTCCTCGATAAACTCCGCAACGCCGACCTCGACAACCTAAAGCCCCTCGAAGCCCTAAACCTCCTCTCCGACCTAAAAAAACAAATCGAGTAGTTCCGACTCTCTTCATTCCTCGATGTAGCTGGTCTTTCAAGCCAGCCGCTTGTGACACAGGCACTCCTGCCTGTGCTCTTGGATTTTCGATCCAACGCCACCCATCAACCGAACTTGAGGGTGCCCCATCCTTCGCGATTTGTGCGAAGGGTGGGTCTTACGATCTAGCGCCTCGAATTTTCTCCTCTTCTCTGTGTCCTCCGTGCTCTTCCTCTGTGATCTCTGTGTTAAAACTTTTTCCTCTCTTTGCATCTTTGCCTCATCACTTCTCAACTTCCTTGCTTCATCCATTCCTTCCCTGTTACAACCACCTCATGCCCAAAAATTCTCTCTTGGTCCTCGGCCTGATGTCCGGCACCTCCGCCGACGGCATCGAAGCCGCCCTGGTCCGCATCAGCGGCGCTCCCCCAAAACTAAAATCCAAACTCGAAGGCCACGCGTCCCTCCCCATCCCCAAACCCATCCGCTCCAAAATCCTCCAAATCGCCGAAGGCACTCCCGCCCCCGCCGCCGAAATCAGCCAACTAAATTTCCGCCTCGGCCATCTCTTCGCCGACGCCGCCATCGCCTCCTGCAAAAAACTCCGCGTCCCTCTCAAATCCGTAGATCTAATCGCCTCCCACGGCCAAACCATCTTCCATCAAGGTCCACCAGTCCCCTACCTCGGCACCAAAACCTCTTCCACCCTGCAAATCGGCGAAGCTGCCATCATCGCCGCCCGCACCGGCATCACCACCATCGCCGACTTCCGCCCAGCCGACATGGCCGCTGGAGGCCAAGGTGCCCCACTAGTTCCCTTCGCCGACTACCTCCTCTACCGTCACGAAAAATTCGGCCGCGTCTCCCTCAACCTGGGTGGCATCGCCAACATCACCGTAATCCCCGCTAACGCCAAGCCCGCCGACGTCTTCGCCTTCGACACCGGCCCCGCCAACATCCTCATCGACGCCCTAGTCTCCCACTTCACCCACGGCCGCCAGCGCTACGATAAGGACGCCGCGTTTGCCAAACAGGGACAAATTAGTCGCGAGTTAATGCGCACGCTTTTACGTGATCCTTACCTTAGACAGAGACCTCCCAAATCCACCGGCCGCGAATACTTCGGGAAGGACTATGTCAAAAAACTTATCGCACTCGGACGTCGCTACCATTTGAGGCCCAGCGACCTCATTTGCACCACAACCATGTTCTCGGCGGCTACTGTGATAGACGCGCTACACCGCTTTGTTTTTCCGAAACACAAAATCAACGAGATCATTGTCTCCGGAGGGGGAGCGCAGAACCCCGTCTTCTTGCAAACTCTATCCGTGTTTGCGATGGCTGGCAGCAATCCGAGAGACTTTTATAGGGTGGCCACTCCCGGAAAAGTCAGCATAGTCATGTATGAAGCCAATTCGCCTTACAGACCGCACATAACTATTCCGAAGCACGCATTAGTCTCGGTGCGACGCTCTTCTACCCTCGGCATCCCCGAACAATCCAAAGAAGCCTACGCCTTCGCCCTCCTAGCTTACGAAACCTTCCACCATCGCCCCTCCAACCTCCCCTCCGCCACCGGTGCCACGCGCCCCGCCATCCTCGGCAAAATCTCCTACGCCTAATCCACTTTTCATCTGGAGTGACTCCGCCGGGTGCCCCACACGCCGGTTTTGCGTGTGGGTCTTGGGTTTCTCTGCTCCTTTTTCCTTGGGTGCCGCACCCTGCCAGCCCTGAGCGATGCCGAATGGGCGGTTTTCAGGGTGCGGGTTTTCTCTTCTCTGTGTACGGGCGGCTTTACGCCGCCTTCTTCTCCCCCCCTAAAAGCGGGCGCACCAGTTGCTCAGGCTTGCCCTGAGCTGGGAAGGGCTCTCCTGCCTGTGCTCTTGGGTTAGCTTTTTCCTAATCTGTCATCCCGACCGGAGTGGCCGGCATTTTCTTGCGCGCCGCAGTTAGGTGCGCCGGCCACGGAGCGGAGGGACCGTGGCAACCTTAAGCAATTTCGCAAATCACTGGGATCAGCAATTCTCCTCTGCGTCTCAGCGATCTCTGCGTTAATTCTCTTCTTCCGTTTTTCTATTTCCAATTTCCAATCTCCAAACTCACGCCGGCACCGCGTCATCCCCCTCCAGCGCCTCCTGAATAATCTCCGCAGGAATCGCTCCCTCGCGCCCGATGCACCAATTCTCCCCGCGCAATTCCACAATCGTCGAAGGCACCAACTCCCCCGCCTCCCCGGTATCCAATATCAAGGGAATCCGGTCCCCCAACTGCAACATCACCTCTTCTGCGTTCGCGCAAGTATTCGACCCCGTCAAATTCGCGCTAGTCCCCGTCAGCGGCACGCCCAACTCTTCAATCAAACTGCAAACCACCTCATTCTTCGGCCACCGTAGCGCAATCCGCCGGGTATTCGCCGTCACCTTAAGCGGCAACCGGTTCGACGCCTCCACCACCACCGTCAGCGGCCCCGGCCAACAAGCCTGCGCCAAACGATAAAAGTTTGCCGGCAAATCCCGCGAAAGCGCCCGCGCCTGCGCCAGCGAATTAATCAATATCGGCAGCGCCCGCGATTCCGGCCGCCCCTTTACACGAAAAATCTCTTCCACCGCCGCCAGGTTCACCGGGTCCGCCGCCAGCGCATACAAAGTGTCCGTCGGAATAGCCACCACTGCGCCACGCCGCAACCACGACGCCGCATACCGAATCGTTTGTCTATCGGGGTTCTGCGGATCGACTTTCAACACTTCGGCTGACAAGGGGGACCGCCATCCTCTTTTGGAAAGTGCGGCTCGCCACCGACGCAAGGCCCACTCAATGCCCAAATAAGCCGCTCGCACAGGACGCTACCACACGCCGCATACCCGCGCAATGACGCCCGCCACGTAGCATAGGCTTCAGCCTGTGCTCTTGGGGTCCTCTTCTCAGTGCTCTCTGTGCTCCTTCTCTGCGCCCTCTGTGTTAAATCCTTTCTCTGTTCCTCTTCTACAATTTGCCGCCACGCAACCCCCAATGCTACTCTGCCCGCACATGCCACCATCCTCAAAGCCCGCGCCCGACGGCCTCCTAACCAGCCGCGACAACCGCTGGCTAAAGCAATTCCGCATCGCCCTCCGCGGCGGCCTCCAAACCGACACAGGCAGCGTAGGCGTAGAAGGCCTCCGCCTAGTAGAAGAAGCCCTCGAATCCGGCTGCGCCATCGAAGCCGTCCTCTTCAGCGAATCCGGTGAACGCCACCGCGAAAAACTCGCATATTTAATCGGGCGCCCCGAAATGGCCTTCCCCGTTCTAAAAACCACCGACCGCCTCTTCGAAGGCATCGCCGACACCGAACATCCCCAAGGCGTAGCCGCGCTAGTCATCCCACGCCGAACCCAGCTCGAAGATCTCTTCGCCACTCCCCGCGGCGCTTGCTCCCCGCTAATCGTAGTTCTCGCAGGCGTCCAGGATCCCGGCAACGTCGGCACCATCCTCCGCACCGCCGCCGCTTTCGGCGCCACCGGAGCCGTCACTTCCGCGACCGGCCAATCCGGCACCGCCAGTCCCTATTCACCCAAAGCTCTCCGCGCCTCCGCAGGCGCCGCCCTCCATCTCCCTCTCGTCGCCGGAGCCGCTCTCGGAATCTTGCTTACTCAATTCAAACTCAACGCCATCTCCACCATCGCCACCTGCGTCCACGAAAATTCCTCCGCCGGCGATCCTCCCTCCGCCCCCTGGGAACTCGACTGGTGTCAGCCCATCGCCCTCCTAGTCGGCAACGAAGGCGCCGGCCTCCCCGAAGACGTCGTCCACTCCGCCGACGCCCGCATCCAAATCCCCATGCAGCGCCACGTCGAATCCCTAAACGCCGCCGCGGCCGCCGCCGTCCTCTTCTACGAAGCCTTCCGCCAGCGCCAGCGCAAATAACCCAAATCCCAATGTAGTGGCCAGTCTTTAGACTGGTCCCTTCGACCCCGTAGCGGCCACTTTCAAGCTTGCCCTGACAAAGGAATGGGTGGCCTCGCTTGTCTTCGCTGCGGCCCACTTCTGCGTGCCCTGACTCAGGAAGGGGCCCCGTCCTCAGCCTGAGGCTCCCTCCCCCAAAATCAAAACCGGCCAGGTACCCGCCCGGCCGCTCAATTTCCCTTCCCCATTTTCCAATTTCTATTTTCTAACGCCTCACCGCCGCCGTCGCCCCCGTCGCAATCGTAAATGGAGCCGACACTACTCCGGTCTCCGCAGTCGGAATCTTCGAGCGCAACGGGCTCTTCTCCATATCCGCTCCGGAATCCAGCTCCGCAGTGATCGTAACCACGTACGTGTTCCCCACCGTCAAGAAGGGTACGTTCACCGATGTCTGCGCTGTCCCATAACGTCCCGCGGGGAGATACTCCGTCGTCCCAAGAGGAGTCGTTCCCAATTCATAGACGCTCACGTAGTACCCAAACGGTTGCCCGGCAGCAGGCGCCGCCCAACTCAGCGTTACGCTCGTTGTATTCAGCGTCGCCGCAGTGAACAAACTATTCCCATTCAGCATGGGATTCTGCACCGGCGTCAGCAGCGGAGTAACTGCACCCGAAGGAAGTGCCGTTGTCTGCTTGTTGGTGACAAAAAAGGTGTCAGTGACAGTGGAATTCGGACGCGGGAGGCTTACCAAAGATAGTTCACAGTATTGAAGCATTCGAGGCCATGCTACCGGGTATGGATCGCCGTAGGAAATGCTTCCGTAATCCTGATCGGTGGTAATCGGCGGAAGTTGAGTCGGCAAGAAAGGAAACCCCGTTGGGCCTGTCGTTGTACTGCACAAATATGGGAAAGGAAAATTGGGCCCCGTATTCGATGGAGCGCTTGGCCGCAGCAGCGGAAGATCGGGGCCGACAAAGAGTACCGTTGCAGGAAGCGCATTGCGGTCCGTCACATAGGGCTGGGTGTAGATTGCATAGTCGGAAGTTTGCAGGCTTGGCGTCCCCGGCCCGATTGTTTGCGCTGCACCGGCCCACGCCGTGCCAGCGATGCTCAGTGGGAGAGATGCCTCCGGGGCCGGGGTTAATGTTACTGTGATCGCATTTGTCCCGCCATCCGTCAGTGAAACGTTGGCAAGACTCTGGGCACGGCCCAAGGCATAGCCTGTGAAGTTGCCGTCAGTAACTGGCAAGAATTCTGAAAAGTAGGCGGTTGTTACCTTCGACCAATCATTCGATGAGGTTGTGGCTGTGCTGAATCCAAGTTCAGTAAATAGGCCAAGGCTGAAAAGGTCGAGTAGATTGAGATTCTGCACGTCCGTCTGCCCGGCCAGGAAGCCGGTGTCGTTCGGCACAACGGTCTGCCCTATCTGAAATTGAAACGTGGTCGTGTTTGTAGCGGTTGTCGCGCGAGGCCGCCCGACCGTATCGAACCCGTAGTCAAAATCGCTACTGCTCGTCCAAAAATTCGCAGAAGGACTAAGCTGCAGCCAATAAAAACCTCCCGGAACATTTGGGATACTGAACGATCCGTCCGGATTCGTCGCCCCTTGCAATCTTTGTAACGAGCCGTCCGTCTCCGGAACAAGGGCCGCAGGAAAAGGAAGGTTGGCTAACCACTGTCGTGGAATATCCGTGGACCCTGTCGGGGTCCAATACGTGATTACCGCAGTGATATTTACCGTCCCGTTCGGCGTAACGTTCCACGTCTGCGTCGCGCTTCCACCCGCCGCCGTCGTCGCCTTCACCGTAAACGCATTCCCCACCCGCGACTCCGCATGCGTCGGCGTCCACGTCACCGTATTTCCCGAAAGCGTCGCCCCCGTTGGCCCACCGCTCAACTCATACGTAATCGCGCTCATATCCGATGAAGTCGCCGTCACCTGATACGAATACATCACCCCTTCTTCCGCCGCTGTCACCGGCGTACTCGTAAACGTCGGCGTAGCAGGCATCGTCGTGCCGCCACCACTGCCGCCACCGCATCCAAAAAAAATATTTGCGCCAAAAAACACAACCACAGGAAGGAACTTTCGATGCGAGCAGATCATAAGAGGGGCCTCGGGCCTTTCCCGCGCGCCCGTTAGCCTATCCCACACGTCCCCGCTAAATCAAGGCCTGCTACCTTTACCCACGGCACCCAACTGTCATCCCGACCGTAGTGGCCGGCTTTTTCTTCCGCGCCGCAGTTTGGCGCGCCGGCCACGGAGCGGAGGGACCGTGGCAAGCAGCGCGCCCATCGCCGCTGGTTGGGAGCAACTCACGACTGATAGACCTATGCTCTAATTTTTTCTTCTCTGTGACCTCTGTGCTCTTCCTCTGTGAACTCCGTGTTAAGTCCGACTCTTCCCTTCCTCCATTCGATTTCTACCCCAAAACCAAATAAACTCTATCTTTGATGAGCCTCTTCCCCACCCTCCCCCAACCCGAAACCTCCGCGGCCCTCCAGCCTCTCGCCGAGCGCATGCGCCCCCGCACCCTCGACGAATTTATCGGCCAGGAAAAACTCCTCGGCCCCGGCAAACCCCTCCGCGTCCAAATCGAATCCGACAACCTCTCTTCCATGCTCTTCTGGGGCCCGCCAGGCTGCGGCAAAACCACTCTCGCGCGCCTGATCGCCCGCCTCACCAAATCCGAATTCATCCCCTTCAGCGCCGTCACCAGCGGCATCAAAGAAATCAAAGAAGTCATGGCCGAAGCCGAAAAAAAATCCCGCTCTGGCCTCCGCACCATCGTCTTCGTCGACGAAGTCCACCGTTTCAACAAATCCCAGCAGGACGCCTTCCTCCCTCACGTCGAAGCCGGCCACATCCTCTTCATCGGTGCCACCACCGAAAATCCCTCCTTCGAAGTCATCTCCCCGCTCCTCTCCCGCACCAAGGTCTACATCTTGGAAGCGCACACGACTCCGCAAATCGTAGAACTTCTCCATCGCGCGCTCTCTGACAAAGACCACGGTTTGGGCAACGAGAAAATTGAAGCCTCCGAAGATGTCCTCTTCCGCATCGCCTCCTTCTCCAACGGCGACGCCCGCACGGCCTACAACACGTTAGAGCTCGCCGTTAAGAGCAAACCCACCGAAGCCGCCGGTTCTGCGGCGAAGGAGGGCCGCATCACAATCACCCCCGATCTCCTCGAATCCCTCCTCCAGCGCAAAATGCTCCGCTACGACAAATCCGGCGAAGAACACTTCAATCTAATCTCCGCCCTCCACAAATCCGTCCGCAATTCCGATCCCGACGCCGCCCTCTACTGGCTAGCCCGCATGCTCGAATCCGGCGAAGAGCCTCTCTACCTCGCCCGCCGCCTCGTCCGCATGGCCAGCGAAGACATCGGTCTAGCCGAACCCGGCGCCCTCGCCGTCACTCTCGCCGCCAAAGACGCCTTCGATTTTCTCGGCGCTCCCGAAGGCAATCTCGCCCTAGCCCAAGCCGCCGTCTATCTCTCCCTCGCCCCAAAATCCAACGCTCTCTACACCGCCTACGGCGAAGTTCTCGAAGACGTCCAAAAAACCGAAGCCGATCCCGTCCCCCTCCATCTCCGAAACGCCGTCACCGGCCTCATGAAAAATATCGGCTACGCCCAAGGCTACAAATACGCCCACAATTTCGACGATAAAGTCACCGACATGACCTGCCTCCCAGACAACCTTTCCTCCCGCCAATACTACAAACCTACTGACCAGGGTTTCGAAGCCCGCTTACGCACCCGAATGGACGAAATTCGCAAAATCAAATCCAAAGCCACCGGCACCGCCAGATAATATGCCCAGCAAACGCACCATCCGCGGACTGCAGTTCTCTCTTCTCCCCTTCCTTCTCTGCGCTCTCTGCGCCTTCTCCCCTCTTCTCTCTGCGTTAAACTCTTCTCCGCCCACCCGGCCCAAAATCACAGGCATCGACCACGTCCGGATATATGTTTCCGATATCGAAAAGTCCCGCGAGTTTTATTCAAAGTTGTTTGGCATCCGCCTCAAAGGGGGAATGTGTTTCGACACTTCCAATCGTTGCTTCACGGTCGGTTGGGCACATGGCCAGACAATTGATATAGAACAGACGCCAAATACAGACACCAGAGACTTGCTCGCAGAGATTGCTATCGCAACAGACAATATTGAGCAGATGCGAAACTACCTTGTATCGAATGGCGTAGCCGCCACGAAAATTACGAAGTACAACTACGGAGAAAGTCTTCTGGACGCTCATTTCGAAGCGCGCGACCCCGGAGGACACTTGATGTCCTTTATCCAGCGATCCGCCCTTCCTGTTGATGACCCTCCACCGGGTGCGCCATGGTTCGTGCAAATTATTCACGCCGGTTTTGTCGTTCACGACCGAGCGGCCGAGGATAGGTTCTACAAAGACATTTTGGGATTTCACGTTTACTGGCACGGAGGCATGAAGGACGACGAAACCAACTGGGTGGACATGCAAGTGCCCGACGGCACCGACTGGATCGAATACATGCTCGGTGTTTCACCGAACGCCAGCCACAAAACGCTTGGCGTCATGAACCACATCGCCCTCGGCGTTCCCGACATTCACGCCGCCCAGCAACAGCTGATCAAAAATGGCTGGAAGGGCACCGAGCAGCCCCAAATCGGCCGCGACGGCAAATGGCAACTCAACCTCTACGACCCCGACGGCACCCGCGTCGAGCTCATGGAATTCACCCCAGTCGAAAAACCCTGCTGCAGCGAGTACACTGGTCCTCACCCGAAACCATGACCGGCTCGCCCAAAAATCATCCGCAAATTTTGACTGCGAAAGCAAAGCTTTCGCTTTTAAGCACTCAACCAAATCGCCCAACGCAACCACAACCACCCAACTTTGTCATCCTGAGCCTATCCGACGAGGATAGCCAAAGGACCTCAACCACAAATTTTGCGTCCACTGTTCTTTCGCTCGCCACTCGCCACTCGCCACTCGTCACTCTCTTCCTCCTTCTCGCCTTCTTCCCATCCGCATCCCCCGCCCAAAACCTCGACAAACCCGTCACCAACGTCGACGAAGAAGTCACCGCCTTCGCCTACGCTCCCAACGGCAACGTCGTCTTCTCCGTCCGCCGCATGTTCAAAGCCAAAAAATACGATCTCCAGCGCGACGACATCTGGCTCCTCGAAGCCGGCGGCAAACGCAAGCGCCTCCTCGAAGGCCAGAAATTCTCCCACGAAGACAAGCTCTTCACCTATCAGGTCGAATCCTTCACCTGGTCTCCCAACGCCAAAATCATCGCCGTCCAACTCTTCACCACCACCATGGACCCTGACGCCGGCGCACGCGAAGACGCCCCCGCCCTGCTCCTCCTCGAAGACTCCGGCCGCGAACTCCGCCCCTCCGGCAAAGATCCCCTCATCATGCAGGCCCAGAAACCTCTCTGGCTCCGCGACAATCAGACCCTCGCCTACCTCACCAATGAGGACACGCCTCAAGGCCTCTTCGCCATGCAGTATTTGAATATCGCCAGCGGCCCAGCAGGGAAAGCATTTGAAGGCCGCACCTTCGAAGGAGCTTCGCGCATCTCCGGCAGCAACGCCGCCATCGCCGTCGAACGCGCTCCGCATTTCGACGGTCCGCCGCGCCTCCAGCGCCTCGATCTTCTCGCCCAGGACGACAAGGAAGTTGCCACCCTCGACGCCTACGCCGGCGGCATCCTAGTCTCACCCAGCGGCACCCGCGTAGCCTACTTCCTCGACAAGGAAGTCCTAGAAATCCGCGACCTCACCGCGCCCACCCGCATCGCCCGCATGCGCGTAGGCCTCGGCGTACTCCAATGGTCCGCCGACGAATCCCAGCTTTATCTAAAACGCACCCTCGAAAAAAAATCCGCCGACCTCGTCACCTTCCGCATCCCCGAACTCCGTTCCTACCCGCCCCACGCCGAAATCCCCATCCTCGAACCCGAACCACGCATCCTCCTCCACGGCCTAACCGTTCGCGAATACTCCCTCTCCCCCGACGGCCGCTTCCTAGGCGTAGTCCTCCCCGGCAAGCGCAACCTCCAAATCTTCTCCTTCTAAAGGTAGCGCCGGCTTCCAGCCGGCAAGCGCTCCGCCCTTCTCCCAGGTAGCACAGGCATTCCTGCCCGTGCTCTTCGATCTAACTCACGCCACCAATCAAATGAACTTGAGGGTTTATCCTGAGCTTCGAAGGGTGCCCCATCCTTCGCGCATTTTGCGAACTCTACTCCATCCCGCGTTTTATTGCGAGATGAACGGTGGGTTCCGACAATCGAACGCCACCGATTCTCTTCTGTTTTTTTTCTCTTCTCTTACTCTGTCATCCCGACCGGAGTGGCCGGTCTTTTCTTCCGTGCCGTCCGCGGCACGCCGGCCACGGAGCGGAGGGACCGTGGCAACCAACATTCATGATCTCGACTCGATGTAACGACCCAATCCTCTTCGTGTTCTGCTATCTGCCCGCCGCTTTCTGCTATCCCCGCCGCCTCTTATGCTCCACCATCAAACACGAATCCTCCACCACCACCAACCCCGCCACACGCGCCCGCTCCGCCGCCTCCGCATTCTCAATCCCCAACTGCATCCACAAAACCTTCGCCCCAATCGCAATCGCCGACTCCGCCACAGCAGGCACCTCTTCCGTCCGCCGAAACACATCCACAATATCCACGCGCTCCGGCACATCCTCCAGCCGCGCATAAGCCTTCTCGCCCAACACTTCCGTCTCGTTAGGATTCACAGGAATAATCCGATACCCAGCGGATTTGAGATACTCCGCCACCCCATGCGAAGCCCGCATCGCATTCGAAGACAATCCCACCACCGCAATGGTCTTAGCCTCACGCAAAATCTGAGCCACAACGTCACTGCTCGCAGTAAATTTCTCCGGTAAATGTAGTTTCATGCCCCTTCGATGAACCCCAACCCTATCAAGTTACCCAAGTTTTGCTTTTGTAGGGGCCGGGCTCGCCCGGCCCTCTTGGGTTACTCTTCTCTGCGATGGCTCAGCGAACTCTGCGCCTCCGCGTTATCTTTTAATTCTTTCCCTCACACCGGCCGGTTCGAAAACTCATCCGCCAGCACCCTCTGCCCCACCGGACGAGCCAGCGCATGCGCCAACGCCCCAATCAATTTCGTATTCTCCGCCGGACTCCCCACCGAAATCCGCACCGCCTCTGGCAATCCCATCCACCCCAGCGGCCGAATAATCACGCCTTCCTGCAAAAGCTCATCGCACAGCGCCTTCGCCCGCGGCCCAATCGGCACAAACAAAAAGTTCGTCTCGCTCTCCACCGGCGCCAGCCCCAATTTCTTCAACTCCTCATAAAGCCGCTTCCGCTCCGTCCGGTTAATCTCCACCGACCGCCGCACATGCTCCTCATCATCCAGCGCCGCCAGCGAAGCCGCCTGCCCCACGCTCGTCACATTAAACGGCGTCCGCAGCTTGTTCATCTCCGCCACCAGCGTCGGATGCCCGATCCCATATCCGATCCGCAGCCCCGCCAATCCATAAACCTTCGAAAACGTCCGCAGCGTCAGCAAATTGTTGTACTCGCGAAACAGTTCCATCGCCTTGGGCAAATCCGCCCGGTCCGCATACTCCCGGTAAGCCTCATCCAAAACAATCAACACGTCCCCCGGCACCTTCTTCAGGAACGCCCCAAACTCCGCCGCCCCAAACGCCGTCCCAGTAGGATTATTCGGGTTCGCAATATATATAATCCGCGTCTGCGGCGTCACCGCCCGGGCAATCGCCTCCAGATCAAATCCAAAATTCTTCAACGGAGTCAAAATCAATTTCCCGCCGCTCGCCCGGATCGCAATCGAAAACAGCGCGAACGACCCCTCGCTCGTAATCCCTTCGCTCCCCGGCTTCAACAGCACCCGCGAAGCCAGATCAATAATCTCGCTCGATCCCAACCCCACAAAAATCTCGTCCGCCTTCACCCCGAATCGCAATCCCAGCACTTCCCTCAGCCGCTTGCTGCCGCCATCTGGATACCAGTTTGCATCGCCCAGCGCCCGCCGCGCCGCCTCCATCGCTTTCGGCGAAGGCCCCAGCGGATTCTCATTCGACGCCAGCTTCACCGCATGAATCTTCAACTCCTGCTCTACCTCTTCCACTGGCTTCCCGGCCACATACGCCGGCAGCCCTTGAATGTAATCCGGTATCAGCTCTTCCAATGTGTGCGTCATAACTCCAGCTTATCCTCTTCATCACCCTTTGTGCAGCCCCGTCGCCAACTCATCATTCCCCCCGGCCGCAATTCTTCTTCTCCGTTCTCTTTTCCCGCATTTGTAGGGCCAGCCCACGGTGGCGGGCCGTTCTTTCTCTTCTCCGATTCTGTCATCCCGACCGGAGTGGCCGGCTTTTTCTTGCGCGCCGCATTTGGGCGCGCCGGCCACGCAGCGGAGGGACCGTGGCAACCAACGCTCCCCGTCACAACTCGATGGAACCACCCGCCCCTCTTCGCCTCTGCTATCTGCTCGCTGCTATCCCTCTCACATCCCTATTACCCCACAACCCGCTTGCCTTCCTTCCATGCCCTATTTTACAATATATCGTATGGCGATATATTCCCGGAACCCCGCCTCCGGTGGTATGATTTCCCTTCCGGTGGATTTCGCTCGCAACCAATCAGTGGTGTCTAGGAGGACACGAATGAATTATCCGCACCGCCCGTATAGTCGCTCGCTTCTCATGTTCGCTTCAGCCGCTCTCCTCTTCGTTGCCGCGTGCAACAAGAAGCCACCCGCTGCTCCGCCGCCACCTCCAGCCGCGCCGCCCGCAGCCGCCAAGCCCACCGTCAGCATCTCCGCCGATCGCCTTTCCATCAACAAGGGCGAATCCGCCAAGCTTTCCTGGACCACCACCGACGCCACCAGCGTCTCCATCTCTCCCGAAGTCGGCGCCGTCACTCCGCAGGGCACCACCACCGTCACCCCTGCCGACTCCACCACCTACGCCATCACCGCCACCGGCCCGGGTGGCAGCACCGATGCCAACGTCCGCATCACCGTCAACGCTCCCGCTCCCGTCGCCGAAGCCCCCAAGGGCCCCAGCTTTGAGGATCTCTTCATGCAGGAAGTCCGCGACGCCTATTTCGACCTCGACAAGGCCGACATCCGTCCCGACGCCCGCCAGGCTCTCGAAAAGACCGCTTCCTTCCTCAAGGGCTATCCCAACGCCCACGTCACCATCGAAGGCCACTGCGACGAACGCGGCTCCACCGAATACAACCTCGCTCTAGGCGACCGCCGCGCCAACGCCGTTAAGCAATACCTCGTCAACCTCGGCATCCCTGCCGCTAATCTGAACACCGTCAGTTTCGGCAAGGAAAAGCCCTTCTGCTCCGAGTCCAACGAAACCTGCTGGCAGCAAAACCGCCGCGGCCACTTCGTTCCGGCCCGCCAGTAATCAATGTAGGGGCGGCTTTTTACCCTGAGCGATTTTGCGAAGGGTCTGCCGCCTTCTTTGTTCCTTCCTTTGTAGGGGCCGACCTCGGTCGGCCCCTCTTTCTTTTCCGAACTCTGTCATCCCGACCGGAGTGGCCGGCTTTTTCTTCCGCGCCGTCTGCGGCGCGCCGGCCACGAAGTGGAGGGACCGTGGCAAACAACGTTCCCCATCTCAATGCGATGAAATCACCTCAACTGTTATCCTCTTTCTCTCATTCCCACTTGCCCCACGCCCATTCTCCCGTTAAATTGAATATTGGGGCGCAATCCGCTCTGCATTCCACATTGTCCCCCGTGCCCGTGCCCATGCCCAACT
>Ga0210403_10003347_pt1 | contig 14177 bp, 11 predicted proteins | sample IncBWC19MmetaG_FD_150863 | JGI IMG/M metagenome (GOLD analysis project Ga0210403, IMG submission 150863) | Forest soil microbial communities from Barre Woods Harvard Forest LTER site, Petersham, Massachusetts, United States - Inc-BW-C-19-M | ecosystem: Environmental > Terrestrial > Soil >... | reverse complement strand
AACACGCTGGTCGTCCACAATGTCGGGTTGTGGCAGGTGCCGCAATTGGCCGCCGCAAAAGATGCTCCCGCCGCTGAGTGCGTCGGATTATTGGTTTGCTGCCACGTCGTCAAATGGCACCCGGAGTTCCCGCAATCCGTCGGCTGAATCGCCAGCGTCGAATAGTTCCCCACATGGCACTGGTCGCATCCTGTAACCTTGCCGGCCGGCGCAATCTGGTGCGAATTCGTCAACGGGAAACCGGTATTGGCGTGGTTGAACGTCGAATCCGTCCACGTCGTCGTATCGTGGCAGGATGCACAGATCGAAGTAGGAAAGCCCGCGGTGATGTGGTTAGGCACGGCCCCGCCAAACGTCGGCGTGCTGTTCCAAGCCGTCTGGTGGCAGCCATAACAATCCGTGTTCGCAGCCGTGAACGTGTAGTTGTTGCCTACGTGGCAATCCGTGCAGGCTACCACTTTGCCCGCCGGCGCCAGTTGGTGCGAACCGGTCAAAGCCCAGCCGGTCACGGCGTGATTAAACACTACGTTGGTCCACAATGTCGGGTTGTGGCAGGTGGAGCAATTGGCCGCCGCAAAAGACGTTCCCGCCGCTGAGTGCGTCGGATTATTGGTTTGCTGCCACGTCGTCAGATGGCATCCGGAATTCCCGCAATCCGTCGGGCTGATCTGCAAATTGTAATTGCTGTTGATGTGACAGTCCGTGCAGGCGGTCACTTTGCCAGCCGGCGCAAGTTGGTGCGAGCTCGTCAGCGGAAAACCGGTGGTCGAGTGGTCGAAAGTCGCCGTCAGCCAGGAAACCGTATTGTGGCAACTGGAGCAGGCCGCAACCGGAAAGACCGTGGCCGCCGCCGAGTGCTTAGGGTTGGTCGTCTGCTGCCACGTTGTCAAATGGCATCCCGAATTTCCACAATCCGTGGCAAGTATCTGTAAATTGAAGTTACTGCCCACGTGGCAGGTCAAGCAGGGAACATTAGCGTGTCCCGCCGTGAGCGGAAAATTGATCGGGGGAGCGGAATGATCGAACTTGGCCCCCAGCCAGCTGTCGAACGAGTGGCACTGCATGCAATTCGATGCCGCGAATTGCGGTCCGGACTGGCTGTGCACCGGATTGGTGGTCTTATTGTAATCCGACAGGTGGCAGGAAGTGCATTCCGTCGACAACCCCAGGAACTGGCCTACTGCCGCGCCCTTGTGGCAATCTTCGCACTGCACGGCCGCGTGAGCTCCCAACAGCGGGAAGCGATTCTGGTGATCTTTCACTTGCTGGACGGCGATGTTCCAGCCCTGAACGGTGTGGCACTGTGCGCAGTCCGCGCCCATTTTCCGCTGGTGGACGTCGGTGTGGCACTCCTGGCAATCCTTGGCGACGTTGGTGAAGACCGGCTTGACATGGCACTGCACACACGGCACTTTTTCGTGCATGCCACGAAGAGGGTACTTAGTCTTATTGTGATCGAATTCCACCACGGTACGGATCGGACGCCAGCCCTTGGCGGTGTGACAGTTTTCACAAGGAACGGCAAGAGGGCCGTGCGGACTCCGCGTGGTCTCCCGCTGGGAGTCGGGCACAGGAGCACGGGCTGCCCCGGTGAAAAGGACAAGCCAGCACAGTAGCTGAATCCAACTAGACGTAACGCCCCCCAAAACCTCAGTTACCCTCGCCCTTGGTCGATCTTCGCAGACTGGGCGGAGAAATCAGCACGCTTTGTAAGCCGGGTGTAAATTCTGCCTCAAGACGCCGGCCAAAGGCAACTGTACTTTTGGCCAGTTTTTGGACAAGGCCTGGGTGTAACAGGACCCGGTACCAAATGGAATCTAGCATGGAAATTACAGACTCACCAGGAAAGCCATAAGGTGGCGTTCTAGAAACCCATCTGCCGGCTACCTCCTGAAGATCCTCTTCGATTCCCAGGAGTGCCGTCCGATAACTGGATAATGACGAATAAGACGCGCCGGGGCTCCAACAGCGAGAGAGTCAGCACTCCGAGGAACTGGCTGCTGGTGAAAACAACCCAAACAGCGACGCGCAGCGGCCGCGAACTGCACCTCGACTAGCTGCGCTGTTGAAAGATGCCGCTGGGCCATGAGGCATAAGCTGGCAATCGCAACAAGACGAGGGCTCGAGGAGATCAGCCCCACAGCGCCCAGGGGGCTGGGAGCTTCGCGAAGACGGAATGCACTTCGAAAGTCACCGCAGTCGCGTACTGTTACGCGATGAACACGTTCAAACAAGCGGGAACCTCCGTCGGAATGAGAAGCTTGCTAACATCCAAGTGCAAGTATCAACGGGTCTGACAACCAACGAAAAAACGGGCTACAACGGTTTTACATCTGGGCCGTGGCAGTCCGTGCATTTCGAGGGCGCCTGCTTGTAAATAATCACGGGCTTGTCTTCGACCAGTACCGTCTGCTTGTGACACTTGTCGCAAGCGACGTTGGCGTGCCCGCCCTGAAGCGGAAAATGTGTCCGCGTGTCGTGATTGAAGATTGAGGGCACCCAGCGCTGCGAATCGTGGCAATCGGCGCAAGGAGTTTTACCGGCCTTTGCGAATTGAGCTTTGTGTGCGTCCTTGTGACAGTCCTCACAAATTTGCGAAGTGCCCTTGAACTGCACCTGTCGAGAACCGACAGGAGCCTTGTGGCAGGCGCCGCACTGCACCACGCGGTGCGCGCCGAGAAGCGGGAATTTCGTTTTCGCATGGTCGAAGCCGTTGATATCGGTCCAGGACCGCACGTTGTGGCAGGCTTCGCATCCCTCAGGTGTGCCGTCGGCGCGTCGCTTGGCCATGCGATCTTTGAATTCGCCGTGGTGGGGATCCGAGTGGCAGGCAGTGCAACTGCGATCTTCGAAGCGGAACGGCATGATTTTGTCGGTGCGGCCTGCCGCCCCCACCTTGTGACAATCGGCGCACGGAACGGCGGCGTGGGCTCCGGTCAATACGAAACGAGTGTCGCGATGCTGGGCGATGGTAAAGAGGGAGCGGTGAAAATCGCGCACGGTATGGCAATCTTCGCATTTGTTGGAGTGCGGAGCGGAGGCGAACTGGCCGTCATGCGCGTCCTTGTGACAATCCGTGCAAAGAGCGAATTTGACCTTGTAAATCGTATCTTTACCGGCGGCCAGATGGCACTTAGCGCACTCGACGGAAACGTGTTTGCCTTTCAGCGGATAGCCCGATGTGTCGTGCTCCTTCACTTTGAACAAGGAGGGTTTCCATCCATCCAAGGTATGGCATTCGGCGCACTCTCCCTTTTTAGGACGAGCTTCGAATTGGCCTTTGTGGGGATCGGGCTTATGGCAATCGTTGCAGTTTGCAAATGGCAGGGGCCTCTTGAAATCATCATTGATATGACAGTCTGCGCAATTAACCTTAGTGTGCATTCCCAGCAACGGATATTTTGTCTTCGAATGATCGAACGCAAATGCCGGCAATAGCTTTTTCCATCCCGCGGTTGTGTGACAGTCCTCACAGCGTTGTTTGAATGCTCCTTTGTGCGGATCGATATGGCAGTCAAGGCAGGATTGGAACTTCATGTCCTTGTAACGCGCCGGTCCGTCGGGCACATTTGGCTTGTGGCACTTTTCGCAGGCCACTTGGATGTGCTGGCCGGTCAATGGGTAGCGAGTTTTAGAATGGTCAAACTGCTTCGCGGCTTTCCAATCCGTGAAGTTGTGGCAGCTCTGACATTCGTTTCCGAGCTGGCCCTTGTGCGGATCTTTGTGGCAAGTGACGCAGTTCTGTGACAATCCGAAGAAGGATTTCGAAAGGTCCTTCATCTTGATGAGCGCGCGCTCATCGGCAACCATGTTGCCCGGCATGTGGCATTTCTCACACGCAACGCCGGCGTGCTTGCCTTCCAACTTGTAGCCCGTCAGCCGATGATCGAACTGTTTTTGCGGTGGCTCCCAATGGATCAGACCGAAGTCTTCTCCGTTGTGGTCCAAGTGGCAGTGCACGCAGTCCTTGCCGTTCGGGCTTTTCATCTCCAGGCGCGCATGGTAGCCGTGGTTCGCAGCCAGCCGTCGCGCTATCTCTTTGTGGCAATCGAGGCACTTGAAGGTCGGCACGCTGGTGCCAAATTGATGGCAACTCGCGCATTGCGAGGTACCCGACAAGGATTGATGAGCTTTGGCAAGAGGCCCCGGCGAGATCTGCGCGTGGGCCGGTCCCGCAAGGAAGGCTAGGGTCAGCGCACACCAACGGAATGCACCGAGCAATAGAAGAAACCATCTCCGCATCGCGGTAAGCTGCTGCACAGCGAACTGACAGGGTGCCACCGAATTCTCTCCTAAACTCTTCAATGAGAAACCTGGTTGCTCGAACTTAACACAGGGCCGCAAGTTTCGGGCCACATAACGTCGCAGTGTGCTTATTCTGAAATGAGAACGCAATCGCCCTTTGGTCCAGGGACGAGGACAGGGTAAGACCGGGGAGCAGCGAAACTTGAAGTCAGCGAATGGCCTTACGATGCCGCTTTGAAGCGGGCCTTCAGCTTGGAAACAATGGATGCTTCGAGAGTGCCGTTGGACTCCAGTTCCCAATGTTCCCGTTGCAGCGCAAACTTGTCTGCGGTTTCGCCATAGCCGCGGAACCTGGCGCGGACGATGGTGCGCGTGAAGCCGTCAGCCAACGCAGAACTGCTGATCTGCACGAAAGCGATACCGCTTCGCCACTCCACTTTATCGGAGCTGGAACCGGCTCTTGTGGCTCCGAGTAGATCGTCCTTGCTCATTGCCAGCGAAAACATCCAGGAGTCCTCCGTCACGTGTTCTTCTACAATGGTCCAGTGCTGGTTTCGAAGATCGAACTGCAAGTACTCCTGAATGTCCAGCGCCGAGGAGGAAAGCTCGATGCAAGCAGGACTGTCTTGTAATTCTCTGGGAGCATTCTTTGGCGGCTTCTTTTTGGGCCTGGGGGCCGAGGAATTCCATGAACTCGCGCAGGGCCTGGCGGGGCCCGTTACCTGGGGGGCTTGGCCGGATGAAGCAGCCGGTTTCAGCAGCAAGATTGCGAGGAGAAAAAGCATACTCCAAAGTCTCATGTTACGGTCTCGTTCAGCGAGCGAGATTGCGAACTTTCCATTTCTGCATCGCCACGGCTGCCTTACGTTGCGAGATGAATACTCGCCGTCGGGCACCCCGGCGTTTTTCACCTGCACGGTGTGCTCGAGGAACCAGCCGCCTTCGTTGTTGAACACCTCCTTGAGATTGCCTAGGGATAGAGTGTTCACCGCCACGGCACTGGCTTCCACAAGTTGTGGAACGGGCGGCGAGCAACAGCCGTCATCTTCGCCAAACCGAGCATCGTCGAGCAATCGTCGCCGCTCTTCGGCGCGATGGATGGGGACATCCACTGAAACGTGTCGCTTAGCAACTTCAGGCGTATGGCGAAATTTGAGAGTTTCGGCGAATACTTCAGCGTTCCGAAGTTCCGAGTGCCTTGGTTTGGAAACCTCTCCGGTCGCCGCCGGTGCTCTCTCCGAGATCTGCGAAACCACCGTCTTCTGCACCATGGCCGTACTTCTCCTCCCGCTTTAATTCCTCGCGAATGCTTACGCAGGAAAATCCTAGAGCGGAGGAAGACGAGCGCCCCTCTCTCTAGCCCTGGTTCAGCCATGCACTTCTCTAACACCATCTGATCGTCTGGCTGAATATTGCTGAAAGCGATTTCCATCCCCTCATTCGATCGCGCCTAGACTACCCTACCTAGAGCCTGAAAGTTCACGCTTCCGTGGGTCATCTTTCTACGGATCTTTGTCCCCGGCGTAAAGGGTTTAAGTGTATTCAATGGCATCCAACCAGGCTCAGATCGCTGGTCCTCCCACCGATCTGAGTCTCCGACTGAACATCCGTCAGTTCGATATTGGCTCGGAGTAGACAACCGCGCGCGTTGGCGCGCAAGCTGCACTGCTTGCATCTCCCAGGAGGCCTTGCGGTGGTTCCCAATACGTACGTATGCGGATCCGAAAAGCCTACAGAGGCCCGGATTCGCTATGGCTACTACCGTATTTATGTTCTTCTCCCCCGTTGCGGATGGGTGGTGAATCACAGAAACTTCTATCACTTGTACCGGAAAGAAGATTTGAAGGCGACCAGAACGATATAACCAAGCTGACCCTGCTGAACCGCAGTGAGGACTTTCGCGGCCATCTGTTTGATGGAGGTGAAATCGACGCCGGAGAGAGCGAGTTTTTCCTGTGCGGCGAGATTCTTCGCGCGCGATAGCTTGATGCGGATCTGGCGGACCAGTTTGGTGAGAGCTGCATCATGAAACTCCAGTTTTTCCACATCGAAATTTGCAGAACGTAAATACTCAACGTAACTGGCGATAGGTTGGGCATCGGCCAAGCAGGCGATTAAGGGGAATAGGCAGTCCAATTTCTGTGAGAGCATCTCTCGGCGGGTGAAATCGCTGAGACCTAAGCGGCCTCCAGTCCAGAGAACGCGCGCGAGTTCGCGAGCGGTATTTGATTTATTTGGACATGCGCAGAAGGCACCCTCACAGATGACCGCGTCGAAGGACGCGTTCGGAAAAGGTAGCCGTTCGCCGTCGCCACAATTAAAGCGGACACGAGACGAGAGTCCGTTGGCCCCAGCGAGCTCGGTGGCCTCTGTGACATTTTGGCTGCTGCAGTCGAGACCGACAACCTGGCATCTGAAATGCTTCGCCAGAAAAATGGCGCTAGTTCCCTTTCCGCTGGCCACGTCGAGAACGCGGCTTTTGGAAGTGAGCTGCAATAGCGAGCCAAGGCGTTTGGTGAGCTTCAGACCTCCCGGATGGAAGGAAGTACCAAGCAGGGGTTTGGCGAGATCGCTCTCACAAAGTTGCGCGCGATTTCTGACGTTTTCATCGGGGCCGAGAATGGGCTTTGCTTTCACGGGTTGTACGTTGTTTTCCTCCGCTAAGCAATCTGAGCGTTGAATATCGGTTCCGGACCACATCACCGGGGAACTCGAGGGTAAGAGGACGTGAACGAAGTCAAGGTCTTCCTTCCGGGGGCGAACGCGTTTAGAAACTTGCCAGCCACAGTCTCCAGTGAGCGCGGATCGTCCTCGCTGGCACAGACTAACCTGAAATTTTCACACCCTAGCCGTTCCAGTCGATTCGCTATCCGCGTCCGAGGGCTGGGCAGCGGCATACAGACCTTATATGTAAACTGTTTGTAAATTCTACTCCTTGCGCGAGCTCAAAAACAAGCGTCCGTTTGTTCAGCTCTCGGCTAAGCCCGGGTACTATCCAACCTTGGTACCAGAGAGAACGAAGCTCCAAAAACCAGCGAAACAACGCCGTTCCCAGGACCGCCAGGGGGGTTGGCCAAGCTGGCTGAACTTCGCCATGGGAGAAATTCGATCGGCCGCGACGGCGGCGGGCAAAAACTGAGACCTACCTCAAATATCGGACAAATCCATGGTCGCCCGAGCGCGGTTAGTTTTCGACAGATCGCAGAAGACTTTGCGGGAAGAACCCCATCCAGGCATCCCGGCGCAAATGGCACACTTTGCAGGCATAGCGCCTAAGAAGATCCGAGCCTTCCAACACCTAGTTAGGATTGCGCATCAAATGTAGTGGACCAGCGGCTGATCCGGCCCCTTGCTTGGCCAGCGAGACTGAGCGGCAAGTCGCTTCGCGCGTTGAAGGTTCTATGTTCGACAAATACGAGCGAAGTTTACAGTTATCTTACATGTTTTTACTTTTCAGCTTCGGGGAAATGTCTTCTAATGAAGAGCGTGCAGAAAGAATGTGTGCAGAGAACGGGCCTGTGGAGCCCGCACCCGGCAGCGGATGCCATCCTTTGCGATTTCCCACACGCCGATGATGTCAGAGAAGGAGCACAATAAAACGTAAATCTAGTCCGATCTCTGATGGGAATTTGGAAGTGAGTTGGAAGCGCCCAAGTAATAGAGGGAGGGAGAGAGAAAGTGATCCTCAACCGTACCGCGCAGTCCGACGAACGCAGCGTTGCACAGCTCGCGGAGGACGCCACCGGAATAAGACCGCACCTGACCCGAGGAGCGGAAGCACTTGCCGAATTATATGAACTCCTTGAGGAATATGCTCCTAGTTGGTACAGGCCGCAGCATCACGAAAGAGCCGAGTCAGCTCTGCGACTGCTCAGAGAGCATTGAAGAGTCGCGTAGAAATGCGAGAACCTGCGAATGCCGATTCAGGCCTATTCATCCCCGAAACCTATAAGCAATGCCCGGCATAGTGATAATCAGCGAAGGGCGCTTGGGAGACTTCTCCAGTTACCGGAGCAGACTGCGGCAGAATAGTTGGGATCGGTTCGATAGCTCCTGGGAACAGGATATTCATAATTGGCACACAGATGTTCTTGGACTACTATAGATTCCGTTTTGACGCTTGGAAGAAACCATATGTCCAACCAATGGAGCAGTCTTGGCACGACTCCGGTGCGGCTATCCCTTTAATGCCGCTTTGCGTTTTCAATTTTCTACCTGCCCGGTCCGTGACCTTCCGTTTTCGATTTGAGCACTCCGCCCGCGCGGCTCTCCCCGGTGCAGGTTTTCTCTTGGCAGGGGAGTGTTTTACCCGGTTTCTTCTGGCGGCCGATGCCAGCCATTAAACTATCGGGCACCAATATTGGGATTTGTCAGTTTCGTGCCGCTCACGCTTGTGTTCGAGTTTCTAAGAGCACCTGGTCTGCGACTTCCTCCTGTTCCAGGCCTCGCAGTTCCGGTCTGCATGATTCTGTTGTGGGCAGCACGCTTGGTTCTTGCCGCCTCCTGGCAAAGACCCCATGGGGGCGCGAGGAATGAACACGCGACTCCGACTATTACCAGCGGAAATGGAGTGGTCGCAAGCAGAGCTCGCAGCACACATGCGGGTATCGCGCGCTTGCATCAACTCCATCGAAACGGTCCGCTACGATCCCAGTCTCCCGCTCGTCTTTAAGCGCTGTGGGTCAGCACGCCGTCTGGCTTCTGATTTCGGGACTTCATTCGAATGAACACACGGTTGCTTTGCGTGCCTCTCCAAATCCTTTCATTTTTCTTTCTGCTTCCTTCTAGAACAGGTGCGCAGGGGCTGATCGTCGAGCCGGCAGACCTCATCGTAATTCACGGCCGCGTCTATACGGAGAATCCCGCGCAACCCTGGGCCCAGGCTCTCGCCACTCGGGGCGGTAAGATCGTGGCTATAGGCGATGACGCCGTCATCGAAAGAAGAAGAGGTATGGGCACCAGGGTGATCAACGCTGGAGGAAAACTCGTTCTGCCCGGCTTTGCCGATTGCCATGTTCATTTTCTGGAAGGCTCTTTGAGCCTCGCCGGCGTGAATCTCGAACGCGCGAAAAATCCCTCCGACATCCAGAACAGCTTGCGCGAGTACGCATCGGAACATCCGGGAGCCGAATGGATCCTAGGCCGCGGGTGGAATTACGCGATGTTCAGTCCCGAGACCCTCCCCCACAAGAAATACCTGGACGAATTGTTTCCCAACCGACCTATCTTGCTGCTGGATTATGCTGGCCACGCTGCTTGGGCTAATTCGAAGGCCCTCTCCATTGCGGGCATCATTCGCGAAACGCCGAATCCGCAGAATGGCATCATTGTCCGTGACCCTCAGACCGGCGAAGCCACCGGAGTCCTTAAGGAAGCAGCTCAGGATCTGGTTTCCAAAGTAGTTCCTGAAGCGACTCGTGCGGAAAAGCTTAAGGCTCTCGGCGCGGGCATGAAATGGGCGAACGAACACGGCATCACCCGCATTCACAGCGTCAGCGCTAGCTTTGAAATTCTTAATCTATTCGATGAAATGCGCCATCGCGGAGACCTTAACGTGCGCGTGTATATGGCTTATTCCCTCAATCCCCCTCAGCTCCGGCCTAGGGATGTCGATGCCATCGAAGCGGCCCGGAAAAAATTCCGCAACGACTGGATTGATGCTGGCGCCGTCGAATTGATGATCGATAGCGTAGTGGAATCACACATGTCCGCCATTCTTAAATCCCCTAGCGATGATCCCGCTGTGAAGAGCAATCCTTTTGGGGAGCCCGCGGACTACACCGTGGCGGTGACGGAGTTGGACAAGCGCGGGTTCCAGCTTTTCACGCATACCGTCGGAGACTATGGCGTACGAATGGCCTTAGACGCCTACGAGCATGCCGAACAGCACCATCACAAGCGCGACCGCCGCCCGCGCATCGAGCAGATCGAAGCAGTGGCTGCAGCCGACATCTCGCGGTTCGGAAAACTCGGCGTCATTGCCAGCGTGCAGCCGCTTCGCTCTTATCCGGATTCTGATGCCCGCGACGTTGCGGCGCACAGTGTCGGCCCTGAGCAGACTTCCCGCGGCTGGGCCTGGAAAAGTATCTTGGACACCGGAGGATCTCTCGCCTTTGGGAGCGACTGGCCGGTCGTGACTCTCAATCCTTGGGAAGGAATACAAACCGCAGTGACCGGACAAACTTCCGAGGGAATACCGGTGAGCGGGTTTATTACTGGAGAACGCCTAACCGTCGAACAGGCCGTTAACGCCTACACGCTGGGCGCAGCCTTCGCTGGCCGCCGCGAGAAAACCGAAGGCTCTCTCGAGGCCGGCAAGCTGGCCGACTTGATCATCGTCTCGCAGAATATTTTTGACATCAATCCGCATAAGATTGGAGCGACGAGAGTACTCACCGCGATCGTTGGGGGGCGACTGGTCTATCAGGCGGATCCTAAGTAGCCTGGCGCGCGATGAAACGTCGCCAATCATATTGAGTTTTTTTGCTCGCACCAGCATGCCCCGCTTGTAATAAAAAAGAGCAGTCATTGAGCCAGCTCGTGGCTCACCCCACGCCGAACTTGCGCTCAACGTCAACGCCGCCGGAGCCACCGCTTCGGCGGGCGCAGGCGAAAACACGCCAAGCCCTGTGCGTTCAGCTTCTTCGCGATGGTTTTGATTGAATTGCAGTAAGCGAGTGTTTTATCAGAGGCGTTCCCACAACGAATTTCAAGGGCCACTGATCGATGACCAGGTTAAAGCCCGGGGCTAGGTCTTCTCAAATCGCCGACTTATTCACAGATTGCTTCGACTTACACTGACTTGATGGAATGGCTAGCCGACACTGCGAAATAGCGGGCGGCCTGGGTTTGGGTTGGGGCGATTCCCCGCATTGACTGCCCTCTCAATTGCGCCGGTTTCAGCGTTGACCAGCTGATGGATGCCTCCCCCAAGCCGGACTTCGAGCGTTCTGATCTCGGCAGCGGAAAACAACTCGTTTGGCTGGCCAAACACGACCTCGGACGAGGTTTTCGATAACCGCCCAAAACTTTGCGGATTCTCAGCGTGACCGTTTTCGAAAAAACCATTTTAGAAGGGTCTTCCAACTTCAGCGACAAGTTCTCGGACGCTGAGTCCTGTAATGGGGCAGCCCGGAGTTCCAATAAGTCATCATGATCGATCGTGACCGAAGAGATAGTTGGTAGGCAACACCTCGTTGATGAAACGGAAACGGGCTGAGCAAGTTAGGGTGCCACAGGTTGAAAGAAGGAGCCGAAAGGACCCGCATCGTGCAATGGCGGAGAGGTGTGCTCGAACCCGTGATCAGCCGGAAAAAACTCTTGCACGGGCCGGCGTCGTTAGAGATACGGCGTTCGCGGAATTCGACATGGTGTTTGACGGCAAAAATTGCCGACTGCCGCGCAACCGCTCGCATGTACTTTGAAATTGAACGGTAAGGTTCGAAGGACCAGCGTCCAGTATCGCTAGCGCGCACTAAGGGCGGAAAACTGAGGCCATGCCGTCCGTGGCTTTCGCATTTCCTCCCTGGCGCCAAGGCAAGACCCACAAAAAAAACTACTTCTTGTCGTAGATATCTACGGGACGTGTATCGTTCTTTAAAGCGTCGAGATTGATCCAGTAGTAGGCGCCGAAGGTCTTTTTCTCGGGCCAGATTTCGTCGAGCGTATCAGCATCGTAGAGCGTGCCGGCTTTCATCACCATGGCGATATTCGCGGTGTTGTGAATGTCCTCGAGGGGATTGGCGTTGAGGACCATGAGGTCGGCTAGTTTCCCGGGTTCGAGTGAGCCGAGGTCCTTGTCGGCACCGAGGAAGTGGGCGCCATGGACGCTAGCAACTTCGAGGGCACCCATGTTTCCGAGCGCGCCGGCGAGCATCCAGACTTCCCAATGCGAGCCGATGCCGTGGGCCTGTCCGTGCGAGCCGATCGCTCCATAGCCGCCGTTGGCGATAATGTCCGCGAGCCCCTGCGATTGCACGCCGAAGTGGTAGTCCGTCAGCGGGCGCATCCAGCGGCGCCGCAGATGCGGCATGAGCTGACGCCAGGGAGTCCAGCGCTGGAGTTTGGCATCTTTCCAGACGTCGCTGATCTGGTCGAAATACTCCTCGTTCCAGGGTGCGGTGCCGCCAACGGTGAACGTTGGCGAGTAAACCGTGTGGGACTGGCCGAAGAATTTCGCAACGTCGCCATAGAGAGGCACATAGGGCGTGGGATGCTCAAAACCGGTTTGGCCGTCCATGAGCATGGAGATCTTGTGCAGGAGATCGCTGGAGCCTTCGCCGGTGACGCGCAGATGCTGTTTCCGCGCAATTTCGGTGATCCACTGGCGTTGCTCGCGGTCCGGCTGCAGATATTGTTTGAGAGCTGTGGCGCCGTACGATGCGATGCGATTGATCTCGTGTTCGGTGACCTCCAGGCTGGTGAGCTCATTCCAAGTGGGGCCGCTGCCATTCAGCAGAGGGGTGGCCGTGGAAAAAGTTCGCGGACCGATCGAGCGGCCCGCTTCGATCATCTCGGCCAGCGGGAAGACTTCCTCGGACCACGTCGAGGGATCGAGAGTCGTGGTGACACCATATGCGAGATAAACGGCCGACTCGAAGTTGCGCGAAGCGGTGATGCCGCCGGATTCGCGATGATGATGAGCGTGCATGTCCACGAATCCCGGAATGATGGTTTTGCCCTTGGCATCAATGACGCGATTCACGCTGGCGGTAGGGCAGTCGCCGACGCAGGTGACGCGTCCCGCTCTAATCACGATCGCGCCGGATTCAATGACCTGCTTGCTGGCGAGCGTTACGATGCGCGCATTTGTGAAGGCGATCGATCCTTGCGGGATTGCTCTCGGGACGCCGAGGTGAATTTCCGTTGTGTCCGTTTTTGCGGTATCCGTGTGATAGAGGAAATATTTGTTCGCGTTGCCGTACTCGACCGTGGTGGCATCGCGCCAGCGCGGGTACATGCCGCCGTCCAAGCTAGCGGGTTTGATCGTGAAGGCCGGCGCTTTGCTGCGATCCAGGCGAATCGGCTCCTGGCCAGTGGCGTCGAGCGGTAGCGGCGCTAGGTAGACGTTGTCGCCCTCCTGATAGGCGACCTGCTGCCCGTTCGCGGAGACCTGAACGAGGGTGGCGTTCGGAAATGTTGCGTGCACTCGCCGGTCCGATCCATCTTTCTGAACGGACACCAGATCCGTAACGCTCTTTCCTCCAAATGGGCCTTCGCCTTTCTCAACGCGATGTTCGGTGAAGTAGATGCGGCCTCCGGGGCCAAACTGCGGGCGCGCTCCGGGCCCCTCTTGCGAACCGACGCGCGCGATCGCCTGGGGTGCCCCGGCGTCAGGAGATTGCACGACCATGTCGTACCACTCGTTGCGGGCCCAGTCCCGGCCGCGGAGAGTTGCGCCGGAGCCTCGTGAATACGCCAGCGCCGCGCCATCCGGGCTCCACGATGGATTCAGATATTCTCCGGGCTCCTTCGTGAGTTGCCGCGGGGCGCCACCTGAGGATGAAACAGTCCAAAGCTGGCCATGCTTGTCGTCGTCCCAGCTCGCGAAGGCGATAGTCTTGCCATTCGGAGACCACGCCGGCGAAAACTCCCCCGGACCGAACGAGTCTAGAGTGAGGCGCTTGGGTTTGCCGTTGGGCAGATCCATGAGCCAAAGTTTGTCGATGGCTTGGAATACCAGCTGCTTGCCATCGGGTGAAGCGCTCTGCCAGCGGATAAATTTCGCTTCGAAAGGGTCGTCGCGAAGCGGCAGCGGTGACCAGGCCATCTCGGAGATCGTGCGGTGCACATGAACGGTGAATGGAATGGTTTCAACCTTTCCATTTTCCACCCACAGCCTGCGAATCTTTCCGCCTTGGGAGATCAGCATCGATTTCCCGTCAGCGCCCCAAACCATTCCGGGCAGTATCGGCATTTGCCGCGAGATCTCT
>Ga0210403_10003346_pt1 | contig 14179 bp, 10 predicted proteins | sample IncBWC19MmetaG_FD_150863 | JGI IMG/M metagenome (GOLD analysis project Ga0210403, IMG submission 150863) | Forest soil microbial communities from Barre Woods Harvard Forest LTER site, Petersham, Massachusetts, United States - Inc-BW-C-19-M | ecosystem: Environmental > Terrestrial > Soil >... | reverse complement strand
CGATACTCGCGGAAAGCGGCGGGTGCTCCTGATCGGCGGCAAGCGTTTCCCGAATGCGCGCGGACACGCGTTCGGCTTCTTCCTCGCGCGCTTCCGGCAGAATCAGTGCAAACTCGTCGCCGCCATAACGCGCTGCTGTATCGATCGCGCGGCAGTGGAAGCGCAGAATGTCCGCCACGCGGCAAAGCGCACGACTCCCCACAAGGTGGCCATACGTGTCGTTAATTTTTTTCAGCCCGTCAAGATCCAGCAGCAGCACGGCAAAAGGGCGCCCAGTTCGCAGCGTGCGCTCGGTCTCCGTATCCAAAACGTCCAGAAGTTTTCGGTAATTCGCCAAGCCCGTCAGCGGGTCGCTGGCCGCAAGGTGCCGCACCTGCTCGAAAACCTTCGCGCTGTCGATCAGCGATCCGCCCAGTAGAATCGCGTAGCTCATCACGTTCATGGATTGCGCGAAAACAAACGGGCCGTCCAGCAGTATCACCGATTGGCAAGCCGCAAGCTGCGCCGCCAGGTTCAGCCACACCGCCAGGTACACGGACTTGTCGAAACCCGAGTTTTGCAAATACTTGCGTCGCCGATATCCAAACAAGGCTATCAGGAAAATCACCGCCGGGATCAACTGCAGCGGATTCGGAATCATGGAATCGGGCTGGCGCGAGACCTCAGGCGGAAGCCTGCGCAACATGGCCGTAATCAGGTAAGTCAGCGCCAGCACGGCGAACAACCCGCCGGCAATTTCCATCTTTGGATGCCGCGAACGCGGGCGGAAATGCTCAACCAGCAAAGCCATCGCAAACAGCAGCGCCAGCAGCAATCGGCTGATCCACCACGCCACCGGCGCCCACAGGAACCAGATCTGCGATTCGTGAATCAGCTGAAAAAACAGGATGCTGGAGGCGATCAGCGTGGCCCCGGAAAGCAGGAAGCCGGAGCCGAGAATCAACGAGATGCGATCCTGCGTCCCTTGGAATCGGACCAGCGCGACGGCGGCGAACACAAACGCGAAAATCCCGGTGGTGATTTGCAGGTAACCCTGCAGGATCGGATTCGGCCGCAGCGAGATTTCGCGCAGCCAGTCCGCGGCCAGGAAGATCAGCAGGAATCCGGCTCCGTGCAGCAGGATGCGCTGGAACTGCCGCCGTTCGAAGATGAAGGAAATGTCACTCATGATCCGGCCCGCACTCGGCCGGGCCAACCTTATCCTTTGTATATTCTATTAGACGCTAAACCGCCAACGGGTGTTACCTCTGAAATACATGCTGTTAACCAAGAGATAGCCGCTGTGGAAAATCTGCCGCACTGTACCACAGGACAGGGTTAAGGTCTCCGCCGGCCGGCGCGCCTCGAGCAAACTTGGAAATAAAGCTTGCGCGCAAAAGGAATATTGCCCAATATAGCAGTATTGAATCGATTCAATACGAGGCTGTCCTTGAAGAGACACTCCGCTAAAACCACTCCAGCGGCGCGAATCCGGCGCACGAAGCCCGGCCAGCACACCTTGCAGGAAATTCTTTCGCAACCCCGGATCTGGAGCGAAACGGAGACGCAACTCCGTGAAGCGCGGCTGCTCGAAAAATTCTCGGGCCTCTTTTCTCCCCGCAGTCCGTGGCTTTTTGTCGGCTGCGGCTCCAGCTATTACCTCTCCCGCCTGATTGCCGCCCTCTGGACTAAGCACTTTTACATCCCCGCAACCGGCGTGCCCGCCTCCGAATTGCTCTTCGCGCCCAACGAGACGCTCCGCCGCCTCGGCGCCGAACAGGTTGTGCTGATGTCGCGCTCCGGCGAAACCACCGAAGTGCTGCGCGCGGCGGAACTGCTCCAGAAGCACCCCACCGTGCAAACCCTGGCCGTGACCTGCAATCCACAAAGCCCGCTTGAAAAGCTTTGCTCCCATCCCTTCAAGTTGACCTGGGCCGATGAACAAAGCACGGTCATGACGCGTTCGTTCACGGCCATCCTTCTGGCATTCCAGAGGCTGGCCTTGCAGTTCGTGGGCGACAGCCAGTTTTCCGGTGCGCTCGATCAGTTGCCCCAACGCGGCCAGGAATGGCTGGATAAGCACGCGAACAAAATTCAGCAATTCGCTTCCCGCAAGAAATTCGCGGATTACGTATTCCTCGGGCAAGGCGCGCATTACTGGCTCGCCCAGGAAGCCGGCCTTAAAGTAACCGAGATGTCCTCTTCCTACGCCCAGGTTTACCATTCGCTGGAATTCCGCCATGGCCCTCGCTCCATCGCCGGGCCGAATACGCTGATCACCTTTTTTATCTCGGAAGCCGCGGCCGAGGAAGAGACGCTCCTCGTGAAAGAATTGAAGGAGCTTGGCGCGGCCATTTGCGTGATCGTGAATCGCGCCACGCCCGATCTAAAAAAGCACAGCGACCTGCTCATCGAACTCGCGCTTGATGGACCGGAGTTTGCACGGTACGCTGTGACCGCGATTCCCGCGCACCTGATGGGTACCGCCATCGGCCTGCGCAAGGGCCTGAACCCGGACGCGCCGAAAAATCTCACCCGCGCCGTGGTCCTGGGCTCCAACGGCAGCCCGCCGCCGAAAAGGAGAGGTGCTTGACCACATCCGCTGGCACCACCGACGCCGGACCCCGCCTCCGTAGAACCCTCACCCTTACTGATCTGATTTTGTACGGAGTCATCGTGATTCAACCGGTGGCGCCGATGTCCGTGTTTGGAGTTCTGAGCGACCGCGGAAAAGGGCATGTGGTTACGGCGATCCTAATCGCCATGGTCGCCATGCTTTTTACTGGAATCAGTTATGGCCGTATGGCCCGCGCTTATCCGAGCGCCGGGTCCGCTTTCACCTACGTTGCGCAGGAAGTGAACCCCGCCGTCGGCTTTGTCACGGGGTGGAGCATGGTGATGGACTACATGCTGAACCCGTTGATCTGCACCGTCTGGTGTGCCGGCCAGGCCAGCCAGTTCGCCCCAGGCGTGGCGCCATGGATCTGGAAGATTTTCTTTGTGATTGTGTTCACGCTTTTGAATGTGAGGGGGATTAAGACTTCCGCCCGCATTAATACCGGTATGGCCTTCTTCATGGGCATAGTGGTTGTGGCCATCTTCGTCGCCGGCGCGCGATACATCTTCGGCGTCCCGCACGACGCAGCCTACTTCTCCCGGCCGTTTTACGATCCGATGACGTTCACCTTTACCGGATTGTTCGGGTGTACGTCTATCGCCGTTCTCACGTACATAGGTTTCGACGGCATTTCCACTCTTTCCGAAGAAGCCGAGAATCCCAGGCGCAATATTCTTCTGGCCACGGTTCTGACATGCCTCGTCATTGGAATTCTATCGGCGTTCGAAGTCTACATTGCCCAGCTGATCTGGCCGGCTTCGCAACCCTTCCCCGACATCAACACGGCGTATTCCTACGTAGCGGGTCGCTCCTGGAAGCCCTTGTTCCCGATCGTCGGCTTCACGCTCCTGCTCGCGAATTTCGGGTCTGGTTTGGGCGCACAAATAGGCGCTGCTCGCCTTCTCTACGGCATGGGACGCAGCAACGCCCTTCCAAAATCCTTTTTTGGTGTCGTCGACGAAAAAAACCGCATCCCGCGGAACAACGTGTTCCTCGTCGGTGGCGTCGCGCTGGTGGGAGCTTTCCTTCTTGAAATCGTGGCCGGCTACAAGACCTACTCGCTTGGGACGACCTCTTTGACCTGGGAAACCTTCAAGCAAATCATGAATGGTGGCGAAGCCTACGGGCTTGGCGCGGAGATGCTGAACTTCGGCGCTCTCATCGCGTTCATGGGCGTCAACGTTGCAGCTTTCCTCCGCTACTACGTCCGCGCCCAGGAAAAGAAGCTGGGCTTTTTGATTCCACCGGTTTTGGGCTTTGTGATCTGCCTGGGGCTCTGGGTAAATCTCAGCCGTCCCGCGATCATTGTTGGCTCCATCTGGATGTTTGCTGGAATCGCCTTTGGCGTTTGGAAAACCTCCGGCTTCCGCAAGGAAATGTCGTTCGAACTTCCCCCCGAAGACTAAAGCGCGTGCCCCGAATGGCAGCTCCCGGAAAGCCCAGGCGGGATTTCCGCCAATTTCCGTTCGCTGCGAAATCAGCCATTCAGCATGCTTTTCGATTTGCTATTTCACGGCTTGTCGCCGGATGATAGGCGCGCGAGGCGGCCAATGAAAGCACAGGGTAGGCGCGAACAGGTCACCATGCGGGACGTCGCCAAGGCCACGGGCTTTTCTCCCGCGACGGTTTCCATCGTCCTGAACGACGCTCCCCTCGCGCGCTACATCGCCTCCGGCACAAAAAAGAAGATCCAGGAAACCGCAAAGCGGCTCGGCTACCGCCCGAACGCCATGGCCCGCTTTCTCCGCAGCAAGCGCAGCCAGAGCATCGGCGTCATGCTCACCGACGTTACCGATCCCTTCTGCACGCCGATTCTCCGTGGCATCGAAAACGCCCTCTACCCGCTCGCCTACCTGCCCATCTTCGCCGACGCCCACAACCAGCGCGAACGCTTCGAGCGGTACCTCGAAATGCTCCTCGAACGCCACGTTGACGGCCTGATCGTCGTCGCCAACTGGCTCCTCGTGGATATTCACGTCCTCGCGGACCTGAACAAAGCAGAAGTCCCCACGGTCACTATCGGCTGGGAAATTCCCGGCAACCGCGTCAGCTTTGTCATGGTCGACAACGAAGCCGGCGGCCGGATGGCGATCGAACACCTCCACCAGCTCGGCCACCGCCGCATTGCCGTGATCCTTGGGCCAAAGCGATTGATTGACAGCGCGCCCAGATGGCGGGGCATTCAGAAATTCGCGCAATCCGTAAAGCTCGAACTCGATCCCTCACTCGTCACCCGGCTGCCCGACGTATTCGACGCCAACGCCAGCTTCGAGCAGGGTTACCGCCTGACCGAGGAATTGCTGCAGAAGAAAAAAAAGTTTTCGGCGCTCATCGCATTCGACGATCTCACCGCGCTTGGCGCAATCCGCGCCCTCGCCAAAGGCGGCATCAGCGTGCCTGAACAGTGCTCCGTAATCGGCTTCGACGACATTGCCGTTTCCAGCCTTTCCGTTCCGTCGCTCACCACCGTCCGCCAGCCGCTCGAAACCATGGGCGCAGCCGCGGTGAACATCGTGATGGAAGCCATCAAGGTAGGACACGAAAATCGCGACCGGGGCGTGGTGGCGCAAAAACTTCATGCGGAACTCGTAATCCGCGATTCAACGCAAGCAATCTGAATATCGGCCCAGGCGCACAAAAAAAGGCGCGGGAGTTTCCTCCCGCGTCCTGTTCCTTCCAATGCTTCAGCGATTACCGCGCCGTCGGTGGAACAAACACCGCCGCTGGCGTGAAGAACTCTATTTCCTTGGCTTCGCTCTTTACCTTCACGTTTTGGAACTTCCCTTTTGCGCCGCCGCTGCCAGCAAACGTCAAAAGGTACTGATTGTTCAGGTGGACGGAGATCTCATCCAGATACGGCTTGAGTGAAACTGGAGCCTGCGACCCCAGAAAATACGACTCAGCGCCAGTATCCTGGGAGAGCTTGTCCAGGTTGTTCTGCGCGTTGTTCGCGCGGAAGAAAGACCGCCCGCGATGCCCCGCGCTCGGATAGTAGATCGTCCAGATGTTGGTGTTCTGCTTCTCGGCGCGCGAGATCAGTGGATCGAGGTCAGGCGAGAACGGCCCGAAACCCTGCCCGCGGAAATAATCGATGCCCGAGCTGATCAGAATTACGGACCGCCGTGGGCCTGTTTCCGGCCAGCGCTTCAGCAGGTCCATCGTGCCGAGATACGGGCTGGAGCCGATCGAGCCGAGGCCGATAGGCAGGCGCAGAGCCTTCGCCGCCAGTTCGTGATTCGGCGTGAAGTCCTGCAGCACCCGCGTGCCGTTATTGGTGATGTAGCCGACCATGATCGACGTCGCCGGCGGTTGCGCCATGATGAACTCGCGCAGGTAATCCCACTGCCCGCCGGCCGAAGTTTCAATCGAATCGTCAATCAGGATGGCAAGGAAAAGCGTATCGCCCTTCTTCCAGTCGCCGATCTGCTTGCGATCCTTTCCTTGAAACAGTTGCACGTCGTCCTTCGGAATATTCGAAACATCGGCGTCTTTCTTGCCCACCGCGGTGACGGTGAAGGTAACGTTCCCCGCCGCCTGCGTTTGCGCCTTTGCCGATGGGGCGAATAGTAAAGCTGCGGTAACCACCGCACCAAGAAATGTACTGAGTCTGGGTTGTTTCATAAATAAATCTCCTCTTGTGTTGCTACCCAGTTAGATGCACGGAGCGCAAAAAACATATATCACGTTCTCGTAAAAAATCAGCGTTCCTGGGACTCGCGGATGCTGAGATGGCGCTCTTTCGCCGTGACCGCGACTTTTCGCGTCCTTCCGGGTTTGACTGTGTTGCGGACCATTCCGAGCGCTCCTCTTCGATGAATTCCGGCGCGCGAACAGCCACATTTTTTCACCGGTGATGCACTTCCCGGGCATGCCCTGAATCACACTCTGGCCCATGGTCCTCGCATTCCTCCTGTAAATTTCGCGGCTATCACCCGGCCACATCTGCACTAGAATAGGACCGCGAACCACGGTGGTTCCATTACCCTGTCGAGGAGAACCTCACAAACATGGCGCTGATGCGGTCGATCCTGCTTGCCGCTTCCCAAAACACCTGGCTGCGCGAAAACGCCGTCAATTATCCCTTCGTGCGGCGAAGCGTCTCGCGCTTCATGCCCGGCGAAAGCCTGGACGCCGCCATGCAGGCGGCGCGCGGCCTGGAACAAAAGAAAATCTCCAGCGTCTTCACGAACCTCGGCGAAAACGTGAAAGATCGCTCCGAAGCGTTGCAGGTCACCGAGCACTATATTGAGGTCTTGCGCCGCATCCACGACACCGGCCTCCGGGCGGAGATTTCCGTAAAGCTCACGCAGCTCGGCCTCGATCTCTCCACAGATTTCTGCTTTGAAAATCTGGAACGGATTATCTCCCAGGAAGACAAAGACGCCATCGTCTGGGTGGACATGGAAGCAAGCCCTTACGTAGATGCCACTATGGAAATTTACAAACGAGCCCTCAGGAAATATCCGAACACCGGCATCTGCCTCCAGGCCTATTTGTACCGCACAGAGAAAGATGTCCAGTCCCTGCTTCCCCTTCGGCCGTCGATCCGGCTGGTGAAGGGCGCCTACAAGGAATCACCCGAAATCGCCTTTCCAAGAAAACAGGATGTGGACGAAAATTATTTCAAGCTGGCCGCGGCAATGATGGCTGCGCAATCGGCGGGGAGTTGCGTCCGCGCCGCCTTTGGCACGCATGATGTGAATCTGATTCGCCGGCTCGCCAACCACGCCGCCCAGAACGGATTCCCAAAGCACCATTTCGAAGTCCAAATGCTCTACGGAATCCAGCGTGAAGAGCAGGAACGCCTGGCCCGCGAAGGCTACCGCTCCGCGGTGCTCGTCGCTTACGGCACCTATTGGTATCCGTGGTTCGTCCGACGCCTGGCCGAGCGACCCGCGAATCTCTGGTTTATGGCGCGAAATCTGTTCGCTTCTTGAATTGGTCGGAGGTGAGTAGTGCGAATTCTTCGAGCGGTGCTGGTCATCTCAACCGTGACGGTGCTCTTGGTCGCGGCGAAGCCCGAGCCCGAATGGAAGCAACTCTTCAACGGCAAGGACCTGACCGGCTGGAAACACGTCGGCCCCGGTGAGATGACCGTCGCCGACGGCATGATCGAAACCCACGGCGGCATGGGACTCTTGTACTGGACGGGCGGAAAAATCGGCCATTGCAGACTGCGCGTCGTCTTCAAAATGGGACATTTCAACGACAACTCCGGCGTCTTCATCCGCATCCCTCTGGAGCCCCGCGAGCCCTGGATGCCCGTCCATTACGGCTACGAAGTCCAGATCGACAATCATCCCGAAACTTCCGGCGAGGACGACTATCACATCACGGGCACTCTCTACTCACTCACCAAACCGTTGGCGAAACCCACCAAGCCCGGCCCCGAGTGGAACACCATGCTCATCACCATCGACGGGCCGCACACCGTCGTTGAAGTGAACGGCGTAAAAGTCACGGACTATCGCGAAGGCGAGTCCGTCCCGCCTCGCAAATTCGATTTCGAGCCGCAACTCGGCCCGCGGCCCAACGAAGGTTTCTTTGGCCTCCAGAATCACAGCAAGGACGATGTGGTATTTTTCAAGGAAGTCAGCATTCAGCCGCTCCCGTAATAAATAGTGCGCAACGCAAATCTCGCAACACGGAGAAGACAATGAGCAGAAAACAATGGAGCCGCAGGTCGTTTCTGCAGGCCGGCGCAGGCACAACCGGAGCCATGGTGGCGGCGCGCAGCATCGCACTGGAACCTGTGAAAATTCCCGGCGCGCTCGAAGGAGCGGCGCTAGACCGCGTCCGCTTCGGAATCATCGGCATCGGCATGCAAGGGTCCGGCCTGCTCGCGACGGCAGTCGGGCTTCCCGGAACGGAATGCGTTGCAGCCTGCGATCTTTACGACGGGCGGCACACCCTGGCCCGGGAAATTGCCGGCCCAAAAATCAAAATCACCCGCCGCTATCAGGAACTGCTCGACAACAAGGAGATCGACTGCATCATCGCCGCCGTTCCCGACCACTGGCACAAACAGGTGGTCGTGGACACTTTGAGCGCAGGCAAGGATATTTATTGCGAGAAGCCGATGTCGCACAGCGCCGAGGATGGGGTCGCCATGGTCGCCACGGCCAAGAAAACCGGCCGCATCGTGCAGATCGGCTCGCAACGTGTCAGTTCCGTGATCTGCGCCAAAGCGAAAGAACTCCTCGCTAAGGGAATTATCGGCGAGCTGAATCTCGTCGAAGGCTCGCTAGGCCGCAACGATCCCACCGGCGCGTGGGAATATCCTCCTCCCACCGATCTTTCGCTGCAAACGCTCGACTGGGACACCTGGCAGGGCACAGTGCCCAAACGTGAATTCGATCCCAAGCTCTTCGCACGCTGGCGCTGCTGGAAGGAATACGGCACTGGTGTCGCCGGCGATCTTCTTGTTCACCTCGTCAGCGGCATGAATTTCATGCTCGGCTGGAATGAGCCGCCGGCCCGCGCCACCACCGCCGGCGGCATTCTCCGCTGGAACGACGGCCGAAATATGCCGGACGTTCAGGCCGTAATCTACGAATACGGAAGAATTCCGGTCTATTTGCGCCTGAATTTAGGCTGCGAAACGCCTGAGGTCTACCGCTTCCAGGGTTCAAAGGGAATTCTGGAAGTCACCGAGTGGACGATCGCCTACTACCCGCAATCCGGCGAAGACACCGGTCCCAGCTATTACGCAAATGGCTTCCCGCATGACATGAAGGAGGCCTATTACAAAAAATGGCACGCTGACAATGATCCGGCGCCCGGTAAGGAACCCGTCGCCGAAGGCTACACGTATAAAGGCGATTCCTGGGACGACCTGCGCCCGCACATGTGGAATTATTTGCAAGCTGTGCGAACCCGAAAGCCCGTGGTGGAAGACGCCGTCTTCGGCCACAACGCCGCCCTCGCCTGCCACATGGCCAACGAATCCTACTTCCGCAAAGCCAGCGTGGCATGGGACGCCGCAACCAACCAGATCAAAGGCTGAACCTTTGAGTGCGAGAGCGAAGCTCTCGCTTTTAGGGCGCAAACTTCGGCACCAAACATAATTTCCGCCTGAACGCGTGAATATCAAAAGCGGTGGCGAAGCCACAGCTCTCCGAGAATTATTTGGCCCGGTGAAATTCCACGTAATCTCGCCCATGATACAGCCGGTAATTCCCTGCCCCGGTCCCGGCCAGGAATTGCAGCGGGACCGGCCGCTTCATTTCCGCATCTTTTGTGGAAGCCGCCTGCAAAACGTTGTTCGCGCCAATGTCCATCACCACAAATTTGCCGCCGTCCAGAAATCCAATCCCATATGCACCTGGCTTCAGCGTCTGCCCGCCGATCTCAACCGGCACTTCGTTGATCAAATACGCCTGATACTTCTCCCGGATCCCCGTGGAGTAGCCGGAACTGTCCACCAGCCCTGCGAACACCATAAATCCGTCCGCATAGCGAACCCCGCCCGTGTTGCGAGCCTGCACCGGCGCAATCTGCCCACGGAAAAACACTTTCTCGGGCAGCAATTTATTACCAACATCAGCGGCCGTGAGTATGCCTTCCTTCGCCGGAGCGGCATCCGCGGCTTTTTGCGGTCCGGCAAATGATACGGCAGCGGCGGCCAGCAGTAAGGCCGGGGACAAGCAGAGCATTGCGCGAATCCTCATGTGAGTCTCCTTTGTCGTTCCAGCAAATTTGTGAATGGCACGATTGTACAACCGGACTGGAAGCGCGGGATAGCACTTCCCGGCGGCTCGGGGCGGTCCCCTGCGAGACCATTGCCGCACTTCCTTCCGACTAAGGTAAAGTATTGGGATTGTGATTATCAACCTGGCGCGCCGCGCCCACGACCATAACTGGGAGTTGGACCCCATCACCCGCTCCCTGCTCGACACCGATTTTTACAAACTGCTGATGCTGCAGTTCATCTGGAAACAGTTTCCCAATACCAAAGCCTCTTTTTCCTTCCTCAATCGCTCCGCCGAAATCCGGCTTGCAGACCTGATCGACGTCAACGAACTGCGCGAACAACTCGAACAAACGAAAAAACTGCAATTTCACAAATCCGAGCTGATCTGGCTCGCGGGCAACACCTTCTACGGCCGCCGCGGCATCTTCGAGCCCGCGTTCCTCGAATGGCTCGAGCGCGACTTCCGCCTTTCCGATTACGAACTGAGCGTCCATGACGGCCAGTTCTCGCTCTCCTTCCACGGCCTGTGGACCCAGACGACCATGTGGGAGATTTACGCGCTTTCCGCGATCAGCGAACTGAAAACTCGCGCCAACCTGAAACGCCTCACCGAATTCGAACTCGACATTCTCTATTCTCGCGCCAAAACAAAACTCTGGGAAAAATTGGAACGCCTCGGTTGCACTCCGGGCCTGCGACTCAGCGATTTCGGAACCCGTCGCCGCCACAGCTTCCTCTGGCAGGAATACGTCGTGAAAGCCATGAGCGACGTCCTCGGCAGCACCTTCGGCGGCACTTCCAACACCTACCTCGCCTATCAGCACGACCTCGAAGCCATCGGCACCAACGCCCACGAACTGCCCATGGCCCTCGCCGCGATGTCCCGCAACGACGATGAATTGAAAACCGCGCAATACCGCTTGCTGGAAATGTGGCAGAAAACCTACCAGGGCGAACTCCTCATCCTTTTACCCGACACATTCGGCTCCACGCAGTTCTTCAACAGCGCGCCCGAATGGGTCGCCGACTGGACCGGCCAGCGCGCCGACAGCAAGGACCCGTTTCTCGCGGGTGACGAATACATTTCCTGGCTCGAAAAACGAGGCCGCGATCCGCGCCAAAAATTGTTTATCGCATCCGACGGCCTCGACGCCGACACTATCCTGGGACTGCACGCCCATTTCTCCGGGAAAATTCACACCGGCTATACTCCCGCCGATTTCCGCCAGGCCGGGGATTTTCTCGACGAAAAAAAATGGACGCCCGGCCGCCGCATCCGTTTCAGCGCCGGCTGGGGCACTCTGCTGACCAACGATTTTCGCAACTGCAATCCCCACGGCGGCGTGGATTTCAACCCGCTCAGCCTGGTCTGCAAGCTCAATGACGCCGACGGCCGCCCCGCCGTAAAGCTTTCCGACAATTTTCAGAAAGCCCTGGGCCCGCGCTCGGAGGTCGAACGCTACCAGCGCGTATTCGGCCTTGCGGGCGTCGCCGAAGCCCCGGTTCTTACCTAGCGACTTCGCAACCTTCCATCCTTTGGATGGCAATTTACAGTTTTTCCCGAAGTCTTCGTTCCGTAATACTCCCATCACCATTCTGTAAAGCTCGCCTGTTATCTCTAGATAGGCGCAATGTTCGTCTTTCGAGGCGAACGATGCGACCTGGTCCACTACAGAAGACCGCGCAAATCCTACCTTGGAGGTTTTGATGACGTACCCCAGATTTTTCCGCACGATGGGAGTGTGTGCCCTTTTCGCAGCAGCGGGCGCTTTTCCCTCGCACGCCCAGCAGGTCAAGACCGTATTCGTGATTGCGATGGAGAATCACAATTGGACCCAACCGGCCAATCAATTCACCGGCGGTATCCAGCAGATTTATCAGAACCCCAACGCGCCCTTCATCAATAGCCTGGTGAATGGCACGGCCACTGCCGTAATTAACGGCTCCATCGTCAACATCAGCGAACAAGTCGCCTACGCCACGGCCTACACCAACGTTCTGGCCACCGCCAGCGGCAACAATCCGCACATCCATCCATCCGAACCAAACTACATCTGGGCAGAAGCGGGCAGCAACTTTGGCGTGTTGAACGACGCGGATCCCTTCTCCAGCGGCAACAACCAGAATACCGATCAGCACCTCGTTACGTTCCTCACCCGAGCCGGAAAAACCTGGAAGTCCTACCAGGAAGATATCGACCTGGCCGTCGATGGCTCCGGGAATCTTACTAATGTCCCCCTGCCGCGGGCTCAGTGGACCGTGCCGATCACCAGCCACTCGGGAATTTTTGCCGCCGGCAATTTCAACGCCTTCAACGGCTCCAACCAGTTCAATTACGCCGCGAAGCACAATCCGATGGTTTTCTTCACCGATAGCAACGGCGGCAACGATTCAACCCCTGCGAATCCGCTTTCCTCGCAGTACGCGCCGCTGCAACAGTTCTTCACTGATCTCGCGAACAACTCCGTCGCCGACTACAACTGGATCACACCGAACCAGTACAACGACATGCACACGGCGCTCACGGGCGGATATAAAGGCTTGACCGGCGATGCGGCCAACATCAAGCAGGGCGATGACTTCCTCGCCCAGATCGTTCCCGTCATCATGGCCTCCGAAGCCTACAAGAACCACGGCGTGATCATCCTCTGGTGGGACGAATCCGAACGTGATGGCGTTGCGGGCGACAACCCCGACGACCTCAATCACACCGTCGGCGAAATCGTTATCTCCGACCGCGCGCACCCGAACGTGAACGGCCTTCCCTACGCCAGTCCGGTCGCCTTCACGCACTCCTCTGATGTTCGCACCATGCAGAACATCTTCCGCACGCCGGGCCCCTATCTCGCCGACGCGGCCAACGCCAACGACCTCTCAGACCTCTTCAAGCCTGGCTCGGTGCCGAAGAAGCCATAACCATCCGGATCGGCTCACGCCTATATTTGCGGATGTTTCACGGCGCAGGAATCATGGATCCCTGCGCCGCATTTTTTTCGGCCGTTTGCAGATCAAACAGCTTCACATTCCGTCTCTGTGTGTCTTTAGGAACAGCGTTGCCCTTCCCCCGGAGTTACCATCGCCGCCTGAGGAAAACCGGGCTGGAAGCAGGGACAGTCCATCCTGCGCTGACTTCGCACGACTTTTTGATGCGGGAAAAAGAAGCAGTCAGTGATAGTGCCGTTCCTTCTTTCTCGGCGCGAGATCGGCTGGCTCCTGTCCGTTCGAAGGTGAAGAATAGTGAAAAAGCTGATTGTGTTCGATCTGGACGGCACACTGGCCGAGAGCAAATCCCCGCTGGATGCGGAAATGGCAGCCCTACTGCATGCTCTCCTCGGCGCTACGCAAGTCGCCGTGATTTCCGGAGGCGACTGGCCGCAATTTGAAAAACAACTTCTCTCCAATTTGCCATCGAACACGCTTCTGGAAAATCTTTCCCTCCTTCCAACGTGCGGAACAAAATTCTTCCAATACGCGGAGGCTTGGAAAAAAATCTACTCCGAAGATTTCACCACCGATGAAAAACGAAAAACCATCGCTGCTCTAAAACAGGCGCTCGAAACAGCAGGTTTCAACGTCGAAAAGCTCTGGGGAGAACCCATTGAAGACCGTGGCAGCCAGATAACATACTCCGCGCTTGGTCAGCAGGCCCCCTTGGAAGAAAAGAACAAGTGGGATCCCGATTTCAACAAACGCAAGCAAATCAAGGCCATCCTCGATCCACTACTCCCGGGGTTTTCTGTCCGGCTCGGCGGCTCGACCTCCATTGACGTCACCAAATCCGGCATCGACAAAGCCTATGGAATCCGGAAGCTTCGAGACCTGCTCGGAATTACCCTGCAAGAAATGATCTTCATTGGTGATGCCCTGTTCCCGGGAGGAAATGACTTTCC
>Ga0210403_10003344_pt1 | contig 14182 bp, 11 predicted proteins | sample IncBWC19MmetaG_FD_150863 | JGI IMG/M metagenome (GOLD analysis project Ga0210403, IMG submission 150863) | Forest soil microbial communities from Barre Woods Harvard Forest LTER site, Petersham, Massachusetts, United States - Inc-BW-C-19-M | ecosystem: Environmental > Terrestrial > Soil >... | reverse complement strand
ATATGCGTCCCCGAGAGATGATGTCCAGGAAAGATTTTTATCCATGTTTTCAAGAACCGAGGAAAATTGCGTGAGCGCCTTCACGCTCGGGTCCCAGGGCTGTTTGTCGACTTCTCCGGCGAGCGCTTCGCCCTTCAGGCTGGAATGACTTTGCATCCAGCGGTCGGCCTCGACAATTTCGGCTGGATAGGTGGAAGCCGCGAGGATCTGCGCAACCAGGGCGTCCGGGTACAAGGCGATCGGCGCCACCAACTGCTGCAATTCTTGAGGAGACTGTTGCACGGCCGGAGTTGGTGACTGTTCGTTGGATTGGCCGGCGGGACTATAGGAACTGGCCCGCATGGCAGATTGCGCAAGGAAACAGCACAGAAGTACGGTCAATACCTGCCTGGATGATTTCACGATCATGACGAACCCTCCTCAACTAAGTTGGGACTGATCCTTTCGTGTTAAACCCACCCTTACTTCTTCGGAGAGTCTGGAGGGAATTTCTTGAACATTTTTTCCACGCCCTTATCCAGATTCTCGATGTTCTTGTCAGAATTGTTGGAGAGCGTGTCGCTCGAGCTGCCCCTCCATGCCAACTGTTTTGTTTTTGCATCGAACAAATCGACAACCAAAGTGCCCACTTTGTAAGTTTCTGTAGTGGTAGTCGCGTCACCAAAACCTCCGCCTCCAAATCGTCTCCAACCCCAGCCCCCTCCAAATCCGTCGTAAAAAGTATTCAGTGTCTGCTGATTGCGTGTAATCTCCATGGCAACGATGCAAACATCGCCACCGGAATCGACGCGTGTCCAGCCCTTTGCCGCTAGTGTGGTGTTAACGGCGTTCTTGATCCGGTCGACGTCCAGGGGGTCTTGCGTCTTAACTTGTTCCCACGAGTAGGTTTTATATTTCCCGAAGTCCGCGTTGCGATCGTAATCAGTTTTCACCTGCTGGGCGGACGATTTTCCGGCAAACAAGAAAATCATTCCCATCAATACGAGTAAGGCTCTGTGCGCTTTCATATTTCCTCCTTTCTGGAATTCCGAATCGAAGATCCTCGGGCTCGGGAGCGATCTCATCGTTGTCTCTCCTTATTCAGATTTTCGCCACGACCGTCATTGCTTTCAGCCACGCGACCTGAATATGCAACGCGGCTGCCAAACCTCTTGAATCTGTATGTGGCGGAAAGTAGAGGCAATTTCAGGCGTAGCTCGGTAAGGGATGCCAACCCCCTATACACGACGTCCAAGTCGCTGACACTAAGCCGAACGAATCACCCCCCGGCAGCGAGTGAGGGCAAGACATATCGCAAGATGCTGACGGCCAGGAAATGATTGCGAACGTTAAGCCAATTTCTATTTCGAAAAGCACTTGCGTCTAACGCTTGGGGGATGACTGAAGGCGAGAAGGTAAGTATGCCGGAAGAGTGCTTTTCGCACTGAGGTCTACTGCTTAAATGATCTCAATCTACTGGAAGGCCAGTCTCACTAACATCGTCGCCTGGTTGTCCGGGAAGTGGACTTTGATTGGAACGCGAGATACCAAGTTTTTTCATGCGGAAGTAGAGCGTAGAGCGCTTCATCCCCAGACGTGCCGCAGCGCCATTGGGGCCGGCGACGACCCATCTTGTGATCTCGAGCGTCTTGCGAATGTGATCCCGCTCGGCTTCTTCTAATGTGATTGCTCCCAGAGATTCTACTTCGACGAAGCGCTTTAGCTCCGCCAGGGGTGCTTGCAACACGGAGCCGACTGTCAGGATCACGCTGCGCTCAATGAAATTTTGCAGTTCCCGGATATTGCCAGGCCAGGAGTGAGTGCCAAGGGCGCCGAAGGTTTCCGGAGGAATGTGTTCGATCTGCTTGCCCATCCGCCGGCTATAAATCTCCACAAAATGCGCTACAAGGGCGGGAATGTCTTCGGGGCGCGACCGCAGCGGCGGCAGCAGGACCGGGAACACGTTGAGACGATAGTAGAGGTCGCTGCGAAATTCCTTTTGCCTCACCATGCTCGCTAAATCCCGGTTTGTCGCCGCCACCAGCCGAACATCCACGTGGTGGGTACGAGTGCTGCCTAAGCGCTCGAACTCCTGTTCCTGCAAGACGCGGAGCAATTTAGGCTGTAGCCCCGGCGGAATATCCCCAATTTCGTCCAGGAACAGGGTTCCCTTGTCGGCGAGCTCGAACCGGCCAATCTTTTGCGCGATTGCGCCGGTAAACGCGCCCTTCTCATGACCGAAAAGCTCGCTCTCGAGCAGATCGAACGGAATAGCCGCGCAATTCAGTCTTATGAATTGGCGCCCACAGCGACTGCTGATATTGTGAATCGCCCGCGCAATCAGTTCCTTACCTGTGCCCGTTTCTCCCTGGATTAACACAGTGGAATCGGTCGGCGCCACTAGCTCGACTTGCGCGAACACGGACTCCAGAGCGGCGCTGTTGCCCACAACTTGCTCGAATCTGCGCGGACTATGGCCCTGGTCATCGAACCCCGATCTTTCGAAAGCCTTCGCGTAAGCCGGCATTAAGGACCTCCTGCGCCCTTGGCTGGGCTGTTCCGTCGCCAGGCTCAACTTTCCAGAGCTGCTCGCACACTTTCGAGCAGGACTTCCTCATCGAATGGCTTTGAGAGGAACTCGACGGCGCCAGCTCTCAAGGCCTGGATGCGCATCTTTGCGTCGCCGTGTGCCGTAATGAAGATGATCGGAATTTTGCAGCGCTCCGCGTTCAAGTGAGCCTGCAGATCCAAACCGGACATTCCAGGCATACGGATATCCGCAATCAGACAGGACGTTTGGCGCTGTTGCCCCGACTTTAGAAATTCCTCCGCCGAAGCAAACGCTTGAGCCGGGTATCCGACTGCTTTCAGCATGCCCTGCAGTGCGCCGCGCATCGAGTCATCATCGTCGACAATCGCCACTAATTTGGTCGTAACGTTGGTAATCATGCTCCAAGATTACGGCGGAGCGGGGAGCCGTGCAATTATACGTTGGTATAACCGGCTAATACCCCTCCGATGGACGAAACGCGGACCACACTCGGACGATATTTGCGAAAGCGTGGAGCTACTTTTTGCCGGGCGGGAGCTCCAGTTTTTCCGCCATTCTAACGAGTTCCGCCAGCGACTCGGCTTCCATCTTTCGCATTACATGCCCGCGGTGGATCTTCACGGTGATTTCGCTAGTTCCCAGCTCCGAAGCGATTTGTTTATTGAGCATGCCCGAAACTACCAGGCTCATGACCTCGCACTCGCGCGGGGTCAGCGATTCATAGCGCTTTCGCAAATCGGCAAGTTTATCCTGTTGCTCGCGTCTCAGCCGGTCGCGATCCAAAGCCTGGTGGATCGCGTCCAACAAGTCCTGGTCCCGGAATGGCTTGGTCAGGAATTCCACGGCACCGGATTTCATGGCCTTTACGGTCATTGGAATGTCTCCATGGCCGGTGATGAAGATGATTGGAATATGAACGCCCGCGTCAGTGAGCTGCTGCTGAAAGTCCAGGCCGTTCACGCCGGGGAGTCGTACGTCCAGAACGAGGCAACTCGGCGCATCCGGCCGTTTGCCGCGCAGGAATTCTTGGGCCGTCCCAAAAGCTTCCGAACGCAAGCCAACCGACTTCAACAGGCCTTGGATTGCCGCACGTATATGGGCGTCGTCGTCAATCACGAACACCATGGCGGCTGCCGCCGTCATGGGTGCGCCTCGGGGTTGGTGGGTAGAGTGAAGTGAAAGTATGCGCCGCGCGGATTGTTGCCAGCAGCCCACAAACGGCCGCCATGCGATTCGATAATGGACCGGCTTATGGACAGGCCCATACCGGTGCCGTCGGGTTTGGTCGTAAAGAACGCATTGAAAATTTGGGTTGACTCCTGCGAGGGCAGCCCCACTCCCGTATCGCTGACCGACACCTGAATGTGACCGTCTTTCTCTTGCTGGGACTCGATGGCCACCTCCCGGTTCCCGTCTACGCTCTTCATTGCCTCGATGCTATTTATGATGAGATTCATCATTACTTGTTGCAATTGCACGCGATCTCCCATGACCACAGGAAGGTCCGTCGCCAGAGCTGTCCGGATGGATATGTTGTATCGCGTTGCCTCGCCCCGCAGGAGAACGATCATCTCCTGAATGATATCGTTTACATCCACCAACTCCCGTTGCGCAGTACCCTTCTTGAACAGCAGGCGGATCCGGCTGATGATCTCCGCAGCACGCGTTCCATCTTTGACGATTCTCAGGGCGGCCGCGCGCGCCTCTTCCAGATCGGGTTGATCCCGTGTAAGCCAGCGCACACAGGTATTGGCGTTGGTGACGGCTGCGGCGATCGGTTGATTTACTTCGTGCGCCAGAGACGCCGTCAGCTCTCCCATCGTGGTCACCCGGCTTACGTGCGCGAGATCCGCCTGCGCCTGACGCAGCGCTTCTTCGGCCCGCTTGCGTCCTGTGACGTCCATCACTGCTCCAACAAACTCGATGCTTCCCGATTCGCCACGTAAGCCATGAGCAACGACATGGACATATTTGACGGAACCATCCAGCATCACTAAGCGATATTCATGGTCAAAATCCTTCCCATCCCGCGCCGCACGCTCGATTGTCTGTTTCACCTGCGCCATGTCTTCTGGGTGAACCCGTTGGAGAATAAGTTCCACGGTCGGTTTCGTGGTTCGGTCGTATTGGAAAATTCGAAAGGATTCTTCTGACCAGATGACCTCACCGGCGGGAACCCTCCATCCAAAACTGCCCGTGTGGCTTAATCGCTGCGCTTCCGATAAATACGCCTCGCTCTGTTGCAGCTTTTCTTCCTGTACCTCCAAGGTCCGGGCAGCGAATTTCCTATCAATTGAGGATGTAAGCAGAGCCAGCCCGAGTACGATAAAGGTGACAGCGGAAATTCCGGCAGTGCCCAGTGTGGAGATGCTTACGGCATGAGATAGGTCTACCGACATGACGGACGAGGTGAAACTGGCGGCGGCCATGCCGGTGTAATGCATGACGGGGATCGCGGCACCCATCACCACGGCTCCGGCCAACTTTTCCCAGCCCATCCCCATTTTCTCATCTCGGAAGTGAAAGGCAATCCACAGCGCAATGAGAGAAATCAAAACCGCGAACGCGACAGAGAGAACGACGAGAGAGGAATTAAACTGGCATATAGCAGGTAAACGCATGGCGGCCATGCCGATGTAATGCATGCTCGCAATACCCGCACCCATCAGGACACTTCCGGCGAGCGCTCGGAGCGCCCCCATTTTCGGCCGGCTCACCACGTACAGCGCAATGACAGACGCGAGGATGGCCGCAAACAGTGACAGTAGAACGGTTGGCCAATGGTAGGCCACGGGAATCGGCAAGATGAACGCCAACATCCCAATGTAGTGCATGGACCAAATGCCAGTCCCCATCGCACCTGCCCCGCCCAGCAGCCAGACCGCGCGAGTCCAACCGCCTGCGGCCGTTACGCGACCCGCAAGATCCAGAGCAGCGTACGACGCAAACATGGCGGTCAGCACCGAAAGTGCCACGAGTGCGTAGTTGTACGAGCCAATCAGGTTCACGGCAATTCATGCTCCTCGACTTTGGTCGGCAGGCTGACGTAAAAGCTCGCGCCCCGCGGAGAGTTGTCACCAGCCCACAAGCGGCCCCCGTGCGATTCGACGATGGATCGGCTAATGCGAAGTCCCATGCCAGTACCGTTAGTCTTCGTGGTAAAGAACGCATTGAAGATCTGGTTGGCCTGCTCCGGGGGAAGCCCGCCGCCAGTATCGCTGACGGACAGGAGAAGTTGCTCATCCTCCGCTCGCTCTGATTTGATGTCGAGCTCCCGCGTCCCATCCACATCCTTCATCGCATCGATGGCATTCATCATCAGATTCATTAGAACCTGCTGCAATTGCACGCGATCTCCCATGACCACAGGAAGGTCCGTCGCCAGAGCTGTCCGGATGGATATGTTGTATCGTGTTGCCTCGCCCCGCAGGAGAACGATCATCTCTCGAATGATATCGTTTACATCCACCAACTCCCGTTGCGGAGCACCCTTCTTGAACAGCAGGTGGATCCGGCTGATGATCTCCGCAGCACGCGTTCCATCTTTGACGATTCTCAGGGCGGCCGCGCGCGCCTCTTCCAGATCGGGTTGATCCCGTGTAAGCCAGCGCACACAGGTATTGGCGTTGGTGACGGCTGCGGCGATCGGTTGATTTACTTCGTGCGCCAGAGACGCCGTCAGCTCTCCCATCGTGGTCACTCGGTTTACGTGGGCGAGGTCTCCCAGCGCCTGGCGTAATTTCTCGCGCTCCCCCTCCGCCCGCTTGCGCTCGGTTATGTCGATCACGGTACCGATAAATTCAACGAAATCGCTCGTTGCGCTTGGAACGGGATGGCCTACCACGTGGATGTCTCTGATCCCGCCGCCGGGATGAACGATTCGGTAATCCAGTTCGAAGTCCGTGTTCTCACGCCCTGCTTTCTCGACCGCTTCGCTGAGTTTGGGTTGATCATCCGGATGGACGCGCTGAAAGAACGTTTCGTATCGCGGTTGCCCGCCGTGCGGATCAAAACCCGTCACCCGGTAGCACTCTTCCGAGAAGTACCTGATCTCGCCTTTGGCAGGTATCGATGCCCAACTGCCCGTGTGGCTGAGCCTCTGCGCTTCGGCCAGATAACCCTCACTTCGCCGCAACGATTCTTCCACGGACTTGCGCTCACGGCTTTCCGCCTGCAACGTCTCGTTGGCCGTTTGGAGCTTTTGAACTGTTCGAGTTAGGTCGTCGCGCGCGCGCTTGATCGATTCCGTGGCTCTCCTTTGCGCGGCGCTCATCAATCCGACAAACAGAAGCGAACCTGCAAAACCGACGAACCTGGGTATCGCCCCGGGCTTCACGGCCAACGAATGTATTGGAGTCAGGAAATAATAATCGAAAACCAGAGTTGAGAGGACCGCGGCAAGCAATCCCGGTGCAGTTCCACCGACCCAGGCGCTAATAAGGACGACGAAAACGAACAGTGCGAGCGGAGACTCCTCCAAATGCAGCGCCGGCCACTTGGCAAGGATCAGCGCTGTGAGAACCAACAAGACCGCAATTCCATACCTCAAAAATACAGGTGGCCTGGGCCACAGAAGAGGATTTGAACTTGACACGCTTCCGCTCCCGAGGTTCTGGAGATTGCTACTTGCAACATACTGAACAAACTCGGACGATTTTGGGCCGCTCCGCGCGCATTTTGCAAGAACGTTATTTCTTGCAGCGATTGATTCCGGGTTGCCAAATGCGCCTCTCCATGAATTCCGATGCCTGAGATTCGGTAACGCAAGACTTCCTTTCCGGGCTCGCACAGTAGGCCGATAGCAGTTCATCCTTCATCCCGGCAAATAGACGGAATGCCAAAACTCCGACACGTTTGAATGAGGACCGAACTTGCCAAAACGTGCGTAAATTAAAACATCTCCTTTTCTCCCGGGAACTTCCGAGTCGTTTGCGCCGTATGCGCCTTTGGCATAGCGATTGCCCTATACACGCATGAGTACCGTTTACAGACGCGCGGAGGGATGAGAGCTATGGAAACGCTGCATTCAACCGGGATAGATAAACTCTCGGACAGTGAATTGGTCGGGGCTACGAAGTTTGGGAGTTCTGAGGCTTTCAATGAGTTGGTTATTCGCTATCAACGAAGGGCCATTGCCTTGGCGGAGCGGATCGTGAGCAACCGAGAGGACGCTGAAGATGTTGCACAGGAGAGTTTTCACAAGGCCTACCTTCACATCGGATCTTTCCAGGAGAAATCGCTTTTCTCCACCTGGCTCACCCGCATCGTGATGAACGAAGCGTTTATGGTGCTGCGCCGGAGGAGGAGAAGCTTCGAAGTTTCGGAGGAGAGCGCCGATGACGGCACGAAGCCCCTCGTCGAGGCGTTTGTTGACCAGACCCCGAATCCGGAACAATCCTGCTGGCGCCGGGAGCGATCCAAGGTATTGACTGAGGCAATCAATCGCTTGAGTCCGAAGCTTCGAAGAACGATCTTGCTCTACGACATCGAAGAACACTCGGTGAACGAGACGGCCGTGATTCTAAGTACGACAATTGCCGCTGTGAAATCACGTCTCAATCATGGCCATAAGAAATTGCGGGCAACGATGAACCCAGGCCACCAGTTTGGAATACACACTGCTGCTCCCAGCGAAGCACACTGCTAGTACCGCTTCACCCGGCTCGCTTGGCCAATTGGACCCTTCTCCCTGCCCGCCCTCAAGTCCGTGCTTTGCTGGACCGCCCAGGGATTTCACCCCCTTGCGCTGGACGAAAATGGACATTTTTTGTGATCTGCTTTCCAATGTCTTCGCCGAAACCTTGGATCACCCGCCTCGACGTCCTCGTCCTATTTTGGCAGGCACCCTGTCTAGATGCTGACACCCATTCAAAGCGTTGGACCCCTCTCGTGCAGGCCGCGCGCTTAATTTCCGTCAGATCTTCCTAAGAGAGCCTGTTTTCAACAACTTCCCGAAACTTTCACTTAACGTTGACATTGGTATCTGGACTGCATCGTCAAGGGCGTGAGAGAAGAAAAGCGTTGGAGGAAAATCAAATGCGCAAACTGTTGGCCTGTCTGAGCAGCGTTCTTGTGGTTGTTCTGCCACTCCTTCCTGAGGTGGCGAGTGCAGCGGATAAAACCAAAGATGAGGACCGACTGAGGAATTGCGGCTCGGTCTTGAAAGAAATTCTCGACGTGCCTGATGACATTCCGCAGGACTTGCTCGATAAGGCGGATTGCGTTGTCGTCTTCCCTTCCGTTTTAAAGGCCGCATTCATCGTTGGCGGAAGCTACGGGCGGGGCGTTATGTCGTGCCGCCAGGGCGACGATTTCAAAGGCCCATGGGGCGCTCCCACGATGATGGCTCTTGAGGGGGGAAGCTTCGGTTTTCAGATCGGTGGAGAGGCTACGGATTTTGTACTGCTCGTAATGAATGAAGGCGGAGCGAGAGGCATCCTTAACAGCAAAGTGAAGCTGGGAGCGGATGCTTCGGTGGCCGCGGGCCCGGTCGGCCGGGATTCGTCGGCCGAGTCAGATGCGACTCTGCGCGCTGAAATATTGAGTTATTCAAGGGCGCGTGGCGTGTTCGCCGGAGTCTCCCTCGAAGGCTCCACGATCCGTCCGGACAATGGCGACAACCGGCACGTGTATGGCAGAAAGATTCCTGCGAGGGATATCGTCCTGTCCGGAACTGTCGCCGTGCCTCCAGCAGCCGCCGAATTGATCTCGACCCTGGCTGCCAGGACTCCGAAACACCGAGCATAAGTCCGATTTGGTTGATGTAGTCCGCCGGCGCGGGACAGAAAGATTGGGGTGTGAGTCATGTGGATCGTTCGACTGGCACTGAAACGGCCCTACACCTTCGTGGTCATGGCCATTCTCATTCTGATCTTGGGGACGCTGGCGATCGTTCGCACGCCCACCGACATCTTTCCGAACATCAACATTCCGGTGGTCAGCATTATTTGGACTTACAACGGTTTAGTCCCGGACGATATGGCGGATCGGATCGTCAGCATTACAGAACGCGCGTTGACAACAACCGTCGATAATATCGAACACGTCGAGTCGCAGTCTCTGTTTGGAATCGCTGTCGTCAAAGTCTTCCTTCAGCCGAATGCAAGCATTCAGCAAGGCATCGCGCAGATTACGGCCGTTTCACAAACCCAACTGAAGCAGTTGCCCGCGGGTACAACCCCACCCCTCATTCTCGCTTATAGCGCGTCGAGCGTGCCCGTCTTACAGTTGGCCTTATCAGGACAAAATCTTTCGGAACAGCAACTCAACGACTATGGCCTGAATTTCATCCGAACGCAGATCATTACCGCGCCTGGTGCATCGGTTCCATATCCCTACGGCGGAAAACAACGCCAGGTGCAGGTGGACCTAAATACCACGGCATTGCAGTCGAAGGGCCTTTCCGCGTTGGATGTCGTGAATGCCATAAGCGTTCAAAACCTGATTCTGCCCACCGGAACGTCGAAAATTGGGTCGAGAGAGTACGATGTATCCATCCCCAACGCAGCACCACAAACGATCGCAGACTTGAATCGCATTCCAATTAAATCGGTTGGCGGTACTACCATTTACGTCAAGGATGTGGCCTGGGTGCGCGACGGATTTCCACCGCAGACAAACATTGTGCGAGTGAACGGGCAGCGGTCAGTCCTGCTAACGATTCAAAAGGCGGGAGATGCGTCGACACTAAACGTAATCTCAGGCATCAAGGCAATTCTCCCTCGAATTCGGCTGACCGTTCCGCCCCAACTGGAGATAAGCCCTCTGGCCGACCAATCGATTTTTGTCCGTAGCGCAATCAGTGGCGTTGTCCGCGAGACACTGATTGCGGCCTGCCTGACGGCATTCATGATTCTCACATTCCTGGGCAGCTGGCGAAGCACGATCATCATTGCGACTTCCATACCGCTGGCGATCCTGACCTCGATCATCGTGCTCAGTGCGATCGGTGAAACGATCAATATCATGACGCTCGGAGGACTGGCTCTTGCGGTTGGAATTCTGGTGGACGACGCCACGGTCGAAGTCGAAAACATCAATCGGAATCGCGAGGCGCAGCCAGGGAAGGACATGGACGAAGTGGTGCTCGAGAGCGCTTCGCAAATTGCGACGCCCGCCTTCGTCGCCACTCTTTCGATCTGCATTGTATTTGCTCCTATGTTCCTGTTGTCCGGCGTGGCGCGGTACCTCTTTGTGCCGCTCGCGGAGGCGGTCGTTTTCGCTATGTTGGCATCGTATCTGCTCTCCCGGACGATCGTTCCGACCATGGCGAAGTACCTTTTGCGTGGCGACAAAATAGAAGGGAAAGATTCCGCCCCCAGCCGCAATCCCCTGGTGCGATTTCAAAAGGGCTTTGAGGCGGCCTTCGAGAGATTTCGCGTGAGCTATCGCGGCTTGCTGGAGAGCAGCCTCCATCACAGGGGTGCTTTTTTAATCGCGTTCTTCGCGTTCTGCCTTGGCTCTTTGGCAATCCTCATCCCATGGCTGGGTCGCGACTTCTTTCCCAGCGTGGACAGCGGCTCTTTCAAACTTCATCTCCGAGCGCCTACAGGGATGCGCATTGAGGACACCGCCGACCTATGTGATCTGGTGGAGCAATCGATTCGCCAGCAGGTTCCGGCCGCTGAAATCTACAACGTCATTGACAACATTGGCCTGCCTTACAGCGGCATCAACCTCTCCTACAGTAATTCGGCTCCCGTCGGGACGTCGGACGCCGATATTCTTGTGACCCTAAATGCCAATCACCATCCCACGGACGACTATATTCATCAGCTTCGCCTCAGGCTCCCGAAAGAGTTTCCGGGTGTGACCTTCGCTTTCTTGCCGGCCGATATGGTTGGTCAGATTCTGAATTTTGGATTGCCTGCCCCTGTGGATGTGCAGGTTGTGGGGAATGACCTGGACGGGAACCGGCTGTACGCGGACGCGCTGCTCGAAAAACTGAGATCCGTTACCGGAACAGCCGATCTGCGAATTCAACAGCCCTTCGATGAACCGTATTTGCGCTTCAGAGTTGAACGGACAAAAGCGGAAGAACTGGGTTTTACCGCCCATGACATTGCGCAAAATCTTTTGGTGTCCCTGAGCGGTAGTTTCCAAACTTCGCCTACGTTTTGGGTTGACCCCAAAAACCACGTCAGCTACCAGATCGCAACTCAAACGCCGCAATACCGCGCGGACACGTTGCAGGCGGTCGAGAACATTCCAGTCACAGGTACAGATCCGGCCACTCCTCCATCCCTGATGGCCAGCCTGGTTTCCATGCAAAGGGGGGCGGGCATGGCCGTAGTTTCGCATTACGACATTGAACCGGTGATTGACATTTTTGGTTCGGTGACTGGGCGAGACCTGGGTGGCGTGGCGGGCGACATCAACAAGATTATTGACAGCACGCGGCAACAATTGCCACGCGGTTCTCGAGTCGTAGTTCGCGGACAGATTCAAACAATGCGCTCCTCTTATATCGGTCTGCTTGGCGGGTTGGCCTTCTCGATCGTGCTCGTCTACCTGCTGATTGTCGTGAACTTTCAGTCTTGGCTGGACCCTTTCATCATGATTTCCGCTCTCCCCGCGGCGCTCGCCGGGATTGCCTGGTTCTTGTTCTTAACGCACACGACTCTGAGCGTGCCCGCGCTCATGGGCGCCGTCATGTGCATGGGAGTAGCGACTTCAAACAGCATATTGGTTGTGAGCTTTGCTACGGAAAAAATGGGAGAAGGAACCGATTCCGTCAGCGCCGCGCTGGAAGCGGGCTTCACGCGTTTTCGGCCCGTGTTGATGACCGCTCTGGCCATGATCATCGGCATGGTGCCAATGGCGCTGGGGCTGGGGGACGGCGGCGAACAAAACGCTCCTCTCGGCCGGGCGGTCATCGGTGGCCTGATTTTCGCGACGGTTTCAACGCTCTTTTTTGTCCCGGCATTTTTCAGCCTTCTGCAGGGTTCGCGCCGCCATGTAGCCCAAGGCGGGAACTGACGTCAGGCATCACGAGATGGAGCTGCTATGTCGCCCAACAATGAGAACGTAATGCAAATTGGCGGGAACTCGCCCGAATTAAACAAGGTGGGCGGGCGGTCACATTCCTACAAACAATGGCTAATCGTGTCGCTTGGTCTTGTCGCGGCCGTCGCACTTGTGGGGTCAGGGATCTGGTCACGCGTCAGAGCGAACGCGAAGCTGCGTACCGAAACCTCGCAAATCGCCCTCACGGCGGTATCGGTTGTCTCGCCGCAAAGAACGGCGCCCGCTCAGGAAATAATTCTTCCTGGAAATGTGCAGCCATTCATTACTTCCCCGATTTATTCGCGCACGAATGGATATCTAAAGCAGTGGTACGTCGATATTGGAGCGCATGTGAAGCAAGGGCAATTGCTCGCGGTAATCGAGACTCCCGAAGTCGACCAACAACTGGAGCAATCGCTCAGCAACCTAAATACAGCGAAAGCAAACCTCGCCCTCGCTGAGATCACCATGAACCGCTACGAGGGTTTACTCAAGTCCAAGGCCGTTGCCCAACAAGACGTCGACAACGCTGTGGGAACGTATAACGCAAACAAGGCCATCGTTGACGCCAACCAAGCCAACGTAAAACAGGTTCAGGCGCTGCAGTCCTTTGAAAAGATCTATTCGCCATTCGACGGCGTAGTGACGGCCCGCAACACGGATATCGGCGATCTGATCAATTCCGGCAGCAATGGCGGCGTGAAAACCGATCTATTCCACATCGCGCAACCGGGCACGCTGCGCGTTTACGTAAACGTACCGGAGGAATACTCGCAAGGGGTCAAGGTCGGGATGACCGCGGATCTGGCTCTCGCCGAATTTCCCGAGCGCAAGTTTCAGGGAAAGTTGGTGCGGACAGCCGACGCGATCAATGTGTCAACCCGGACGTTGTTGATCGAAATCGATGTAGACAATCCCGCAGGCACATTACTCACCGGCTCTTACGCGGAGGTCCACTTAAAGGTCCAGTCACAAGCCTCGACCTTCTTGCTTCCGGTCAACACCTTGCTATTCCGCTCAGAAGGTTTACAAGTGGGCATCGTCAAAGACGGAAACGTCGCGCTTACCACCGTGACTCCCGGCCACGATTTTGGGGACCAGATTGAGATCGTGGCCGGCCTCAAGTCAAACGATCAAGTCATCATCAATCCGCCCGACTCAATCGTCTCGGGACAAAAAGTCCAAATCGTTCAGGGCACTTTGCCGGGAGATGCCAAATGACCCGACCACTAGAGAAGTTTTTCGTTGCAAATAGCGGGAAGTCATTCTGGCTGAAGACTCTTCTTGTACTCGTTGTTCTGTCGTCCGGATGCACGGTTGGGCCGAACTACCGGACCCCAACGGTCGATACTCCTCCCGCATACAAAGAAGCGGCGGATTGGAAACCTGCCCAGCCCAATGATCAGAACCTTGGCGGCAACTGGTGGACGATGTTTAATGATCCGGAGCTTGATAAGTTGGAGGCCCAAGTCGATGTTTCGAACCAGAATCTGATTGCCGCCGAGGCGCAGTATCAGCAAGCTCGAGCCGCTCTTCGCTACAATCGCGCTGACTACTATCCCACGGTTACAGCCGGCCTTTCGGGAACTCGAGAGCGGGTGTCATCCCATCGACCGCCTCCGAGTTCGGTTTTCGATGGCATTACCT
>Ga0210403_10003343_pt1 | contig 14182 bp, 14 predicted proteins | sample IncBWC19MmetaG_FD_150863 | JGI IMG/M metagenome (GOLD analysis project Ga0210403, IMG submission 150863) | Forest soil microbial communities from Barre Woods Harvard Forest LTER site, Petersham, Massachusetts, United States - Inc-BW-C-19-M | ecosystem: Environmental > Terrestrial > Soil >... | reverse complement strand
CTGGTCTCCCTCGGTTGATCTGTTCCGAGAACTTCCGCAAACTCGGCGGAGCGCACGATGGCATCGGTAGACGCGTCCCACTCGTACGCGTACATCTTGCCGGCTTGAATCGCCAGATGTAATCTTTGCTCGCTGCCGCGTAATGCCTCTTCCGAGAGCTTGCGCTCGGTAACGTCCACCGCCATGCCCAGCATCCGCTCGGCATCGCCATTCTGTGCATAACGGAATTCTCCTCTGGCCGTAATCCAGCGTACCGTGCCATCAGTGCGAAGCACTCGGAATTCTGCCGCGTATGGTTTCCGGTTTTGCTGGGCATCAGCGGCCGCCCTCTTAACTAGTTCGCGGTCTTCAGGGTGTACCCTGGAGCGAAAGTCTTCGATGTTTCCGGAGTATTTATCCGATGGCATGCCGAAAACGGTTTCCAGGTCACCGAACCACTGGTCTCGTCCACTCTTGATGTCCCAATCCCACCCCACTGACCTGCCAGCTTCCACCGACAGGCGAAGGCGGTCGTTGCTGATTACCAGTTCGGTTTCTACTTCTCTTCTTCGACGGCGTTGCCACAGGAGGCCGAGAATTAGCAGCGTTTCGGCTAGAATCAGAGCAATACCGCCAATGATGTAGCCCTTGTAGAGTTCCCAGACCGTTGGCTCCCGGTTGAGGACGATGCTGCTTGGCGGAAGGGCGGTCTCCTTGATACCCCAGCGGTGAAGTTCGCGCCAATCGAATATAGGTACCTTCGGGGCGCTCTCGATCGGGATGTCCTGGGCCCGCGCACCATTGGCAATCCGTAGCGCAATTTCCCCCGCTCTGGTCCCTTCAGTCTCGAAGGTGCGAAGATAACCGCCAACTACACCCCGACCGACCTGCCAATCGGCCACCCCGTAGATTGGGGCCGCCGTCGAAGGGGCAATCGCGGCCAGAATATCCGCGGATTCCAAAAGCTGGCCCTCATTCTGTAACTGCTGCCAGATGTAAAGGACCAGGGATCTTTCCGGCAATCTCTTTGTTTTGAAAATCAATTCGTCCAATGAAAGGTCGGTGAAGTAATTGACGGATATCCCGCTGTCAAGACCCTGAAACTCTTCCCGGCACAACGTCTCATATGTCTTGTCGTGGTTGAGCGTTCCGCTGATAATAAACACCTGCTTCGTACCCGGGTGTAATCTCAGCGCCAGATCGAGAGTTTTCCTGTACCCGCCTGCCAGAACAATCCCCGTCAGGCCAGGTCCGGAAGGCTCGTTTGTGATGGGAGGCTTGATCGCGACGAACACAATTGGAGTGCGCGGGAAGAGGCTCTCGCGGTATTTGAGCAGGAATTCCAGCGGCACATCCGAAACCGCGACGACTACATCGATGGAGCGGTTGGCGTACTTCTGGTGCAGATAATCGCGTAACACCTCCGACTGGTTCTCTCCGGGGAAACGATCGGACTCCAGGTATTCCGAGTAGTATTCAATGCTTCCCGCCGGCGCTGATTTCACAGCAGCTTGAAAACTACGGTCGAACGCAGGGTTGCTCGGAAAGTCTTTGTTGTACCAATAGAGCGCGAGGATCCTTTTGGGAGCTGCAGCGGCCTTGACGAGCGCTACCTGGAGAAATAGAAATACTACCAACCCGATGAACCACACCATCGAGCCCATCACACTCGATGTTATTCTCGCTGGATGTTCCCCGGACATAACCATTACTCCTCGGCTGTCAGAAACCGTCCATCCTTTGTTCGTTTCGTCCTGCTCACTAGAAAACCAGTTTCAACGCGAATTGCACTTGGCGCGATGATCCGGATTCCCCTGTTGGGAAGCGCGTGTTAGTGATGCGGCCAAAGTTCGGAGTTCCAACGACGTTGCCTGGCTGACCGAAGTTGGCGTGGTTGAAAACGTCGAAGAACTCGGTCCGGAACTGCGCAAGAATCCTTTCCCCTAGCTTGGTGTCCTTAATGATCGAAAAATCGGTGTTATTGAAGCCGGGTCCTTCGACTACATTACGGCCGAGGTTACCGAAGCGGTCGACGGCGCTAAACACCGAGGTATCGAACCAACGCTCTACGCCGCCGATAATGTTGATAGGGCCGGTCACATCAGGCCGGAGTGTGTTGGCCACGCCGTTAACCGTCGCGTCGCTGGTTACGATGTTCACCGGATTCCCGCTTTGTATCTGGACGATCGCGGCGAGCTGCCAACCCTCAACATACTGGTTGCCGCGAAATGGCAACTCGTAGATCGCGCTGACCACGAATCGGTGGCGCGCGTCGAAATCCGAAAGCCCATGATCGCCTCGTAAATCATAGCTATTCTGAACGACGACGCCCTGCGAGCTGAGCGAGTTGTAGTCTAGCGACTTCGACCAAGTATAGGAACCGTTCAATTGTAGGCCACGCGTGAGCCGCTGATTCCCCGTCACCCAGAGGGCGTTGTAGCTGGAGTTGCCCGTCCCCTCAACCTGCGTGATGTTGCCCAGCGACGTGCCCGGCAGTATCGGGCTCGACGTGGACAGCGATGGGTAAGGCCGCACACCGTCCACCGGCTGGTTGATATTGCGCCGCAAGATCAGGTGCGTCCCCTTCGACCCGAAGTAGCCAACCATCAACGCAAGGTCCGGTGTCAGTTCGTGCTGAATATTCAAATTCCACGACTGCATGTATGCGTTGTTGAAGCCGTGATCGACCGTCTGGGGGGCAAGTCCGGCCGCCCGAGCAAGGTTAATGGCGTTGTCGAACTGGACCGTCCCTGTAACGGTGAGCGGGATGGCGAGCGGCGGGTTCGTACTCGTGGGGATTACCACGCTTGTCATAGGCTGGTCCGTCAGGATTGCGTAAGCCGCGCGCACTACCGTCTTACCGAGCCCGAGGGGATCCCAAGCGAAACCGACGCGCGGCTGAACATTCCTGCTGTTCTGCTGATAAATCTCATCAAAGTCTACGCCTACGCGCAACAGAGAGGCGCTCTGCGGGTCGAAGATAATAAAGCGGTTGTAGCGTTCGCTTGGCGTCATATTCCAGTCGTAACGCAAGCCGAGTTCGAACGTCAGGTTCGGACGGATCCTATAATTGTCTTGCACAAAAAAGCCGAGAGCGCCCTCGGCAATGCTGCTCGATTGATTGCCCAAGGTAATGCTAAAAGAGTTCGCCGCGTCGGCGAGGAAGTCGGCGACGGTTGGGAAATTGAACGTGCCCGTGCCGATCCTAAAATTATTGTTGAGGAATTGCCGATACTCGCCACCGAATTTAAGCGAGTGTTGTCCGGATAGAAGGCTCATGATCTCTGCGACGACAAAGGTTGTATCACCGCGCCCAGACGGGAAACGTGCTGGCCCACCAAAGTTGAGGCTGCCGCCTGCGATGTTGATTTGAGGCAGCCCGATGGGCTGGCTGATGCCGTCAAGGATGCCAAAATCGGTAGGGTTGAGTTGTGCGTTCGGAGTGTTGGTCGCGTAAAGACGACTGAATCCGAAGCGTACCTCGTTGACCACGTTGGAGCCGAAGGTGTCCGTCTCGTTCAGCGTGAAAATCTGCCGCCGCGCATACAAACGGTGGCCGAAGCCGGGGATAGTATTGCCGGAAATATTTGGCTCAGTACTGTCATTGTGCTGAATGTCGTAGTATCCATGCAGCCGACTGTTCTTTGCCAGGTTGTAGCTTACGTCCCCCGTCCACTGATCGACCTCGACCGGAGCGGTTGCCGAACCTATGAAACGCGGCGTGCCTGACGAATCCAAAAAGTTCGCTCGTGGGATCAACTGGATCAGCTTCACGATCACGGGGTCAACAGCAGAAGCCCGCTCGGCATCGCTGAGAACAACACTGTTGAGCTCGAGTCTCTGGTGCTGGCGCAGCCCCTCATAAGAGAAGAAAAAAAATGCTTTGTTCTTAATGATGGGGCCGCCCAGATGGCCACCGAACTGGTTGCGCTTGAAGGGCGGTGGACGATTGGAGTCAAAGTCGAAGAAGTTACGTGCATCGAGCGCGTCGTTGCGCAGGAACTCGAACAACTCGCCGTGGAGATCGTTAGTACCGGATCGCGTAGCAACGTTAACAACCGCCCCGGAGCTTTGCCCGTATTCGGCACTCAAGGTCGAGTTGTCAATTTTCGACTCCTGGACCGTGTCGATCGAGGGCTGGAAGCTGATCGAACTGAAGGTCAGATTGTTGAGGGTAATACCATTCACCAAGTAATTAACCGTTTCCTCGCGATTGCCGGCGGTGTTGATCGCTAGAGCTCCGAGACCGCGCATGGGTGGAGTCGAGAACCCGTTTTGTGGCGGCGTTACCGACCCTGGGGTGAGCAGCATGATGTCGAGGAAATGCCGCCCGTTGAGTGGGGTCTCCTGAACCTCTCGCGGGTCGACCACATGCCCTACGGATATGGTTGTCCGATCCACGGCCTGGGATGCGGCAGTGACGGTCACCTCCTCGGAGACATCGCCGAGCCGGAGTTGAAAGTCTTGCACCGCTGTCAGTCCAACCTCGACTATCAGGCTCTCCACAATTTGGGACTGGAAACCAGACGCGCGGACCTCAATACGATAAGCGCCGATGGGGAGGGCCGCCACCTGATAATTACCGTCTTCGTCGGTTTGCACAATTCGTTCCAAGCCGGTTGCACGATTACGCACAGTGATACCTACCCCAGCCATTACAACGCCAGTCGGGTCCACGACCCTGCCTTGTAGGGCGGCTCTGAATTGGGCGTAGAGAGGGGGCCAGGGTACAAGGAACACGTTGATTAGCGCAGCGAAGGTGAGCAAGCGGCGCATAGGCACCTCGAGCACTTCCGATTGCCGCCGAGCAATTTTATCATCCTGCCGCGCAGAGTGTCGGGCCATGATCTCGTATGGTCCTTAACGTTGGTATCGCAGGTTATGCCGAGAGCCGTGCCGACCTTCAAGAATGCACCTGCGCAATCTGTAAGAACGAACAGACGACTAATCGGTTCGAGCATAACCATGACCTCAGCGATGACAGGGTTGGAACTGTCCAAACTGACAGTAGCGGCTAGCCGCAGAAGTGAGTTCCTCACCTGTCTGTCTCTCGATTGAACTGTGGGCCCGGGGTCGGACTGACGAAACACTGTTGCCCTCTGATATTCGGCGTTGGTGGAACTAGAGTGAACATTCTCTCGCAGTTTTGCAGGAGATTACGCAGCTTCGTACGCGGCCGGGGACGGGCCAGCTTTGACCGTACTCATCGATTCGTTTTCAGCACTACATGGATGCTTCCAAGCCCGCTGCGTGGCGTGCTACACGACATGCTCGGCGGCTGGTTGCTAGGAGCAGTGGCAACTCTTCAAGTTGGCAGCGCGCTCACCTTCGCGGATACAAATTCCAAAAATGTGTTTGGCATTAGTCAGGATCGAGCCCAACTGAGCGGCACATGTTCGGCGTTATCAGTAACACGGCTGTTAACCCTCGCGTTGGACAATTGGCGCTGAGGTTCGCGTTTTAGGCTGGAGTAAAAAGGCCACTAGTGCCCGAAAAGTGATCTGAGACCGTGCCTCCCGAGCACTTAAATCGGCACTTCAGAGTTTTCATGTCAGAGCTGCACAGACTGCCAGTAGCACAGTCCCGACCAATTCGTTATGTTGCGATTCAATTCATACCAGTGACCGGCCCACATCCCATATTGCATACCCCCCAAACAAGAGCGATGTTGGCCCCCTCATTGTGAAGATTTAAGTCACTTGCGTCCCAGAGCATCGGGCCATGTGAAAAGATCTCTTACCATTGCTAAAGAGTCAGTGTAGTTTGGTTACTTCTCCAGTATCCAGGGAGTAGTACGCTTCGATGATCGTCAGCCTCCCCTCATCGAAGGCCTTCTTCAATATCTCGCTCTTCGCAAGTACTTCAAGCGAAACGCGGTGTACATGGTCGCGGACAGCGAGATCAAGTGATTCAGGTCTCTTCGGGTCGATCTTGCCGCACGAAGAAGCAATTGGACTCACCACGGCATCGAGATTTACCGATTCCGCCTTCGCGCCGGAGCAGGCTGCCGTCACGGCACCACAGCTCTGGTGTCCCATGACGACGATCATGCTTGAGCCCAGGTGGACAACCGCATATTCGAGACTGCCACTTGCTAAAGGATCATCATCCTCGCCCGCGGAGCGAATCACGAACAACTCGCCCAGTCCCGTGTCAAAGACCAACTCTGGCGGGACGCGGCTGTCCGAGCAACTCAGTACCGCTACTCGCGGATGTTGGCCCTTGGTCAGCGCTTTTCGCTGCGCGGGAAAGTCGTGTGCGGCAGTCTTACCAAGGACGAAACGATGATTGCCGGCAGCCAGATCACTCCAAGTCTGATCTGCTGAAACTGTCGATGAATTCTGCGCCACACCAAAAATAGCGCATAGGATCAACACTCCTAGACTGGCAAGGACTCGCAATTCGTGAACCATTCATCCTCCTTCTCAGCCTCGTTCGCCGGGAATAATGCCAACGCAACGATCAAGGAGAGAATCATGGATCTGGGCGAAACATAGACAGTGCTCGCGTGAAATGGGGGTGAGCTATCGCTTGTTGGTAGATCCGCCCGATCATCGGCCCTGCGGTTGGAATGTGCCGGATGTAATGTTCCACCCCTTCTGTCCGATGCCGTGTCGCGTAAGAAGCATTGCCGAATGTAGGTGCAAACGCGCCAGGTTTGTCGAGAGTGCCTCCCAACCAATTCTTGTTCTTACTGAATAGTTGGGTATCAGCAGTGAATCGGTATGGAACAAAAGGGCTGGTTCTGAGTAGTTGATTGGATGCGGGATGAACTTCAAAGAGCGTCGTCTGCCAGTATCTCACGGTCTGCAGTCGTTCCAGGCTCAGGGGCGACTTGTAAGGAGACAGGAGGATTCGAGTGGGGGATGTTCCTGCAAATAGGACTGCAACGTTCTGGACCGGAGGCTTCTTCAAAGACGACGTTTCTTGCGCTGCCAACATGCGGGTGGCAGCCAGTAGCATTCCGACCAGAAGAACTCGGGCGCAGTACTCGTTGCCGTTTAGTGGGCATCGGCCATGATCGTGTAGTAGCAAGTTGTGTCGATACATACTAGGCAGCGTCCTCTGAAAAATCAGAGCAAGAACTCGCTCTGACAGACCGAACAAACGGCAGTTCTCGCTACTGCTTGTAGTACACCGTGGTACTTATGAACTTCTTCCCCTTCGAGTCGATTCCAGCCATCGTGACCTTACGGCTCTTGCCATCGCTAGACACCTCAATGCGACCACAAGCGATGCGCTTACCCCGTCTCTTGAAGTTGAACCCCAAGATGCGGTCATCGATCTTCGTATAAGACCGCGCGTCAGAATTCGGATCGCCGATCACGGGATAGTCTTTCCCGTCGAACTTGCCTGTCCACTCACTCCGAGTGGGCTTACCTTCGCTGTCCGTGCCGTCCACCGTGACCTTCACCTTGTCCCCTGCGACTTCGTACACCACAGTGTGGTTCTTTGGCGCCCCAGGGCCTAACTCAGACTTAGCCTCTTTCAGCTTCCAGGTGCCCATGTGCGCGTTGTCCGCGAAGGACAATGCCGCTTCGGTAAAACACAGTGCCACAGTCAGAATGATTGCTTTTGCTCTCATGCGAGTGTTAGTCATTTCGTCGGGGTATGGGCGTCACTTCCACTGTGATGCCCTCCTTCCATGATGCTAAGAAGCGTTTGATCTGTTGGAACCTGTCAAAAGTTGAAACGAAGGCTGGAAGAATCCCCAGAGTCCGGCTGGCAACAGGGCCGAGAACGCCGATTGTCGACGATGGCCGGGTTATTCGGACCTCGGGAAAGAAAGCACTAATTGTTTTTCAAGGGCTGACTCTGTAATCTTCGACAGTTGCGGGCGCACAGAAATTACCCCTAAGCTGTGCCCGATTACTTCCATTTTCTACGATCCCGTCCCAATGCGACTCCTACCGGGGCCCCTATAAGCCCATCGACTACCGATGGGCTTATTTCACATGAAGTGTCGGGCACTGTTTACCCTGACAGTATCGTTCTGGAATGCAAATCCCATATTTTCAAAGGGGAAGAACTCTTGCGATAGAGCTGCAACGTCCTATGTTGTGCTCGTCGCATTCGCGCCGACCTGATCGCTCAAGAAGCAAGAACGGAACAGGCGGAGCTTTCGGTCAGTTTGTCACCCGAAGCAAGGAGAAGGCCGTATGAGCCGATTAACCAAACGAACCTTCGTGCTTATCTTTCTAATCTCGATCGGGCTCTGTGGCTGTCAGAATTTAGTTCCCCGCGACACCCAGAGCTTGCTCATCCCCCGGTTTCACAGGTCGGAAATCTTTGGCTTTCTCGCGGGTCTTGGCACGACGTTTGCTGCCCTACCGGACTTGCTGGCCATGCTTCGGCGTCGCTCTGCTGCGGGAATAAACCCGAGGATGGCGGGGATCACGGGTGTCTTCCAGATCTTGTGGGTTTATTACGGACTTTTGATTTTGTCGCGGCCCGTAATTGCATGGAATCTGGTTGCAATCCTTATCAATTCGTTGAGCGTCGCGGCGTACATTCACTTCGTCAATAAGGAAAAAGCAAACCACGCGATGAAGTGACCAGAACACGTTCAGATCCCCAGTTCAGAACAGGCTGCTCTTACGCCAGGCCCAGCGACGAATCGAGATCCGGTACCCCGGATGAATCGTTTCCTCGAAAGCTGAATTACCCGATGCCAGCCTGCCTAACAGAGAGAAGGCTATGAATACCCGATTTCTTCTTTTAACTCTTGCGCTCCTCTTTCCCGTACAACTGTATGCGCGCGATAAGACCGACATCATGGTGATGACAAACGGCGATCGCTTGACTTGCGAAGTCAAGGGACTGGATGCTGGTGTACTCTACGTCAGCTTCGATTACATCGACGGCACCGCCTCAGTGAATTGGTCGAAGGTAGCGCGGTTGGAAAGCAAGCAACTGTTTGTCGTGAAAACGGAAGGCGGCACAGTCTACACAGGGATATTAGCAACTCCCGATACACCAGCAGACCGGCCCGTAAGGATTCAGGTCCTCGCTGCGGAAAAAGAGGACCTTCTCGATCGTTCCCAAATCGTCCAAATGGTCGCTACATCCGACAGGTTCTGGCAGCGATTCAATGGAGAGGTAAGTCTCGGTGTCATCTATTCAAAAGGCAATCAATCGACCCAGTACAGCTTGTCTTCCAACACCGCTTATGTTCGGGAACGCTGGAATATGCTAGCTAGTTTCGACTCCAGCCTGTCCTCCAGCTCGGGAGCCAATGCTTCCACTCGAAACTCTGTCACTTTTGGCGGCAGTCATCTGCTGCCCTGGAACAACTGGTTCTATGCGGGGCTGGGAACCTTTCTGCAAAGCTCAGTACAAGGAATCGCGTTGCAGAGCACTGTGGGTGGTGGCATCGGACGTTACTTTAAGAACACAAACCGCACGAACATCTCGTTAGTGTTCGGGCCTGCATGGCAGAATACCGACTATAAACAAGCCGCTGGTCCCGTCAACAACCAGAATCTTGCGGCAGCCATTTTTTATGGCCGGGCACAGTTTTTTAAGTTCAGTAAGACCAACCTCGATATAACCGCCGCCCTGCTGCCTGCTCTTTCGGATCCGGGCCGTGTCCGCTTCAACACCAATGCCTCTTACTATTTGAAGATCGTCAGCAATCTGAAGTGGAACGTGTCTTTTTATGGAAACTGGGACAATCGTCCTCCCCCAGGCTTTTCCGGCAGTGACTATGGGACCAGCTCAGGGCTCAGCTGGACGTTCGGCCTCAAGTGAGCAGGGAGATCTGCAGTGGCAATCTCGGATTGCCTTCATTCATGATTTATCAACCGATGTTCGAATTGCTCAGCTACCTGCGCGCGAACGGTTTCAAGACCTACATCGTCTCGGGCGGCGGCATCGAATTCATGCGCCCGTGGGCCGAGCAGATTTATGGCATCCAGGCGGAGCAGGTCATCGGCAGAAGCATCAAGACAAAGTTCGAAATGCGGGATAGCAAATCAGTCCTGGTGCGTTTGCCCGAACTGAATTTCCACGATGACAAAGGCGGCAAGCCTGTCGTTATCAACCAGCACATTGGCCGGCGTCCCATCATGGCCTTCGGCAATTCCGATGGCGACCGGGAAATGTTGGAATACACTCAGGGTGGCAGCAGCGCCCGGTTCGAGCTTCTGCTTCTACACGATGATGCCGCACGCGAATACGCCTACGGCCCAGCCAACGGATTGCCCGATGTCAAACTGGGTGCTTTCACGCAGTCACTGTACGACCAATCGAGGAACGAGGGCTGGATAGTGGTAAGCATGAAGAATGATTGGAATCGGATCTTCGCTTTTGAAAGCCTCACGCAGCTCACTCTTAAAGAACCCGAGTTTGCCGGCGCAGGCACGCAGTGACAGGCCCGCGAGCATGGAACGGTGCTTTCTGAACATTAATTGAGGGCGAGTCGTATGTCGTGGCGAGAGCACTCACAACGGATCCAGAGAGAAGCGCAGACCTTCTATTTTGCGTTCAAGCATCCCCGCGTCCACTGGTACGCAAAACTGGTCGCAGCCTGTACCACAGGATATCTGTTTAGCCCAGTTCAGCTCATTCCAAACTTCATTCCGGTGTTCGGCTTATTGGACGACTTTCTGATCTTCGTCCTGGGAGTCAAGCTGCTTCAAAGAATCATTCCTCCTGACGTTCTCCTGGAATGTCGTGAACAGGCGAAGGCGGCTGAGATGCAGCGGAAAGACGCAGGAACTTCAATGGCGGCCATCATTGCATTTCTCGCAGTCGCGATGGTGTGGCTCTTCGCGGCGATTACGGTCAACCGGCTGATTGCTGTGTACATACCCTCAGCAATTAGAAAGTGACTGCCACCAAGGTTCAAACGAATGTAGGGTCGCGGCAAGGCGAGGGAGCGGGACCCGCTAGCTGGTCGCTTCTTAGCGGGTACTTGTCTTGTGAAAGCAGGCTGTCAGGGTGGCAAAGGCAATTGCATGTATTTGGAGGAGACTCCTGTTAAGCGTGCTGTGGTACTTAACGAAGGCGTATGCTTCATCAAACGAAGACTAGGGAATAGTGGCTTGACGCGTGGTAGTTGCATACCAGTTCGGGCATTTGCTCCAACTCAGCACCCGTTGTTCCGGCCCATCTCGTGCATTCGCTTCTGCTCTTAGAGCTTTGTCCATTGAAGCATAGATAGGCAGAAGCGTGGCTTGTAATCGTGTTTTGGTCTGATTTTTGCCTTCCATGATGGAACTGACAAAAACAGGTCGTTCCATTGTGGGGACGCCCGCTTTTCGAAGAGCTGTTATGACGAGAGCCTGGTACCGTCTGAAAAGGATCTGCAGATCTTGATAATGCAGCATCTCGTGTTCGCGTGTGACTTTGTACTCGCAGCTTCCAACTGGGTATTTACTTGCTAGCAGAACCTCAACGGGTGTGAATCTTACCTGAATAGATTCTACCCAGAAACAAAAGCCCTGCCGCAGAGTTGCGTGTCGGCCCGCAGGCCGAAAGAAGGCACGAGGAGGATAGGGTTTACTTGGGCGAGTCAATCCGACCACCGTTGAAGATCCTGAAGCGAGTGCGCTTAGTTCTGCGGAGGTTTTGGTGTCGTCAAACAGAAGTGGCCAGGCGACTGCATCTGTAGGCGAAACAGAAATATCCGGTGCACTTTCGCCAACGACTAATCTCACCGGGCACGCAAGATGGAGTGTGAGCTTTCCGGTCAACTTCCCCAGTCGCAAGGAATCTTCCACCGTACGTTCATCATTGCTGCCATCGGCTGCGAACAGCCTGAACTCGGTGGAACTTAGATTGCGGGTGTTGACCGTGAGTTTATGGGTTCTCTCCATAAGCCTGTCGTCGCCACAAGTAGGGCGAAGTACTTCAGGGGTAAGCCTAATCGCCAGGGTGAGTCGATCTTGATTGCGCCTTCCCAATACTCGTAATGGGATGAAAGCCTCGTCCAACTTGCACTTGCGGTAAATAAAAGTGATACGCCTGACCCGCATCTTTGCTTCGACAACGAAGATGCCATCTCCGTCCGGCAGCTGCAGAGGAATTGTCCCACTGATGTGGTAGCCAAGGCTCTGCTTTGCGGCCTGATCAAGGCTAATCTCCACCTCAGCTGGCATTCCGCCACCGTCTTGAGCCTCTAGTAGGTTCAGGAATGCAATTAACAACGATGCTAAAAGGAACCTGTATTTCAGCATTAGGTTCTCTGCTCTTCACTGGTCCTGGCTTTGCATTGGCTACGCGGGAAAGGATGAGCACCTGCTCACGTGCTGTCCCGACAGAGCCTCGCGATCTGCGAGAACGTCGAGATTTGATGACCAGAGTCGGCCAAGACTTGTCAGCCATGATCTCTCTCGATTAGGAACCAGGAAACTGTCATTTGTTGCAGCCGCTGGACCCGGCGTCTAATGACTGGACCGAAGTCCACAGACCTGAAAGGCCAAACCGGACTGCAAAATGCGAGAACGTTTCAACTCTGGAGATAGCTCATCGGCAGTCTCGTGGATAGTTCGGTTCAGCGCTCGATCAGCAGATGGTGTTGGCAATTCGAATAACCGTCTGCTCTTGAAGATTCGGCACTTGGAGAACTAGAGCCGCAAGTGTTGTCAGGAGAATGCACGATCGAGCACCGGTCGGCTGCCTTATTGCTTTCCTGCCGTTCAGGTTAAGGTTCGATCATCGGAGTGACGATGCCAGTTGAAGGTCGATCTTCAGCTGCACACGTCGATCCAATTGGTAGAAGGGCGCTGTACTCCAGGCAGACAGTACTTTGCGGAAAATCGGGATGTACCTCTTTCTCAGTTCGGCTACTGATTGATCGACGCCGACCGACTGGCCGACCGCAGTTTCGGCCTCACCGTCGGCTAGAGCGCCAACAGGCATTCCAGGATGAGCTGGCCACTCGAATCCTCACTGCCGCAAACTAGTGGCCTGATGAATGTCCAATGCCGACGTAATCTGCAACCTCGGATGATCGGTGAGATCCGGAGCGAGGGCGAAAAGCTGCCGCTATACCACGCGGTTAGAATAAATAAGTTATCTTTCTGCATCGACAGTGGCAGTCCTACCGTCGGCAGCGGAGAGTATTAGGATTTGCTCGGCATTCACTGGATTGGGGTCGTTGCTGATTCAAGCGATAGCACTTCCCTTTTACAATCGCAGAGAGTGATGAGGCCATATCTCACCAGTTGAACTGACTGACCTCAGAGCTACGTCACACCGATGCAGGCCGATCCGCTCGCCACTCAACGGGCAACCGCCAAATGACTCGCAGTTCTTCCAGTTGCGGGTTGTTGTTTCTCACCTTATCGTTTGAACTCAGTCCGCATCGGTGTCATTAGTGCGTCAAGGGAAACGGAGAGTTGCGACCACAGTAGTGGCCACGTCGACTTCGTGGCCTGGGATACGAAGGAGCTCTACATAGGAGTATGGAAGTGAAGAAGAATATTGCTCGCTGCTTCTACGTTGCCCTCATTACCGTATGCTGCGCCGTCCCAACGTTCGCACAAGCGACGTTCAGCAAAGCGCAAGTCGCCGACCGTATTCGCAAAGTCGAAGATGGCGTAGACCAGTTTCGCAAATGGGCGGAGCAGAGAGGTGACACCGCTAAAGGCAACGCCCAAACCGCGCAGGCTAGCGGTCGCACGCGCCGTAGCGGGAACACACCAAACGACGCACAGAGGCAAACCGCACAGCAAACCAAAGACGATCTCAACGATGCGTTGTCCGATCTGGATCGTTCCACGAACCGCCTACGGCGCAAGTTTGATTCGCTCGACACCTGGATGGAAACCAAGGCGCAAATGCAACCAGTGATGGATGACGGCAGAAGGATCAATCAGGTCATGGTGCGGGGCAAGTATGGCTCCCAGGCAGAGAAATATTGGGCAGCCCTGCGCAACAATATTAATGACCTTGCTCGCTGTTACGGAATCGCTCCGATGGGAGCGTAGTCGTACCGAGTTCCGTAAATCGAGGAATTGGGTTAGCGTTTTCTCGTCCTCGAACACGAAGATCTCCCGATCAACCCTTCACTCCTTCGCCCACGCCTGCGCCGGCTGAGATCATTGTTTTTACCGCGTTTGTAGACTGTCAGTAAGCGCTCGGTTATTGACGTATTGACAGCGTGCGGAGTGTTTGCTGTGGTCGGTAGGTTAACCTGCGGGTTCTGCTGCTTGCGGTTGTAGTTCAATCTTCCAAGGCAGCAACTCGTCGATGCGGT
>Ga0210403_10003342_pt1 | contig 14185 bp, 10 predicted proteins | sample IncBWC19MmetaG_FD_150863 | JGI IMG/M metagenome (GOLD analysis project Ga0210403, IMG submission 150863) | Forest soil microbial communities from Barre Woods Harvard Forest LTER site, Petersham, Massachusetts, United States - Inc-BW-C-19-M | ecosystem: Environmental > Terrestrial > Soil >... | reverse complement strand
AGAAATCTGCTTTATCGGTATCTGGTTGTTGGTGTACGCGGCGCGACCGGTTCCTGCCGTGAGGTTGCCCGTGGTTGGGTCGTAGGCCTGCCCACCACCCTGCAGTCCCGCTGTCAGATATTGACTCAGATCGCAAAAACCCGGAGTAGCACTGGCGGCGTTGGTGGAGGGATTGCATGACTTCGCCATCTGCGTCGTCGGAACTGTCAACAGATTCGTGGCTCCGCTCGTTTCCCGTGTGCCTTGATAATCTCCAAAGAAAAACAGCTTGTTCTTGATGATCGGACCGCCGATGGTGCCCCCAAACTGCTGCCATTTGTCGGACGGGATGAACTTGCCAGTGAGCGGGTTGGGAGCGAATTGCGTAAAAGGATCACGCGCGGCAGTGGCATCGGTGCGGCGGAACCAGAATCCCTCGCCGTGAAACTCGTTGCTCCCCGACTTCGTTTGTACGGTTACAACGCCAGCGACCGCTTTGCCAAATTCGGCGTCATAGTTCTGCAACGAGACTTTCGCCTCCTGGATTGCGTCCAAGTTGGGGTTGACCACGATTATGCCTAGGATGGGATCTTGATTGTCAGTGCCATCCAACTCGAAAGCGGTACCACTAAAGTGCTGCCCGTTGACGAAAATCTGCTGACTGCCCTGCGGGTTTTCTGTGGCAGCGTGACTCCAGCCAACCATCTTTTGAGTTCCAGGGGAAAGCAACTCGAAGCTGGTGAAGTTGCGGTTCATGATGGGCAGGTCTTCGACGTATTTTTGATTAAACTCGATGGCCACGTCGGCCCGGTCAGTTTTCAGTTGGGGAGCTTCACCCGTTACTTCGACCGATTCACTAGTGGAGCCAACCTGAAACTGTCCGTCGACCCGGGCTGCAGCATCAGCTGAAACTGCGATGTTCTGCTCCTCGATCACCTTGAAGCCTGAACTCTCGATTCGAACGGTGTAGTCGTCTGGAATTAAGTGCGTGACCGAATAGTTGCCACTCTCGTTTGTCGTGCCTTCGTCGGTCGTGCCTTTGCGGGCGTTTGTAACCGTGACCTTGGCGTTTGGGACAGCAGCACCTGAGGGGTCCGTCACGGTGCCGAAGATACTGCCAAAGACGGCTTGCCCTGATGCGGGCGAGACCGAGAGAGCGAGAAGAACCACTGCCACAAGACCCGAAACGGAAGACTTTCTCATTGCATTCCTCCCGGCGCTGGCAATCTTAATTCCGAATTTTCGCGCTCACCCCGGTCACAGTGCGATATACGCGATGCCAATAATAAGGACGTGGCGAGCGCGTAGCTTCTAGATTCAGTGCGTAGAGCGGCCTCCCCTCCCAAGGCACAGCCCCACAAACCGTCGAGATTTGCGCCCTAGTACAAAACCACTACTCGTACCTGCCAAAGAAGTTTCAAGGGGTTTGATACCGTGACAGGGCGTGTAAATTCCAGGCTTGCAGGCACATAGACACCCTTGTTACGCTTATGTGACATGGCTGTAACACGGGTCCATTTGGCGGAAAGGGACCAATACCTGGAGCAGATTGACAGGTTAGTGAATAGCCATATTCTCCACGGCTCCGAATCCCTCTGTAAACTTCTTCGTTATCTCGCGGCCCACGTGCTAACTCATCCCGGCGAACCTTTAAAGGAATACGAGATCGCAACTCAGGTGTTTCATCGCCCGGCCGACTTCGACCCCCAACTGGATTCGACGATCCGGGTGCAGGCTGGACGCCTTCGTGTCAAGTTGGCCGAGTATTACGGCTCAGAAGGCGCGGAGGACCCTATCCTAGTGGACTTGCCTAAGGGGGGATACGTTCTCGCGTTTCATCATCGAACATCCGCCACAAACAAAGGTCTCTCTGTCACTCCCCACGGCAGCAGGCACCAAGAAGCGGCGAATTTGCATACTTCTCGCAATTGGGCGATTGCCGTCATCGTACTGGTCATTCTGTTGGCAGCGGCTGTGACCGTGATCGAAACCAGACTTGCTGGTCGAACCACAGCAGAAGCGATCGCGGCTGCCCACACCGAGCCGGTGCCCGCCGCGTTTCGAACCTTCTGGGCGAGTTTCATCTCCGGACCGGAGGAGCCGTGGGTGATCTTCAGCAATGGCGCCTTCGTCGGTCGGCCAGAGACCGGAATGCGCTACTTTGATCCTGCCCGCGATTCGCGGGAGCTGATTCTGGATCACTACACCGGCGTCGGCGAAGTACTCGCGGTCCACGATCTCGATCACGTGTTTGCTTTGCTTGGCCGACCGATCCTGGTGAAGCGCGGAAGTTTGCTCTCGCTCGACGATGCCAAGCACAACAACTTGATTTTCCTGGGTTCGCCGGCGGAGAATCTCACGCTGCGGGAAATTCCGAGCACCCAGGAATTCGTTTTTCAACGGCTCACATCGGGTCCGCGCAAGGGCGACTTGGCGATCGTGAACGTGCATCCGCAAGCGGGCGAGCCCAGCGTATTTCTAGCGAGCTCTGCCAAACTACCGCTGAGCGAGGAGTATTCTGTCATCGCGCTAGTGCGAGAACGAAACCCGACGCAGTCGGTCATGATCCTGGCCGGGACAACCACCATCGGCACGCAAGCTGCGGCCGAATACATTTGCGGGCCGCAAACCTTGGAGGATTTGCTGCAACGGCTTGGCATTTCGAACACTTCGGAAATGAAGCCTTTCGAAGCTGTCTTACGAGTGAAGGTCACGCGAGGTGTGCCAGTAGCAATAGAGTTGGTCGCGTTACGCAAGAGCAGTTCATAGATCCCTCACTCGGATGGCGACTTGAATCGCGAATCCAACTCTCCCACTTTCTGGAACTCTGCCGCCGCCCCTGCCTTGTCTCCTTTCCTCTGCAGCGCCAGGCCAAGCTGGTAATGGGCCGGAGCATAGGTTGGCTGGGAATTGATCGCGGAACGAAACTGGGAGATGGCGCCATCCAAATCTCCAGCCTCAAGGAGGCGTCTCCCAGAGTTAGTCGTGAAGGTAGCGGCCTGAAGGCTGGTTTTTTGCTGGCTGATCTCGGCACCCGCGCGGCTCTCAAGGGCTGCTCCTTGAGTGTCGCCGAGTTGCCGCAGGACGGCAGCCAAGGTGGTATGCGCTCCCGCAAAATCAGGTTGCAGGCGTATGGCCTCCCGGAGTGCGTTGGCTGCTTCCGGCAGTTTGTTCATTTGCTTGAGCACCGTGCCCAATGTGTAGAAGGCCTCGGCGTAGTCCGGCTTCACCCGGATAGCATTCTGCAACTGCTCAACCGCTGCTGGGAAATCACCGGTTTGCCACAGTGTAACTCCGTAGGTGTAGTAAGCATCTGCCAACTCGGGGTCGAGACGAATCGCCTCTTTTAATTCCGCAACCGCCCCGGCTAAGTTGTCCTCAAACTTTAACGCCACGGCCAGGTCGTAGTGAAGGTGAGCCTTGTCCGGTGAAATTCTCAATGCCTCACGCAGCTCCCGCGAGGCTGCGTCAAAATCGGACTTCTGCAAATAGGCGAGCCCGAGATTCCCTCGAATTCCAGCATCGTCGGGATGCAGTCTCAATGCCGTCTGGAATTCCTTGATTGCGGCGTCGCCCTGCCCGTATTGCATGAGGGCAAGACCCAGGTTGTTGTGTGCCTCGGGGTCATTCGGAGTTAACTCAATCACCTTCGCGAATGCAGTCGCGGCCTTCTCGGGATCGCCTGAACGCTGGAGCAACAATCCCAGCCGGGTTTGAACCGCAGCCACATTCGGAGTTAGTTCTGCCGCTTGTTCGTACGCTCGCAGTGCTGCGTCGGTGTCGCCTTTTGCTTCGAGTGCGGTCCCCAGGTAATACTGCGCAGTCCCGTCTTTGGGATTCAGCTGAACGGCTTGCTGCAGAAACAACAGAGCCTCGTCGCGCTCGCCTCGATTTAAAAGCGCCACTCCCAGATGAAGCTGCGCGGGCTCGTACCTTTGATCTACCTTCAGCGCTGCGCGGAACTCTTTTTCGGCATCCTGCATTTGCAGTTGTTGAGCCAGCAACACGCCGAGGTCATCGTGCAACTCCGCGCGTGCGGGTTGCAACGCCACCGCTTTTTTCATCTCCGAAATAGCGTCATCTGTTTTCTGTTGCTGACTGAGCACACGCGCCAAGGCACGATGCGCGTCGGCTTGGTCGGGGGCCAGGCGCACCGCCACGCGTAGCTCCTGGGCCGCCTCCTCCTGCAATCCCTTGGTCGAGAGTGCTTCAGCCAGGTAGGCATGCCCGATTGCCAGCCCAGGTCTGAGCCGCGTGACTGTACGGAACTGTTTGATCGCGCCGTCGAAATCACCCTGTAGAAGCATTAATTGTCCGAGGGCATTCAGCGCGTCTGCGTTGTGGGGATCGATTTTGATGGATTGTTCAAAAGCGGCGCGTGCGCCCGCGGCATCGCCCTCTTGCATGGCGGCCTGGCCCCGTTGATATGCGGCCGAGGCGGCGGAGGCCGCTGTCGTCTGCGCCCGTGACAGCCAGGGAAACGCGCTCACTTGCAGTGCGATGAGAACCAGGCAGAGTCCAGCGCGGCCGCGCTTTCCGGCGAATCGCAAGAACACAGTGAGGATAGGTTACGTGTTATGCTGCTTTCCTTCAATACCGTGAGAAAGCAATGGTAGCCGGCAGCCAAGTGCGATCTCACTTGCCGCCTGGTGGTTTTTGATGCGTGCGTTTTTCTGGAGGTCGTGTTGTTAGCACTCATCCGCGTCGCGATTCTTCTGTTAATGATTTTGCTGAGCAGCAGTTATCCGACCCTCGCACAGTCCGAGCCTGCAGCACCGGCGCATGCATCGAAAGAGGCGCAACTTCCTTCGCCGGAGACTCCATCTTCCTCCGCTTTCGATGCAGCACGCAAGTTAATGCAAGAGGGGAAGTACGATGAAGCGCTTTCCCAACTGCAAGCCCTTGCCACGCAGAATCCAAAGCTGGCTGGGTTGTCTCACGAACTGGGAGCGGCTTACTACAAAAAGGGTGAGTATCTGAAGGCCACGGGGTATTTGAAACAGGCGGTCGAGGAAAATCCAAAAGACAGCGAAGCCGTGCAATTGCTGGGTCTCTCCTATTATCTGGCTGGACGTCCAAACGAAGCCATCCCCTTCCTCGAAAAGGTTCAGACCTGGTATTCCTTCGCCAACGTAGATGCAGCGTACATTTTGGGAGTCTGTTATATCCAGGCGAAGAACTATCCGCAAGCTCGCAATGCCTTCGCGCGGATGTTTGACGTACCGGCAGACTCCGCCGCCAGCTATTTGTTTACCGCGCGAATGCTTTTGCGCCAAGAATTCGATCCGATCGCGGAAGAATATGCCCAAAAGGCAGTCGCACTCGATCCCAAACTTCCACTGGCTCACTTCCTGCTGGGTGAACTTTACTTGTACAAGTCGCGCATCCCTGAGGCCATCACCGAATTCGAAAAGGAGAAAGCAATCAACCCTGCGCACGCACCGACTTACTACAAGTTGGCTGACGCTTATTCACGCATTCAGAAGTTCGATGACGCCGAACGCCTCCTGCAGCGCTCAATATGGCTCGACGCGACATCCACAGGTCCCTATATCCTGATGGGGAAAGTGCTGGAGAAGAAAGGCGAATTTGACCTGGCTGTACGTGCCCTGCAGCGCGCGGTTGCGATGGATCCAAATAATTCCATCACTCATCACTTATTGGGCCAGGCTTACCGTGACTTGGGTCGCAATGAAGATGCTGAGAGAGAATTGAAACTGGCCGAGCAGCTGCAGGAGCACGAAAGCGGCAAGTAATGACACCGCGGAGTGATGCGGTCACTGTTGACTTGATGGCAACGCAGCGTCCTGTTCCTTGGCCAATCGGTCGATCATTTCCTTGGGCAGTTCCTGCAAAAACTCGAGGAAGACCCCGTTGGTCCAACCGAAGCCAATCACATTCGCTTGATACCCGGCGCTGACATGCGCCTCCGATGAACGCGTCACCACGTCATACTTTTCCCGGATGGTGCCTTCTCGCCGGAAATTTTCCGCTACAGTGGAAAGAAACTCGTAAGCAATTCGGTCCGCATCAGCCGTGAAACCATAGCGCCGCAGCCCTTCGACCGCCAGCGATTGAAGAGGGGCCCATCCATACGGATAATCCCACTGCATGCCCGTATCGATCGGGCTCGTGGCCAGCCCTCCCGGTTGCTCGAAGAGTTTCACATTTCGAGTGATTGCCTCTGCCTGATGCGGACTGGCCAGTCCCGCCCACATCGGATAGAACGTGGTCAGATATTCGTAGGTCGATCTGGCTCCGGTACGAAGGTCGTAGTCGAAGAACAAGCCCCGCTGATCGTCCCAAAGATATTTATTGATCTGCAGCTTGCGCTGTTCCGCCCGCTGCTTCCATTGCTCCGCTTCGGTAGCCTTCCCCAGCAAGCGGCTGATTTCTTCCAGATCTTTCTCCGTCTTATAAAGAAGACTATTCAGGCACACTGGAGCAAAGTGATGAGTGGCAGCGCCGTAGGGGTCGAAGCGGAAAGAAATGTCGAACGCCGATTCACGCATGCTGCGATCTCCCTTGTAGTAATCAGCGCTCAACTGAACCGTACCCGCGGCGTCGCATCCCGGGCGCGCCATGGTCTTGCTGACATCGCAGACTTCGACGCTGTAGTCAGGGCCAGCGGCCTCTTGCGCCGGCTGCGTGTTGTTTTTCACTACGACATAAGTTCGAGCCAGTTCGGGATGCAGGAGAAAGTAGCCGATAACTTTGTGACGCAGTCCTGTCTCATCCTGAAGACTCTCAGGAGCGGGCCCATTACCGAAATCGTAATAACGCGAGAGCCCGGTCGATCCTGCTAAATGAGGCTCATGCGTCCACATCTCGTAGTCGTGCGCTGCGAATCCGTAAGCGCGAGCGAGCCAGTTTTTGTCCTCATGTCCCGCAGCCTTCCCCGCGTTATAAACTTCCATGATCATGGAAGTCAGAAAGGGCGGCTGGGAGCGGGTCAGGTAATAGGTGCGATTGGCATTCAACACTGTCCCGTAATGCTCGATTTCAAAAAAGAAGTTCTCCACCATTCCGCGTGCCAGGTCGACACGGTGATCGCGGACCAGCCCGAGAATAATAAAATAGCTGTCCCATCCATACATTTCGTTGAACCGGCCGCCGGGCACGACGTAACTATTGGGCAGGAACAGCAAACCTTGGGGCGAAATCGCATCCACGCCGGCCTGCCCGGGATGCCGAATGACCATGGGCAAGTGTTCAACGTGCAGCTTGCAGGCTTGTTCGAGCTGCTTCACCGAATCAGGCTCGGTGAAACCTGCAGGTAAGTACAGCAAGGCAGCCTCTGGCAACTTCGGATCTACGATGCTGTCGCAACGTGTCATGGAGCGTGTCAGCACATCCCAGTCCGTTTCGATGTAGTGCAGGACGGGACCGAGGCCGGCGCCAGCCTGTTCCGAGGATGCCCTCCCTGCGCGGGGTTCGAGAGTAAATAGGAAAATCGAGAGGATGACAGAGGTCCAGGTCAAACTCGGCAGACGCGTTCGAGCCATAATCGTCGAATCCTCTGGTGGTTAAGCCTACATCGCGAGCATCCTACAGGAAAGAGGGAGCCACGCCAAAATGTTTAAAGTGCGTCGTCCGGAATCCAAGCTTACAATGTGAAGGCAACACCAGATGTGGTGCTCATGGTTTTTCCGCATCGATTGCAAAGGCTACAGGCCTGCGGTTTCCGTAAAGCCGGGAGTTGGAGCGGCCACTTCTTCCTGCCGCTGCTCTGGTTAACGCTTTCGCCCGCAGTTTGCCCCGCGCAGACTGCGCTGGATCTCGACGGAAAACGTGTGAATCCGCTGAACTCCAATGCTGGCCGTCCCGTTGTTCTGGTTTTCGTGCAGGAAGACTGCCCAGTTTCCCGACGCTACGCTCCGACGATTCAGCAGATCAGTGATGAACATCAACAAACTGCCCGATTCTATCTCATCTTCCCCGATAAATCTGAATCTCCGTCAGACATTCGCAAATATCTGAACGAGTTCCACTACTCGATTCCTGGCCTGCGCGATCCTGAACACGCGCTGGTTAAGAAAGCGCACGTACAAATCACGCCTGAGGCAGCAATGTTCGATGGCAAAGGTGTTCTCGTCTATCACGGGCGCATTGATAATCTCTACGAGTCATTCGGACACGCGCGCTCTGCGCCGACCACCCACGAACTGGAAGACGCTATCCAGGCGACCCTGTCAGGTCGTGCGCCTTCCAAGAAAGAGGTTGCGGGCGTGGGCTGTTACATTTCGGATCTGCAATGAACCGACCCCATGCACTGGCTGCAATCGGTGTGGTGTTGGCGATAGCGCTGGGGCTCCGAGTGGGTGCAGGCGTCCATGCACAGTCGTTGCCAGAGCGAAAGGACGACCGGCAAATTACATTCAGCCGCGACATTGCTCCCATCATTTTCCAGTCCTGCGCCCGCTGCCATCGTCCCGGAGAGTCGGGCCCCTTTTCTTTGCTTACTTACGATGATGTAAAAAAGCATGCACGACAGATTGAAGCTGTCACGCGCACGCGCTTCATGCCGCCGTGGCTTCCAGAACCTCAAGCGCTGAAGTTCGCCGACGAGTGGCGGCTCTCCGACGAGCAGATCGCAATCATAGAAAAATGGGTGAAGGAAGGCGCGCCAGAAGGAAATCCTGCAAACTTGCCGCCGCAACCGAAGTTTGCGGGAGGCTGGCAACTCGGTCAACCCGATCTGGTGCTCAAGGCCACGAATCCGTATCAGTTGTTAGCCAGCGGCTCCGATATGTACTGGAATTTCATTTTCCCCGTGCCCATTGACAGCATCCGGTGGGTCAAGGCCGTGGAGATTCGCCCTGGGGATAAACGCTTTGTCCATCATGCCAACATCCTGGTCGACCGATTGCAGAATTCACGTCAGAGAGAAACCGCACCAGGCGCTGGTTTTGAAGGTATGGAGATCAAAATCGAATCGGAAGCTTTTGATCCCGACAGCCACTTTTTGTTTTGGAAGCCCGGCACAGTTCCTTACGTTGAGCCGGAAGGCATGGCGCTGCGTTTGGACAAGGGAGCTGACCTCGTATTGAATGTCCACTTGCAGCCTTCAGGTAAACCGGAGACGATTCAGCCGACCATCGGTCTTTACTTCACTGACCAACCCGCGACGAAGTTTCCCATGCTCCTGCAATTACAGAATGACGCCAGCCTGGACATTCCGGCGGGAGAAAAAGACTTTGTTGTGAGCGATCAGCTTACGCTTCCCATCGATGTCGACCTGCTGGCCATTTACCCGCATGCGCATTACCTGGGCAAGGATCTGCAAGCGGTCGCGGCATTGCCCGATGGCAAAACGATCCCATTGATTCACATTTCGCAGTGGGACTTGAATTGGCAGGCCGTATATCGCTACGCGGAACCTGTGTTTCTGCCACGGGGGACAACCGTCAGGATGCGTTACGTTTACGACAACTCCGAGAATAATGCGCTAAATCCCAATCATCCTCCGGAGCGTGTGCGGGGAGGCAATCGGTCAAAGGACGAGATGGCGCACCTCTGGTTGCAAGTACTGCCGCGCGATTTTGATCGGAAGGCGGGCGATCCGCGAATGGTGCTTCAGGAGGCACTGGCCCGGCACAACATTCAAAACAATAAGGGGGATTTCGAGGCTCACTACAATCTCGGAGCGATGCTCATGGCGCGTGGAAGCACAGCTGAAGCGATTGCGCAGTATGAGGCGGCGTTGCAGATCCGTCCGCAAGATGCGACCGTAAACAATGCACTTGGTGCCGCTTTGTTGGCCGCAGGAGAACCGGATCACGCGATCCCCTATTTGCGGGCTGCCGCCCAAAGTTCGCTGAGCTATTTCGACGCGCACTACAATCTGGGGAATGCTCTGGCGTCGGAGGGAGATCTCGGCGGAGCCGCAGAGCAGTTTACCGAGGCCGTTCGCCTTAGACCGGATGACGCCGATGCGCACACGAATTTGGGAAGCGCACTTGCGGAGTTGGGCCACTTCGCCGAGGCCAAGGCTCAGTTCGAGCGGGCGCTCGAAATTAATCCAGATCATGCTCTGGCGCGGGAAAATCTAAAACAATTGCAGAACGTGAATCAATAAAGTTGGCCCCAACTTTATTGGCTTCTAAGCTTTAGAAAAAATTGGTAGGCGCGGCAGGAATTGAACCTGCAACCCTCGGATTAGAAATCCGATGCTCTATCCGTTTGAGCTACGCGCCCTTAACGACTTACGCAATGTGTGAACCTGCTTTTTCACTAATATCTCACTTATCACCGGCAGTGCTTTGGCCGATGAGACTTCTACGCCCCCCATCGCATTCGTAATATCTTCCGTTGACACAATCGTGTAGCGATCAAAAACAGACCACATTTTTGTGGCCGCTGATCGCCGTTGCAGTTTTTTCCGGCACGCCAGCGCGCACCAGGCTTAACATCGCGGAACGTCGCAGATCATGAACAATCAGCCCAGAATGCGTGTACCAGATGAAACCCGATTTGCTCTTTTGCTTTTTCCTCGCACCCAATCCCACGGCAGAACACGCGCGCGCCCACTCGGTGCCAAGGTTCGAATCATCGAAAACCCGCCCGGTTTTCCGTTCCACATGTGAAAGTATATCAACAAGCACGGCAGGCAAAGGCACAGTGCGCGCCTCGCTGTTCTTGGTTTGATCACTTTCCAACCGGATCAGGCGCTCTTCTAGATTCAGTTGCCGGAGACTCAGGTTCGTGCGCGAGCAGTTCTTCCTGGCAGCGGTAGCTCAGAACATCAAGCGACTGGTGCGCTTCCTCAGTCAGCCGACAACGGCCCTTTGTTTTCTAGATTTTGCCTGGAAGCGAGTGTTTTTTCCTGTACCTACAAAGGCGAGGACGACCGGAAGCTCAGGGGTGTCTCCCCTGCTCTTGAACTTGGCCCACTGCGGCGACGTCGCCCTCGACCTTGTCGCCGACATGAAGCAGGAACGTGCTGGGGTTCTTCAGTCACCATTCGACGTACGGAATAACGATGTGGGTCCGTGCGCTAAGACTGCTCCCTATGGTTTGTACGGGAAAAGTCAGAGTCATCGCATGGTCGCTTCCATGCAATCTGAGAATGCCTTCAACCTGCGCATTGGAGTCTCCCTGAAGTTCGACCTTGCCGGACATTTTGGTGGGCGTGGAAGTAATCTCGGGGTAGCGCTGGCTTTCCAGGATTTCTGCCGTGCATTTTGTGGTCGCGACCCGTGTTTCCGCTGTCCCCGCTGGTAGCATCAACGACTACCAGGCCGCTGGCCGCGCCGCTTGATGGATTGAAGTGAGTGGTCCCACTCTGTGCGCGAAAGTTCCGTGCACCGCATGGAGAGTGGCGGCGAGTGTGAACTCGATCCGGGTGTTGGCTGGATCGAGTTCGAGAGTCATTCTTGCGCGCGAAGCTTTTCCGCGCACGGGCCAATGGCAAATACCAGCCCGACGCATAGCCAGCGAGTCATTCGTGCCTTCGAACCATTCATTCGGGGTTCTGGTCCGTCGACGTGATCGTCCACGCGATCAGCGGGGGAAATGATAGTAGACGTCCTGTTTGGAGGGAATAGGCACGCCGTTCTTGGATGCCGGAGTGAACCGCCAGTTCTCCAGCGCCGCGAGCACCTTCTGGTCGACGGCAGGCCCGAGGCTTTGAATCACGATCTTCTGCACAATGGTGCCAGCTTCGTCGATCGTGATTTCGACGATGACATCTCCTTCGATGCCGGCCGCGTCCGATCCAAATGCCGGATCAGGAGAAACGATCGGCAGTGCTGGTCGAATTTCAGGGCCGGTGAAGGTTCCGTACGAGAGCGATCCGTAGAGAGAGCCGGCGGCGGGCCCTCCCGGCCGGGCAGTAGCAATCTCATTACCCGCTTCTCGTTTGGCCGCAGGAGGCTCGAGACGGTGCGGGCTTGCAAGTTTCGAGGGACGCTGCAAGGTAAGCGTCTTCGGCTGCTCCTGCGTAACTCCAGAGTCGCCACCGAAATAAATGCGGGTCAACGAGCTGCCTGATTCGCCTTTCGCCACCGACAACGGCGCCACGAAGATCGGGGCCGGACTGTGCAGAAGCCAACCCAGGAAGAGCAAATGGATCGCCAGGGAAATGCTTAACGATGCGACTTGCCGTTTCGGGGCAGCGGGATGGAGTTGCGAGAACATTGGCCACGGCGGGCTAGGTTCCCTCTATTCTACTCACTCTTTCGCTAAAATGAAGAAGCAATTGCACCATTGCGATGCCACACAATTACAATGGTTTGCATCTATAATGCGGCAGCCTGAATCAACATGAGATTGTTATTGGGCTGCTCATGCCCCCGCTTATCATCTATGAACGACCTGAGCCCGAGGAAGCAATGGCGGCACAAGAGGATACGTTTTGCTTGTGCGGCAGTCCTATATGTTGTCGCTAACTTCGTCTTGATTTGCCAATCGGCGTCGGCCCAGGCTCCGACGCTCGCATCGCCTGCACCATCGAACTCGTCTTCGTACAACAGTTCGCCCAGCAGTTCCAGCCAATCCAGTAATCCCGCCGGTGCCCTTAGCCAAACGCCGTATTCCGGCAGCGTTCCAGAAGGCAAAGCGATACCCGGAGTTCTGCCCCTTACGTTCAAGGATGCGCTCGACCGTGGATTGAGGAACAATCTCGGCCTCCTGCTTCAGAGTGACACCACTCTGACCGCACGCGGAGAGAAGTGGAAGGAACTCAGCGAACTGCTTCCCCACGTGAACGCCTCGGTCACCGAGCTCGCTGAACAAATCGATCTTGCTGCTCTCGGATTTCGGTTCAAGACGCCGGGGATACCCAGGGTTGTTGGCCCACTCGGAGTTTTTGAAACTGGTGCATACCTGACGCAGTCGCTGTTCGACTATCATTCCATCGAGCGCAACCGCGGCGCTTCGTACAATGTGAAGGCCGCGCAGTACTCTTTGAAAAACGCTCGCGACCTGGTGGTGCTGGCGGCCGGGAACGCATATCTCGTGGCGCTCGCTGGAGCGGCAAGAGTGGAAACCGCGCAAGCCGACGAACAAACGGCGCGGGCCTTATATGACAAAGCGGCGGACCAGCAAAAGGCAGGAACAATCCCGGCGATTGATGCCCTTCGGGCGCGTGTGGAACTACAAAGCCGGCAACAGCAATTGATCGTTGCCCGCAATGACTATGCGAAACAGAAACTGACGCTGGGCCGCGTTATTGGGTTACCGCCGGGACAGGAGTTTAGGCTGACCACGGCAGCCCCGTATGAGCCGTTAGCGACTGCTCCCCTGGAGGAGGATCTGCAGCGTGCGTACGCGTCGCGACCAGACTACCTGGCTGCGGCACAGCAGGTGCGGTCCGCGGAAGAATTTCGCCGAGCAGCGACGGCGCAGCACTATCCGACGCTTGATATGGCGGGAAATTACGGAGTGGCGGGAATCCGCCCCGGCAGCTCGCACGGCGTGTTTGAAGTGGGAGCCACGTTGAACATTCCAATCTTTGAGGGCGGAAGAATTCATGCGGACGTTTTGGAGGCGGAAGCCTCGCTGCGACAAAGCCAACAGCAATTAGAGAACCTGCGCGGCCAGATCGATTACGAGGTCCGCAGCGCCCGTCTGGACCTCACCTCCGCGGCGGATCAGGTCGAGGTGGCTCGCAGTACGGTTGACCTTGCCGGCCAGACGTTACAGCAGGCGCAGGATCGCTTTGCCGCCGGGGTCACGGACAACCTGGAGGTAGTTCAGGCGCAAGAGTCTCTGGTGTCAGCGAACGAAAGCTACATCTCCAGCCTCTACGCCCACAACTTAGCCAAGATATCCCTCGCCAAGGCGATCGGCGTTGCCGAAGAGGGTGTCAAGCAATACCTCCAGAATCAGAGTAAGGACAAGTAAAAATCATGGCGGAAAATACAGACACGGCGGTGCGAGAAAATCAGCCTCAAGCCCAGCGGCCTGCGAATCAGCCAGCTCCACTGCCCGCGTCGGACAGAGATCTTCGCTGGAAAAGCTTTCGAGCAGGGAATCCCCGATTCCGCGTGTTTCTTATTGTAGGGATCGTCGTCCTGCTGGTTGCCGGCTTCTTTTTGTGGCGCTACTTCGACAGCTATGAAGATACGGACGACGCGCAGATCGACGGCCATCTGAACTCGATCAGCGCCCGCGTCTCCGGCCACGTCTTGAAGCTTCTGGTCGACGACAACCAGTACGTGCCCATGGGAACTCCCTTGATCGAAATTGATCCCAAGGACTATCA
>Ga0210403_10003340_pt1 | contig 14189 bp, 8 predicted proteins | sample IncBWC19MmetaG_FD_150863 | JGI IMG/M metagenome (GOLD analysis project Ga0210403, IMG submission 150863) | Forest soil microbial communities from Barre Woods Harvard Forest LTER site, Petersham, Massachusetts, United States - Inc-BW-C-19-M | ecosystem: Environmental > Terrestrial > Soil >... | reverse complement strand
GCCATGGCCCAGCGCATCGGTGACCTGTACGGTGGAGTTGACGATGAAATTCGAAGTTGGCCCGGTGACGCCGGCTACCGTGACGTTCACTGCGCCGGTGCTGGCAGCGGCCGGCACGACCGCCGTGATCTGGGTGTCGCCCCAACTGGTGATTGAGGCTGTGGCCCCGTTGAACTGCAGGGTGCTGCTGCTCTGGACCGATCCGAAGCCGCTGCCGTTGACCATCACCGTGGCGCCCACCGGCCCTTTCGCGGGAGCAAGTCCAGTGACCGTGGGCACGCCTTCCACCGTAAACGAGACACCACTGCTGGTGACCCCAAAGCGGGTCACCGTAATCGGACCGCTCACCGCATGGGCCGGCACCAGGGCGATGATGCTGGTATCGCTCCAAGCGCCTGTAGGCATGGCCAGGCCATTGATCGTGACCTGCACCCCCGGCTGGTTCTGGTCATGAAGAATTCCAAAACCCGAGCCATAGACGGTGATCTGTCCGCCGACCGGCGCTTCCGGCGGCGTGATGCTGCTGATGGCCGGATGCGGGACCTCGAAGATATTGCCCGCATAGCTGCGTGTGCCATTGACGCTCACCTGCATGGGGCCGGTGCTGGCCGTGGCCGGCACGGCGGCGATGATCTGGGTGTCGCTCCAACTGACGATGGGGGCCACCACCCCATTGAAGGTGACGGTGCTGTCCCGCTGGGTAGGTTGAAAATATGCGCCATTGATCGTCACCTGGGTCCCCGACGCGCCACCGGTGGGCGAGTAATAGCTCACGAAAGGTTGAGGCACCGTGAAGGTCGAACCGTTGCTGGCATTGTTATTGACCACCACTTGCACCGGGCCGGTGCTGGCGGTGACCGGGACAGTGGCCACAATTTGCGTATCACTCCAGCTACTGACGGCGGCCGGGCTCCCGTTAAACCTAATCACGCTGCTCCCCTGGGCGGCCCCGAAATAGGTCCCGGTAACCGTGACCGAAGACCCGACGAGCCCGGAGGAGGGCGAGACACCGGCAATCACGGGCGTGTGCCCGCTGGCGATGGACACGTTGTCGAAGACGGCGGTCGCCAGGGCCGAGGCACTACCGCTGTTTACGGCCAATCCCAGGTAGACGCTTGCCGCCATATTGATGGTCTGCGCGGGGCCCAGCAGATTCCAGTTGACTCCGTCGGAGGAATAATAGCTACTGAAGGTGTTCCCGTTGCGCGCCATTTTCACCCAGTAAGGAAGGGTTATGCTGGTAACGCTGCCGGGCTCGGAGGTACCGCCACCCGCGGTGGCCCGCATATCGAAATAGATGCCATTGTAAGCCGGCCAATCGGCGGTCTTGGCATTGGCCGACGCCGAGGACATTGTCTCCCGGAACATGACCCCGGCCGTCCCATAGCTCGCATTCCCCTGCACGCTGACCAGACGCGCCAGGATCGCCCCGTCGCCGTTGAGCGGCTGGTAGACAAAATGAAACGCATCCACACCGCTATAAATCTGCGGTCCTGCGGCTTGCACCGTAAAGACCCCGTTGGCGCTGGCGTAAGTCGCGCTGCCGGTCAGGCCCGGCGCACCTACGTCCTGATCCAGCCACCCGCTGGGCAACGGTTGCGAGGTCACCCCAAACATGACGCCATTGCTACAGTTCAGGCCGGGAGCGGCTGCCACCTGCAAGACGCCCGAAGTCGCACCCATGGGAATGGTGATCGCAATCGAGGTGGCGCTCCAGGAATTGATCGTCACCGGGTAACCATTGAGCGTAATTGCGCTGCCGTTGGCGGAAGCCCCAAAACCAGAGCCGGTAATGGCTACCTGGCTACCGATGGGCCCGGTGGTGGCGGAAACACCGGCAATCACCGGCGCCGTGGAAGCGGCAGAATTGATTGACACGTTGTCGAACAGGGCCGTGGCCAAGGCGGAGGTGCTGCCGCTGGTCACAGCCAGGCCCATGTAGACGCTCTGCGCCATGCTGGCAGTTTGCGGAATGCCCAGCGGTAGCCAGTTAGTCCCATCAGGCGAATAGTAGCTGCTGAAGGTGTTCCCGCTGCGCGCTACTTTCACCCAGTAAGGAAGGGTCACGCTCGTGACGCTGCCCGGCTCGGAGGTGCCGCCGCCCGCGGTGCCCCGCACGTCAAAATAAATGCCACTGTACGCCGGCCAATCGGCGGTCTTAGCATTGGCCGACGCCGGATCCAGCGTCTCCCTGACCATGACACCGGCCGCACCGAGACTCGCATTTCCCTGCATGCTGACCACGCGCGCCACGATGGTCCCATCACCCGACAAAGGCTGGTACAGGAAATGGAATGCATCCTGCGGACCATAAATCTGTGATCCAGCGCCCTTCACCGTAAACGTACCATTGGCATAGGTTGCCCGTCCGGCTACCCCGGTCGTACCGATATCTCCGTCGCTCCAGCCGAGAGGAAGCGGCGCCGCGGTAAAGATAGAGCTGCTGGCCGTTTGGCCATTCACGGAAACCGCGAATACACCGGACAGTTCCCCCACCGGCACAACGGCAACAATGCTGGTATCGCTCCAGCTGGCAACCGCGGCGTTGGTAGCGGCCAATGAAATGGTGCTGCCGCCTTGCGTGGCCCCGAACCCGCTGCCGCTAATCTGGACCTGTGTTCCGACGGCCCCGCCGACCGGGTTGATGCTGGTGATCTGCGGACTGGCTGCGAAGGCAACCGGAATCAATAGCAAAAAGACTGACAGCCAGTTCAAGCGGCGAAGACGCATGTTTTCTCCAAGGTTCCAGTTCTTTGTAAATTCCAGGCGAGCGCAAGTTTTCATTGCGGATAAGTAACCGTCACGCTGTCGACACCGTTGGCCCGCGATGAGGTCAAGCCGCGGCCTTGCGCGTCATAGGTATGCGACTCCAAGACCTTCCCATCGGAATCCTTCACGGTGACGATATTGCTTTGCGCGTCGTAGAGAAAAGAAACGGTCGTGCTATCGGGCCGGGTGACCTGGGTCAGCCTTCCCTGGGCGTCATAGACATACGACAACGTAAGACCAACGTCGGAGGTCACACTGCTGACCAGAAAACTGGAGCTGTTGGGATAATTGAAGTACAAATGCCGCGCGGCCGCATCGGTGACGGTCACCAGCCGGTTGGAGGCGTCATAGGTAAGCTGGGTGGTATTGCCGTTGCGGTCGATGATCGCCGTCAGAAGCCCGCTGGTAGGATCAAACAGGCGTTTCTCGCCGTTCTTGGCCGTCATGGTCCACGATGGCGAGCCGGCAGTGAGAGTCGTGGTGGTGTCGGTGGCCGGGGCCACCACTTTGAAAACATAGGGACTGGCCACGCTGAAATCGGCAAACCACCACACCGCGCCATCTCCGCGCACATATTTCAGATAGCCATCGCCACTGACAAAGATGAGGCGTTCCTCGTAATTGGAGCGCCAACGCGAGCCAAACATGAATGGAAACGCGTTCTGCGTCCCCGGCAACAGGCTGTTCCAGATCCGGGAAAGCGATAGCCCGCCGCCCAGGCCGGGAACATTCAGGTCAGATTCCTCAATGTAGGTGTTACCCGTCGACAAGTTGATGGGCTGACCCGCTTTGGCTTTGATGCAAGAAAGGCAGACATCCTTGTCGGCATGACGCGGCGTACCGCACTTCGCTGAGATGGCCAGGCACGACTGTCCGAAAGGACTTCCAGCGGGATTGCAACATACCGCAGTGGGCGGCAGATGGGCAAAATCCAGCGGGGGCCAACCATCCAGGCAGGCCGTTGGGAGCTGGCTTTGAAGAGCAGTGTAAAGAGGGCAGGAGGAAGTGTATTGGGCCTGGGCGCTGCCGTTCAAACAACACACAAATGCCGCCAGGAAAAGGATTGCAGTTATGGTTCTCTTCATCAAAATGACCTCGTGCTGGTTCTGGTTCCGTTACACACATCGCTAGGAGTCGGACGGCTGCCCATGCAGGCCATCTGAGCGCCGGCAATCAAGCGGTTTTTGATCTTAAAGGCAAAAGTGAAGATTACGGCTAGCCAGCAGGGGCCGCTCTGGGGATCTGCTTCATGTACCTATCTCCGAACCTGGGTGAGCTTCTCAGATCTTATTATTTCGATCTGATGCGGATCATAGCATAAGCTTTAAAACTATTTCAAGCTATATTGATGCTAAAAACTATAGCTTACTAAGAAGGCCATCTCTGGCCTGCGTTGATAAATGATACATAGATGATATATACGCGATACAGAGGGTAGGGGTCAGCGATTGGGTTACTATCCTTCTCACAGCATCCAAGGACCTGCTACCCTGGGCCGCGTCCATGCGCCCTGGGACTATTATGAGCAAGCGCATAAGGGCAAAGCGAGCCTGCTGCCGGAGTGGCGGCATTCTGCTGTCAGTCTGGCAGCATCTTGGCGCCGTGATCGCGAGGAGAGACTACGATGTCCTTGGGGCTAAAAGCGGAAATCCAAATCTTCTCGACGGCCCAGGGAGATAAACCGCGGATTCCTGAGGGATACAGCAGATGATTGGGTTCTACTTGCGGCTGCGCTGCGATGTGCGCTCCAGAACCTGCAGGATTCCGGTCAGCAGCATGGCGGGCGTGGGCGGGCAGCCGGGAATGTATCCGTCTACGGGGATGATACTGTCCACGGGGCCGGCAACGGCTTGGCTGGCCGCGAAGATGCCTGCGCTACAGCCGCACGCGCCTACGGCCACTACCAGTTTCGGCGCGGGGACGGCCTCGTAAGTCTTTTTGACCGCTACCGCCATATTGCGGGTGACGGGCCCGGTTACCAGCAGCATATCCGCGTGCTTGGGCGAGGCTACAAAATGAATGCCGCATCTTTCCAGGTCATAGTAAGGATTGGTGAGCGCAGTAATCTCGGCCTCACATCCGTTGCAGGAGCCGGGGTCAAGCTGGCGGATGTTGAGCGCCCGGCCCATGAGGCTGAAGATTTTCTGTCCAGCTTCCAGAGCGCTGGGCGGCAATTTCACTTCAACTCCGCGGACGTAATCGAAGGTGCGCACCAGGTCATGGCGGGCCGCGCCACAACAGGTCAGGCGCTCCGCGATAACGAAGGGTTCCAGTTCGGCGCAGCGCCCGCAACCAATACATTTGCCGTAGTCGAGGCGCAACAGATGCTCTCCGGGCTGCGACAGCGACAGGGCTGACGTGGGGCAGATATCCGCTGCGCGCTTCGCGACTTCTGCCGTCAACAGCGCCGGCCGAACTTCTGGCATGCGTCCGCCATCGGCCCGGCCCAGCAGGGCCTCCACGGGTATGAGCCGGTTGGGGGCCCGGAGACTGCGTTCGATCACGTCGATCATCATCGGTCACATCCGGAATAAGAAAGATTGAAGCTTTTGTTGATCAAGGGAAAATCCGCAATCACGTTCCCGGCTACCGCATGAGGCACCGCCGGCCAGTTCTGGAATGACGGCGACTTCACATAGCATCGGGAAAGCTTTCCCGCATCGCCCCGGACCCAGTAGAGCAGTTCACCCCGAGGAGACTCCACCGCTGAGAAGCCCTCAAAAGCGGCGGTCAGTGGGAAGTCCACTCGCAGAGGCCCGGGCGGAAGTTGGCTGACAGCATCCAGGACCAGATTCGCGGAAATGACTACTTCCTCAATACGAATTCTGGCGCGGGCCAGAACATCGCCGTAGTGAAGCGTTGGCACTTCAACCTGCAATCCCCGATAGGCCCCATAGGGATGATCACGCCGCAAGTCAATGTCTACGCCACTGGCGCGGGCGGCCAATCCAACGACGGCCAGGTCTTCAGCAACGTTATGCGCCAGGATTCCGGCGTCTTCGAAGCGCGCCTGAACGGACGGCCGTTCGATGATGATGCTGGCGATCCTGGCAAAGTCATCGGCGGCCTGCTTCACTCCCTGAGCGAGCAGCGTGGCGCCGGATGGGTCGATATCCCGCACGACATCCCGCGCAACCCCGCCAGGAACAGCGATTCCGCGCAGGTAGCGCGTACCCAGCACACGCGTCGAAACCTGGATCAAATCTTCTTTGATGCGGCTGCAATAGGCTGCCGGAAGTTGGAACGCGACATCGCCCGACAGAGCGCCGACGTCGGCGATGTGGGCCATCATTCGTTCCAGCTCCAGGCCGATCAAACGGATGGCTTCGGCGCGTGGCGGAACCGTCACCCCATGGGCTTCTTCGATGGCCTGACAGTAGGCCACCGCATGTGCAAAGCAGTTGTCGCCGGAGATCGATTCGGCCAGCATCGGCCCATTCAACACCTGCATACCCTCGAACAATTTTTCTGTGCCTTTGTGGGTGTAGAAGTGTCGTAGTTCAAGAAACAATACGTTGTCGCCCATCACACTAAAACGAAAATGGCCCGGTTCAATGATGCCGGCATGAACGGGCCCGACCGCCACTTCGCAGACACCATCGCCGGCGGCCTGCAGAAAGTCATAGCGGCCTTCCGCCCAGGGAATGGGCTGTCCGGAGGAAATCATGGGATGGCATTCCGGCGGCCAGTTTTCGTGCAGCAGCAGCCGGCGAGGATCAGGGTGGTCCGGCAACCGCACCCCGTACTGGTCTTGCAATTCACGTTCATACCACGCAGCCGCGGGCGTAATCCGGCTGATAGAAGCCACCGGGCCGGGGCCGTTCACGGTTTCGTCAAGTACGCGATAGCCCGTATCCGGAAGGTCCAGGATGTATCGGACTTTCAACGAACCCGATGCGTCTTCCCGGTCTCCAAACACACAGACCAGACGCGCCGGCCGGTCTCCGGCGCCGCGCAGCAGGCGTGCCACTTCGATGACACCTAGTCCCGCCGTATTGGTTATGGGCACAGTCATGAAGTCAATACCGCCATTGCGCGATGGATGATCTGCACCAGGGAATCGGGCACGTGAATTCCCAAGGCCAGCACGACGCCCGAACAGAGGACCATGGCTGTAATTTCCGACATTGTAATCTTGTGCTTCTTCACCAGACAGGGTTCCCCACTCAACATCCGCTGAAGCTGGTAAACAAGCGCCCCGAAACCCACTACCAGAGACAACAGCACAATCGTAGCGATCAGATGGTCCCTTTGAAAAAATGCCGCGCTGAGAATGGCGAACTCGCTGACGAACAGCGCAAAAGGAGGCAGTCCCACAATGGCCAGGGTCCCAAGAACCAGAAACCCGCTGGTCCACGGCAGGCTGCGCACCATGCCTTTGATACGATCGAGCCGGAGCGTGCCGAAGTTTTCCCGCACGTTCCCCGCCACAAAAAAGAGCAAGGACTTGGCCACGGAATGATTCAAGGTGTGCAACAGCGCGCCATAGGTCCCGAGCGGTACGCCCAGGCCGATCCCGGTAGCTACCATGCCCATGTGCTCCACGCTGCTGTAGGCGAGCAGGCGCTTCAGGTCACGCTGCACGATCATCAGCAGCGCGGCGCCGAGCAATGACATGGCCCCAAAGATGAGCAACATGCCGTGGCTGAATTTGGGGCCAATGGCATGCACGCTGATGGCGTCATAGCGGACGAGCGCGTACATGGCGCAGTTCAGCAGGGCCGCGGAAAGCATGGCGCTGATCGGCGAGGGAGCTTCGGCGTGCGCGTCCGGTAGCCAGCTATGCATGGGCACAAAGCCCACCTTGGTGCCGTACCCCACGGCCACGAACAGGAAGCCGAGCTTGACCAGGCTGGAGACGCGGGCGAGCTCCGGACCTGCCCGCATGAGCGCCGTCCAATCGAGAGCGACGGCCGAGGGAATTCCAGAGCGCACCGCTGCCAGATAAAGAGCGATGGTCCCAAACAGGGCGAAGGCGATGCCTACCGTACACACCACCAGATACTTCCAACCGGCTTCCACGGCCCCTTTGGTGTTGTAGAAGCCGACCAGCAGCGCAGAAGCCAGCGTCGTGGCCTCCATCAGTATCCAGAGCAGTCCCAGATTCTCACAGAGGTAGGCCGCCAGCATGGTGAAGGCAAACAAGAACAGCAGGCAGTAAAACCATCGTGGCGATGAAAAACGTCCGGGCGGAACATGGCGCAGGTAATCCACGGAATACACCAGCACCACCAGGAAGACAAACCCCATACTGATCAGAAACACAGCAGTCAAGCTATCGGCGCGAAAATAGCGTCCCCAGCGGATTTCCGGATGAACACGGACCACCAGGTTGATGAGCAGCGTGACTTCCAGCAGGCCGCCGGTCAAGGCTACGGCGGTCGCGCGGCCATGGTCGCGAAAGGCCAGCACAACCAGCGCAACCACCAGGGGCAGAAGAAGGGGAAGCACGAGGACCATGGTTTCAGCCCCTCAATTTGCGCAGCTTCGAGACATCCAGATGATCGAATGTTTCCCGAATGCGAAAGGTGAAGATGCCCATGAGGAACACGCCCATGACCAGATCAAAGACCACGCCGATCTCGATGACCAGAGGCATACCAAAAGTGGTGGTGAGAGCGGCCATGAAAATCCCGTTCTCCAGAATCAGGAGGCCCAGAATCTGCATCAATGCCTTATTGCGGCTGGTCATCAGGAAGCAGCCCGACAAAATGATGGCTACGGAAGCGGCCAGCGGCTCGCGGGCCACATGCAGGTCGCGGGCATAGGATTGGACCGAAGAAAAAGACACGCCGATCAGGGCCGCGGTCACAAAGACCGAGCGGGCAGGCGATAGAGAAGCATTGACATCGCGAGGCGACCGCAACCGCCGGACCAGATAGAAGAGGGCATAAGGAATCGCAAACACCTTGATCAGCAGCACCATGGCGCCAACGACATAAGCTTCCGGGACTTTATGCACATAGGCGATGGCGAACACCTGGACGGCAATCACCGCCGATTGAATGGCAAAGAGCGAGATACAAGTGGAAAGACGCCGGGAAGCCGCCAGCAACAGCAGCGTGAGAAATATCAGCACCACCGATGAACCGATGGCCTGACTCGCGGCAAAGTTAATGATGATTCCCATGGCCCCCTTTTCCAAGACTACTTTTTCAATATCACCGTAAAGACCATTGCCAGAACGGCCAGCGCAGTGGCAATGCCGAAGAATTCAGGAACGGCATACATGCGGAGCTTGGCCACTGCGCTTTCCAGCACTGCGATGGCCACCAGCACCAGCCAGACTTTCAATAGAAACCAGATTGCTGAGATCGCAATTGCGCCCGGCGTCAGGGCGGCGGCAATGCCCCAGGGTGCAAATAAAGCGATGAGGAGCGCGATCAGCAGATTGAGTTTGATGGCGTGCGTCCACTCAACAAAGGCCAGGCTGGGCCCGGAATATTCGAGGACCATCGCTTCATGGAGCATGGTCAGCTCCAGGTGCGTGGTGGGATTGTCCACCGGCAGCCGCCCGGTTTCGGCGATGGCGACGAAGACCATCGCGGTCAGGGCGAGCACATGGACCACTGAAATATTGAAAAAGCTCTGGATGCGGGTCCACTCGACAATGCCCGCGAGGCTGCCGGCCCTGGCGGTGATGGCTACCGCCATAAGAGAGACGACCAGCGGGGCTTCGGCCAGGACTGAAACCATGGCCTCGCGGCTGGCGCCCATGCCTCCGAAGCTGCTGCCCCCATCCAACGCGCCCAACAGGAGCAGAAAGCGCGCGAAGGCCAGCAGGTAGATAAGCACGAAGAAGTCGCCGGTAAACGACAGCATGCCCCCTGTGACCACCACGGGTACAAAGGCCGCGGCCGCCAAGGTGAACGCAAAGGCCAGCCGGGGAGCGGCACGAAAAAGCCAAGAGGCCGACGATGGCACGATGTCTTCCTTGCGAAACAGTTTGCCCAGGTCGGCGTATGGACGCCAGATGCCGGCCCCCTGGCGGCGCTGCAGCCATGCCTTGAGCTTGGCGATGATGCCGCGCATGAGAGGCGCGCTCAACAACAGCACAGCGAATTGGAGGAGCTTCACACCGGGCATTATCGGAACCTCATCAGCAGGAGCATCGAGAGCAGCGCCAGGAAGATGTACAGCAAGTACCATTGGATGTTGCCGGTTTGCAGACGGCGAAGCTGCTGGGCGGCCGCCAGAAAGGAATTGACCACCGGACGATACAGGAGCCGTTCATACGACAGGGTCCGGGTGGATTGATAGGAAACTGCCTTGGGGAAATAAGGCTGTTCTTCGGGAGAGACATCCAGCCTGCGGTCGGACCGATAGACGCTCGAAAAAACGGTGCGGATCGGCTTGGAAAAGGACGCCGCTGTGTATTGCATGCGGGTGGTCAGAGAAGCAAGTCCGCATCCCCAGGTAGGAGAGTAACGGACAGTAGCCCGTACCAAGAACGCCATCAGGGACCCTGCCAGTACAACAGCCGTCACCATCTGCATTCCACGGCCGAGCCCCGCGACGCTGTCGAAGTTGCCTCCGGGAATGAGGGTCCCTACCAGTCCCCATAAGGCGCGCAGCAGGACCATGGGCGCAACGCCATTCATCAGACAGGCAACTGCAAGAGATCCCAACGGCAGCAGCATCGACCACGGAATCTTTTCAGAGGGCGCTGCTTCCGGACACCGTGGCCTTCCCAGGAATGCCGTACCGAAAGCATTGGCGAAACATGCGACCGCCAGTCCCCCAGTCAACGCGAGCACGCCGGCAGCCAACGGCAGCAGGACTTGCGGAACAGGGCCAGTCAGTTGCGCGCCTCCCATGAGTCCCTGGAAGGCAATCCATTCGCCGATAAAGCCGTTGAACAAAGGCAGGCCGGCGATAGAGACGCAGCCGGCCAGAAAGACCACGCCCAGAGCAGGCGCTGATTTCAGCAAACCTCCGAGTTCACTCAATTTCAAAGTCTGGGTCTTGCAATGGATTGCGCCCGTTCCCAGAAAGAGCAGACTCTTGAAGATGGCATGATTCATGGAGTGCGCCAAAGCAGCCAGCAACGCCAGGGCGGCGACTCCGGGCGCTCCGTTTTTCAGGCCCACCATGGAAGCCCCCATCGCGAGAAAAATGATCCCGAGGTTCTCCACGCTGGAGTAGGCGAGCAGCCTTCTGAGATCGGTTTCGAAGATGGCATAGAGAATGCCCAGCAGGGCCGAGATCGCCCCGGCTGCCAGCACGGCATATCCACCCCAATCGGGCCCACCCGAGAGGAAATCAAAGACCACCCGGAGAAAGGCATAGACGGCGGTCTTGATCATGACTCCGGACATCAGAGCGGAGACGGGCGTAGGCGCGATGGGATAGGTCCGCGGCAGCCATACATGCAGCGGAATGATGCCCGCTTTGGTGGCAAAGCCCAAGAACGCCAGCAGGAAGATGGCGGTCTTCGTGCCCGGGGCCATGGTTGCGGCTGCGATTCTGATGGCCCCAAATTCCAGCGAAGGCGCTGCAGGCACGAACAGCAAAAATGCTGAAATCACCAGGGCGGCGCCGGCCTGCATGGTGAGCAGGTACAGAAAGATATTCTTGCGGCGCTCTAGCGAATCACCCTCAAGAAGAATCAGGGCCGCTGAGAGGATGGTCATCAGTTCCCAGCCGGCGAAAAACGAGAATACGGAGGCTGCGCTGACCACGATGACCATCGAGAGAAGAAAGAAAGGCAACAGCGCCCAATACCACGCCGCCCGTCCGCGGGTGTAGTTACGCGATGTGTAGGGAACTGAAAAGAAGACTGCCGGCAAGGAGACTGCGCATAGGATGAGCAGAAAAAAACCGCTCAGGCGGTCAAGCGACAGCAGCAACCGAAAAGGGACTAAGGGTGACAGCGGCAGGGCAAAGCTTGCAGGGGCGCCGTAAAACCATGCTCCGATGGCCGCCACGGCGCCGCACGCCAGTCCGGCAACCGTCAAGGTGGCGGCGCCCAGGTCCGTCCAGCGGGTGCGTGACCTGACAAATCCGGCAAAACAGGAGACCAGGGGTGCGATGAGAAGCAGACCCGATAAACTGCCGAAGGCAATGGACATGAAATCCGATCATTTCCCTATCTAAAGTTCGATGCGGCAAAGACCCGGCGGCCGGTGGAAACAGGCGGCCGGTCAGCGCTGACCGCCGGATGAAACCTCCAACTGCGACAGCATGTCCTGGACGCTTACCAGATGGTTATTGAAGATGTCTTTGGCGACATCCAGCAGGCGAAAGATGGCCGTGTCGCGAATGGAGTAATACACATTCTGGCCTTCCTTTCTGCCGACCACGATGTTTCTTCCGCGCAACTGGGCCAACTGCTGCGATAGCGTGCTCTGTTCGACCGCCAGGCGGGCACACAAATCGTTCACCCCAATCTCGCCATCCCGCAGGGCATCGATGATGCGAATGCGCAACGGGTGGGCCAGGGCCTTGAAAAACTCGGCCTTGAAGCGGGCCAGCGCCGATGCATCGGGGCCGGGTTTTCGTGTACGCGCCATGCCGTTTGAGACATCATAACATACAGGTATTACAATATACATATATTGACAATGGACTTGGCGAGACCTCCGGCGGCACAGCCACAAACCAGGCGGATTCTTCAGCGCATGGCTGCTGGAAAAACCAGATTACGTTAGTCCCATGCTGCGTCTCGCACTTTCGAAAAGGCTAGGAATGCCCGCACCGGAGTGGCATACTATGCTCAATCGGCACAATGCCCCGGAATTTGTATGCCCGAATTAATCAGCGACCGAAATGACGCAGGCCGTGTCATTGAGCAGATCGCCACCCTGGAAGGCGAAATTGCGGAGCTTCGCCTGCAGCTAGCGAACGTATCTTCCCAGGCCTCCGACCGTTTGGTGCAACTGGCAGCCGGCCAGCAGGACTTCCTCGAAAGCGAAGCCCGCTATCGCGCCCTGATCGAACTCTCTTCTCAATGCATCTGGACAGCCGACGCGAAGGGAAACGCAACTTGGGTCAATCGCTATTGGTTTGAGTATTCCGGCATGAATATGGACCAGACCCTGGGCCCGGGCTGGACTTCCGCTCTGCACCCCGAAGATTCCGCCAGCAGTCTCCAACAATGGCAGCAGGTGGTTGCCGGAGGCACTGCCTACGAGAACGAGGTCCGTTTTCGCCGCAGCGATGGACAGTATCTCTGGCATCTGGTGAAGGCCGCCCCGCTAAAAAATACCGGCGGCGAATTGGCTGGCTATATCGGCATAGCCGTCGAGATCCATGAACGGAAAATGGCGGCAGCGGCCATTGCGGAAGCCGATGAGCGCCTACGGCTGGCTGTGGAAGCGGCAGGCATGGGCACCTGGGACTATTATCCCCGAACACGAGAGTCCAAGTTGTCCATGCGCTCCAGGGCAATTCTTGGCCTCGCCGCCAATGATCATCTGGACTACCAGGGCTTTCTGGCGCGTGTTCATGACGCGGACCGGGACCGCATCGCCACCAGCATCGAGGAGGCCATGGATCCGCAGTCTGCCAGCGAGTATGACGTTGACTACCGCGTGGTGTGGCCGGATGGCTCCATCCGCTGGGTCATTGCCCGTGGCAAGTGTTTCTTCGCAGGCTCCGGAGCTACCCGCAAGCCGATGCGATTCACCGGAATTATGCTCGATATCACCGAAAGAAAACAGGGCGACCAGGAACGCGCCAAGTTGGTGGCCATGATTCAGAAAAGCCCTGACTTTATCGCGGTCTCCGAGGTGCTGGGCAAGATCTTGTTTGTCAACGAGTCAGGGCAAAAACTGACGGGAACACGCCCCGACGGCGGCGAAGTGGCATCGAAAAATATTATCGATTACCTTTCCTGGGAAGACCGCTCCAGGTTCCAAACGGAAATGGCGCCGGCCATTCTCTCGGGGGCCGTTTGGGAAGGACCCGTCCATTTAAGAAACTTTGAAACGGGAAAGCTGGCGCTGGTGGAGATGCGCGGATTCGGCATATTCGATGAGGATGGCCAGTTGTCGAGCATTGCAACTTTAGGGCGCGACATTTCTGAAAGAGAAAAGCTCGAAGAGCAGCTCCGGCTGGCACAGAAGATGGAGGCCGTGGGCAGGCTGGCCGGCGGGATTGCCCACGACTTCAATAACCTGCTGACCATTATCAAAGGCTATGGTGAAATCCTTCGCGACAACCTGCAAGCAGACGCCGGCAACCTGAAGATCATCGACGAAATTTCCGGGGCTGCCAACCGGGCGGCCGCGCTCATTGCGCAACTGCTGGCTTTCAGCAGGCGGCAAGTGGTCCAGGCACAGGTGGTCAATCTCAACGAGTCGCTTCTCCGCGTGAAAAGCATGCTGGGTCGCCTGGTGGGTGAAGACGTTGCGATTGAATTACAACTCGACAGCCATCTATGGAACATAAAGATCGATCCCGGGCACGTGGACCAGATC
>Ga0210403_10003338_pt1 | contig 14195 bp, 10 predicted proteins | sample IncBWC19MmetaG_FD_150863 | JGI IMG/M metagenome (GOLD analysis project Ga0210403, IMG submission 150863) | Forest soil microbial communities from Barre Woods Harvard Forest LTER site, Petersham, Massachusetts, United States - Inc-BW-C-19-M | ecosystem: Environmental > Terrestrial > Soil >... | reverse complement strand
GTCCAGATCGGCGGCCCTCTGCCCATGAAGGCCGGTGAGCCCATCCGCGCCGAGCTGCTCTACCCGGTCTACGACCACGACCAGCTGCTCCTGCCCGCCAAGACCATCGTCACTGGAACCATCGTCTCCCTCACGCCCGACCGCACCCGCCGCATCCACGCCCGTCTGCGCGGCGACTTCACCCCCTTCCACACCCCCGTCGTCCGCTTCACCGCCATCGTGCTGGCCGACGGCACCACCGTCCCCATCACCACCGGAACCGCCACCGACGGCGCTCCGATCTACCGCGTGGTCGCCCCGCCCCCGCACCGGGGAGGATTCATCGCCCGCTACTTCGACATCTTCAAGCAAGACGCCAAGGACCGCATCTCCAACGTGACCGCTCCCGGTAAGGGTGACCGCCTCAAGCAGCTCCTCTACAGCCAGCTCCCCTACCATCCCGAGCGCATCGCCAAGGCCACCGCCTGGACCGTCGAAACCAGCGCCCCGGTCGCGGTTCCCGACCCGCCCGCCGCTGCGGCGGCGCCCAGACCCCCCGTAACCAAGGCGCCCGACGCGCGACCCACCTGGATCGTCCAGGCCTACCTCGACACCCCCATCAGCTCCGCCAACTCCAAGTCCGGCGAGACCATCCAGGCCACCGTGGCCGAACCCATCCTCAACCCCGACGGCACCATCGCCGTCCCCCAGGGCTCGATCCTCACCGGCTCGGTCACCGAAGCCAAGCCCGCCCGCTTCTTCGCCCGCCCCGGCGTGCTCCGCTTCAGCTTCCGCCAGCTCCAGCTTCCCGGCGAGCAGGCCCAGAACGTCCAGGCCGCCCTCACCGGCGCCGACACCTCCAGCGCCGACGCCATGGCCATGACCTCCGAGGGCGAGGTCAAGCCCAAGCCGCAGGACAAAATCGTCGTCCCCTTACTCCTGATCGCACTCGCCTCCCGCCCATTCGACGAGGACAACCCCATCGCCCACAACGCCGCGGCCTCGAACAGCATCGGAGTCCTCGGCTTCATCGTCGGCACCGCCGCCGGCCAGCCCAACATCGCCGCCGGCCTCGGCGCCTACGGTGCAGCCATCTCCATCTACGAGCGCATCTTCCGCCGCGGCAAGGAGGTCGCCTTCGCCCACGACACCCGCATCGTGGTCCAGACCACCCCCCGCCACTCCGCCGCAATCAAACCCGACCGGCCCACACCCTAGAGCCCTCCGCCGCTTGTCATCCTTCCGCTGCTCCGCCCCGGCCAGCTCGCTGGCTGGGGTGGAGCAGCGGAAGGACCTGCTGTTTGCTTGGGGTGGCAACAGGGTTGGACAGTCAAGAGAATGCAGCGAACTTCCAGACTCAGGACACTTCTTCTATGAGAAGGTCATAAATGTCAAGGCCGACGTGGCGGCCGTTCTAGTCTCAGCTACAGAGCGGATTCGGGGTTTTGCTCTTTCTCGAGCGCGTGAAGGCACGCGAAGAGTTCTATTGGAAACTCTAGGCCCCCGCCGCTTGAGGGTATGATTGTCGACCAAGACGCAACGCCTTCAAAATGAGCAGCGGCAGGGAGAATCATGGATTCAACCCAGGAAGACGGCGCCATCGAGTCACTGCGCACCCCAGCACTTTTTAGCAGTCTCACCGGGGACGGCGTCCACTCTGCCTCCTGCTGGATGCTCATCGCTACCGGCATTCTGACTGCGGCCGCGTTCCCCTATGCCTTCTGTGGATCGCTTTTGCCCGCCAGCCAGCCGCTCCACCAGCCTTTACTCCGATGGGCGATGGCGTTCTTTCACGCCTCCGTCTCCCTTGCGCTGACTGCGGCGGCGGGTGCAGTCGATGTGTGGCTCCTCTGGCGCGTACTTTCGACCAAGCCAGCCTTACTCCCGGGTTCGCTCTCCAGACATGCCCTGGTCGGCTGGATCTTTCTTCCAGCGATCGTTTTGCTCGACCGCGAACAGTCGAACTGGCTGCTGCCGCTGGTCATTTTGGCGACGGTGGCCACCGCAGTCAGTCTCCGCCGCATCTTTCCCAGCGCAGCAATCACGCAAACCCACGCCCCCGCGCACGCCCCCGGCGAGCTGCCATCCCTCTACGGCCTCCCTCATGAGGATCTGCGGCCGCTGCACACCTTCTTCATCGCCATCTGCGCGCAAACCTCACTGCTCCTGGCCTGCACCGGAGCCCTCGCACTCGCCGGAACTCTCCTCATCGCCTCCGTCGCCCTGCTCATCTGGAGATGGAACCCCCTCCCCGCCTTGCCTCCCAGAAGATCCCTCTCCGGGATGGTTGCGCTCGCGCTGCTGATCACCGTACTCGCCCAGCTTCCATGGATCGACCGTCGCCTCCGTCCCCCCAGCGGGAGCCGATCGCCGCACAGGTCCCCAAGAGATTCAGCCCTGGCCCACAGGTACGATTCCAACTATGTCGGTATCGTCCTTTGGCCGCCACCCAGGAAACAGACCGAGATTCACCCGCCGATGCCGCGCGACGCGGCGTTCCGCGCCGGAGCCCTGGCAAAGCCGCTCGTCATTCCCTTCGACGGTGCCTACTGGTACTTCCAGGCGCCACGCAATGAGCCCGGCCCACAGGCTCACATCGCCCACGGAAAGCCAACGGACGCTGGCATCAATCTCCGCTCAACGAACGAAGGCGCTCTGCTGATGGAGGCACATCAGACACTCGCCAAGGCCATCGATCCCAGATGCTGCCGCGAGATCGACGTTACCCTCGCAAACGCCGACACCCTCTCCGGGAGGATCATTCTTGGCATGCGGCTGAGCGACTCCACCTCGCCCAAGCAGCCTCCGCTGCTGCTCGGCGTCCAGGCACTTCCCTCGAGCGCAGTCACGCCCATCCCCGCCAACCGTCCGCCGGTGCAAGAGACCCTGCGCTTCCCCATAGCCCCGTCGGCAAGCCGCCGCCGCTTCGATAAGATATCGATCTTCTTCCTGCGCGAACACATCAAGCGTGGAGCAAAGGTGGAGATCCAAAGCTTCACCCTCATCCCCCGATAACCGTCAGCTACGGCATCCATCAATTCGCATTGAATCGTCCCCCCGCGGCTTCGGGACTGCGGTCAACGTGCCGGAGCATAGTAACCAGAGCGGATGTTGGTGCTGTCTACCCGCTCCGAAGCCGTCAACTCGATCCGGTGGAATGAGCCGTCGTGTCTCAACTCCGCCGGTCTGTAGATCAACCGATATTGATTGCGCAGGTCCGCCTCGATCATGCGCAGCTCCTTGCATATCTCCGCCTCCAAGCCGTCATCATAGAAGACGCGCCCGCCCGTCTCCGACGCGAGTTCCGCCAATGTTCTCGGGCCGATGGAGAAGAAGCTCGAGTTCCGCTCCGCGCGAAAGGCATAGATGGCAATATTGTTGCGCTGACAGATGTCCACCACCTCCTTCAGCGAGGTATGGCTGGCATTGTCTTCCCCATCCGAGAACAGCAAAATGAAGTTTCCACTGGCCGCGTGATCGCTCTTGCCAAACTCGTACAGACAGGCTCGATAGATCGTGTCAAACAGGGCTGTGCCAGGGATCGGATTCTCTCTGCCCGCGCTCACTCTGTTGATGCCGGCAGCAAGTGCAGCCGGATCGCTGGTCAAAGGCTGCACGATATTCGATAACCGGCCAAAATCCATAACGAAGGCCTGGTCAGTGTCGCCGTAACAGCCGCTGCGCATATTGAATAGAAATGGCCCGATTCCCGCGAAGATGCCCATCCATGGACCCGCTTGTATCCATCAGAATCCCCGCATGGATGGGATAGTCCTGTAAGGAATGAAACGAAAGTACCTTACTGGGTGGCTTGCCGTTGTCCCGAAGGCTCAGCTCATCCAACCTCAGATCGTTGATGGGTAATCCATGGACGTCGGCAGCGTGGAAGGTGAGACTGACCTCATCGACGGCGACGCTGAGTCGGTACCCTGCCCCACCTTGGGCCGCGGCAGTGTTGGTCTGCGAATCCGCGAGACGCGCATAGACAATCAATGCCAGGACAAGCAGTCCGCAGACAGTTCGGCGCAGACACGTTCCGCCGGCACTGCGCAAACGCCACGATGCACCATCCATTACCTGTGCCCCTCGATCCGAATCATATCGATTCGGATCGAGGGGCACGACTACTATTTTTTCTCGATCGCAAGGCGCCTCAGCGTTTCCGCCGACCGGCCAGGCCTACTCCCACTCGATCGTTCCCGGCGGCTTCGACGTAATGTCATACACCACGCGATTGATCCCGCGCACCTCGCTCACGATCCGGCTCGAGATGGTCCGCAGCACCTCGAACGGCAGCGGAGCCCAGTCCGCTGTCATCCCGTCCTCGCTCTCGACCGCGCGAATCGCGCAGGTATTCGCATAGGTCCGCTGATCGCCCATCACGCCCACCGACTTCACCGGCAGCAGCACAGCGAAGCTCTGCCACACCTTCCGATACAGGCCAGCGCGCTTGATCTCATCGACCACGATCTGGTCCGCCTCCTGCAGAATCGCCACGCGCTCCGCCGTCACCTCGCCCAGAATCCTTACCGCCAGCCCCGGGCCCGGGAACGGCTGCCGCTCAATGATGTCCTCCGGCATGCCCAGGTCGCGTCCGATCCGCCGCACCTCGTCCTTGAACAGATCACGCAGCGGCTCAATCAGCTTCAGCTTCATATCCGCTGGCAAGCCGCCCACGTTGTGATGGCTCTTGATCGTATGCGATGGCCCATGCACGCTCGACGACTCGATTACATCCGGATACAGCGTTCCCTGCACCAACCACGCAATCTCCTCGCCGCCCGAACGAGACAAGCCCTTCTCCGACTCGAAGATCCTCTTCGCCTCGTCATCGAACACCGCGATGAACTCGCCGCCGATCGCCTTCCGCTTCTTCTCCGGATCGGTCACGCCCGACAGCTTGGCCAGGAAGCGCTCGCTCGCATCCACCGCGACCACATTCAGCCCCAGCTGCTCGCGCATGGTCGTCTGCACCTTCTGAAACTCATCCTTGCGCAGCACGCCGTTGTTCACGAAGATGCAGGTCAGCCGGTCGCCGATTGCCTTGGCCACCAGCACCGCCGCCACCGACGAGTCCACGCCGCCGCTCAGTCCGCAGATCGCATGGCCATCGCCCACCTGCTCGCGAATCCGCTCCACCGTCGTCTGGATGAAGTGCTCCGGCGTCCAGTCCGCCTTCGCCCCGCAGATGTCCACCACAAAGTTCTTCAACAGCTCCATGCCCTGCGGCGTATGCGCCACCTCGGGATGGAACTGCACCGCCCAGATCCTGCGCTCTGCGTCCTCGATCCCGGCCACCGCATTCGCCGTCTCGGCCGTCAGCGTGAAGCCCTCCGGCAGCGCGTGCGCATGGTCGCCATGCGACATCCACACATTCAGCTCGCGCGGCAGCCCGCGAAACAGCGGCGTCTCCGCCACCACCGTCACCTGCGCATGTCCATACTCGCGCGCCGGTGCCGATACCACCTTGCCGCCCAGATGATGCGTAATGAACTGCAGCCCGTAGCAGATCCCCAGCACCGGCACCCCCATCGCCAGCACCGCCGGATCGGCCGCCGGAGCCTGCGCGTCGTACACGCTGCACGGCCCGCCCGAAAGAATGATCCCCTTCGGATTCAGTTCGCGAACCTTATTCAGAGAAGTGGTGCACGGCAGCACCACCGAGAACACGTTGAACTCCCGTATACGCCGCGCAATCAGCTGCGTATATTGCGAGCCAAAATCCAGTATGACAATTGTCGAGGTATCCACATCTCCAGTGTAAATCCCGCGGCAATCCTGTCACCCCAACCCAAGCAGAACCGGTGCCCCATCTTCGGCGCAGTTTTATCGCGCCTAAGGTGGGCATCGAGCGCAGCTCGACCGCCTTCCTCCAACCCGCGACAAACTCCTCCACAATCGCAGCGAAGCCACAGCCAGCGAACACTACTCCCGTTCGTAAGCCCGCCAAAGATCCAGATACGCCACCAGCCGCGCCACATGAAAGAAATCCGACCCCACCAGATACAACACCGTCACCCCGGCCCACCAGGTGACCAGAAATCCCTCAGTCGCCACCGTCTCAAACGGCAGCGGACTCGCCGAAAACACCATGGCCAGTACGATCAGCGCAATCTTCACGATCCCCATCACCAGATTGATCTCGATCAGCTTCCACTTCAGCGACCCCAGCCGAAATGCCGCCCGCAGACTCGCCCCGGCCCCCAGCCCGCGCAGCATCGCCAGCAGCGGCGCCACCGAAAACACCCAACTCCCCACCGCCCACAGTGTAAACAACCCCAGCGTGGCCACAATCGCCAGCGCGCAGTAAAGCACCAGCTCCGGCTCCTGCCCGGCCGCCATCGGCCCGCTGACCGCCAACCGCGCCGTCGCCTGGATCGCCACCCACCACAGCGCCAGCGTCCCCGCCAGCGCCGCCATGCGAATCGCCTGCAGCAGCATCAGTGTCCCCGGCCTCGAGCTCAGACGGGCATCCACGCGCCGCATCACCGAGGTCCTTCCCACGGCCGACACCACCACCCAGGCCACCAGCAGCACCGGCGCCAGCCACACCGCCACCCGCACCACATCCGGCAGCAGCACCGCGACAGCCTGCGTCACCTTGCCCACCACACCCATCGGGTCCGCCGTCAACGCGCCCACCGGATCCGCAAGCAACGCCCGATCCAGCCCCAGCCGGGACAACTCAAACGTACCCTGCGTATGCGCCGCCAGAATCGCCTTCAACCGCGACCCGATCACCCACAGCGCCGGCACCCCATACGCCCAGCGCCACAGCACCTCGAGCCCCGTCAGCCCCGGCCGCTGCCAGCACGCCGAGAGCGTATGCACAAACGACTGCGTCCCCCGCACCGGGGCCCGCTCGCCTGTACCCTCCGCCCTCAGCGCGGGCACGGCTACTTCACCACGAGATTCACCAGCTTGCCCGGCACCACGATCACCTTCACGACCGCCTTGCCGTCCAGCCGCGCAATCACCCTGGCGTCGGCCAGCGCCGCGGCCTTCACCGCCGCCTCATCGCTGCCCGCCGGCACCTTCACCACGTTGACCAACTTGCCGTTCGCCTGCACCGGGATCTCGATCTCATCCTCGCGCGCCAGCTCCTCATCGGCCACTGGCCACTGCGCCCGGAAGATCGCGCCCTCGTGCCCCATCTGCTGCCACAGCTCCGCCGCCATAAACGGAGCGAACGGCGCCAGCAACAGCGTCAGGCCGTCGAACACCGCGGCGATCGCAGCCGGCGAGATCTCGCCCGCATCCATCGCCGCCTCGCTCGCCGCAATCTCGTTCACCAGAATCATGATCGACGAGATCGACGTATTGAAGTGCCAGCGCCCGCTGAAGTCCTGCGTGATCTTCGCAAACGTCTGATGCAAAGTCCGCAGCAGCTTCTGCTCCACAACCGACCGTTCGCCGTCGCGCGAAGCGCTATCCGCCGTGCGCGTAGCACCCGCCGGGCGCGTAGCACCATACTTGGTCACCAGCCGGTACACCCGGCTCAGGAACCTGCTGATCCCCGCAACCCCATCCTCCTGCCACTCCAGGTCGCGGTCTGGCGGCGCCGCGAACAACGCATACATGCGCGTCGCATCCGCTCCATAGCGCTCGATCATGTCGTTGGGCGAGACCACGTTGCCCTTCGACTTCGACATCTTCGCGCCATCCTTCACCACCATGCCCTGCGTGAACAGCCGCTCCGCAGGCTCATCGTTCTTGATCAGCCCGATGTCCCGCATCACCTTGGTCCAGAAGCGCGAGTAAATCAGGTGCAGAATCGCGTGCTCGACCCCGCCAATGTACTGATCGATCGGAAACCAGTAGTTCGCCTTCTCACTGGCAAACGGCGCGGTCTCATTCTTCGCATCCGTATAGCGATAGAAGTACCAGCTCGAATCGACGAAGGTATCCATCGTGTCGGTCTCGCGCCGCGCCGGCCCACCGCACACCGGGCAGGTCGTGTTCACAAACTCCGCCACCCGCCCCAGCGGCGATCCACCTTGTTGTGTGATCTCCACTTGGGCCGGAAGCATCACCGGCAGAGCGCTCTCCGGCAGCGGAACCACACCGCCCGGCTCCACGCCGTCATGGCCGCGCTCGCAGTACACCATCGGGATCGGCGTTCCCCAATACCGCTGCCGACTCACGCCCCAGTCCTTCAACCGATACGTAACCGTAGGCGTGCCAAACCCCTTCTCTTTGGCAAAGGCCGCCATCTTGGCCTGCGCCTCCACACACGACTCACCCGTCCACTGACCGGAGTCGATCACCACCGCCCCGTCCTCCGCGGTATACGGCAGCGCCGGCTCCTCGGCAGAGTTTGTACCCGCCGCCGGCACAATCACCCGCTTCACCGCCAGACCGTACTTGGTGGCAAACTCGAAGTCCCGCTCATCATGCGCGGGAACGCTCATGACTGCGCCCGTCCCGTAGTCAGCGAGAATGTAATTAGCCACCCAGATCGGCACAAGCTGGCCGGTGAACGGATTCACCGCAAATCGCCCGGTGTCGACACCATGCTTCTCGATCGCGCCGACATCGCCCGCCTCGCGCGCGCGCTTCTGCTCGTCGAGCAGCTGCTCGATCTGGACCGCCAGCGCCGCATCCTCCGCCGCGAACGCCTTGGCCACCGGATGCTCCGGCGCCAGCTGCACCGAGGTCGCGCCGAAGATCGTGTCCACCCGCGTCGTGAACACCGTCAGCTTCTCCTCATGCCCCACGACCGCAAAGTCCACCAGCGTCCCATCGCTGCGGCCAATCCAGTTGCGCTGCATGGTGCGCACCTTCTCCGGCCAGCCGTCGAGCTTGTCCAAGCCCTGCAGCAGCTCCTCGGCATACTCCGTGATCCGCAGGAACCACTGCGTCAGATCGCGCTGCTCGACGGGATTGTCCTCATGCCGCCAGCAGCATCCACCCACCACCTGCTCGTTCGCAAGCACCGTCTGGCACAGATCGCACCAGTTCACCTTGCTCTTCTTGCGGTACGCCAGCCCCTTCTCCACCATCTTCAGGAAGATCCACTGGTTCCAGCGGTAGTACTCCGGCAGACAGGTCGTCACCTCGGTCGACCAGTCGTAGCTCAACCCCATGCGCCGCATCTGCTGCCGCATCGCCGCAATGTTCAAGAGCGTCCACTCCCGCGGCGGCGTATGGTTCTTCAGCGCCGCGTTCTCGGCCGGCAGACCAAACGCATCCCACCCCATCGGGTGCAGCACGTTGTAGCCGCGCATCCACATGAACCGCGCCAGCGCATCGCCGATCGCATAGTTCCGCACATGCCCCATGTGCAGCTGCCCGCTCGGATACGGCAGCATCTCCAGGCAGTAGTACTTCGGCTTGCCGGACTCATGACCCTCAGCCCTGTACAGGCTCTCATCTGCATCCCACGCCGCCTGCCACCGCGGCTCGATCTCCGCCGGGTTGTAGCGCTGTGCCTGGTTCGTCTCCGCCGAAGCGTCGTTCATCTCGGCGGCTCGGGCGCCGTCTTCACGCAACATTTTCTCTGACATACCCTACGATTGTAACGCCCGCCTCACCCCGCACAGCCGCCACCCAGGCGAAGGACACCGCCCCTCCGCCCAACCTTCTTCCGTCACAAAGAATCCTCGCCCCACCCTCGGGAATCCTAAGTCTAAGTCTTTCGCGGAGAGCACCCCCAATGACGATATCTCTCTCAGCCCTCGCCATCCTCGCCGCCTGCATACTCGCCTACCTCTGGCTCAAACGCCAGCAGGACCGCCGCGCGGTCGAACGCTCCAGCATCTCCCCCGAGGAGCTCCACTCCCTGCTCAACTCCGACCCGCCCGTTCTGCTCTTCGACGTCCGTCTGCCCCTGGACCTCTTGTCCGACTCCCAGATCATCCCCGGCAGCCGCAGAGTTCCACCCAAGGACATCCTCACCAACCCCAACCTACTCCCCCGAGACCAGGACATCGTCGTCTACTGCACCTGTCCCAGCGACGCCACCAGCCGCCAAGTCCTCGGTCGTACTCGCGCTCTCAAATTCTTCCGGATCAAATTCCTGAAGGGCGGACTGGCGGCATGGAAGGCCAAGGGCTTCCCGGTCGAACCCTACACCGCGCCCTTCCGGCTCGATACGCTGGTATAGCTACCCCGCCGCCAGCGTCCGCAGCACGCCAACGTTCCGCGCTTCATCGCCCGGAGCATCCACCGGGGTCTCCGCGATAAACGCCGCATGCGCGAACCTCGTATCGTGCAGCAGCCGGCGGAACGCATCCGCCCCAATCGTCCCCTCGCCGATATGCTCGTGCCGGTCCAACTTCGATCCCATCGCCGCCTTGGCATCGTTGCAGTGCCACACCTTCACCGCCTCAAACCCCACCGTCGACTCCACCAGCTTCATCGTCTCGATGTACCCATCCTCCGACACAATGTCATAACCTGCCACATGCACGTGGCAGGTATCCAGACACACCGCCACCGGGGCGCATGCCTTCAGACAATCCACCAACTCCGCCACCTGCTCCAGCTTCCCGCCCAGCGAGAACTCCGCCCCCGCCGTATTCTCAATCAGAATCCGGAAGTCCTTCCCCTGCCAGGCCACGCCCTCAATCGCCCGCTCAATCGACTGCGCCGCCAGCCGCAGACCCTCCTCGCGCGTCAATCCCTTCCAGCTTCCCGGATGCAGCACCAGGAACTCCGCGCCCAGCGCCAGCGCGCGCTCCACCTCGCCGCGAAACGCCGCAATCGAGTTCTCCCGCACCGACTCTGTCTGGCTGCACAGATTAATCAGATAGCTGGCATGCACCGCCACCGGGCCCACATCGTGCTTCGCCCGCAGCTCCTGCATCTTGGCCGCGTCCTCCGGCTTCACCGCCGCCGCCTTCCACGTCCGCGGACTCGCCGAAAAGATCTGGAACGCATTCGCCCCCGCCTCGACCGCCCGATTCACCGCCGTCCACACCCCCCCGGCCACTCCCACATGCACGCCAATCCGCTTCTTCGTCAATGCCATACCTCTGAGCCTATCGCAAACATTCTCATCCCCAAAGCACGGCTGCCGTGTATCATCCGGCCATGCCCGAGATACAGAACTTCAAGAACCACGCCCACATGGATCCGCCCTTCCACTACATCACCGCGCCGATCCTTCTGGTCAACTTCCTGCTCGCCATCGCCGCCACCATCTGGGTCGCGACCCAGCACCGGCCCCACGAGCTCATCATCCATCTCTGGATCCTGCTGCTCTCCTTCGCCCTTCTGGTCCTCGCCACCAACACCCGCGTCAAGGACCTCAAGGTCCAGGACCGCGTCATCCGCCTCGAAGAGCGCCTCCGCTTCGCCGCTCTACTCCCCCCAGCCACGCTCGCAGCCACCTCACGCCTCACCGTCGCGCAGATCGTCGCCCTCCGCTTCGCCTCCGACGACGAGCTCCCCGCCCTGGTCGACCGCACCCTGGCCCAGAACCTCACCCCCCGCCAGATCAAGGAGAGCATCACCTCCTGGCGTCCCGACCACCACCGCGTCTAGCAGTCTTTTGGAATCATCGGATCAGCTCAGGCACGCCTTCAAAAGCCGCGGGACGTGGCAACACGATCATGCTTCCAGGTAGGCCAAGGCTTTAGCCGTGGCATCGGCAGCCAGAGAGAATGAGGGCTTCAGCCCCTGGGGTATGCCTTTCTTCAAGGTCTCAGCACCTCGTCAGCCATGCCACACCACGAGAAGGCAGCGCCACCCCGCTGCCTTCTCCTTCAGTACGCAACCGAGAACGAGCCCCGCTCGTGCGCCGGCCGCTCGATCTCATCCACCAGCGCAATCGCATAATCCGCAAACGAGATCCTGCTCTCCCCCTTGTCGTCCGAGACCAGCTCCTTCGTCCCCAGCCGGAACTTCCCCGTCCGTTCGCCCGGTACAAAGTACGCCGCCGGACTCAGGTACGTCCAGTTCACATCTGCCCCACGCAGCACCCCGAGCGCCTTCTCATGCGAGGTAGCGATCGGCATGTACTCCGCCGGCAGGTACCCCGACTTGATCAGCGTCACCCCGGGCGCGACCTCCAGCAGCGCAGCGCCGCCCACCACCAGCAGCCGCCCCACGCCCGCCTTCTTCACCGCCGCAATCTGCCGCTTGGTCACCTCGACCAACGCGTCGGTATTCTCCGCAGGCGGCTGATACGCACTCACCACCACCTCCGCGCCATCGATCGTCGCCGCGATCCTCTCCACATTCGACAGATCGTCCACCTTCGCCGTCACCCCCGGCTGCCCCGCGAGCGAATCCACATGCCGCGCCACGCCCGTCACCTGGTGACCCCGCGCCACCAGCTCCTTCACAATCTCACGGCCCGCATTCCCGGTCGCACCATAGACAAGTACTCGCATAGCCATCTCCTCAACAAAAATAAAAGCGGTCCAGCCGAAGCCGGACCGCCATTGTCGCACACTTCCAAATACTGCGAGCAAATCCCTAGTAAACGTCCCGCTGGTACCGCTTCTGCTTCTTCATCGTCTCCAGGTACTCGGCCGCATGCTCCAGCGTCCCATTCGAACCCTTCGCAATCACATCCAGCAGCGCCGTCTCCACGTCCTTGGCCATGCGCGTCGCATCGCCGCAGACATAGAAGAACGCCCCGCGCTCCAGCCACTTGTACAACTCCGCGGCCTTCTCCTGCATGCGGTCCTGCACGTAGATCTTCTTCGCCTGATCGCGCGAGAACGCCGTATCCAGATGGGTCAACACGCCGTCCTTGTGCATCGCCAGCAACTCGTCCTTATAGAGAAAGTCCAGCTGCTCGCGCTGATCGCCAAAAAACAGCCAGTTCTCGCCCTTCTGCCCAGTCGCCTGCCGCTCCTCGAGAAACGCGCGAAACGGCGCGATCCCCGTTCCCGGCCCGATCATGATCACCGGAGCCGTCGTGTCCTCCGGCAGCCGGAAGTTGCCATTCGCATGCAGGAAGATCGGCATCGTCCCGCCCACCGGCGCCCGCTCTCCCAGGTGCCCGCTGCACAGTCCCTGCCGCTCGCGCCCATGCGAGTCATACCGGATCACCCGCACCGTCGTCTGCACCGAATCCGGATGCAGCGCCTGGCTCGACGCAATCGAGTACATCCGCGGCGTCAACCGCGCCAGCACCGTAAACAGCTGCTGCGGCCCCGTGATCACACCCGGAAACTCCCTAATCAGGTCGATGAACTCCCGCCCCCAGCAGTACTCCTCGGCGCGCGCCTTATGCTCCGGCCCCACCATCAGCGACAGCGCCTCGATCTTATGCGCCGGATCCACCAGCTTGGCAAACTGGTTCACCGCGCCGCGCGTCAGCTTGCCGATCGCCAGCCGCGTCCGCAGCGCCTCATGGAAGCTGATCTCGACCTTGTAGTGGTCGAGCACCCGCTCGTCGCCCGTATAGCCCAGCGCCGCCAGCACCTCGGCCACCTCCGACTCGCGGTTCTCGGGAATGATCCCCACCGCATCGCCCGGCGTGTAGGTCATGCCCTCTTCGAGCGACAGGTCGACGTGCCGCGTCTCCTTCTCCGACCCCTCCCCCGTAAGCAGCTCATTGATCTGCACCGTCGAAAGAAAGGGGTTGTTGCGCGTGTACTTCGCCGCATGACCGGTCGCCGCGCCTGCCGTCTCCACCTGCTCACTCACTAAACTCATACAACAATCATAAAGCGCCCGGCCCTATCGGTCACGTCGCCAAGCCACCGATTTTAAAAGACGACAGTCTAGGCCGCATCGACATATAGGCCTTTGGCAGGTACCGGATAAATATAAGAGATTTCATCCTGAGCGGAGCGCAGCGGAGTCAAAGAGCCTGCCCTGAGCGAAGCCGAAGGGACCCCGGTACCCTCTGCACCACCATACCGCCTGAACCCTTTCAACCCGGGCTCCGTCTCTTCTGCGTGCTGTGCAGAAGCGGATCTTTAGCCCGTCCAGGCCTCCTCCGTATATGTCGATACAGCCCAAAGCCGGCGAGGACCGCTGCAGCAACCAGCGGCCCTCGCCCACTTCAGTCCTTACCGGCTGCTCGACATCGGAGCCGCCGTCGTCTGCGCGCCGAAGCCGATCTCCATCGACGTATCCTTCGGGAACGTGATCTCGTGACCACGTCCAAAGAAGCCCCGGTAGATCGCCATGCTCCCGCCGTAGGCGCTCATGACGATGGCCAAGTTGTGCGACTGCACCGCCAGCCCCACGGCCAGGCCAATCAGCTTGAAGCTGACAGCTCCACCCGCCGCAGGTCCAGCCAAACCAACGTC
>Ga0210403_10003334_pt1 | contig 14198 bp, 10 predicted proteins | sample IncBWC19MmetaG_FD_150863 | JGI IMG/M metagenome (GOLD analysis project Ga0210403, IMG submission 150863) | Forest soil microbial communities from Barre Woods Harvard Forest LTER site, Petersham, Massachusetts, United States - Inc-BW-C-19-M | ecosystem: Environmental > Terrestrial > Soil >... | reverse complement strand
TGTCCAACCCGGTTTTGTCCACAAAGCTGGTCAGAGCATTGCTCCACGCCAGATACCCTTGCAGAGACATGCGGTAGAACGGGTTGTCTTTCCACGCAGAATCGACGAAGCGCTTGTCGCCGCCGGAAGGACCAATTTCGGCATTTCCCGACAGCACCGAGATCAGATCGCGGGCGAGCCCAGCTTGTTGCTCCAACACGAGCATCGGCTGTTTCAAGGCCTGTCCGCCGATGCTCCCCACGGTCTCGAGGACGTCCTGCGGGCGTAACCCGATAAACGGGTTTGGCCCCAAGATTCCCTCGGTCGCCTGAGCCGCGACACCTTCGGCACCCGGTTCAGCCGCTTTGTCCTTGCCATTAGTCATCGGGCTTTCCTCCCTGGGCAACTTGCGCGTCGAGCTTAGCCGTCAGTGGCCATGACGAGCGCAGTAGCAATGAGTGCGGGCTTCGGTTCGCCTTCAATCTCGATCGTGTTTTCCGTGGTCAGCAACATCCGCCCGTCGCCCCTGGCCTGTGCGGCAAGCAGCTTGACGCGGTTGCGCACGCGTGACCCGGCTTTGACCGGAGCGATAAAGCGGACGCGGTCGAGGCCGTAATTTAGCGCCTGGCTGATCCCCGCAGGTTTGATGACGACCTCAAATGTGCTCGGCGCCAGCATTGCGAGCGTCAGGTAGCCGTGAGCGATCGTGGCGCCGAGGGGACTGTCACGTTTCGCTCGCTCGATATCGGTATGGATCCACTGGTGATCCTCGGTGCATTCCGCGAACTGGTCGATACGCTGTTGGTCCATTGTGACCCAGGCCGATACGCCCAGCTCCCGCCCGACGAACGCTTCGGCGTTCGCGAGGCTGAATTCTTGCGTAGCCATAGCAATTCTCCCCAATTATATCAGTTGAACCGCGAAAAATCGGGCGACCTTTTTTCGAGAAATGCGCTCGCCGCCTCCTGAAACTCCGGAGCTTTGAGCCGGTCCACAAAAATATCGGCCTCTTGCTCGATCCGTACGCCGACCCCGCCGCGGTCATCTTTCAACAGCTGTTTGGTCAACCGGACCGCCGCCGGCGGCAGTGAAGCCACTCGCGTCACCAATTCCATCGCGGCGTCGATCAGCCTCTCGTCATCGACGATGCGGTTGACAAGCCCCCAGCGCAACGCCGTCTCCGCATCGATCGGCTCACCGAGGAGAAGCAGCTCGGTCGCGCGCAGGTGGCCGATTGCGCGCGGCAGCAACAGCGTGCTGGCGGCCTCCGGCACAAGGCCGAGAGCGACAAAAGGAAGCGAGAGCTTGGCGCTGCGTCCGGCGACGACGAGGTCGCAATGCAGCAGCATCGTCGTCCCGACCCCGACTGCGGCACCGTGCACCGCTGCCACCAGGACCTTCTGCGCTGTCGATATCGCGAGGAGAAAGCGAAAAGCCGGACTGTCCATGCGGGTCGGCGGGTCGCCGACGAAGTCGTTCAGGTCATTGCCGGCGCAGAAGGCGTCACCCGCGCCGCTGAACAGGACCGTCCTGATCGTCGGATCGGTTTCGGCAATGGCGATGGCTTCGGTCATCGCTTCATACATTGACCGCGTGACCGCATTGCGCTTGTCGGTGCGATCGAGACGGATATGCAGGGTTCGACCGATCCGGTTGATGGTGATTTCTTGTGACATCGGCCTTCTCACCCAAAAGCCTTCATTCCCGGCAGCGGCTCCATAAAGAAATCGCAGATCAGCGGCGTGCCCGGTTGTGCATCGTATTTGGCGAAATCGCGCACTCCAACCCCCAGCAACACTTCATCATCAATGAAGAATCTGCCCGTCCATTGCCGGGCCGGCAATGTGAGGATCGCGTGGGCTGCGTCGGCGACGATTTCGGGCTTGCGCGCTCCCGCCATCATCTCCTCGCCGCCGAGCTCGTACAGCACCGCTGCGGTGGCAATAGCGGTGCGGGGCCAGAGCGAGTTGACGGCGACCCCGTGTTCGGCGAATTCCGCTGCCAGCGCCAGTGTGAAAAGGCTCATCGTATATTTGGCGATGCTGTATGGCGCGTGCAGCGCGAACCACTTCGCATCGTGGGTCAGCGGCGGTGAGATCGTCAGGATGTGCGGATTCTCCGCCTTCATCAGGTGGGGCAGGCAGGCCTGCGAACAGACGAAGGTGCCTCGGCCGTTGACCCCATGCATCAAATCGTAGCGACTGACCGGCGTCTCGAGCGTGCCGGTCGTGCGGATCGCGCTCGCATTGTTGACGAGGATGTCGATGCCGCCGAATTTGGCGACGGTCTCGCGGACGGCTTCGGCCACCCGCGCCTCGTCCCTGATATCGACCACCAGAGGAAGCGCGCGGCCTCCCGCCTTTTCGATCTGCTCGGCTGCGGTGTAGATCGTTCCTTCGAGCTTCGGATGCGGCTCCGCCGTCTTGGCGGCGAGCGCGATGTTGGCGCCGTCTTGCGCCGCGCGCAGCGCGATGGCCAGCCCGATGCCACGGCTGCCGCCCGACATGAATATCGTCTTGCCTGCCAGGCTCATGTCCATTCCTCCCGTCGCCAGCACCGCCGAGATCACATGTTGAGGTAGACCGGGCCTTCGCCGCCCTGCGGCGCGACCCAGACGATGTTTTGGGTCGGATCCTTGATGTCGCACGTCTTACAGTGCACACAATTCTGTGCATTGATTTGCAGCCGCGGTCTGCCGCCATCTCCTTCGCGGACGATCTCGTAGACGCCAGCGGGGCAATAGCGCTGCTCGGGTGCATCGTAAAGCGCCAGATTGACCTTGATCGCCACCTCGGGGTCTTTCAGGGTAAGATGACAGGGTTGGTTTTCTTCGTGGTTGGTGTTGGACAGAAACACCGAGGACAGCCGATCAAAAGTGAGCACGCCATCTGGTTTGGGATATTCGATCGGCCGGCGTTCTGCGGCCTTTTTCAGTTTGGTGTGATCGGGCGTCAGATGCAGGGTCCAGGGAGCCCGGCCGCGCAGCAAGGTCTGGTCGACGCCAAACATCAACGAGCCCCACCACAACCCCTTGCTCATCCAGGGTTTGAAGTTGCGCGCCCGATACAGCTCTTCATAAAGCCAGCTCTGCTGATACGCCGCAGGATAGGCGCTCAGTTCGTCCCCGGCGCGGCCCGCGACCAGCGCGTCAAACACCGCCTCCGCAGCGAGCATCCCGGACTTTATCGCGGCATGCGAGCCCTTGATGCGCGAGGCGTTGAGAAAACCGGCGTCGTCTCCGATCAGCGCGCCGCCCGGAAAAATCAGTTTGGGTAGAGCCTGAAAGCCGCCGGCGGAAATCGCCCGCGCGCCGTAAGAAATGCGTTTGCCGCCTTCGAAGAACCCGCGGATCATCGGGTGGGTCTTGTAACGCTGGAATTCTTCGAATGGCGACAAATAGGGATTGCTGTAATTGAGGCCCACGACAAAGCCAACGGCGATCTCGTTGTTCTCGGCGTGGTAGAGGAATGAGCCCCCATAGGTGTCGGCATCGAGCGGCCATCCGGCGGTGTGCATGACGAGGCCGGGTAGATGCTTCTCCGGCCGCACCTCCCACAATTCCTTGATACCGATCCCATAGACTTGGGGATCGCGCTGCTCGCGCAGTCCGAACTTCTCCTCGAGCTGCTTGCCGAGCTGCCCTCTGCAGCCCTCGGCAAAGAGGGTGTATTTGGCGAGCAATTCCGTACCCGGCTGGTAGGTGTCAGTACGCTGACCGTCGCGGCCCACCCCCATATCGCCGGTGGCGACGCCCTTGACGGCGCCGCGCGCGTCGTACAGCACTTCCGTTCCGCAAAAGCCGGCGTAGATCTCGACCCCCGCCTCCTCGGCACGTTTGCCCAGCCATCTGCAGACGTTGCCCAGGCTTGCGATATAGTTGCGATGATTACGGAAACAGCCTGGCAGCAGCAGGTTTGGCACCCGCCAGCCGCCGCGCTCGGAAAGGAACAGAAAGCGGTCTTCCTGGACTGGCACGTTGAGCGGGGCGCCGTGCTCCTTCCAGTCCGGATCGAGCTCGTTGAGCGCGCGGGGGTCGATCACCGCCCCGGACAGAATGTGGGCGCCAATCTCCGCCCCCTTCTCGATCAGGCAGACGCTAATCTCCCGCTCGTGCTGCGCTGCCAGCTGCTTCAGCCGGATCGCCGCGGCAAGGCCTGATGGACCGCCGCCGACGATCAGCACATCGAATTCCATCGCTTCGCGCTGCATCGTTTTAGCCTCTCGTCGGAATTTCCCAGACTCAGAACTGGTCCTCGGACAGCATCAGAGCCGTCGAACCGCCGCTTTTCACTGCCGCCAGTAGCCCGCTCGCCTTAGGCAGAATCTGCTCCGCGTAAAACCGCGCGGTCGCAATCTTCGCGCGATAGAAATCCTCATCAGCAACCTCCGCCAGCTGTGCACGGGCGGCGAGGGCGGCGCGCGCCATCTGCCAGCCGCCACAGACATAGCCCGTCAGCATCATGTAATTTACCGAAGCGCCGAGGGCCGCGTTAGGATCCTGGCCGATCGTTTGCAGCATCCACTGCGTGGCTTGTTCCAAGGCTTGGATGCCGATCGCGAAATTCTCGCGGATCGCCGGAAAATCTATGTTATCGGAACCGCCGAGCTGTCCCTCTACCGCGCGCATTTCGCCGATCAACGCAGCCATCGCCGAGCCGTTGTCCATGGTCAGCTTGCGCCCGACGAGATCGCCTGCCTGAATTCCGGTGGTTCCCTCATAGATCGTGGCGATGCGCGCGTCGCGCAGATATTGCGCCGCGCCGGTTTCCTCGACGTATCCCATGCCGCCAAAGACCTGGATGCCGAGCGAGGCGATTTCCACACCCAGCTCGGTGCACCAGCCCTTCAGCACCGGCGTCAGCAGATCTATCCGCGCCTGGTGGCGTTGGCGTTCCCCGGCATCGGGGTGCTTGTGCGCAAAATCGGCATCGGCGGACAGGACGTAACCGAGCGCGCGCATTGCCTCGATCTGCGACTTCATTGTCAACAGCATGCGGCGCACATCGGGGTGATGAATGATGGTCACGCGGTCGCCGCTCCGCTGCCCCACCGGCCGGCCCTGGACGCGCTCCTTGGCATAGTCGCGCGCCGCCTGATAGGCGCACTCGGCGATCCCCAGACCCTGCAGTCCAACCTTCTGCCGGGCTTCGTTCATCATGGTGAACATGTGTGGCAAACCCTCGTTTTCCTGACCCACGAGATAGCCGATCGCCCCCTCCTTCTCGCCAAAGCTCATCACGCAAGTGGGGCTCGCATGGATGCCGAGCTTGTGCTCGATCGATGCGCACACAACATCGTTGCGCTCGGCAAGCGAGCCATCCGCGTCGACCAGGAATTTGGGCACCAGAAACAAAGAGATGCCGCGCGTCCCTTCGGGCGCGTCGGGAAGGCGCGCGAGCACCAGATGCACGACATTTTCGGTCATATCGTGATCGCCCCAGGTAATGAAGATCTTCTGGCCCGAGATGCGGTAATGATCGCCTTCGGGTACCGCCCTGGTGCGGACTGACGACAAATCCGAACCTGCCTGCGGTTCCGTCAGGTTCATCGTGCCCGACCACTCGCCGCTGACGAGCTTCGGCAGAAAACGGCGTTTGAGCTCATCAGAGGCGTGGGCTTTGATCGCTTCCATTGCTCCGGCGGTCAGCAGCGGACAAAGAGCAAAGCTCATATTGGCCGAGTTCCACATCTCGACAGTCGCAGCCATGATCACCGAAGGCAGCCCCTGCCCGCCATATTCGGGGTCACCGCTGAGCCCGTTCCAGCCATTCTCGACAAATTGGCGATACGCCGCACCAAAGCCTTCGGCTGCCACGACCCCTTCCTTGGTCAAAGACGCGCCCCGCTCGTCGCCGGGCTTGTTGAGCGGTGCCAGCACCTCGCCGGCGATTTTCGCGGCCTCTTCCAGCACCGATTCCGCCAGGTCCGGGGTTACCTCCTCGTAGCCGGGTAGAGCGGCTAGGCTTTCGAGCCCCGCCAATTCGTTGATTACAAAATGCATGTCGCGGGTCGGCGCACGATACGTCGTCATTGGCTGCCTCCTAAAAAAACTGCTCTACGCCTGGGAATGCAGGCCGCTATTCGGGGTATTTCTCGCGCAGTATCTTTTTGTCGAGCTTGCCGACGCTGGTCTTGGGCAGCGCGTCGACGAAGACGATACGATCCGGGACCCCGTAACGCGAAATCACACCCCGTGCCGCGAAATCATGCAGATGCGCCCTGATCTCGGCCTCGCTGACCGGGCTTTCGGGCTCGACAACCACGATCGCCAGCGGCCGCTCGGTCCATCTCGGATCGGGCACGCCAATAACGGCGGCCTCGACGACCTCCGGATGCTTGAGAAGCAGGTCTTCCAGATCGAGTGATGAAACCCATTCGCCGCCGGTCTTGATCACGTCCTTGATGCGGTCGGTGATCTTGAGATAGCCCTCCTTGTCGATGACGGCGATGTCGCCGGTGTGCAGCCAGCCGCCCGCCCACAGTTTTTCGGAATTGACCGGGTCTTTGAGGTAACCCTGGGTGAGCCAGGGCGCGCGCGCCACGATCTCACCTTGAGAGGCGCCGTCATGCGGCACGTCGTTCATTTCCTCATCGACGATGCGGATCTGCACCATCGGAGCTGGTCTCCCGGTTTTGCAGCGCATTTCGACTTGGCGGTCGATGTCCCAAGCCTCCATATGCGGTTGGAGGTGGGCGCAGGTCAGGATCGGGCAGGTCTCCGACATGCCGTAGCCGGTGAACAGGTCCACACCCTGCTCCAATGCCTGCCGAGCGAGCGCTTGCGGCAGAGCGGCGCCGCCGATGACCACCTTCCAGCCGGGGAGATCGAACCCTTTGGTCTTGGCGCTCGCCAGCACCATTTGCAGGATCGTCGGAACGCAATGCGAGAAGCTGACCTTCTCGCGATGAATGAGTTCCACCAGCGCATCGGGGTGGTAGCGTCCCGGATAAACCTGCTTCACCCCCAGCGTCGTCGCGACATAGGGCAGGCCCCAGGCGTGGACATGGAACATCGGGGTGATCGGCATATAGACGTCGCCCTCGTTGAAGCGGCCGTGACCGGTTCCGGCGAAGGCCGAACGTACGGCCATGGTGTGCAAGACCAGCTGGCGATGGCTGAAGTAGACACCTTTGGGTAAACCCGTAGTACCCGTAGTATAGAAAGTCGTCGCTCGAGTGTCCTCGTCGAGCTCCGGAAACGCGTAATGCGGGTCCGATCGCGCCAGTAAAGCTTCGTATTCTTCATGGAAATAGAGCGGTGTGTCGGGCACATCCCCGCTGTCGTTCAGCAGCACCAGCTTTTTGCCGTGCTCCACTCGCTCCCAGATCTGGCCCAGCACTGGAAGAAACTCGGCATTGACCAGTATGACATCGTCTTCCGCGTGATTGATCGTGTAGAGGATCTGCTCGGGAGACAGTCGCACGTTTATTGTGTGCAGCACAGCGCCCATCATGGGCACGGCGAAGAAACACTCCAGATAGCGGGTGGTGTCCCAATCCATGACCCCGACGGTGTCGCCCGGCCCAACACCCAAGCCGGCCAAGCCCGAGGCCAATCGGCCGACGCGCTCTGCAAGCTCACGGTAGGCCATTCTCCTGCTGCCGTAGACTATCTTCTGCTCCGGCGCTCGGGTCACTCCAGACTTCAACAATTCCTTGATCAGCAGCGGATAGCGATATGCCGACGCCGTCTGCTCAATAAGCTGTCCTCCCATTGAACTTCCTCCCTGGATGGGCCTTGCCAGAGCCGATCAGGCAGCTATCTGCAAGGGGGGCGCTTGGATCATGTCGTACTCGTTGGGATCGAAGCAGGCCGTGCGGCGCTTGTAATCCTCGACACTGCCCGACCAGTTATTGGTGATCCGCCCGTCGACGGTCTTGTACCAGCTCGTGCAGCCTGCGACCCATGCAGTTCCCTGCATGTCCTGCTGCAGTTGCCGGTTGAACTCCGCCATCACTTCGGGACGCACATCAATCGCATCCGCTTGGTGCCGCCGGGCGGCCGCCAGCGCCTGAAGCACATAATGAAACTGGCATTCGAGCATGGCAATGATGGAGTTGTGGCCAAGATTGGTGTTTGGCCCGTACAGCATGAACAGGTTCGGGAAGCCGGCGATGTTCATGCCGAGATAGGCCTCGGGCCCGTTGCACCAGGCGTTGCGCAGCGAGGATCCGCCCCGCCCCTCAACATGCACGGAACCGAGGAACGACAATGTTTCGAACCCGGTGGCGAAGACGATCGCATCGACCTCGTGCAGCACGCCGTCGGTCGTCCGCACGCCCTCCGGCTCGACGCGGCTGATGCGGTCCGTCACCAGCGAGACGTTAGGCCGGGTGAGCGCCGGGTAGAAGTCGTCGCTGATCAGGATGCGCTTGCAGCCGACCGGGTAATCCGGCCACAGCTTTTCGCGCAGCGCCGGGTCGGCTACCTGCGCCTCCAGGTGCGCCCGCGCGACCGCTGTGAACTGCTTGGCCGTCTCGGTTCCCTGCTTCATGGCTTGGTGCCAGGTTTCATGCTCGCGATAGAACGTTTCGCGACTGGCGAGCAAACGCTCGGGTTCGGCCAGGAACAGCCGCCGCTCCTCGCCGGCGTAGGCACGGTCCATGCGCGGGACCACGTAGTTGGCCGAACGCTGGAACACCTTCAGCTGCGCAACTTGCGGCGCGATCTGCGGAATGAACTGGACGGCGCTCGCGGCGTTGCCGATGCTGGCGACGCGCTTGTCTGTGAGATCGACATCGTGCCGCCAACGGGACGAGTGGAAGCCAATGCCCTTGAAGCTCTCGCGCCCCTCGATGCCGCCGCAGCTCGGTCGGTTCAGTTGGCCCCAGGCAGTGACGACGTAGCGGGTGGTGATGACATCGCCGGCCGCAGTGCGGAGAAGCCACAGCGCGGTCAGGTCGTCCCAGCTAGCTTCGGTGACCTCGGCGTTGAAGCGCAGGTGCGGCTTTAAGCCAGTGCGCTCGACGAGCCGCTCGATATTGTGCAGGATCTCGGGCTGCGCGCAGTAAACGTGGCCCCAGTCGGGCTGCGTGTCGAACGAGTACCAGTAGAGGTGGGACTGAATATCGCAGGCGGCGCCGGGATAGCTGTTGTCGCGCCAGGTGCCGCCGGCGCGATCGGATTTTTCCAGGATGACAAAGGAGTTCTCGCCAGCTGCTTTGAGCCGCATGGCCATGCCGAGACCGGCGAGGCCGGCACCGATGATTGCCACGCGATACCTCTTCTTCACGGTAACCTCCTCTGGCCGGCTTGATCGGCTCGTGGTCAGGAAGATGAACCGTGGATTGGCTGAGGTATTGAACGAATTTATACCGGAGTTTTGAACATTCTTGCCGACCAGCGCCTCGGGCGGCTCCGTCCGATGTCGCGGGTTAGGCTTTGCGGAACTGATCGGGCGTGAGGGTAAACTGGCGCTTGAAGAGCCGAGTGAGATGGGCTTGGTCGCTGAACCCGGTCATGGCGGCGATTTCGGCAATCGAGTGGCGCTTGCTCCGCAGGAGATCGCGCGCACTGGCCAGACGGTGCTTGATCAAATAATGGTGCGGCGGCACCCCAAAGCTGTTGCGGAACAGCCGGGCGAAGTAGGATGGCGAGATCCCGGCTATTTCCGCCAGTGTTGCGAGCGACAAATCCTCGGCGATGTGTTCTTTGATGTATTCCTCCAACTTGCGCATTTTGAGCTTGCTAAGGGTGCCGGAAGCTGCAGGCACGCGGATGCTCACCTCGGCATAATTGCGCAGCAGGTGCACGCACATCTGCTGGGCGATCGCATCGACGTATAGGCGCGAGCCGAACCCGTTGGTGGTCGCCTCGTCGACCAACAACTGGCCCATGCGAGTGAGCAGGTCGTCGTTGACCTTCAGTATGTCGCGCAGCGCCACATCCTCGATCGGGCGGTCGCACACGGCGCCCGCGACTTCCCGGAGCTTTGCGCGATCGACGTAAAGATGCAGGACTTCGATCTGTCCGGGCCAGACCCATTCGCTGGCCAACCCCGAACTCATTAGAGAAATGTCGCCCGACCTGATCTCCTCCGAAACCGTCGGGCCGATCAGCCGGCGCGTCATCAGCGTCTGCCCGCTCCGATAGAGTACCAGCAGATGGGCGGAGATACCCGGCGCCCGAACATGGCTCGGCTGATAGCGGATACCACGCATAGAGACCGGTTCCGTCCGCTGCTCCGTAGTATCCAGCCAGATCTCCCCCGGGGCGTAGATCGGAACGTCGGCTGGCGTCGCTTCAGTTGGGGACCGTGTTGACAATAGGCCCTCGCATCAGCTGAATCGCGAAAATTACGGCCTTCACATCTCGAAAAAAGCGGTTCCCGCTTCCTGAACTCCCGGGCCGCGCGCTTCGGTATCGGCGACCGTAGAGGAACCTACCCGTCCAGTTCCGCGCCGGCAAGGTCGTCACATCGAGGTGCTCGATCTTGACAAGTCTGAGAGTGGGTAGGTCGGTCGATCTTGAAGAAATCGGGCTCCGTGGAATGGCTTACCGCTTATGACAAACGAACTGAATCACGATGTGCCGCAGATTCGGCGCGGGGTGGAGGAGGGGTTGGGCGCGGGAGGAAGCTCGACCGGGCTCTCAACCAGACCGTCGCACGACCGGCTAAATATTCAGCACATCTTCGAGGCCCGCTCGACTTTGCGGAGGCCTGTCGGGTTGCTTGCTCCCGCCGAAGCTCAGGCCCTCGCGTCCGTGTGTTGGAGATTGCTGCCAGCCATTCCGGAGATGTGCCGAGCCAGAAGAGCACATGTAGCCAGGCCAATCTGAAAAAGATTTCCCAAGCACGACGGCCTTTGAATAAGAGTACGGCGATCGCGATTTATGCGGGCGCCGGTTGCGCAGGCGCACGTGAGCGAGGGAGTCACTACGGCGGCGTAACTGCGGGGGCCAATGACCCACACATCTCGCTGCAAGGACTTCGTCGAGTCCTTACAGTGTTGGCATGACCGGGATTATCAGCCGAGGGGCGGGCTATTACGCCATCCTCGACGGTGATGCGCTTGACGCAAATACACCAAACGAACCGTCATGTGGATCAGCGCCACGAACGCAACGCTCATCATCACGGACGAGGAACCAACATGAACGGAGCGGAAAGTCTTTTGCGGACGCTTGTCGGATCGGGCGTCGAAGTCTGTTTTGGCAATCCAGGCACGTCGGAAATGCATTTCGTCGCCGCGTTCGACAGGGTCGAAGGGATGCGGGTTGTGCTCGGTCTTTTCGAAGGCGCGGTAACCGGGATGGCCGATGGTTACGGGCGCATGGCGGAGAAGCCGGCCGCTACCCTGCTGCATCTGGGACCAGGACTAGCGAACGGGCTCGCCAATCTCCACAACGCGCGTCGCGCGGGGACACCGATCGTCAATATCGTCGGTGACCACGCAACGTACCACGCGCGGTATGACGCCCCGCTTGCGTCGGACGTTCATGGTTTTGCCCGGCCGGTCTCCGCTTGGGTGTATTCGTCGGCGAGCGCCCAGACTGTCGCCACAGACGGGGCGCTCGCCGTGCAGGCGGCGCTGCAATATCCGGGACAAATCGCGACGTTGATCCTGCCCGCCGACACGGCGTGGCTGGAGGCCGACCGCCCCGCGCCGGCCTTGCCGAAACCGATGCCGGCGATCGCGGCCGCCGAGGCGATTGACCAAGCCGCCGGTGCGCTCAGAGCGGGTAGGAAAACCATGATCCTGATCCGTGGAGCCGCCCTGAAGGAACTCGGACTCAATGCCGCTGGCCGTGTTGCTGCGGCGACCGGCGCCCGGATCGCCTGCGACACGTTCGCACCGCGTTGCCAGCGCGGCACCGGGCGCGTGGAGGTCGAGCGGATTCCCTATTTCGCCGAGCAGATCGTCGAATTCATGAACGGGACCGAGCAATTAATCTTGGTCGGCGCGCGCCCTCCGGTGAGCTTCTTCGCCTATCCGAATAAGCCGTCCTGGTGTACGCCCAAGGATTGCAAAATTCTGTATCTCGCCCACCCAAACGAGGATGGCACGGTCGCGTTGGAGGCCCTCGCTGACGCCGTCAAGGCGCCGAAACAACCGCTGCATGTCGGCATAGCCAGAAAACCCGAAATTCCAAACGGACCGCTCAATTCGCTCACCGCCGGGCAGGTCATCGCCCATTATCTTCCGAACGGCGCCATCATTTCCGATGAAGGCGCGACGGCAGGCGGCGGCGTTCATCGATTTGCGGCTTATATTGAGCCGCATGATCATCTTGCGCTGACTGGCGGCGCGATCGGACAAGGCATTCCAGTTGCCACCGGCGCCGCGGTCGCCTGTCCGGACAGGAAGGTCGTCTGTCTGCACGGCGACGGCGGAGCTATGTACACGCTGCAGGCGTTGTGGACGAAGGCCCGGGAAGCGCTTGATATCACCACGGTAATTTTCGCCAACCGCTCCTATGCGATTCTCAATATCGAACTCGCGCGCGTCGGGGCCGGCGATCCAGGACCCAAGGCCTTTTCGATGCTCGATCTGCACAATCCTGAGCTTGACTGGGTCAAACTTGCTTCCGGCATGGGCATAGAGGCGAGCCGAGCAACGTCAGTTGAAGAATTCGCGACCCAGTTCGAAAGCGCAATGAAACAAGCTAGTCCCCGGGTTATCGAGGCGGTCGTTTGACCGGGTCTGGCGCGTTTTTGATGAGGTGGGGTGGGGCGTATGGAATGCTCCCCATTCTGAAATGTGGATGGGTGGTCGTCAACAACTTCCGCCTGATGAGAGGCCGAAGACGCGACTCCTTTGCGAGAGGGACCGACAGTTCGAATCCCGCTCCCTCCGCCAATTCCGCGTGCAATTCAGCCATTCGGCTCTCTCAAAAGCCCAGCATTCTTGCGGATCTGCGGCCCTGCTTGTCCCACGGGGTCTCTTGCCATCCCCTCACATCGCACCCATTTTGGTGGTAAGGGTGGTGGTAACCCAGGGGCAGAGCAAGCGATGCCGAAACGAACCGGAATGCACCTGCTGAAGGCTGTTGCTTTGCGTAGCCTGCCCCCTGGTCGTCATGCCGATGGCGGCGGGCTCTACTTCGCAGTCAGCAAGAACGGCGCGGGCCGGTCCTGGATGTTCCGCACGAGGCGGGATGGGAAGCTCCGCGAGATGGGTCTCGGCGGCTGGCATTCGGTCACCTTGGAAAAGGCTAGAAGGAAGGCGGCGGAGTTACGCGACGCATTCCTCGACGGCCGAGACCCGGTTGCGGAGAAGAAGCAAGCCCAGCAGGCAAAGCGCGTAGCCGAGGCGAAGGCCACGACATTCGAGGAAGCAGCAAAGGCGTACATCCGAGCGCATCGCGCGGGCTGGAAGTCGCCGAAGTCACAGGTCTCCTGGGAGCATACGCTCAGCGCGTTCGCCTATCCCGTGATCGGTAATCTGCCCGTGGATGCGATCGACACCGATCTCGTCATGAAGGTGCTGGGACAATGCGACATTCGACAACGCGATCGGCCGGCCGATCGACCTGGAGCAGCGCATCAATCGGTGCCGCAGCGAGCATCAGCAAGTCGCACCGCTGCCTTTTGAACACAAAGACTTGTTGGCACTAGCCGCTTACGTGGCGCATCAGTCGAAGGGACAACCAATCTCCGTCGCCAACGATGCGCGAAGCCGTCCCTTTATCGAAGCCGGCCGGGAAATCCTCGAGCTTCGACAGGGCCAGCTCAACCTTTCTTGTGCCCAATGCCATGATGACAACTGGGGCCACCATCTGAGAGCCGCGCCGATACCGCAAGGGCATCCGACCGGCTATCCCATCTATCGGCTCGAATGGCAGGCGCTCGGCTCGTTGCATCGCCGACTGCGCAACTGCCTAATCGGTATGCGCGCGGAGACCTACCCAGACGATGCACCGGAAATTGTCGCACTCGAATTCTATCTTGCATGGCGCGCACGCGGACTGGCGATGGAAACCCCGGCAGTACGTCCTTGAAATTTTAATAGCGTGAACCGGAGGAATACTGCGATCCGGCAAGAATCTTGGTGCAAGTGTTTGCGAAATGAGGTGGGTCGGGCGGCGCGTTCACCGTCAGAATGCGGCCTCGCGCGACGCATTGCGCCACTCTGCAGTAGCTTCGGCTCGGAATATCCGCAGGGTGGATCGCGAGATGAGGTGGCGTTGAAAGTTGAAGGTGTTGTGAATTGCGCCGTGCATGCTGAGGGAGCGCTGGGCGGATCGAGCTGACTTGAACCTCTGCAGCTTGCGCTCG
>Ga0210403_10003333_pt1 | contig 14198 bp, 10 predicted proteins | sample IncBWC19MmetaG_FD_150863 | JGI IMG/M metagenome (GOLD analysis project Ga0210403, IMG submission 150863) | Forest soil microbial communities from Barre Woods Harvard Forest LTER site, Petersham, Massachusetts, United States - Inc-BW-C-19-M | ecosystem: Environmental > Terrestrial > Soil >... | reverse complement strand
TCGACGAAACGCCATATATTCACGAACTGGTGGAGAAATATGAGACTGAGCATCACGAGCTTGATCTGAATCCGACGCTCGATTTGCCATCCGCGATTGAGGAACTCGCTTACTATTCGGACGAACCTTTCGCGGATGCGGGGGCAGTCCCCGTGTGGTTTTTGTCCAAACTGAGCCGCCAGCGAGTGACGGTGGCTTTGAGCGGCGAAGGAGCGGACGAGCTTTTCGGCGGGTATGTAACCTATCGGGCGGACCATCTTGCGGGTTACGCCAGATTGTTGCCCAAGGCGGCGAGGCGTTCTTTGCTTGCCGCGCTCCGCTATTGGCCGGTATCCGATGAAAAGATCGGATTGGAATACAAGGTTAAAAGGTTCCTCGAAGGATCGCTGCTCCCGCCCGATGAAGCGCATGTCTACTGGAACGGGTCATTTTCCAGAAGCCAGCAGATGGAATTGCTGCTGCGGACGAATCATGCCCGGGTGCAGGATCTTTTTGAGTCGGATCTGCCCGAACCAAATAGTGACGGAAATCTGAGCCGCTTTCTGGCCTTCGATCAAAAATATTATCTGACCGATGACCTGTTACAGAAAGTGGACCGCATGAGCATGGCCCACTCCCTCGAAGTTCGCCCGCCGTATCTCGATCATCGCCTCATCGAATTTGCCGCTTCTTTGCCGGACCGCTTCAAAGTCAGCGGCCGTCGCCAAAAAGTTATTCTGCGGCGATTGATGAAATCAAAACTGCCGCCAAGTGTCCTGCGTCGCTCAAAAAATGGACTGGACATCCCCACGCACGATTGGCTGCGCGGCCCGTTGCGTCCGTTCCTCGAAGACACCCTCAGCCCGGAAGCGGTGAAACAGACCGGACTGTTTCGCCCGGAAGCGATCTCAGGGTTGATCAAAGATCATTTGGGACGCCGCGCCAACCTGGGCTTTCACCTCTGGGGACTGATGATTCTATTTCTATGGATGAAACACTGGAACATTCAAACCTCAAGCGAACTGACTCTACCGTTCGCGGCACAGGAAATCGCTTCGAATCCAGCGGTGTCCTGATACTTCTTGCCGCGGCCGTTTTCTTCGGCTGCATCGTCTCTCCGCCTTCCTTGATGGACGATGTCGACGCCGTTCAGGCGCAAATTGCCCGCAATATGCTGGATTCCGGCGATTGGGTAATCGCGCACCTGGACGGAGTCCCCTACATTGAGAAATCGCCGGTGATTTACTGGCTGATTGCGATTTCGTTCCGCATTTTTGGCGTGCACGATTGGGCCGCTCGAATTCCCGTTGCACTTGCTGCCGTGCTGCTTGTCTGGGTCACTTACCGGTATGGGCGATGGGCGTTTGAAGAGCGGGCGGGATATTATGCGGGCCTGGTGGCGGCGACGTGCGTCGGCTTGTTCCTGTTTACACGAATCCAGATACCGGATGTGATGCTGACGCTGACCGTGTGCCTGGCGTTCTGGGCGTTTCAGCGGGCGACGGATCCGGAAGAAGCACGTCCGAACCTCTGGGCGGCCGCGTTAGCCGCGAGCCTCGGAGTGGGAGTGATGCTGAAGGGCTTGATCGCGCTTGTGATACCGGGCGGAGGAATTTTCGTGTACCTCGTCTTGTCGAGGCAGCTTTTCTCAGGGGAAGTGTGGAAAAGATTGCGTGCGGTATCCGGTGCCGCGATCTTTCTACTGATCGCCGCTCCCTGGCGTATTCTGGCCACGCTGCGAATGCCGCCGTACCTCGACTTCACAATGCATAGCGCTCCGGGGGAATACCACGGCTTCTTCTGGTTTTACTTCATGAACGAGCACGTGCTCCGTTTTCTGAATCTTCGCTACCCGCATGATTACAACACCGTTCCCCGGCCCGCATTCTGGCTACTGCACCTGGTGTGGTTATTTCCGTGGAGCGTGTATTTTCCGGCCGCAGCGCGGCAGGATTTCAAACCCCGCGATCGAGCCGGGAAAACGCGCCTCCTGGCGCTCTGCTGGACGTTGTTCCTTCTGGTTTTTTTCACGTTTTCGACGACACAGGAGTATTACTCCATGCCGATTTATCCAGCCTTGGCGTTGTTACTGGGCAGCGCCATGGCCAGAAATGATTCCTGGACGCTTTGGGGCACAAGAGTCCTCGGCCTGATTTCCGCTGTGTGCGCCGTATGCGCCGCGATTCTTCTGGTTCTGGTGCGGGGCATGGCGGCACCGGGTGACATCTCCCGGGCGCTAGAACAACATCCCGAAGCGTACACACTTTCAATGGGGCATATGGGCGATCTGACGCTTCAATCCTTCGCCTATCTGCGCCTCCCGCTCGTTTTAGCGGGTGCGGCCTTTTTATCGGGCGCCGTGGCCTGCTGGATGATTCGGGGTACGCGAGTTTATCTGGCCATCGCTCTGATGATGGTGTTGTTCATTCATGCCAGCCGCGCGGCGCTGGTGGTCTTTGACCCGTATCTCGCCTCGCGGCCCCTCTCGGAGGCGCTGGTGCGCGCTCCAAAAGGTGAACTGATCATCAACGGCCCGTATTACGCGTTTTCGTCCGTGTTTTTCTATACCGGGCGGGACGCTTTGCTGTGGAACGGGCGAATGGATAACTTGGAATACGGATCGTACGCGCCAGGCAGTGCGCCTGTCTTCATCGACGACCACCAATTCCAAACCTTATGGAATTCCGGTGAACGATATTTTGTACTGTCGGACGGAGAGCGAAGGAACCACCTTCAGCAGTCCGCGGACAGAAGCAGGTTGTTCCTGGTAGCGGAAAGTGGCGGCAAAACGCTGTATTCGAATCTACCCGTAAGCCAGTAAGTTCGATGCGGTCAGTCGTTGGCAGCGCTCTGGGAATAACGCTGTTCCTGCCGGCTGGCCGGCGGGAGTTCGTGAAACTGCTCCGCCTCCGTCGATCCTGCAAGCGCCGTGGTCGATGCCGTGCCGCTGCTGATCACGTTTTGCACCGCGTCGAAATACCCCGTGCCCACAAACCGCTGGTGCTTCACGGCCGAATACTGGTGTTCCCGCTCGCTTGCGAACTCCGCTTCCTGCAATTCCGAGTACGCGGACATGCCCAGCGTCTTGTATTCGCGCGCCAGCTCAAACATGGTGTGGTTCAGAGCGTGGAATCCCGCCAGGGTGATGAACTGGAATTTGTAGCCCATCGCACCCAGTTCCCGCTGGAACCGCGCAATGTCTTCATTGCTCAAATGCTTTCTCCAGTTGAAGGATGGCGAGCAGTTGTAAGAGAGCATCTTGCCCGGATAAACGGCGTGAATCCCTTCCGCAAATTCCCGAGCCTCTTCAAGATTCGGCTTCGACGTCTCGCACCACAACATATCCACGTACGGCGCATACGCCAGCCCACGCGCAATCGCCGCGTCAATGCCGCTTCGCACCTCGAAGAATCCTTCCGAAGTGCGCTTGCCAGTGCAGAATTCCCGGTCGCGGGGATCGATGTCCGTGGTCAGCAGCCCCGCGCTGTCGGCGTCGGTCCGCGCCATGATCAGCGTCGGCACGCCCATCACGTCCGCTGCCAGCCGCGCCGCCACCAGTTTCTGAATTGCCTCGGTTGTCGACACCAGAACTTTTCCGCCCAGGTGCCCGCACTTTTTCGCCGAAGAAAGCTGATCCTCAAAGTGCACGCAAGCCGCGCCGGCCTCGATCATCGCCTTCATCAATTCAAACGCGTTCAGGTTGCCGCCGAAACCCGCTTCCGCGTCGGCCACCATCGGCGCGAACCAGTATTTTCCGTTCTTGCCTTCCGCGTGGTGGATCTGGTCGGCCCGCGTGAGCGCCTGATTGATCTTGCGCACCAGGTTCGGCACACTGTCCGCCGGATACAAACTCTGGTCCGGGTACATCTGCCCCGAATTGTTGGCGTCCGCCGCCACCTGCCAACCGCTCACATAGATGGCCTGAAGACCAGCTTCCACTTGCTGGATCGCCTGGTTCCCGGTCATCGCACCCAGCGCCGCCACATACGGCTCCTGCTGCAGCAGGTCCCACAGTCTCTCCGCGCCCAGCCGCGCCAGGGTGTGCTCGATCTGAACGGTGCCGCGAAGCCGGATGACGTCCTCGGCCTTGTAGGGTCGCGTGATCCCCTGCCAGCGGGGATTCGATCGCCACTGATTCTCAAGTGCCGCAATCTGGTTGGCCTGGTTGGTGGACATCGGAATGTCTCGCTTTCTAGATACGCAAGGGCCGGGAAACCCGGCCCCGCGCAATTCAGGTTCAAGGTGCTGCAAGTCTGCGGAAAGGGAGATGGTCAGTCAAACGGATTGTAATTATCACACCGATAGACATTTCCTATCGGTACGCCTAGGATAAGGGTGGCGGAGGCCCGGCACCCATGGAAATACTCCAACTCGAAACTTTTCTTGCAGTTGCAACTTATGGCGGCTTCCACCGCGCCGCCGAAGCCCTGCGCATCAGCCAACCGGCGGTAAGCGCCCGGATTAGTACTTTGGAGGATTCGCTTGGTACTCGGCTCTTCGAGCGCGAACACGGCAAATTTTCTCTATCGCTGGCTGGCAAGGCTCTGCGTCCCCACGCGGAGCAGGTCCTGCGGCAAGTGTCCATCGCACGCCAGGCCGTCCACGAACTGCACCCCATCGCCGGAGGCCCCCTTCCCATCGCCGCTTCGCTTTCTATCTGCACTTATTTGCTTCCCGAAGTCCTCAAGAAATACCAGGAGAGCCATCCAAATGTCGTCGTCAGTGTGCGCAGCGGAAACTCCGCCCAAGTGCTGAAAATGGTTCTCGACGGCGAGGTGGATCTGGGTCTCGCGCGCTCCCTGAATCATCCTGAAGTCGAAACCATTCAACTCCGCGACGACCCGCTGATTCTCGTCGGCCATCCCGGTCATCCCGCGCTGGCCCGGCGAAAAGTGCGGCTCGAAGAACTCGAGTCCATGCCCATCATTTCTTACGACCGCGGCTCCAGCGATTGGACGCTGATGAACGGCCTTTTCCGGCGCAGCGGTTTGTTGCCGAATATCGTGTTGGAAGTCGAAACCATCGAAGCCTGCAAACGAATGGTCTTGCGCAAACTCGGTCTGGCGTTTCTCCCGCAGATCGCGTTGGTTGAAGAATTGCGCCGCGGACGGCTGTGCCCGCTCGAAATCACAGACTCCGAGCCGTTGCGCCGCAGCCTGGACGTGATTCTTCCCCGGCGGCGCCCTCTTTCCAAAAGTGCCAAGGAACTCGTCGCCGGATTGCGCGAGGCCACGCAAACGATCGTCAAGATTGCGCCCAGTCGCAAGAAACATCGCAGCAACTGACTTTTATAGGCAATCCGGCTGGCTTCCCGGCACCCCGATGCGTAAAATGGGCCTCTCGAAAGAGGAGAATCATGGGCGAGGCGCAACAGACGGTTTTGATTACCGGCGCAACGGACGGGCTCGGCCGCGCGGCCGCGCTGCTTTTGGCGGAAAAAGGTTATCGCGTATTTGCGGCGGGGCGCTCCGCGGAAAAGCGCGCCGAACTGGACAGGCTTGCGGCCGCAAAAAAACTTCCGCTGGAAACTTTGGAACTCGACGTCTGCGACGACAGCTCCGTCAACCGCGCCGTCCAGCAAATCCTGCAAAAGACCACCAACATCGACGTGCTCATCAACAACGCCGGCGTTGGATTGATGGCCGTTGCCGAAGAACTCAAGCTCGACGACCTGCGCCGCCTGTACGAAACGAATATCTTCGGACTGCTCCGGGTCACGCAAGCCGTTCTGCCGCACATGCGCCAGCGCAAGTCCGGCCGCATCCTGATGCTCAGCAGCGTTGCGGGCATCCTCACGCCACCTACTTATGGCGCGTACAGCAGCAGCAAACATGCCGTCGAAGCGCTTTCGAACGCGTTCCGCCTGGAGCTTTACCCCTTTAACGTTGAAGTGATTCTCATCGAGCCGGGCTACATCATGACGAATTTCCAGCAGACCGCGAAGGAACAAGCGCAATCGTACATAGAAGGTTCCAACAACAGCCCGTACGCAAAAATTTACGCCGGCGCGATCGCCGGCGCCACCAACAGCCGCCGAGAATCGAAAACCACGCCCGAAGATTGCGCCCGGGTCATTCTTGACGCCATCGAAGACAGCCATCCAAAGGCGCGCTACACCGTCACGCCGCTCGCGAAGTGGGCAGCGTTTGGCCGGCGCGTGCTGCCGGACACGCTGATGGATTCCTTCCTTCGCCGCAAATTCGGAATTGAACGCGAAGAAACCGAGTAGTCTCCCAGTCGACGGTCTTTCCGAAGAGCGTTTGTGAGGGCCAGCCAAATTGGGAAAAGGGCCAGGCCTCCCCCCGCATGATTTTTTCAGAGTTCTAGCTAGACTACACTGTCTGCATCGCTGTCCGAATGCGAGGTTATGTTTCATGAAAATGGAAACTCTGGCCGTTCATGCCGGGTTCGCACCCGATCCGGTCACGGGAAGTGTCGCGCCACCGATTCATCTCTCTACAAACTTTATCCATGGTCCTGCGAGCGAAGAAATTCACGGGTACATGTATGTGCGGGACAAAAATCCGACGCAGGATCGCCTGGAAGCCGCGATGAGCGCTCTCGAAGGCGGCGAGGATGCCCTGGCCTTTTCCTCGGGTATGGGCGCCACGACGGCTTTCTTTCAAACCCTGGAGCCTCACTCTCACGTGATCATTCCGGAGGATGTTTACGTGCACGTTCGGGTCCTCGCCGCCGTCTATTTCGCGAATTGGCAGCTCAAATTCACAAGCGTGGACACACAATCTCCCGCCGCGATTTCCGCTGCCGTTTGCCCAAATACCAAAGTTATTTGGACCGAGACGCCATCCAATCCGCAGATGAAAATAATGGATATCGCCGCGGTCGCGAAGATCGCACGCGAGGCCGGAGCCTATTTGGCGGTGGATAACACGTTTGCCACGCCGGCGCTGCAACGGCCGCTCGATCTCGGTGCGGATGTGGTGATGCATTCGACAACGAAATATTGCGGCGGCCATGGCGACGTGCAGGGCGGCTGCCTGGTGTTCAAGAAGCGCGCGCCGCTTCACGCCAAACTCTTTCACATCCGGATGGTTCAGGGAGCGGTATGCTCGCCTTTTAATTCCTGGTTGATCTTGCGTGGTCTACGCACGCTGCCGTGCCGCATGGAGCGCCACTCCGCGAACGCCATGGCCGTGGCCGAGGTTCTTACGCAGACGAAAGAAGTGGAGCGTGTGTTTTATCCCGGACTACCCTCGCATCCGGGCCATGTAATTGCCGCCGCGCAGATGAAGCAATTTGGAGGAATGATGTCAATCCTGGTTAAAGGGGGCTGGGACGCGGCGGTGCGCGTTGTGTCCCGCGTGAAGGTGTTTCAAGCGGCCACGAGCCTCGGCGGTGTGGAAAGTCTCATCGAGCATCGTGCCTCCGAGGAAGGGGAGGGCTCCACATCACCGCCGAACCTGTTGCGGCTTTCCATCGGCCTGGAGCATCCGGACGACCTGATCGCAGACCTTTTGCAAGCTCTGGCCTGAGCAGGCGGAAGCTGGCCCGGCCACCGGAGTGGCTTAGTTGGAAATCTGAAACGACACGCTTGTCTCCCGCAGCGCTTCCCACTTCTTGCGCCACGTTTCGTGCAGCGGGCTTTCCGCATAGTCGGCCGCCGCTTCCGCGCTTGTGAATTCGATCACGTACACTCCGCTCCAGTCCCGCATCTGGTTGCGCTCCGTCTTCAGCCAGATATTCTTGATCCCGGGAATTTTTCCCGCCATGTCGCGGATGCCGTTGATGGCCTGTTCCTGATCGTTCTGGGAGGTGGCGTCACGGAATTTGTAAGCGACCACGTGAACCACGGTCTTCGGCTGGCCAAAGCGGTTCACAGCCGAAACCTTCTGCGTCAGCGCGCTTCCGGCGACGCTTCCCGCCAGAAACAGCCCGATACCCATCCCGATTTGCATCCAGCGGCGCTTGCGTGAATCCATAAAATCCCTCCCGTGTGAACAACTCTGCCAGTCTATTCGACTCCGCTTGGCATCGGCAACCCGCCTCCAATTTGACGGGGCACGGGATTTGCCGTTAGGCTGAATCCTTCATTTACAGGGCATTTACAAGGAGAAGCGAATGACCCGAGGTCTTGGCTTGGCGGCGGTTTTGTGTGGTGTTGCGATCTTCCCGGTAACGCTAAGAGCCCAGAACGACACGTCGATCAACTCGGAAGCCCGCGCGATCTTTCAGCAATTGATCGAGACCAACACCAGCGATTCCGTCGGCAATGTCACGAAAGCCTCCGAAGCCATGGCCCAGCGGCTGCTCGCCGCCGGCTTCTCCGAAAAAGATGTCATTGTCGCAGGCCCTAACGATCGCAAAAAAAACCTCGTCGTTCGTTACCACGGCTCCGGCGAGAAAAAACCCATCCTCTTCATCGGCCACTTGGACGTAGTTGAAGCCCGCCGCGAAGACTGGTCTGTGGATCCCTTCCAATTCATCGAAAAAGACGGATTTTTCTACGGGCGCGGCACCCAGGACATGAAGGAAGGCGACGCCATCCTTGTCGAAAGCTTTCTCCGCCTGAAACGCGAAGGCTTTGTCCCCGACCGCGACCTGATCCTCGCGCTCACGGCCGATGAAGAAGGCGGAAATTTCAACGGCATCGACTGGCTGCTGAAAGAGCATCGCGACTGGATCGACGCCGAATTTTGCATCAATCTCGATGGCGGCGAATTTGAAAAGCTGAAAGGGAAGCGCGTGCTCGCCGGCATGCAGGCCAGCGAAAAGGTCTACGCGGACTTTCAGTTTGAGGCCAGAAACCCCGGCGGCCACAGCTCGGTTCCCGGCGCGGAAAATGCCATTTACGAACTCGCCGCCGCGCTGCTGAAAGTGCAGTCCTTTTCGTTCCCCGTCGAGATCAACGAGATCACGCGCAACTATTTTGCCCATGCCGCCACGCTCACCTCGGGCCAGTTGGCCGCGGATCTTCGCGGCGCCGCAAAAGATCCTTCCGATCCCGACTCGATCAAGCGGCTATCCAACAATCCTTATTACAACTCGCTCCTGCACACCACCTGCGTCGCGACCATGCTCTCCGGCGGCCACGCGCCAAATGCGCTCCCGCAAATGGCGCGCGCCAACGTCAACTGCCGCATCTTCCCCGGTGAAGATCCGGAGCGCGTGCGCAAAACTCTCGAGCATGTCGTCGCGGATCCAAAAGTGAGCATCACCGTCGTCGCGCAGAAAACGGTGGATGGACAGGTCGTCCCCATCGTCACGGTTCCCCCCTCGCCGCTCCTTCCGGAAGTGACCAACGCCCTCGATCGCACACTTGCCACAATGTGGCCCGGTGTACCCATCGTTCCGACCATGTCCACCGGCGCCACCGACGGCAAATATCTCCGCATCGCCGGCATTCCCACCTATGGCATCGCCTGCATGTTTTTCGATATGGAAGACCACCGTTCGCACGGCAAAGACGAGCGCGTAGCCGTCCAGGATTTCTACGACGGCGTCGAATTCGGCTACCGCTTTATGAAAACGCTTTCAACGGCGAAGTGACGCGAGAAGCCGCGCTAACATACCGCCGCAGATTGCAACGGAAGGCATTAAAGTACAGATGGACTGTACTGCAATAGCGCTTCAGCCCGCCAAGTCGTCTTCGTATTTCTAAGTAACTTCTTATTCTTATTATTTCCAGTTTAATACTACTAGGATTAGTTATTCAAAAGGGAACAGTAACGAATCATCTCCAGAGATATTCTTCCCGTGGAGGTCCAGTAGCTCAGAAGAGAATAAGCACAGAAAGAAGAGATCATGATGAAGCTGGAAGCGTTTCAAACTGCCGCCAGGGAGGGCGGATTCGTCGCGGAGATTGGAATGGGGGAAGGAACTGTCCAATGGCTCAGGAAAATCCCGCCACATATGGCCAGGGACACGCACCAGCGCATGTGCATCGACACCATGACAAGTAGCGTGACCGTATATTGGGTTGGGGTCCCCGGAAAACTGAATTCAAAAACGTTTCGTGACGTCCCTGCGTTGCAAGAATGGTTTCAACTTGAACTGCAGCCCATCGTGGAGCGATAAAGAATGGACAGACACTTCTGACGCGACTCCCGAAGTTAAAATGCTCTAATAGTTAGGGTTATGTACGTTTAGGTACGGTAAAGAATCAGCTTACTATGCTGAAATACTCTTCTGAGGCTTGCCCAGACATACCATGACCATACGTATCGTGTCCCCCAAAATACTTCTTATTCAGGATAATCCTGACGCCGCAAAGAACATTTGTGGCGCGCTGTCCTCGGCCAGTGGTGGCCCGTTCGAGGTCGAATGGGTGCGCAATCTTTCCGAGGGCCTTAAGCGCCTAATCAAAGAGGGAATTGACGCCATCTTGCTGGAGTTGTCCTTGCCCGATAGTAGTGGTCTTGAGACTTTCGACAAATTGCAAGCGGCCGCCGCCGATATCCCGATTCTTATTCTTGGCGGCAACGATGACGAAGCCCGGGCGAAAGAAGGCGTAGCTCGCGGCGCGCAGGATTATCTCGTGCCGGGCCACCTTGATGCTTATTCACTGACGCGAGCCGTGCGCAACGCGATCGAACGCAAGGCCGTGGAAGACGCCTTGTTCCTGGAAAGAGAACGCGCCGTGGTCACCCTCAATTCGATCGGTGATGCGGTTCTGTGCACCGACATTTCCGGCAAGGTCACCTATCTGAATCTCGTTGCCGAGACCATGACCGGTTGGTGGCGCAAAGAAGCCATAGGCAAACCCATCGCCGAAGTCTTCCGAATCATTGACGGCGCCACCCGGAAGACTGCCCGAGACCCGATGGAGATGGCCGTCGAGCAAAACAGGACGGTGGGACTGACGGTGAACTGCGTCCTCGTGCGCCGCGACGGATTCGAATCCGCCATCGAAGATTCCGCCGCGCCGATCCACGACCGGGCTGGTCGCGTGATCGGAGCGGTGATCGTTTTCCATGATGTGAGCGCGGCGCTGGCCATGACCATCCAGATGACACATTCCGCGCAGCACGATGTTCTCACCAGTCTGCCCAATCGCCTGTTACTCAACGACCGGATTACTCAGTCGATTGCCGTGGCTCGCCGGCAGAAAAAGCATCTTGCCGTAATTTTTCTGGATCTGGATCGTTTTAAATACATTAATGATTCGCTGGGACATGCCATCGGCGACGAGCTTCTGCAGTCCATTTCAAAACGATTACTGGCGAACGTCCGTGGTTCGGACACGGTCAGCCGCCAGGGCGGAGATGAATTCGTGATCCTTCTTGCGGAGATTGCCCGTCCTCAAGACGCGGCCATCAGCGCGCAAAAATTGCTTCATTCGCTCAGCGCACCCCACCTCCTCGGGGGACAAGAATTGCATATCGACGGCAGCATCGGTATTAGTGTTTACCCGGCGGACGGAAACGATGCCGAAATGCTCATCAAGAGTGCGGATACGGCGATGTACCACGCCAAGGAATGCGGGCGCAACAATTTCCAGTTCTTCACGGCGGACATGAACCTGAAGTCCGTCCAGCGGCAATCTCTTGAGGCCAGCCTACGGTTCGCCCTGGAGCGAGAAGAGTTCCTGTTGGATTATCAGCCGAAGGTAAATCTGGAGACAGGTGAGATCACCGGAGTGGAGGCGCTGATCCGCTGGCAGCAGCCCGATCGCGGACTCGTCCCTCCCGCCCAGTTCGTGCCCGTCGCAGAAGATTGCGGTCTCATAATCCCGATTGGCCGTTGGGTGATGCGCGAAGCGTGCCGGCAAGCGCGCGCCTGGCAGGTCGCGGGACTCCCGCCAATGCCGATTGCCGTCAACGTTTCCGCCGTTGAGTTCCGCGATAAGGGTTTTGTCGAAGGTGTCCGCAAGATACTCTCGGAAACCGGCTTGCCGGCCCAATATCTCGAACTCGAGCTCACCGAGGGCGTCCTGATGAAGGATGCCGAATCCGCGGCCTCCGTGCTGCTGGAGCTCAAGGCGATGGGCATACACCTTGCCGTCGATGATTTCGGTACCGGTTATTCCAGTCTGAGCTATCTTAGAAAATTTCCGATTGATGCACTCAAGATCGACCAGTCGTTCATCCACCAGAACAGTACCACTCCCGACGATTCCACCATCGTGAGCGCGGTGATTGCCATGGGCCGAAGCCTCAAGTTGCGGGTCGTTGCCGAGGGCGTGGAAACGCTGGAACAGTTGATGTTTCTTCGCGCCCTCCAGTGTGACGAAGCTCAAGGTTTTTACTTCGGGCGGCCTGTGCCCGCCGCACAATTTGCTGAATCACTTCGGAAGGGAGCGGCAGCATTCGTCCACTGAGAGGGCTGACGGTTGTCTCAACGATGGGCGGTTAGGTTGCCTCTGCGCAATGTTTCCTGCGTGTGGCTGAACGGTAGTGGGAAAAGAAAAAACCCCCGAAACTCGGGGGCTTTTTTCTTTCAGGAATTGGAGAGAATTCTTACGGCTTGGTCGGGTCCGGTGCCTCGCCCGGCTTCACGTCCTGTTGCGGCGTTGTGCTGGCGGCCACCGGCTTGGAAGGGTCGGCGCCGTAGCGCATCAGGTAGGGCATGAACGGCGTCACTTCGAACGGCATCTTCTCGCGTTCCGCCACTGTGCCGATGGGCTTGCTCTTGATCAGTTCCAGCTTGTCGTTCCATGGATCGATCTTCACGCGGCCGCCGATGGGCAACGCCGCAATCTTCTGCGGATTCTGCTTCGGATCCGTCGCCGCGGTGGATACCAGGTCGTTGATCTGCGGCACGCGATTTCCCAGGTGTCCGCTGATCAGGTTCGGAATTTCCTTCTGGCGGCTGTTGAGAGCCTGCAGGAAGAGTCCCGCGTTGCCCAGCTGATTCTTGTAGGGCGAATTGTTCAGGATCTGGATGGCTTTGGCATTGGCCTGATTTTCCTCATCGGGCGTACGCTGGAAACCAAAGTGCCGGAAAGTATCCTTATCTTCCACCAGCAATTGGTCGAAGAAGGCAAACTGTGAATCCAGGCGGTGGCCCAGCACCACATGGCCCAGTTCGTGCGCCAGCATCGTTGCCAGGCTGGCTTCGTCGGGCAGCACGTCAATCAAGCCGCGGCTGAGCACAATGGTGTGGCCCAGCGTGAACGATTCCAGCGTGGAGGTCATCAGCACGCGGCAGCGCACTTCGGGATCCACGTCAATGTTGTTGGTCACTTCCAAATTGTTGATGACCGTCTCCAAGACCTTGTCCACTTCGCCCCTCGGGGCCATCAGCCCGATGCGCTCAAGGCGATCGGAGATGTTGTCTTCCGCCTGGCGATCCCAGGAACGCTGCGCCTGGATCGGCGTCAGGTCGTTGGAGGTCTTGGTGTCGTCCTGCATCGGGGTTTCGACCAGGATCTTGCTCAACTCCTGCTCCTGCGACGCCCCGCCAAGGTTGTAACCCCACAAGCGGGTCTGCGCCTTGAAGTCGAGCTTCTTCGAAATGGCGTAATGCAAATCTTTTTCTTCGCTGTATACAAACGTCGGCATCCACAAGCCCGGCTGCACGTTGGTGCGCCAGCTGTCAAAGTGGAAATACCAGCTGGAGTGCCCGTTGCCGCTGTAAGCGCCGTTGAAGCGCACGATGTGATAGTCCTGATCCTCCACCCAGATGCGTCCGAGGAATCGTCCGCCGTTCTTCTTCTCCAGCGGGGTCACGTCAAACACCAGGCACCGCACTTCGCCCAGGAATTCGCGGCGCACGTAGTCGAACTTGTAGTGCTGCCGGTCAAACCCGTTGGTGTCGATGAAAATCATCTGCAGGAAGCCGTCGGGCAGGAACTGCATCGCGAAGCTGAAGAAATTGCCAATGGACGCAAACGCCCTCTTCCCCCTGTTCGAGGTTTCGGTCAGGGGCACCAGGCTGACACCCTTCGCAAAGTTCGCGCGGCCGAGGAAATACTTGTCCCCGGCGGGCACCTGGCCCAAATCCTTGTCCGGTTTCAAATTCTGGATGTACGTCTCCACCAGCGGGGAGTAGTTGCGGATCTGGCCGTAGAGCTTCTGCTCGTTGCCGGTGATCCGATCCACCACCTGCTCCATTGTGCGCGGTTGATCCCCATCGGGAGCCGGCGCGGCGGAGGCAATCGTGCCGGCGTATGCGCCGAGCGCAAGCACGAGGATGTAATTCGACAACGTTCGCATGTTCATCTCCCCTTCACCCAATCAATAAGCCAAACGGAATTCGATACGTACCCGGGCCGGAAAATCCACCGATTCGCCTGCGCGTTTCGCCGGCTTGAATTTGAT
>Ga0210403_10003332_pt1 | contig 14199 bp, 11 predicted proteins | sample IncBWC19MmetaG_FD_150863 | JGI IMG/M metagenome (GOLD analysis project Ga0210403, IMG submission 150863) | Forest soil microbial communities from Barre Woods Harvard Forest LTER site, Petersham, Massachusetts, United States - Inc-BW-C-19-M | ecosystem: Environmental > Terrestrial > Soil >... | reverse complement strand
GGCGATGGCGTCTGCTCCGGGAAGAACGCGCGCGTCTTTGCCAAGTTTGCGCACCGCGGCGGCGACGGTCTCGGGGTCAAGGCGCTGGTCCTCAGCAAGTTGACCGGCGCGGTGGACGCTGCCAAGCAGCACTCTATCGCCGAGCGCAAGCGACTCCGGCAGGGCATCCTGGAAAACTTTGCGACGCATGGAGTTCGAGCGCGGCTCCAAAACGGCCCAGAGACGCCTGTCCGGCCAGCGAAGGCGCGCGGCTTCGATCGTGGCCCTCACCGCCGTGGGATGATGCGCGAAATCGTCTACGACGAGCACGCCGTCCACCTCGCCTTTCACGTCCATGCGGCGCTTGACGCTGCGGAAGGTCGAGAGGGCGTCCTGAATGGATTCGCGCCGGATGCCGCGGCCCTGGGCGACGATCATCGCGGCAAGCGCGTTGAGAACGTTGTGGCGCCCTGTCGCGGCCAGGCGAATGTCGGCATAGGGCTCCCCTTTGTAAGTCACTTGAAAGGTCATGGCATCGCCATCGGATTGGACGTTGGCGGCGACCCAGTCGTTGCCCAACTGAAAACCGTAACGAATCACGGGGCAGAATGCTTTTGCCGTGGCGCTGCCCAGGGCCTCGCCGGCTTCGGGATCGCCCCAGACGATGACGCGGCCGCGGCGAGGGACGAGATTCACCAGACGGCGGAAGGCCACCTGGTAGACGTCGAAATCAGCATAAATGTCGGCGTGATCAAATTCGAGCGAAGTGATGATCAGGTCGTCGGGATGGTAATGGAAAAACTTCGCTACCTTATCCCAATAGGCTGAGTCGTACTCGTCGCCTTCGAGGATGAACTCTTCCCCGCCCCCGAGGCCGTATGCCTGGCCGAAATTTTCGGCGATGCCCCCAACCAGAAAATTCGGCCGTTTCTTGGCCACATGGAAAAGCCACGCGAGCATGGCCGTGGTGGTGGTTTTGCCATGCGTGCCGCTGACGACGATGGAGTGCTTGCCGGGAAGAAATTCTTCCTCGATGATTTCGGGCAGCGAACGATATGGGAGCTTGCGGTCGAGCATCTCCTCGACTTCCACGTTGCCGCGGGAAATTGCGTTACCAACAATGATGAGGTCCGGCGAGGGCGTGAGATGCTTCGGATCAAAAGCTGTGGCGTATTCTATCTCGAGCGACTCCAGAAACGTGGAAGCGGGCGGATAAACGCCTGCGTCTGAGCCGGTGACGCGGTAGCCGCGCTCCTTCAGCATTCCCGCCAGAGGCGACATCGCGGAGCCGCCGACGCCGATCATGTGAATGTGTTTTACTTTTGCCAATTTCCGATTCCCTTTTCATTTTACGTCAGGAACACAGGCTAAAGCCCGTGCTACTGGTAGTCGACAACGGCTGGTTCGAGAATTTCGAGCGCACCTTCACCTTTGGCAATCAATTTTGCGCGAACTCCAAGCGGGATCGTCAGCATGGGGCGTTTCGTGTGCCCGATCGGCGCACCGTAAACGACGGGAACTTTTAGCGGATCAAGAATCTCAGCGCAAATTTCCGGGACGATCGGGCTGCCGCTGGAGGGCGGATCGCAGTCCGGAAAATCTCCCAGAATCACGCCGGCAACTTTTTCAAACATCCCCGCCTGGTATAAATGACGCAGCGCGCGATCCACTTGGTACGGCTTCATAGCGCGATCTTCCAGAACGAGAATCGCCCCGTTAGTGTTCGGCGAGAAACCCGTGCCGAGCGTCGTTTGGATCATTGTCAGGCAGCCGCCCGCCAGATGGCCCGAAGCCGTGCCCGAAGCCAGCGCCTGGCCGTGGAGCGGAATCGCCCACTTGGATTTCGTCTCGCACACAGCTTGCAGAAACGAAGCTGGCTCGTAGCCCGACGGCTGGTTCGCGCCGTGATTCAGCCCGTTAGCCACCATCGGACCGTAGAAGCCGGCCCAGTCGCGTACCCCCGCCATCAGCAGTTGAATGATGTTAAAGTCGCTGAACCCGACCATGCATTTGGGCCCTTGCAAGCGCGTGGAAAGCCGCGCGTCAATCAGGTAGTTGGCTCCATAACCTCCTCGCGCGGCGATCACCCCGTCAATGTGCTTGTCGTGAACGGTGTTGCAGAATTGCTTCAGGCGTTCGCTGTGGGTCGCCGCAAAGTAGCCGACTGATTCCATCTGTGCAGGTTCTTCAACCTGAAAACCCAATCGCCTCAGTTCCGCAACGCCCGCGTTGATCCCGGCCGCATCGCCGGGCGAAGATGGAAAAACGACACCGAGGCGCGAGCCCTTGCGAAGCGCCGGGGGCTTTTGAAGTTTGGGGACATCCCGCTTCATTCGTGGTGGCCTTGTAGCGGCACGACTTCGGTGACGACGCCTTGGCGGTTGAGCTGCTCGACAATCTGCTCCTGCTGCTTATGGGTCACGTCGGCTTCGAATTCGACAATCGAATTGACGCCGGTCATTGAAACGCGAAAGTGCTGTACGGCAATTTTCAGGCTGGCCAGCAGGCGCTGCACTTCGCCAGCGACACTGTCCGCATGGCTGGTGGTGAAGCGGAATACCAACACGCGCGACCTCAAGCTGAATCGATCCGTGCACCATGCGAGGACAAACAGCCCGAAAAGCACAATCGCCGTGGCGGAGCCGGCAACGGCATAGAGGCCCGCGCCGGCGGCCATTCCGATAGCCGCCTCCGCGAAAATAGTGGCGGCTGTGGTCATGCCCACGAGACCCGCGCTGTCTTTGAGGATTGCGCCGGCGCCCAGAAAGCCGATGCCCTGAACGATATTCGAAGCGATGCGCGTAGGGCTGGAATCGCCATAAATTTTGCTAATTTGAACCGAAAGAATGGTGAACAGCGCGGTAGCCATGCACACGAACATGCTGGTCCGGATGCCCGCGGGGCGGCGATGTATTTCGCGTTCGACGCCGATGGAAGCGCCCAGTGCGGAAGCGCACAGCAGCCTTAGCAAAATTTGTTGAAACGTTAGCATCGCCATCTGCAGGACCCCTGATTCAAGAAAATTCTACCGCTTAGAGTTTGAATTGGGTCAACTTCAAAAAGTGGCGTGCCCTGGCGTGTATCTCGGGCTTCTTGAGTTTCAGCAGGCGTTCCAGCCCGAAACGCTCAACGGTGAAGCTGCCAAGGACCGAGCCGTAGACCATGGCGCGACGAAGAGCGGCATCGTTCGTGCTACCGACGCCGGCGAGATACCCCATGAAGCCTCCGGCAAAGCTGTCGCCAGCGCCGGTGGGATCGTGCGGCTCTTCGAGCGGGAACGCGGGGACGCAGAAGACGCCGTTTTTGTCGACGAGCATCGCTCCGTATTCGCCCCTCTTTACGACCAGCGTGGAGGGGCCCATCTTAAAAATGTGCTTCGCGGCGCGCAAGAGATTGTGTTCACTGGAAAGCTGGCGCGTCTCGGAATCGTTGATCATCAGGATATCGACGTGCTTTAGGGTTTCGCGCAGTTCTGCGTTGGTGCGCTCAATCCAATAATTCATCGTGTCCATGGCCACGAGTTTCGGCGTGCCCTTAACTTGATGAAGAACGTCGCGCTGCAGATCCGGCGCGATGTTGGCCAGGAAGACAAACTTGGAATTGCGGTATTTTTCGGGGAGGCGCGGCTTGAACTCCGCGAAGACGTTCAGGTCGGTGACCAGTGTGACGCGCTCGTTGAGATTTTCAGAATAGCGGCCGGCCCAGAAGAAACACTTCCCTTCCTTGCGCTCCAGGCCTTCGATATCTATCGAGCGTTTCTTAAGGATGGCTTCGTCTTTCGGGTCGAAGTCGTCGCCGACAATGGCGACGAGATTGACGTGCGTGAAGAAACTTGCCGAAACGGAAAAATATGTGGCGGCGCCGCCGAGCGTGCGTTCCACCTTTCCGTAAGGGCTTTCGAGTGCATCGTATGCGACGGAGCCGACAACGAGCAGGGACACAGGGTTCTCCTAGGACAGATACTTGCCGATGATGGCGGCAAGATTTTTCTTTGTTTTTGCGGGGACGAGCCTAAAATCGGTCACCAGCGAATGCGCCAGGGCGGAACCGCACTTGCATTTGCGCTCCGCGGGCATGGTTTTTACGGCTTCACGAACGACATTCTGCGCGTTAGAGGCGTTCTGGTTGAGCGTGGCGATGATTTGCGACGCGGTGACCGACTCGTGCTCAGGGTACCAGCAATCGTAATCGGTGATCATGGCCACGGTGGCGTAACAGATCTCGGCTTCGCGCGCGAGCTTCGCTTCGGTGACGTTGGTCATGCCGATCACGTCGAACTTCTGCACACGGTGAAAGTGCGCTTCAGCGAGCGTGGAGAATTGCGGGCCTTCCATGTTGATGTAGGTGCCCTTGCGGTGCACAGGGACGGCGACGGAGACGCAGGCGTCTGCCAGTACGGTCGAAAGCTGGCCGCAGGTGGGCTTGTCGAAGGCCACGTGGGCGACCAGTCCGTTTCCAAAGAAAGTCGAGATGCGGCCCTTCGTGCTGTCGAAGAACTGATCTGGGACGAGGAATTCACCCGGGCGCAGATTTTCCTGTAGCGAACCCACGGCGCTGACGGAGATAATGCGTTGCACGCCGAGGAGTTTCATGGCGTAGATGTTGGCGCGGAAGTTTAGCTCGCTCGGAAGAATGCGATGCCCCCGGCCGTGGCGGGCAAGAAAAGCGACACGCTTCCCTTCAAAATTGCCGAGGATGATCTTGTCGGAGGGTTCGCCGAAGGGCGTTTTGACTCGGAGCTCACGCGTGTTGCTCAGGCCGTTCATCGCGTAGAGCCCACTGCCGCCGATCACACCGATTTCCGCCAGCGGCTCTTTCGTCCGCGCAGATTTCCCCTTGGCCTTTTTTGTGCCTGCCATGCGTTCTCTCCTGGGAATTACCGGTTCAGGTCCACCGGCTCGAAATCGGTTTTTCCGTTGCGCTCGTGAAGCGAGGCTGCGGCTACGTCCGGATCGTGCCCGAAAACGACGATCCAATTCTCTTTTGCCATGCGCGGCACCCACTTGCGTTTCGTTTCCAGCGTCTGCAGCGGGTACAGGTCGTAAGCCATGATCCAGGGCAAAGGAATATGGTGCCGTGTCGGAAGCAAATCCGCAACAAAGGCCAGTGTTTTTTCGCCGCCGGTCAGGAGGACGGCCTGAATGTCGGCGTTGTGGCCGGGAATCCTGGCGACGGAGATGCCGGGCAGGATTTGCGCGTCGCCTTCAACCAGGTTCCAGAGGCCAGCGTCGGTGATCGGCTGGAAATTTTCGGGGAGATAGCTGGCACGGTCGCGCTCGGTGGGAGCGGCGGCGTGGGCCAGTTCGGCGCGCTGCAAAATGTATGTCGCATTCGGAAACGTGGGAATGGCGCGACCGTTTTCGATGCGGGTGTTGCCGCCCGCGTGGTCGAAGTGGAGATGGGTATTAATGACGAGATCGACGTCGCGTGGCTGGACGCCGTGTGCAGCAAGCGAGTCGACGAGCGGATCGCCCTCCTGAACTGCGTAGATGGCGCGCTGTTTCGCGTCCCACTTGGTGCCGCTGCCGGTTTCGATGACGATAGTCTTTCCGTGGGCGCGGACAAGCAGCGAATTGGCGCGCAGGCGGATGCGATTCTTCTCGTCGGGTTGCGATTTCTTGTCCCAGAAGACTTTTGGGACAACGCCAAACATGGCGCCGCCGTCCAGCCAGAAGTTCCCGCCGTCGAGATAACGAACTTCGATGTCGCCCAACAGCATTCCTGAAGATTCCTTAGAGCAGCCCGCTTTGTCGGAGAATTTCACTAACCGCGGTAAACGGGTCTTTCTTGCGTTCCGCAACTTCGACGGCCAGAGCGCGCAGGCGTGCTTCGCCTTCCTTGCCGCCGAGGACTTTTTCGAGCAGGCGCGATTCGAGCATTTCAATCAGGCGGTTCTGCCAGTGCTCCACATGCTTCTGGCGGCGCTGGCCGCTGGATTCGAAATGGTTGCGGAATTTCTCGACGGTCAAGGCAAGTTCTTCCACACCGCGGTTTTCCGTGGCCACCGTGCGAATCACCGGGGGATGCCAGCCATCGCGCGGCATCACCAGCGAAAGCATCGCGTGTAACTGTTCCTCCAAGCGGTCGGCTCCTTCTCGATCGGATTTGTTGAGCACGAAAATGTCGCCAATTTCCATCAGGCCGGCTTTCATATTCTGTATGTCATCGCCGAGGCCGGGCACAAGAACGACGAGGACACAATCGGCAAGTCGCACGATATCAATTTCATCCTGGCCCACGCCGACGGTTTCAATCAAAACCTGTCGCTTCCCGGCGGCATCGAGAAGCAGTGCAACCTCCGCCGTCGATCGTGCAAGTCCGCCGAGAAATCCGCGGGTGGCCATCGAACGGATGAAAATGCCGGTGTCACTGGCGTGACCCTGCATGCGGATGCGGTCTCCAAGAATCGCGCCGCCGGAGTAGGGACTGGTCGGATCCACCGCAACCACGCCGACGCGGTCTTCACGCTTGCGGTGGTAAGCCGCAAGTCGATCGACCAGCGTGCTCTTTCCCGTGCCGGGAGCACCGGTGACGCCGGTGAGATAGGCGTTGCCCGTATGCGGAAAAAGCTGCCGCAGCAACTCTTCCGCTTCGGCCGAATGATTTTCGATGGCAGTAATTGCGCGGGAGATCGCGCGCACGTCACCGGCACGGACCTTGTCGGCCCAATCGTTCACGGCGATGGTCATTGCGAAGCGAGCCTGTGCGGTTGGAAGGTAGCAAAGGAGAACATGCCTTTAGCAGACTACCTCAACTGACAGAATCGGTCACCCCGGCCGTGAGCGGGCGGGCAAGTGTGCTTATTTCTTGCCGAGCAGCTGCCGGGCGATGACCAGTTTTTGAATTTCGCTGGTGCCTTCGCCGATGGTGCAGAGTTTCACGTCGCGATAATACTTTTCCGCGGGGTAGTCCTTGATGAAGCCGTAGCCGCCGTAAATCTGCACGCATTCGTTGGCGACGCGCACGGCAACTTCGCCGGCGTACAGCTTGGCCATGCTGGATTCTCGGGTGAATCGGACATCTTTCTGATCGGCCAGCCACGCGGCGTGGTAGACGAGCAGGCGCGCGGCTTCTACCTCCGTGGCCATATCAGCCAGCTTGAACTGGATGGCCTGAAATTCGCTGATGGCCTGACCGAACTGCTTGCGCTGCTTGGCGTATTTCAAAGCGGCACCGAGTGCGCCCTGGGCCATGCCAAGGCCCAGCGCGGCGATGGAGATGCGGCCGCCGTCAAGAATCTTCAGGCTACCGGTAAAACCTTCGCCCTCTGGCCCGAGGAGATTTTCCGCAGGAACTTTGCAATCCGTGAAAATAATCTCCGAAGTATCGCTGGCGCGCATCCCCAGCTTGTTTTCTTTTTTCCCGGGGCGAAAGCCGGGCATCCCCTTTTCAAGAATAAACGCGCTGATTCCGTGCGAGCCCTTGGATTTGTCGGTGACGGCCATGGCGACGCAGGTGTCGGCATAGTGGCCGTTCGTGGTGAACGTTTTCGAGCCATTCAGAATCCAGTGGGCGCCGTCACGCTTCGCCGTGGTTCGCGTCCCGCCGGCGTCGGAGCCGGCTTCGGGTTCGGTCAGCGACCAGGCACCGAGCTTTTTGCCCTGCGCCAGCGGCGCAAGGTACTTGCGCTTCTGCTCTTCCGTGCCGAATTTGTAGATATGATTGCTGCACAGCGAGTTGTGCGCAGCGACGAACAGACCGACGGAGCCGTCAACACGCGACAGCTCTTCGATGACTGTGGCGTATTCGATGTAGCCAAGGCCGGCGCCACCGTATTCCTCCGGAAAGATCACGCCCAACAGCCCCATGTCAGCAAGCTTCGGGAGGAGTTCGAGAGGAAAATGCGAGGCTTCGTCCCACTCCATGACGTGGGGCGCGATTTCTCCTTCTGCGAATTCACGGACAGACTTGCGGAGATGGTTTTGCTCTTCGGTGAAGGTGAAATCCACGGGTTCCTCGGGTAATAGTTATTTATATAGCTGGTAAAAGTTTATCTTATGAAAGGATTAGATGCACGTTTTCATAGCGGCTGGTGTGTAAACAAAATGTCAAACTTGCGTGGTCGTACAGCGAAGAGGAAGCCGCAGCCAGATGAATGCGGCCGCTACTGTTACCAGCCTATGGGGTAGTTGTTCTTTTTGTTTTGTGCGTCGAGCCAGGTTTTTAGCGGTGCGAAATAATCGGCCAGGGCGGTGGCGTCGATCTGGCGCTGACCTGTCAGCGTTTCCAGGGCTTCAGGCCACGGCTTGCTCTCACCCAGGCTGAGCATGGCGTTCAACTTTTCGCCGGCCGCTTTGTTGCCATAGATCGAGCAGCGGTTCAATGGGCCTTCGTACCCCGCGGTCTTGCAAAGCGCGCGCTGAAACTGAAATTGGTAAACGGCCGCGAGAAAATAACGCATGTAGGATACGTTTGCGGGGACGTGGAATTTGGCGCCCGGATCGAAGTCCGCTTCCGTTCGCGCAACCGGCGGAGCGACGCCCTGATATTTCCGCCGAAGTTCCCACCATGCTTTGTTGTACTCGGCAGGCTTGATCTTGCCGGAAAAAACTTCCCAGCGCCATTTGTCAATCACCAGGCCGAACGGCAGAAACGCCACTTTTTCGAGTGCCTTTCGCAGCAGATAGTCCGTGTCGTCGGAGGCGGGTGGTACCGCGTCGATCAGTCCGATGGTCTTCAGGTACTCCGGGGTGACGGAGAGCGCGATGGTGTCGCCCACGGCTTCGTGGAAGCCGTCGTTGGCGCTGCTGCGGAAAAGCTCCGGCTGCTGGTTATACGCCCGCTGGTAATAGTTGTGGCCGAGTTCGTGGTGAATGACGCGGAAATCTTCCTCGGTGATCTGAATGCACATTTTAATGCGCAGATCGTTTTTTTCATCAACGTCCCAGGCGCTGGCGTGGCAGACGACATCGCGGTCCTGCGGCTTGGTAAAGAGTGAGCGTTGCCAGAATGTTTCCGGCAGAGGAGCAAAGCCGATCGAGGAGAAAAACTTTTCGCCGTATTTGACCATGCCCCGAGCGTCGGTCTTTCGCTCGACCAAGATTTTCGTAAGGTCGTAGCTCTGCGCCGGCTTGGGTGAATCCATCAGCTCGTAAACGTTATTCCATTCCTGCGCCCAGGGGTTGCCGAGCAGATGCGCGGGAATCGGCCCGTTCGGCGGAACAACATCCTTGCCGTATTTTTTGGCCAATTGGCCGCGCACGTACGCGTGCAAAGAAAGATACAGCGGACGAAGCTGCTCCCAGATGCGGTCGAGTTCCCGCGCAAAATCATCCGGTGGCATGTCATATTTGGAGCGCCACAGCGCGCCGACGTCGGAGTAGCCGAGTTCGCGCGAACCCGCGTTGCCAAGTTCCACCATGCGTGCGTAGCGATCGCGCATCGGCGCGCCAATCGCGTGCCAGCCAATCCACGCCCGCTTCATCTCTTCGGGATCGCGGCTGGTGGCCAGCAGGCGCTCAATCTTGGTGATATCGAGGCACGGCTTGGCATCGCCGTCGGGGCACCACTTCCCTTTTCCATAGTCGCTGCCAAGCGACGCGAGGATGGTGGCAAGCTCTTTTTGCGCTTTCGCATCATCGGGCGCGGGAAATTCCGCGGCGAGTTCCAGCAACAGGCGTTTGCGAGCCAGGTCGGGCGGGAGATTCACTTTGTCGTAGCGGTGCGCGAGTTTGGCGTAGTTGGTGGCGGCGGTGTTTGCGGCCTCTTGGGCGTCGGCGGCGATGTTTTCCGTGTCAAATGTAATGAAGTTTAGCTGCACCCAGGAAGCGCGCGCGGCTTTCAGACCGAGGTCGGAAAGGTCTTGGTCCGCATGCTCGATGAAGCGCTTGGCTTCGTCCGGGGTTGGAGCCGTAATCTGCTGCGCGAGTATCGTCCGAGGGGCAAGCGTGACAGCCAGCAAAAGCGTGAGGCTAAAGGCACACCAGCGAGCGAGAGTCGTTTTCATAGGTAGGGTTCCTTTTCCGTAACCGGCTGAAGATTCTAATTCAGAATGGCGTCAGGCTACCTGGCCTTTTTTCTTTTGCACCACCAGGCCAAGTTCCTGGATGGCTCGATCGATGCCGGTCCGGTTGACGTTCCAATGCGTGACCATGCGGACGGAGTGGAAAGCCGTGTCCTGCGCCCAGACGCCGCGCTCGTGCAGGGCGTCGCAAAGTTCGACTGCGTTCATGCCGCTGGCGCTGCAATCGAAAATGACGATGTTGGTCTTTACGCTAGCGAGATCAATTTTCAGGCCGGGAATTTTCGCCACGCCCTCGGCAAGACACCGCGCGTTGGCGTGGTCTTCGTGCAGGCGCGAGGGAGAATTTTCCAACGCAATCAATCCCGCCGCGGCGATCACGCCGACCTGGCGCATGCCTCCGCCAAACATTTTGCGGTAGACGCGGGCTCGCTCGATGAATTCGCCCGAGCCAAGAATCATGGAGCCGACTGGAGCGCCGAGTCCTTTAGAGAGGCAGAACATTACGGAATCGACGTTCCTGGTCATGTTGGCGACGGTGTCGCCAAGCGCCGCGGCAGCGTTGAAGATGCGCGCGCCATCGAGATGAACCTTCAGGCCGAGCGCGTGGGCGCGCTCGCAGATTTCATCCACGCGCGCGGTGGGATAAACAGTGCCGCCGGCCATGTTGCTGGTGTTTTCGAGGCAAACCAGCGCGCTCTGAGAGTCATAGTAGATTTTCGGGCGAATGGCGGGTTCGATCTGCTGCCAGGTGAGGATGCCGTCGTCACCGCCGCGAACGGCGCGCGGCATGCAACCCGCGATGGCGGACATGGAGGCAAGTTCGTACAGATTGACGTGGCTGCGGTCTTCGCAGACCACTTCGTGGCCATGGTGCGTCCAGATTTTGATGGCGATCAGGTTGCCCATGCAGCCCGTGGGGACGAAGAGAGCGGCCTCTTTGCCAAAGATTTCCGCGGCGTGTTTTTGCAGTTTGTTGACCGTGGGGTCTTCGCCGTAAACGTCGTCGCCGACTTCAGCTGCCGCCATAGCGCGGCGCATCTCGTCGCTGGGGCGCGTGACGGTGTCGCTGCGCAGGTCAACAGCGCCTTCAATCGGAGAAACGTGATCGGGATCGGTAAGCTGATTTCCTTTTGCGACGGTGTACGTCATGGTTGGCCTCGTTCAGAGCCTAAAACGATTTGTAAGCGATTGCAAAGCCAGCGTTACGCGCGATTTGCCTTTCAGGCTCTACCCTGGGCGGAGCGCAGCAGTTCCACGATCACTTCATTGGAGACGCTCAGTTTCGCGGCGGGCAAACGCAGGATATCGGCTTGCTTCTCCACCATGCCACGAGCGGCGAGTTCGCTGACTTTTTCGGAAAGGCTGACTCCATAGCCGCGTTCAATTCGAGACAGGTCGATTCCGGAAAGTTGGCGCAGACCAAGAAAGAATTCTTCCTCGAGGGCGAGTGTGGGCGTGAGAGTATCGACGGATTCGATGGCGCTCTTCCCTTCCGAAATCGAGGCCACGTAAGCAGCGGCATCGTGGCGGTTCGCCCAACGCTGCCCAGCGGAAAACGAATGCGCGCCAGCGCCGAACCCGAGATACGGTTCGCGCCGCCAATACTTCAGATTGTGGCGGGATTCGAATCCTGGTTTAGCCCAATTGGAGATTTCGTACTGGAGGTACCCGGCGGACTTCAGCTCCGATTGCGCCTGTTCATAAAATTCTGCCATTGATTCTTCAGTGGGCAAATCCCTGGCGCTGTAGCGCGAGCCGCTCTGGAGTACTTCCAGGCCTAGGCGGCTGCCCTCGTCGATTTCCATCATGTAGATCGAGATGTGTTCCGGATTAAGGGCAATGGCCTCACCCAACGATTGCCGCCACGAATCCCTCGCCTGCTTTGGAAGCCCGGCGATCAGATCGAAGCTGATATTGTGAATTCCCGCGGCGCGAAGAATCGGGACAGCGCGATAAATGTCATCGCGGCGGTGCATGCGCCCCGCGGCTTTCAGCTCCTCATCGACGAACGATTGCGTCCCAAAACTAATACGATTGAACCCCATGGCCGACCACTTTGCGGCCTTTTCGGCATCGATCGTTTCCGGATCCGCTTCCAGCGTAACTTCAGTAAAGGAACAATCGAAGTTCGCGCGCAACGCCTGGAGCATCGCGGAAAGGAGCTCCGGCTCAAGCAGGCTTGGAGTTCCGCCACCAAAATAGACAGTGTCGACGCATCGCGCCTGCGTTTCGTCCAGGGATGGAATCGTTACGCCGGCTGATTCGAGTAGTGGACGATGGCTACCAATCTCCTGGCAAACAGCCGCCGAGTATGGCGCAAATCGAGCGGGCGACACCACGCCTGTGTGGAAGTTGCAGTAGGTGCACTTCGTCTGGCAGAACGGAACCTGGATATAAACGCCGAGATTGTCCATCACTTAAAACAGTAGCACAGTGCTATGGCACGCCGGTGTTTTCGCCGATTTCGTCCCAGATGCGTGTGGCATGCGTCTCTTTCAGAAGTATGCTGCCAACCGCAAGGGTGATAGCGCAAACGGCAAGCGGGTAATAAAGCCCGGCGTAGATGTTGCCCGTGGCCGCGCAGAGCGAAAGTCCAATCACCGGCAGCAAGCCCCCGAAAATGCCGTTGCCAATGTGATACGGCAGAGAAAGCGACGTGTAGCGGATACGCGCCGGGAACGCTTCGACAAGATAGGCCGCGAGTGGGGCATAAATCATGGTGAAGACAAAGAGTTGTGCGAAGACCAGCAAAATCAGACTGGGAACATCGGGATTCAAGGCTTCTTTCGCTGGGACAAGCTGCGCGGACAACGAGTCCTTCGTCATGGGCGAAAGCGTGATCGCGCCGGTAACTTTGTTTTTTGTAGATCCGACAGAAATCACATTGTTGCCGGCGGCCCGCTGCATGGCCTTGTAAATTGGGAACCACGTGACTATGCCCAGAAGGCAGGCGGCCATCATCATCCACTTGCGACCCACACGGTCGGAAAGCACCGCGAAGCAAATGAGAGTAGGTACGGAGAGCAGCAGTGCGGCAGACACGATAATGCTGGCGGTCTGTTGGTTCACCTTCAGAATCGTCTGCAGATAAAAGAGCGAATAAAATTCGGCGGAATAGGCAAGCACTCCCTGCGCGGCCGTTGCGCCGAAAAGTGTCACCAGCACCTGCCGGATATTGTTCCAGCCGCTAAAGGCTTCTTTAAGCGGATTGCGCGAGGTCTTCCCCGCTCCCTTAATCGCGGAAAAAATCGGCGATTCCTTCATACGCAGCCGAATATAGAAAGACAGAGTCACCAGGACGATTGAAAGAAGGAACGGGATGCGCCAGCCCCACTCGTTGAAGGCTTCAACGGACATCGAGCGCTGCGTGGCGATGATCACGAAGAGCGACGCGAAGAACCCGAGCATCGCCGTAATCTGGATGAAACTGGTGTAAAACCCGCGCTTGTTGTCCGGAACATGTTCCGCCACGTAGACCGCGGCACCGCCATACTCGCCACCGATCGCGAGGCCCTGGAGCGCGCGAATCAAGATGAGAATTACCGGAGAAATCCAGCCGCCGGTGCGGAAGCTTGGAAGAAATCCGATCAACGCTGTGGCTCCGCCCATGATGCTGAGTGTGACCAGAAACGCATATTTCCGGCCCACCAGATCGCCGATGCGGCCAAAGAACAATGCACCGAATGGCCGCACCACGAAGCCGACAGCAAACGTGGAAAGATACGCGATATAAGCGAACGTCTCATTCCCAGGCGGGTAGAATTTCTGCGAGAGCACGACGGCAAGGCTGCCGAAGATGAAAAAGTCATACCACTCGATCATGGTGCCGGCAGCGGAAGCGAAAATCACACGCCAAATGCCGCTTTTGGAAAATGGATGAGCCTCGATTCCCGGGATGGTCGCCAACGAATTTCAATCCTCGCTTTGGTTTTCGAAGCTCAGCTTTGCGTGACAGCTTACCTTATGTTCCGGCCGATGATACCAATTTGCGAAGAAAGCGCCCGCCTCAGAAGGCGGCCGCTACACGAAGGTCACGTGTCAGACGCGGTCGGGAAGGACTTTTACGTAGAGGTGACGCTCGCGGGGACCGTCGAATTCGGCGAAGAAGATGCCCTGCCAGCGGCCCAGGGCGAGTTTGCCGTCTTCGACGAAGACGAATTGCGATATGCCGACAAGCATGGTCTTCACGTGTGAATCGGAGTTCCCTTCTACGTGACGAAATGGCCCGGCGGACGGCACGAGGCGGTCAAGCACTC
>Ga0210403_10003331_pt1 | contig 14200 bp, 14 predicted proteins | sample IncBWC19MmetaG_FD_150863 | JGI IMG/M metagenome (GOLD analysis project Ga0210403, IMG submission 150863) | Forest soil microbial communities from Barre Woods Harvard Forest LTER site, Petersham, Massachusetts, United States - Inc-BW-C-19-M | ecosystem: Environmental > Terrestrial > Soil >... | reverse complement strand
GATGGTGTCTCGCTCGCGGTCGAGGCGAGCTTGGGTGGGAAGATCAGCGAGGACATCGTGGTCCCGGTGGACCGGTTGCAGGACGCGATCGAGGCGACACTCGAGATCGCTCACAAGCACGGGCTAAAAGCATGCAGCTGGGGGCACGCAGGCGATGGAAACCTGCACTCCACGTTCCTCGTGGACCCCCACGACCACGCCGCCATCGACCGTGCGCACAAAGCGGCACAGGAGCTCTACCTCCTCGCCGTCGGGTGCGGCGGATCCATCTCAGGCGAGCACGGCCTCGGGTCAGTCAAGCGCGGACACCTCAGCCTGCAATGCAACCCCACCACACTCGCACTACACCACGCCATCAAGCACACCCTCGACCCCAAAGGCCTCATGAACCCAGGCAAGAAGCTCTAAGCGCTGCCTGTCACTCGAAGTACTCGGGGTGCAGCTGTTGCAGCTGCGGCAGGAAGGACGGGACCATGCGCAGGTGGTGACGAAGCGCTGCCTCGGCGGCGGGGCCGTCGCCACCGGCGAGCGCGGCGACGATGTCGCGGTGCTCGGATAGCATCTCGTTGAGGTAGTCCGCATCGGGGAGGCTCAGTCGCCGGATGCGGTCGAGGTGTCCGTTGGCGCGGCGGCTGAGCGCCCATGCGATCGTGTGCCCGCTGTAGTTGCACAGCAGTCGGTGCAGGTCTTCGTCGAGGCGGTCGAACGTGCGCTCGTTGCCCACCGTGCGGGCGTGCTCCTGTGCGGCCAGGTTCGATTGCAACTCTTCGAGCTCCTCGTGCCCCACGAGCGCGACCGCGCGCGTGACCGCTGCGCACTCCAGCGCCTCGCGCACGAACTCCGCGTCGGCGACTGCTCCCGGGCTGATCAGGGTCACGAACGTGCCGAGCTGTGGGACGATCGCGACCAGGCGCTCGTCACGCAGCCGCGCGAGCGCCTCGCGGACGGGGGTCCGGCTGACCCCGAGCTCGCCCGCCAGCTCGTTCTCGGAGAGCTTCAGCCCGGGCGCGAGCTCGGCGCTGACGATTGCCTCCCGGAGCGCCAGGTAGACCCGGTCGCTGGTAGCGCCGCCGCTTGTGCGGTCCAGCGCCTCGATGCGCAGTTCGCTCATGTGCGTGCCCGCGGCAGGTCGGTGATGGTTCCCTCGGCGAGCTCGGCAGCGAACGCGATGGTCTCGGCGAGGGTAGGGTGGGCGTGCACGGTCAATGCGATGTCGGCCGTGTCCGCTTCGAGCTCCAACGCCAGGCCGGGCTCGGCGATCAGCTCGCCGGCCCCGGCGCCGACGATGCCCGCACCGAGCACGCGCCTGGTGGTCGGATCGAGCAGCAGCTTGGTCATACCCTCAGCGTCGCTTGAGAGCGCGCGCCCCGAGGCAGCCCACGGGAAGCTCGCGCGCCGGTGAGGAACCTCGCCGAGCTTGGCTTCGGTCTCGGTCAGGCCGACCCACGCGACTTCGGGATCGGTGTATGCGACCGAGGGGATCCCGCGTATGTCCAGCTCGACATCGTGGCCGGCGATCACCTCGGCGGCCACCTTGGCCTCGTGGCTGGCCTTGTGCGCGAGCATCGGTGGCCCCACGAGGTCGCCGATCGCAAAGATGTGAGGGGCGCTCGTGCGCTGCTGGGAGTCGACCGCCACGAACCCGCGCTCATCGAGTGCCACGCCAATGTGCTCGAGCCCCAGCGAGTCGCTGTTGGGGGTTCGCCCGACCGCGACCAGAACGCGATCGAACACCGCCGGCTCAGGCGATGGCGACGCAGCCGTTGCGGCGTCCGCAGCCGAGGCGAACGTGGCTGTGAGTCCCGCGTTGCTCGCCTCGATGGACGTCACCCAGGTGCGCAGGTGGACCCCGGCGTAGCGCTCGGAGATGCGGCGACGCAGGGGCGCGACGAGGTCGGGATCGCAGCCGGGGATGAGCTGATCGGCGAGCTCCACCACGGTCACCTGCGACCCGAGCGCGTCGTAGACGGTCGCCAGCTCGAGCCCGACGATCCCGCCGCCGATGACCAGCAGTCGCGGAGGTATCTCGGACAGCTCGAGCGCGCCGGTGGAGTCCATCACGCGCTCGTCCTCGTAGGGAATGCCGGGGAGCGGGACCGCGCGCGAGCCGGTGGCGAGGATCGCGTGCTCGAAGGACACGCTCCGTCCTTCAACATCGAGGGTGTGAGCGCCGCTGAAGCGCCCCTCGCCACGCAGGACCGTGATCTTCCGCTGCCTGGCCAGGTCCGCGAGCCCCTTGGTGAGCCGGCCCACCACCCCGTCCTTCCAGCTTCGCAGTAGCTCGAGGTCGAGCTGCGGAGCGCCGAAGCTCACGCCGTGCGCCTGCACGCGCTCGGCGTCAGCGATCACCTTGGCAACGTGAAGCAGGGCCTTGGAGGGAATGCATCCCACGTTCAAGCAGACCCCGCCGAGGGCCTGCTCACGCTCAACGAGGACGACCTCCAGGCCGAGGTCGGCGGCGCGGAAGGCCGCGGTGTAGCCGCCAGGCCCGGCGCCGAGGACGAGCACCTGGGCGCGGATGTCGGAGTCGGCGGCCCCGGGGCCGCGAGCCTGGGCCGGAGCCTCGGCGTGCGCGCTCACAGGAGCACCCTGCGCATGTCCGAGAGCAGCTTCGCCAGGTCGGCGCAGAACCGCGCTGCCGCGGCGCCGTCGATCACGCGATGGTCGTAGGAGAGCGAGAGGGGGAGCATCAGGCGCGGCTGGAACTGCTGGCCATCCCACAGGGGCCTCGTGACCGAGCGCACGACGCCGAGGATGGCAACCTCGGGAGCGTTGACGATCGGCGTGAACGACGTGCCGCCTATTCCTCCGAGGCTCGACACCGTGAAGGTGCCGCCACTCATCTCAGTAGCGGAGAGACGGCCCGCACGCGCCTTGCCCGACAGCTCGGAGAGCTCTCCCGCCACCTCGAGCAGCCCCTTGCGGTCGACGTCGCGCACCACCGGCACGAGCAGCCCCTGCGGCGTGTCGGCGGCGAAGCCCAGGTGGTAGTAGCGCTTGAGCACCAGCTCCTCTCCATCCAGCGAGGCGTTGAGCTGGGGGTGGCGCTTCAGCGCCGCCGCCACCGCCTTGAGCAGGAGCGCAACCATCGTGACCTTCACCTCCGCCTGCTCGGCGTTGAGCTGCTTGCGAAACGCCTCGAGCTCGGTGATATCAGCGTCTTCGCTGTGGGTGACGTGGGGGATCCTGATCCAGTTGCGCGCGAGGTTTGCGCCTGAGAGCTTCTGTATACGGGTGAGCGGAACCCGCTCGATCTCGCCGAGCTTGGCGAAGTCCACGCTCGGCCAGGGCGCAAGCCCAAGCGCATCGAGGCCGCCGCCCGCTGTGCCTGCGGGGCCGGCGGGCGCCTGCTCGAGGTCGTCCAGCGTGATCCGGCCGCGCCGTCCGGTGCCCGTCACCGTGCGCAGGTCGAGCCCCAGCTCGCGTGCTCGGCGTCGGACCGCCGGACCGGCGTACACCGAGCTCCGCTCGTGTTCGTGCCCACGCTTGCCGTCGGCTGCGGGTGAGGCGATGGCAGCGGGCGAGACGGGGGCCAGGGGCGAGTCGTCGGCTGCGCGTGAGGAAGTGTTTGCAGGTGAGGTTGCGGCTGCCGGTGAGCCGGGGCCTGGGCTTTGGACCACATCGCCGCTCTCAACCTCGCTGCTCTCGATCTTCGCGATTGGGGTGCCCTCGGAGACCTTGTCGCCGACGGAGAGGAGGATCTCGCGCACGACGCCGGCAAAGGGCGCGGGAATCTCCATCGTGGCCTTGTCGGACTCGATCGCCACCAGCGGGTCCTCGGGCGCCACGGTCTGTCCGACGGCCACCAGGATCTCGATGACGGGGACCTCGGTGAAGTCGCCGATGTCCGGCACATCGACCTGTCTCAACGTGTCCACGGCGCTGCAACCTCCGGGTCGATGTGGAACTCCTCGATCGCTCGCTGTGCGTCGGGAGCGCGATCGAGCGCGTGCAGGGCGGCGAGCGTGACGTGGTGGCGGTCGACCTCGAAGAAGCGGCGCAGCGCGCTCCGGTAGTCGCTGCGCCCGAAGCCGTCGGTCCCAAGCGTGGTGTAGCGCCCTGGAACCCAAGGGCGGATCTGCTCCGGCACCGCGCGGACGTAGTCCGTGGCTGCAACCACGGGGGCTGGGCTCGCGCCGAGATGCTGCTCCACGTAGGAGCGTCGAGGCTCGCGCGTGGGGTGGAGGCGATTCTCGCGCTCTACCTCTGCGCCGTCGCGCTGGAGCTGGGAGAAGGAGGTGACGCTCCACACCTCCGCCTGCACCCCGAAGCGCTCCTGCAGCAGCTCGGCTGCCGCCAGCACCTCGCGCAGGATCGCGCCCGAGCCGAGCAGGCGCACGGCGGGAGCGCCCAGCGCCTCGCGAACCCTGTGCATTCCGTGCAGGATCCCCTCCTCGGCTCCCGCCGGGAGCACGGGCTGCGGATAGTTCTCGTTCATCACCGTCAGGTAGTAGAAGGCGTCCTCCTGCTCCTCCAGGAGACGGCGTAGGCCGTCCTGGATGATCACGGCGACCTCGTAGCCGAAAGCGGGGTCGTAGGCGCGGCAGTTGGGGATCGTGGAGGCGATCAGGTGGCTGTGGCCGTCCTCGTGCTGCAGGCCCTCGCCGTTGAGCGTGGTGCGTCCGGCCGTCCCCCCGATCAGGAAGCCGCGCGCGCGGCTGTCTGCGGCCGCCCAGGCGAGATCCCCGATCCGCTGGAAGCCGAACATCGAATAGAACACGTAGAACGGGATCATGGGGAAGGCGTTGTTGGAGTAGGAGGTCGCCGCGGCGATCCAGGATGAGAACGCGCCCGGCTCGTTGATCCCCTCCTGCAGGATCTGTCCGCTGCGGTCTTCTCTGTAGAACATCAGCTGCTCGGAGTCCTCGGGCTGATAGAGCTGGCCCACCTGGGAGAAGATGCCGAGCTGGCGAAACATGCCCTCCATCCCAAACGTGCGCGACTCGTCGGGCACGATCGGCACGATCCGCGTTCCGATCTGCTTGTCTCGAATGAGGGCTGCGAGGATGCGGACGAAGGCCATCGTCGTGGAGATCTCGCGCTCGCCGGTCCCGTCGAGCTGTGCCTGGAAGCTCGATAGCGGGGGGACGGGCAGGCTCTCGGCTCGCCGCCGGCGGCTCGGCAGCGCTCCGCCTAGCTCGGCCCGGCGCCCGCGCAGGTAATCGAGCTCAACGCTGTCTGGTGGCGGGAGGTAGAGGTCACCCGCCTTGGCCTGCTCGTCTGTGAGCGGCAGCTCGAAGCGATCGCGGAAGGCCAGTAGGGCCTCCTCGGGCATCTTCTTCTGCTGGTGGGTGATGTTCTGCCCCTCGCCCGCCGTCCCCATTCCATAGCCCTTGATGGTCTTGGCCAGGATCACCGTGGGCTGGCCCTCGTGGGCGCTCGCCGCGCTGTAGGCGGCGAACACCTTGCGCGGGTCGTGGCCGCCACGGTCCAGCGCCCAGACCTGCTCGTCGCTGAGATCCGCCACGAGGGCGCGCAGCTCGGGCGAGGCGCCGAAGAAATGCTCGCGAACGTAGGCGCCGTCCCGCGACTTGTAGGTCTGATAGTCGCCGTCCAGGGCCTCCTCCATACGCCGCACGAGAACCCCGTCCTCGTCGGCGGCGAGCAGGGGATCCCAGTGCGATCCCCAGATCACCTTGATCACGTTCCAACCGGCCCCGCGGAAGTTGGTCTCGAGCTCCTGGATGATCTTGCCGTTGCCGCGGACCGGGCCGTCGAGCCGCTGGAGGTTGCAGTTGACGACGAAGATCAGGTTGTCGAGGTGCTCGCGGGCGGCGAGCGAGATGGCGCCCATCGACTCCGGCTCGTCCATCTCGCCGTCGCCCATGAACGCCCACACGTTGCGCCCGGCGGTGTCCAGCAGGCCGCGCCCGGCGAGGTACTTCATAAAGCGTGCCTGGTAGATGGCCATCAGCGGGCCGAGGCCCATCGAGACGGTCGGGAACTGCCAGAAGTCGGGCATCAGCCAGGGGTGCGGGTAAGAGGACAGGCCCCGCCCGCCCACCTCCTGGCGGAAGCCGCGGATGCGCTCCTCATCGAGGCGTCCTTCGAGGAACGCGCGCGCGTAGATGCCCGGAGCTGAGTGACCCTGGATGTAGACGAGGTCGCCACCGTGCCCGTCGGCGGGCGCGTGCCAGAAGTGGTTGAAGCCGACCTCGTACAGCGTTGCCGCGGACTGGTAGCTGGCGATGTGGCCCCCAAGCTCGGAGGACTCGCGGTTGGCCTGCAGCACCATTGCCATCGCGTTCCAGCAAACCAGCGAGCGCAGTCGCCTTTCCAACTCGACATCGCCAGGAACGGCCGGCTCGTCTTCCGGCGCAATCGAGTTCACGTAGCGCGTGGTCAGCTCGCCGCGGGTGTGCAGGCCCTCGATCCGAGCGCGCTGGAGCAGAGCGTCAAGCAGCTCCGCGCCGCGGACGGAACCCTCCTCGCGGACCACGTCCTCGAGCGCGCTCAGCCACTCGCTCGTCTCCAGCGCAATGTCCTGACTTGCGTGCACCATGCTAGTATACTAGTATCGTGAGCGTGCAGGGGCGGCGCCCCGCTCGCATCTACGAGAAGGACCAACTTCACCCGCGGCGGAGATGAGAGGGCTCGCGGCGGGAAGAACTGCCGGCCCATAACCCCGCCGGTGGTGTCACACCCTCTCCTCCCCTCGGCTGGCGAGGCGGCGAAAGCCGCCTCGCCAGCTATTTAGGCGGTGTTGTCCTACCGTGGTAGGATCATCCGCATGGCCAGTCAAAAGCGATCGATCTCCTTCCAGGAGTCCGTCCTGAACGAGGCCGAGCAGCGCCTGGCCCACTCTGGGGGGACGCTGTCGGGCTTCGTGAATGCAGCAGTCCTGCACGAGCTGCAGGTAGCTCGAGGCCACGGGCTGCTAGCTGACGACGAGGCTGAGTTTGGAGCGATACCCGCAAAGGTCAAGGCCCAGGTCGCCGCCGAGTGGCCGGCCTGACCCTCGCCGCGGGTGCGCTAATCGCATACGAGCGCGGTGATGATCGCATCCGCGAGATCCTCAGGGTTGCGTATGCACGTGGTCTTGTGCCCACGATCCCGGCGATCGCGCTCGCGGAGGTCTGGCGCGGTGACGCCAAAGATGCCCGCGTTGCCCGCTTGCTGAAGGCCTGTTCGATCGAGAGCGTCGACGAGCAGCTCGCGCGTTCGGCCGGCCACTTGCGTCGGGCCACCGCAGGGAGTGCCACGATCGATGCGTGCATCGCGGTCGGAGTTCGCCTTCGTCGGGATGCAATCGCAACGTCGGACCCCGGCGACATGCGAGCGCTCCTCGGCCGCGACTTCACGATCCTCGCCGTGTGAGGGCTCGGCGCTAGGACCCTTCTTCGTAGTGCCAGATCCTTCCGCCGTCGCTCGAGCCGTAGACCCACGTGTTGGCCGGGGTGGTTTCGTTGTTGGCGATCACCGCGAGCAGCTTCCCGTTGGCGGGTATCGCGCCGAGCACGCCGCCCCCGAACAGTGTCTGGTACCAGTGCCTGCCGCCGTCCGGCGTGGCATCGACCACTTCTCCGCCACCGGCGGCGAAGTACACGCTGCGGCTCAGCGCGCCGACTTCGCTCACCGACAGGGGCGCCTGCGCGGCGTTGATGTGCAGCGCCGGGCCGCTCGTGCGCCATGTGCGCCCGCCGTTGCTCGTCGCCGCCGGATACTGAGCCTGGCCGACGCCCGCCAGCGCGACGCCGTGCTGCGCGTCGAGGAAGGTCCGCTTGAACACGTTGTGAGACGAGATGACCGTGCCAGGTCGCAGCGTCCCGGGCCGGCGCGCGATCAGCGAGCCGGTGAGCGTTCGCTGCGAGGGGGGAGGTCCCGCCGCGGCGTGCGCTGCCGGGCGAGCGGATGAGCTGCCGGCGGGGCCAATCGCCGCCGCGACAAGCGCCAGCATCGCAACCGTCACACGGCGTGGGTTACCAACGGGCCGGTTCATCGCGATCCTCCTTTGGGGACGACGGCAGAACTGCTACCGATAGGTGGAATCTAGCTTGCAGGCGGAACCTATCAATTAGGAGCCGAACAGGCGCCGTGACGCGCGTGAGGTGCCGATGAACGCGAGCAAGTAGAGGCCGCTGGCCACCGCGATGATGGCACTGCCGGGCGGCAGCGAGGGGATCTGGTAGCTCAGCGCGATGCCGACCCACATCGACAGGAGCGCCAGCAGCCCCGACAGTGCCAGGCCGAGATACGGGCTTGCGGTCAGGCGGTGGGCGGCGCCGGCGGGCGCCGCGAGCAGTCCCAGCAGCAGCAGCGCCCCTACCGCTTGGGTGGCCTCGGCCGCGTCGAGCCCGATCAGGAGCAGGAACACCGTGCCCAGAGCGCGCACCGGGACGCCGCGAGCTGCCGCAACGATCGGGTCGATCGAGGCGAACAGCAGGGGGCGGGCAATCAGCAGCGTGGCGAGGACGATCACCACGCCTACCACCGCCGCAAGCTGCGCAGCTCCGGCGCTGAGCCCGAAGATGGAGCCGAACAGTGCGCGCGACCCGGTGATCCCGCTGCCGCCGGCCGAACCCGAGTTGAACAGGTCCAGGAACAGCGCGCCCATGCCAAGGACCCAAGCGAAGATCGTGCCGATGGTCACGTCGTCCGCGTGAGCGCGGCGTCCGAGCAGCGCGAGCAGCAGGGCGATCGCGGCCGTGGCCGCGAACAGCCCGAAGCGAAGGTCAAGGCCCGCGGCGGCCGCGGCCAGCGCTCCCGTGAAGGACACGTGGCTGAGCGCGTCGCCCGCGAACACCTGGCTTCGCAGCACCATGAAGTAGCCCACGAGCCCGCAAGCGATCGCCACGAACGATCCCGCCAGCAGCGCGTTGCGGATGAATTCCTGAGCGAGCATCACGAACGCTCGAGCTCGCGCGCTCGTCCCTGGCGACCCTTCAGCGCCCGGAACGCCCGCGCTGACGCATAGAGCACGATGGCGGCGCTGGTCACGAAGAAGCCCACGGAGTAGTTGGTGAAGTAGGACAGGCCGAGCCCGACCCAGGTGATCGCCAGCGCGATCGCCACGGTGAGCGCCAGCCCGGAGCCGATCCGGGGCGTCAGCTGCTGGGCGGTGGCGGCCGGCGCGACGAGCAGCGCGAACACGAGCAGCACGCCGGTGATCTGCGCGGTCGCCGCCACGGCGAGGCCGAGAACGAGCAGGAACGCGGTCGAGAGGATGCGCGTGGGCACGTTGTTGGCGCGCGCCACCTGCTCGTCCACCGATGCGAACAGCAGTGGCCTGCCGGCGCAGGCGAAGAACGCGAGCGTTGCCAGCGCCACGATCAGCAGCGTCCTCACCTGACCGGTTGTGATCCCGAGGAAGGAGCCGAACAGCAGCGTCTCCAGGCTCTCCAGCACCCCGCTGTAGAGGCTCAGGAACAGGAAGCCGAGCGCCAGCGCGAACGCCTGGACCGTGCCCACCACAGCGGACTCCTGCGCGTGGTCGCGACGCCCCCCGCCCTGTGATCCGCCGGCGATCACAAGCGCTCCGGCGGCGCAGAAGACGAAGTACCCGAGAACCTGTGAGGCGCCCACCAGCAGCGCGCCGCTGGCGCCGGGGAAGGACATCAGGGAGAGCGTGTGGCCGACGAAGCTCTCGCGGCGTAGCACCATGAACCAGCCCACCACCGAGGCCATCACCGCCACGATCGTGCCGGCCTCCAGGGCGTTGACCATGAACGGGAACCTCAGCATCTGGCTCACGTCGGAGGAGATGTCCCAGGTGAGCGTGGGGTTCATGTCAGCCGTGGCTGTGGCTGTCGCCGTGGTCGTGGTCGTGACGGTGGCCGTGGTGGAACGGCGCCTCCGGCTGGCCCACCACCACCAGGCGCCCGTCGCGGGCGGTGAGCACCTCGATCGGCGTCCCGTACAGGCGGCTCAGCGTCTCGCTGTTGATGACCTCACCCACAGTGCCCTCTACGGCGCGGCCGCCCGCCACGTAGATCACCCGGTCCAGGTACTCGAGCAGGGGGTTCACGTCGTGGCCCACGAGCAGCACCGCCACTCCCTCGTCCCGGCACACCCGCTGCACGAGCGCGGCGACGGCCGACTGGTTGGCGAGGTCGAGGCTGTCGAGCGGCTCATCCAGGATCAGCATGCGCGGCCGGCGCACGAGCGCCTGGGCGATGAGCAGCCGCTGTTGCTCGCCGCCGGAGAGCTCGCCAATCGGCCGCCGCGCATAATCGCCCGCGCCCACCAGGTCGATGACCTCGCGCACGCGGGCGCCGGCCGCGCGGCGCGCGGAGCCGCCGAGGCGGCCGGGCAGCGGCAGTCCCCAACGGGCGCCGTCGAGGCCAAGGCGCACGATGTCAACACCACGTATCCGCGTAGCCGCGTCGAAGGTTCGGCGCTGGGGCAGGTAGCCGATCTGCTCGTTGGCGCTGCCCGCATCCGCGCCGAGCGCTCGCGCCCGCCCGGCGGCCAGAGGCTGCAGGCCGAGGATCACCTTCAGCAGCGTCGACTTGCCGGCGCCGTTTGGCCCAAGGATGGCTACGAACTCGCCCTCGCGAACCCGGATGTCGACCTGCTCCCAGATCGTGCGCCCGCCGAGCGACACCGCCGCGCCCTCGATCGACAGAGCGACCTTGGCCCCCCCAGCGCTTGTCGCGGGCTCTGCCGGACCGGCTTCACGTGCCGTGAGGGCGGGATCGCTCACGAGCGCTATCTCCCCATGGCCATGTGCAACGAGGCGAGCAAGCCTTCCAGCTCTGCCACCTGCCATTGCTGAAAGGTGTCGGTGGGAGGGGAGAGGGTCTCAGTCACGGTCGCAATCGGGATGTGCTGCGCTTTGACGATCGAGGTCACGCGCTGCACGTCGGGGGTGACGTTCTGGCTGTTGTACACCCACACCTTGATCTGGCGGCTCTGCGCCTGGCTGTCCACAGCCTGCTTGTCCTGAGCGGTCACTTCGGTGCCCTCCGCGATCGCCTTGGCGAAGCTCGCGGGGGTCATCAGCTTCAGCCCGAGATCTTCACCCAGAGGCTGGAAGATGCTCTCGCTGTAGCCGATGGGCGTGCCGGCGTACCTGGCGCGAATCTCCTGGCGAAGGCGGTTGTAGCTCGCCAGGCCCTGTGTCTCCAGGGCCTGCTTCTGCGCAGCGAAGTACGCGCTGTCGGCGGGATCCAGTCGCTGGTAGTCGGCCACGATCGCGTCGATCACCTTGTACACGTTGGTGGGCGAGTACCACTGGTGGGGGTTGTCGCCTTCTTTGAGCCCAAGCACGTCGCCCACGGTGAGGACCACGCGCCCGGGCAGGGGGCTCGCGGCGAGCAGCTGCGTCATCCACTTGTCGTAGCCGATGCCGTTCACCAGCGCCATCCTGGCGCCGGCGAGCGTGCGAGCGTCCTGCGCGGTGGCCTGGTAGCTGTGGGGATCGGTGGTGGGGTTGACGATGATGCTCGTCACGCTCGCCTTTTCGCCGGCCAGTTGCGTGGCGATGCTGCCCCAGAAGTTCTCGCCCGCCACCACCACGAACTTGCCCTGGTTGGCTCCGCTGGAGCCGCCCGACGCCGCCGGCGAGGAGGTGGAGGACGGCGTCGTGGAGCCGCCACATCCAGCGACTGCGCCCGCGAGCGCGAGCGACAGCAGGGAGAGCAGGGCGGTGCGGCGGAAGGCGCTGTTCATCGGCTCGACCTCGATCTCGTGGGTTTTGGAGGGCGCCCAGTCGCATGGTCGCCGGGCAGAGTTCGCACCCTAACATAGTATTGAGTCTAATTCTCATAAAGCGGCAAAGCCGCCGCGCCAGCGGCGACGGCCAGCGCCGCTGCGCGGGCTCAGCCCTGGCAGGCCGAGCAGCTGCCGTGCAGGACCACCTCGTGGCCGTTGGCACGGATGCCCAGGCGGCGCGAGAGGCGGTCGATGGAGCGCTCGAGATCGCCGTCATCGAACGGCACCAGACACCCGCAGTCGTCGCAGAGCAGGTGGTGATGGTGCGCTCCAGCAGGGTCTATCAGCTCGTATCGCGCCGTGGCGTCGCCGAGCTCCAGGCGCGCAACGAGGCCGCGCTCCTGCAGTAGCTCAAGGACGCGATACACGCTCGCGCGGCCCACGCGACGTTCGCCATCGCGCAGACGGTCTTCGATCTCGATCGCGCTGAGCGCGCAGGGCTGGCAGGCGAGCAGGTCGATGATCGCATCGCGCGCCCCGCCGCGGCGATGCCCCGCCTGGCTGAGCACCGCGCGTGCGTGCTCGGCCCACTCGGCCCTGGTGGTCGTGCTCGGCATGATCGTCAGTCTATCGGCTTATTGGCCTTGGTGAGACTCCTTCTCGCTAGTGGCGCACTGCGACAGCGATGAGCCACCAGCCGCGCCGGCAGAGTCGGAAACATCGCTGTCGGTGAGGGGCAGGCGTAGCCATCATCTGCCGTCGTGGGAGATGCGGGGCATGGCGCGCGCGCCACGCGCGGCCACTAGCACGGACTCCGGGAGAGTGCGGCTCGAGCTCTCAGCCGCGCAGATCGAGCGGGTGCTGAGCAGCCGCAGGGACTCTCCCATCATGCCCGCTCTGATTGCGCGGCTGGGTGCGGTGCGCGCCCGGCTGGCACGCGATCGCAGCCCGATGAGCGACGCGCGACTGTCGCACTCGCTGCTGGCTGGGTTGCTGATCCTGGCGTGGATGCCCAGCGACGGCCGCTACGTGGCCAACGCGGAGGTTGCGCGCGCGCTCGGCATGACCGCCAGCACCGCACATCGCTACATCTCCACGCTCGTTGCCGTAGGGCTACTCGAGCGCGATCCCGCCACGCGCCGCTACCGCGTGCTCTGAACGGTCCGCTGCCGGGATCGCGAACGTGGCCGGCTCAGCCGCCGGAATAGGTTTCGGGCGCCCGCGGGTCGCTGCGGACGCTTGCAAGCAGCGAGAGCAATTGCTGGCCCGTGGTGCCGCCGAGCACCCGCAGGCGATGCAATCGGTAGAGGTCGTCATGCCGGCGCGCCCAGCCGGGCACCACTGTGGTCGACCCCTCATAGCCCGCCGCGCGCACCTCCGCAACCACGGCGGCGTTGTAGTGGCCCGATGGGTAGCAGAACCAGTTGACCGGCACGTGATAGCGCCGCTGCAGGACCGTTCGCGCGACCGCCACCTGGTAGTGGAGTGCTTCCGGCCCCAGCGCGATCAGGTCGGCGTGGCTGAAGCCCTGCGTGTCGAGCTCCCAGCCAGCTTTGATCAGGCCCTTCACCTGGGCGCGGCCCAGCCCTCCCTGCGAGGGCGGTAGGCCGCTGAGCTGGATGTTCTCAACACCGGGCCAGCCGAGGCGGCGAAGCACAGGAAGGGCCTGAGTGTACTGCGAGTTGTAGCCGTTGTCGAAGCTCAGCACGATCGGTTTCCCCGACCCCAGCGGCACTCCCCTGCGCCAGTACGCCTGGACCTGGTCGAGCGTCACCGCGTGCCACCCCGCTTCTTTCAGCGCCTGCATCTGTTCGGCGAACTCCTGCGGCGGGACATACAGCCCCGGGAAGGGTGCGCCCGCGGGCGGCGCTGCGATCACGTGGTACATGAGGATCGGCACCGGCGCTTTGCCCGGCGGGCCGGTTGGTCCGGAGGAGGCCATGCCGGCCTCCGTGCTCGTGGTCTTCGGCGCGCTCGGCTGGGCCGGGCCGGTGGTCGCGCCAGGGGCGCTCTTCGAGGAGCCGCCGGTGCTCTCCACCGACACTACGAGGGCAACGACCGCGACTGCGGCCGTGAGCAGCAGGAGCGCAGCGCGCCGCCGCCGGCGGATCGCCCGCCGGCGCTCCTCGCGCCGCTGTTTCAGAGCCCCGCTGTCCATCCCTCAGTCGCCGGCGAGGCTGCTCGGCAGGGGCGCTCCGGCGGGAGGCGGGTTGTCCATCAACAGCCGTGGCACCGTGACCAGCGTGTAGCCGCGGCTGCGCAGCCCCGTGATGATCGCCGGCAGCGCAGCGATCGTCTCGCTGCGCGTGCCGCCGGCATCGTGCATGAGGATGATCGCGCCGGGGTGCGCGCCCGCGAGGGCGCGCTGGACGATGGCTTCCACGCCGGGCTGGGCGTAATCGCCGGTGTCTGCCGACCACAGCACCATCAGCAGGTGCAACGCCTTCAGCTCGCGCCAGGTGGTCGCGTTGAAGGATCCGTAGGGCGGGCGGAACAGCACGGGCCGCTTGGCGCCCAGCAGTTCCACGCGGGCGATCTGTTCGGCGAGCTCTTCTCGCTGATCGTGTGCGGAGATGTGCGCAAGCATCGGGTGGTTCTCGGTGTGGTC
>Ga0210403_10003330_pt1 | contig 14202 bp, 8 predicted proteins | sample IncBWC19MmetaG_FD_150863 | JGI IMG/M metagenome (GOLD analysis project Ga0210403, IMG submission 150863) | Forest soil microbial communities from Barre Woods Harvard Forest LTER site, Petersham, Massachusetts, United States - Inc-BW-C-19-M | ecosystem: Environmental > Terrestrial > Soil >... | reverse complement strand
CCACAGCTCGATCCGTTTCTTTGGGACAGTGGCACAATGATGGACCTCGGCAGCTTCGGGGGCACTTCCGGATTTGTCAATGCTCTCAACAACCGCGGCCAAGTCGTCGGCCAATTGAACCTGGCCGGAGACTTGACCTTCCACCCCTTTCTTTGGTCCAACGGAATGCTTACAGACTTGGGCACGTTTGGAGGGGATAACGGAGCTTCGAACTGGCTCAACGATGCCGGGGACATTGTCGGCCAAGCCGATTTTCCAGGCGGTCAGACGCACGCGTTTCTCTGGAAAAACAACGTGATGACCGATCTTGGAACGCTGCCGGGAGATGCATGCAGTTTTGCGCTTGGCATCAATCCCAGGGGTCAGGTCGTCGGCGGATCGGCGCCGTGTGACTTTTCCATTCAACACGGCTTTCTCTGGGAGGACGGTGCCATCTATAACTTGAATGATCTCATCCAACCCGCCTCGGACTTACTGTTGAGATTTCCGAATTTTATCAATGATCGCGGAGAGATCGGAGGGACGGGAATACTTCCCAATGGCGACTTGCGCGCTTTTCTGCTGACCCCGTGCGACGAGAATCACCCTGGCGTCCAGGGCTGCGACTACGGCTTGGTCGACGCGACGGCGTTGTCACAAACTTCCGGACCTCCTTCTGCGTCTGGCCAAACGGACCAACAACTCCAATTATCCAAAGCGCGGTTTTCATTTCGAAATCACATTCTCGGTCGCACACTTGCGAAGAGAGGAATCGACGGCGAAGCAGCGGCCGGGCAGCCCCGATCCCAAGACACCGCAAGTCCGCAAGCCCCGATCGTCATGCTTCAGCCAGCCAGTCTGAACTTCGGCACGGTGATCTACGGCCGAAGTAGCACCATGACAACTAAGCTGACCAACGTGGGGAGTAGCTTGCTGACTATCTCCGCCATCAACATCGGCGGCACCGGTGCCAGCGCCTTCTCTCAGACGAATACCTGCGGAGGGATGGTCGGCGTAGGAGGATCCTGCATCATCACAGTGACCTTCAAACCCCAGGGCATATACCTCCAGAAGTTCAGCGCGCGTGTCAGGGTGGTAGACAACGCGAGCGGCAGCCCGCAACACGTACCTTTGTCCGGCAACGGATCACCGAACTGTAATTTCTCCTGCTCACAAGGAAAGTGTCCTGCTCGCATTTGCTTCTGCGGAGGCTTAGGCCGCGTTTGCCAGCCTGCCGGGCCCCCCCCGAAGGAAAGCTCGCTCGACCTACTGGATGATCCAAGGCCCAGGCCAGCGTGCTCGAACACGACACAATCGTTTCGCCAAGCGGCTCCCAACTGAAGGGGCCGGAACTCTTGCGGGAAGCTGATTTCTGCTATCGCCGCGCGCCCGATCTAGCAACCCGGATCGGGCGCAGGGCCTCTTGCAAAACGCGCGCACCATTCCACCCGGATTCTTGCCACTGCTGCTCATCGGTCGAGCACATCATAGCCAACGCGCTCGAAATAGAACACGGTTATCGCCTGGACGGCCTCTAGGTCCAATTTGGGAGTGATAGGATCTCTTCATGCCAAAAACACTGATGCAATCTGTAATTAGCGAACTCCAGAAGGAACGGGAACGACTTCAAGGTGAACTGCACCGCGTGGCAACCGCCCTGACCGCTTTCGGAAACGTCTACCTGCACGGGAGCCGACCAACTCGCAAGAGGCGAACTATCTCGGTTGCGGGGCGTAAGAGAATTGCGGCTGCTCAACGGGCGCGGTGGGCAAAGATCAAGGGACAAAAGATTGTTTCAATCAGTTCCCGCAAAGGACGCACAATGTCCCGGCTGCCCGCAAAAGGATTGTCGCAGCCCAGAAAGCGCGCTGGGCGAAATGGCGAGCACAAAAGAAGGCCTAGACTCCCCATCAATTACACCCACGACCCAGTTGTTAGTGAATGTCGACGTTACTCCAACAATTCCTCCGAGCTACTGCCAACTCCGCGGCTTTCATTGACTTGCCCGTTTCACAGAAGTAATATTCGCGCCAGTGATCGGCCAATCCATTTCGCACTACCGCATCGTCGAGAGGCTCGGGGGCGGCGGCATGGGCGTGGTCTATAAAGCTGAGGACACGAGGCTGCATCGCTTCGTTGCCCTTAAGTTCTTGCCGGAGGAAGTTGTCCGTGATCCGCAGGCACTCCCCCGCTTTCAACGCGAAGCCCAACCTGCGCCGAATTGGCAGATACTGTACACGAACTGGAGCGGAAAGATCTCAGAGCGCACCAAGAACAAACCGCGCAGCAAATGCCGCCCGAAGTTTAGCGAAGAGCACAACAAGGTGAATATCTCAGCATTCTCAAAAAACGCTGGACCGTGCTCGACGTGGCCAGAACCTACAGCGCTCAATCGGCGGACAAGCTCCCTACCACACCTCGCAGCGCTTGTTCGGTGGCCGCACCATCGCTGCATTCGCTTTGCAAAGGAACGCCTGCTGGAATTCCGGCAAGTTCGACAACGGCCCATTCACCCGGTATTTCGACACCGGATGCGCATCGCTTTGCACCAGCAGGCGCTGCGCCTCCGGCCGCATCGCATCTCCGCGGAATTGGCCCCACGCGATGAAAAACTGCTGCTCCGGCGTGAATCCGTCGAGATCCGGAGGCCGCGGCTTACCCTGCTTTGACTTCTGAAACGCCAGGTACGCAATTTTCGCCCCGCCCAGGTCCCCGATACTCTCGCCGAGCACTAACTTGCCGTTGTGATGGATGTCTTTCTCAATATAGTAATTCTCAAACTGATCAGCCACGCACGCTCCGCGCTCCTGGAATTTCTTGAGGTCCTCGCTAGTCCACCAGTTGCTAAGACTTCCGTCGGCCGCATACTTCGCACCCTGGTCGTCGAAACCGTGCGAAATTTCGTGTCCGATGATCACCCCGATGGCACCATAGTTCACGGCGTCCACGGCATCGAGGTAGAACGCTGGAGGCTGTAGAATGCCCGCCGGGAACACGATCTCGTTCAGCGGCGGATAGTAGTAAGCGTCGGAGGTCGGGGGCGTAAACTGCCAGCGGCCACGATCCACGGGCTTGCTGATCAGCTGGCGGTCGTCTTCTACTGCAAACCGGTTAGCCACCAGCACATCGTCGAAATAATCATCGCGCCGGATGTCTAATTTGCTGTAATCCATCCACTTGTCGGGATAGCCAATTTTCGCGTTGAACGTTGCCAGTTTGCCCAGCGCCTTCTGCTTAGTCTCTTCGCTCATCCACGACCGCGTCTCGATGTCATCCTTCATCGCGGCCAGCAGATTTTTGACCATCTCCTGCACGCGCGCCTTGGCCTCGGGAGGAAAGTACTTCTCCACATATTTCTGTCCCAGGGCTTCGCCCAACAGTTGATCGGTCGATTCGACGCATTGTTTCCAGCGTGGCTTGATCTCGCTGGCGCCGCTCAGATACTTGTCGTTGAACTCGAAACTCTCGTTGAGGAACGGTGTGGGCAACGCACCCGCAGATGAGTTCAGCAAGTGCCACTTAAAATAAATTTTCCAATCGGCGAGCGACGTCTCCTGCAGCTGCTGGTCGATCGCCTGCATGTACTTGGGTTGAGCCACGTTGATCGGCACATCCTTGGGAAGACGTGAATGCGCAAAGTACCCATCCCAATCGATGTACGGAGTCATCGCCTGCAGTTGTGACAGCGTCGTCTGGTGATCGGAGGCTTTGGGATCGCGCAACTCAGCTTTGCCCAGCGATGCATCCGCCATCCTGGTCTCCATCGCCAGCACCGTCCGCGCCGCGCCGGCTGCCCGGTTCGAATCCCAGCCTGCCAGCTTGAACATGCTGGTCACGTAGTCTTTGTACTTCTCCCGCACTTCCGCAAAGCGCTTTTCCGAGCCCACGTAATAGTCTTTCTCGGGGAGCGAGAGGCCGGTCGCGACGATGTCGGCCAGTACCATGGTCGGATTGTGGGCATCCTGCTGGCTCCCGAGGTCGAAGGGGACGGCCACTCCAACATCATGCATTTCAAAAATCACGGACTGCAGCGCACCTGTGTCCTTGGCGCTGTCAATCTTCGCCAGCCACGGCTTCAGCGGTTCCAGTCCGCGGGCGTCGATGCGAGCCTGGTCCGTGCAGGCGGCGTAATAATCGCCAATCAGCTGCTCTGAGCTCCCCTTCGGAGCGTTCTTTGCCTTTGCCGCTTCCTCCAGAATGTCGCGCAGCTTGTCTTTGCTGGCTTCACCCGCCTGCCAACGCTTGCTCCAGCGGGCCATTGAAGCCGGGATCGGGTTGTTCGCCCGCCACGTGCCGTTGGAAAACTCATAGAAGTCCGTGCATGGATCAACTCTTCGGTTGATATCGTTCAGGTCCACGCCACGTAGCTTTGTGGACTGGGCGAGGAGCAATGGGGAACAAAGCACCATCAGCAACAGAGTTTGGAGGATTAGCAGCAGACTCTTTCCGGCGACGCCCATCACTGCGCCACTTTAATCGGTGCAGCAACGCTTCCCATACGATTCCCTAGAGAGTCCCGCACCACAAAGCGGACGGTGTACTCGCCAGGTGGTAACTGGAGACTATTGCGGTAGGTCATGCCATTGCGCTGTATCTGTTCCAAGCCATCGGGTTTCAGGTGAGTATCAATACGCTGAGAAAGCTCTACGACCACTTCTCCATTCCCATTTCTTGCCGCTGCCGCGATATCGACGATCATGTGATTCTGATCGGATTCGTCCACGAAAGCAAAGTTCGGTGGCATTACGAGGTCGAAACGCATTCTGGTGTTGCCCACAAACTTGCCAGCATCTCTGCCCGACCAAGTGACTGAAACGGGCACGCCAACAAAGTCAAGCGGAGAACCTAGTGCTAACCGCACATCTGACTGGGCGGAACTTGCGGAAGTGTCGCTGGAAAGAAAGAAACCACTACGGTAACGAGCATGAGCGCCTTTTCTGTTGATCGTCACCGAGATCTGATGCCACCCCGGCTTGGCGCTGCTTCGACTGACGTAATAGCCGAGCATGTAATAATTGCTGTCATCCGCAGTGGCTTTCCGAAACGACTGGAGCAGATTGTTGCCTCCCAGAAACGCTTTACCCCCTGTATTTTCCGCAAAAAGCTTGAGTGTGCTGTCAGTGTCTTGCCGTTTCCATTGCGCCTGAGCAGCGGTATCGAACTGAGGGTCTCCAATATCGGAGGGATGAGTGAAAGTACCCTCTTCCGCGGTGGGCATGCTGGACGAAGCCGAGCGCAGGTCGACAGTGTAAATCGCTATCTGAGCGTCGTTCATCGTTCGCCAGAGCTTGGCATATTCCGAGTGCATTTCATCGCTGTCGCGGACGGGACAAGCTGGGTCGCATGTGAGCATGTCGGGCGGGGTCAACGAGAAGGGAAAGCCGGAACTGGCCCAAATAAGCGCCTTTCGTCCGGGCAAACCGCGAAGCCCTATTGCGATCTGCAGTAACGCTCGGGCGGTGATCGAGGCCGCTTCCTGACGTTCCATCGAGGTTACCTGCGCCTCGCTTTCCAGTTGTCGCCTAATCATAGCCATAATGGCTGCGCCCAATGGATCACTTGGCTTGGGGTGTCCGGGATCCACGATGGAATCATGAATCGCGCCGGTGTCGGATTCCACCTTACGTAATGCCTCGGCGAGGAGCTTTGGGTTTTCCGTGAAATTGTGGAGCACAGTCAAACCACTTCGGTTGAGAGCCAGCAGACACATCGGGTCGCCAGACTCCGCTGCCTCCGTGAGAAACCTGACCAGTTCGTTCTTGGCATGTATCTGATCGGCGAAAGGTGTGTTAACGAAATCAAGCAAGATGGTGTTGAGACGGTGATACTCGTTGCCGTCGGTTTCGTAGTTGCTGAAGGTTCCATGCTCTCCTTCGGAACGATGCAGTCGATCGGAAGTGGTCTTTACTTCTTCAAAGACCGCGATTGAGCGAGGTTTTCCGTCTTGTTTGAGAGCAAATTGTTCCTTTTGGAGACCCGAAATGGGAATACCGGATTTGTCATTGACAACTGTGGGAATCAGAACCAGTTCGGTCGACGACGTGAACTTAGTCTCATTGGTTTGCACCGTCTGCGCATTAAGGAGTGCGGTGAAGATGACCACAATACTGGCTACCGCAAAATAGACCTGTGTGCGAATCATGCTAAACCGTTCTGGGCAAGTCCTCGTACTAGTATCATCACTTCGTAATACTTCAGTTGCCCGAGCGCGCACTGGAATGGTCGCGTCGACGGATTCAGTCGCTGCCTAACAGTGAAACTCTTAATCATCTACCGGAACCGATGGTACGCCGAATCTTGGTCGCGCGGCGATTCGTTATAGTCGAAGTTGGGCTTTTATGCATCTTTTCGCGCGAATCGCCTACGGTTCTTTCGGGTCCCAAGCCACCACCTTGCGGACCGGGTCGAAAGCCACACGTTTCCCTAGCGCCACTGTCCCCAGCAGCCCCGCCAGCCCTAAGCTTTGGTTGGCGCTGTTGTCGGGGATATAGGCCACACGTTTTCCCCAAGGGGTAACGCCCAAAAAGGCATCTTCCAGTTCTGCTTTCGCCACCGGCATCTCACCGCCCATGCTTACCCATGTCTCCCTGCCAACCGTGTTAATGGCGGAACGGCAATTTCGCACTCCACGTTGGAATAGGACAAGATTGCTCGCACCCGTGTCGACCAGGATTGCCAGCGTTTCCTGCTGAACGCGGAGAAGCACGATCGCATATGGCAGGCCCGGAGAGTAAGGTGCAGTGGCGAGCGACGGATCAATCCGACCGAAGACCAGTTTCTTCGCTTCGTAGTCAATAGTGAAAGGAGACTGGCCCAGCACGTCGAAGCCGATCATACCGTCCACATGGGTGCCCAAGGACTCCTGCACGAAGGAAAGATCCTGCACGATCACCGAAAGTTCGCTTAGATGCAACGGACCCAGGTCTATGTCGGGCACGATTACCCGCTCGGCCGCCAAACTTCCCGTCGGTACATTGACGCGTCCTGGTTGTCCCCGCAAGTGAAGCTTGCGGGCGATTTGTACATCCAGCACACTAGGGACTGCGCCCGTATCCACCAGCAAATTAAGGTTCTTCAAACCGCCGATCGAGCCTCGGGCTACGATTACATAACCGCGGTAGAGTTTAAAAGGAACTTCATCTCGTCTCTCTAGGGACGATCCGATCGATGATGAAAATGTCACGGTCGCAAGTAGCAGCGATGTAGTGATCCAGCCCATAGACGCCTCCCCGGAGAGCTGGCCGACGCCGCGAAGCCAAGACTGAGGGGTAGGTTCAGTCAAAACAACCGGCGTCGTGAGCTCTTAGGTGGAGTTAGCCCGATTGAGTGGATAAAGTCCTGATAGAACTCCAATATTTCGTATACTTTTCGCTGCGGAAAAGCTGAGGTCGGCAAACGCGCATATACTCGGCATAAGACTGGGGGAGCAGTGAATCCGGATTTTCAGCTAGGCCCTTGGGTGGTTCATCCCACCCTGAACAGCGTGTCGCACGATGGCCAGAACACGCATGTAGAGCCGAAGGCGATGGAAGTGCTGGTCTGCCTTGCTCGGAACAGTGGAACTGTGGTCTCAAAGGAAGAGCTGCTTCGGCAAGTCTGGCCGGACACGTTCGCAAGCGACGATGTGCTCTTCCGCTGCATCTCTGAGTTGCGCCGAGTGCTAAAAGATGATCCCAAAGCCCCGCAGTTGATTGAAACTATTCCAAAGCGCGGCTACCGACTTTTGGAGAAGGCCGAACTGACCGTCGGAACCGTCGTGCCAGCCGAGATTCGCGATGATCCAAAGAGATGGTATCGATTCCCCTCCGTCCTCGCCACGATCCTGATCGCCGCAGGCGCCATTGGATGGGGAGCACACCAGTGGATCTCTCGAGACCGGAGACCAAACCTGGAGAGCGCAGAGTTCAGGAAGCTGACCGATAGCGGCAAGGCCGCAGACGCGGCAATTTCGCCGGACGGGCACTATATCGCCTATTTATATCGAGACGAGAACGATGCAAGCCTGCGACTCCGGCAGGTGGGTGCGCAGGGGGAGACCGTCGTACTAACGCACGACGAAACCTACGCTCTGCCGACGTTTTCCCCCGACGGAAGTCGTCTGTATTTCCTTCGCGGGAATCTTAGTGAATTGCACTCAGATTTGTACGAGATGCCTGTCCTGGGTGGTCCAGAACGGAAAGTGGCGCCTTCGGTCGACTCCCCTATCAGCTTCTCACCGGATGGGCGGCAATTCGCTTATGAGAGAGTGATGCGGGGCCAGAACTCCGACGAGATACGGATCGCAAATGTCGACGGAAGTGGGGACCGTTTATTAGTTGACTTGAGGGACGTTTTTTCATCGCGGTGCGGCCCAGCATGGTCGCCCGACGGACGTTCGATCGTAGTGTCGGCAATTCCAACAGCGGGCCTCCCTGTCCTCTATGTCATTTCGAGGTCCAGCGGTGAAGTACGCCAGCTTTATTCTCATAGACGTGGGATTGGCAGGCCACGATGGCTACTCGACGGGAGATTGCTAGTCGTGTCAATTGCTGACCAACAGGTTGGCCACATGCAGTTGTGGACCGTGTCGTATCCTGGGGGAGAAGCTCGACAACTGACTAAAGATCTTGCCAACTACGATCCGCTCATTGACACGACCCGCGACGGTGGCATTCTCGCGACCGTGCAGTGGACTATCATTTCGAATGTGTGGGTCAGTCCAGCATCCGATCCATCGAGTGGCAGCCAAATCACGAGGGGAGGGCAGCGCATAACCGAGATTTTTCCGTTCGGCGGGAGAATTGCGATGGTCAATCGCGCCGACGGCAAACTATGGATTGTGGATGAGGACGGAACCAGCCCGAGGCTCGTCAGCGATGTGGTGGGCGCAGATTCGTTCACAGGCTGCGGTCCCTTTATTGTCTTTATATCGCATGGTCCTCTGGACGAGCTTAGACGAGTCAATCAAGACGGGACGAATCCCAAGCGGCTGGCAACCGGTGACACCTTGGGAGACGACGCCTGTTCTCCAGATGGAAAATTCGTCTACTACACTGAGCATCTTGTCGGGAAGGGGAAGATCAGAAGAGTGCCGATTGAGGGCGGGATTCCGATAGACGTTGGAGAGAGCCCAGCTGCCGAAGAGTTCCCTCTCGAACGCTTGGCTATCTCGCCGGACGGGCAACTGTTGGCATTTGGCTACGTTGTCGCCCAACCGGAATCGGCCTTCAAGATTGGCGTGATTCCGAGTGCTGGCGGGCCACTATTAAAAACGTTCGATGCAGGAATGGGCTTCGACACGTTCCGCTGGTCACCGGAAGGCCAAAGTTTGCAATATCTTCTCGGCAATGAGAAAACCAATCTTTGGGAGCAGCCCCTTGCCGGTGGACCGCCGAGGCAATTAACTAAGTTTGCATCGGGTTTTATCTATGATTTTAACTGGACCGCCGATGGCAAGCATCTGCTTGTTTCCCGCGGCGAAGCCACCAGCGATGTCGTGCTTCTGAGCCATCTACGTTGAATCTTCCTCCTATCTTGCAAGGGGAGCGCCGCTGCGGCACCAACGATCCACACCTGTCGCGGTTGAATTTCCGAGCGTAGAAAACGCTGGATGTCAGACAGAACGTATTCAGCGTTCCCTGAACAATTCTCGCCTCCGAGCTATCGCACGCGCCCCGGCCTTCTCACTCACAGCTTGCGCGTCCGCCCCGGCTAGCCATTCCGGAAGGGGGTCGACAATTTTTCCCGAAGTGTACTACCCCCCATTCACTTTGACCCTACATTCCTTGCGTCTGTAAGATCAATCGTCACAACTCGACTCCCGCTTGCTAAGCGAAAATCGCCTCACCTTTGTCCGATTCGACTCACGTCGCGAACGGTCGTGCGAACTTGCGAAGCCAGAAGTTCTGGGGCGGGACGCATCCCATCATTCCACATCGGCACATGCGTGCGCTTTGACCCTCGCTCTGTTGCTTAGTGGCTTCTTAGAAACATTTCTTTTCACTTGACACGGTTGTGGAACTAACCTACTGTTCCGCTCTCGGTTTCCTGAGGGGGCGAACCGAAAAACCACATGGAGGTGGGCCAATGGCTCGCTTCGCAGTCGGTGCGCCCCTAAACCCGCTCCCGGCATCTGTAGAATTCTTTCAGAACCCGCCGGTAAAGCATCCTCAAGCAGTTAGGTCCTCCCAATCGATCGAGCTCACCGGCGCGGTATCAGTGATGCGACGCCGGGAGCGTCCCAATCTGCTGGCTTCGATTCCGGTCGCGCCAAAATCAGCGACGGACTGTCTGGTTGGATGCTGCATTACCTCTGCCTCGGCCCGCAGCATTCGCCTTCAACGCCGAGTCAAAACCGACTGCTCGGACTCTGCGGCAACCGTTGCTTTCTGCCAAGAAAAAAGCGGTGCCCGGCGGAGTCGTGCGTGAACTTTATCGAAAAGAGAGAAAGGAACGTATCATGGCTCGTCCTTCGACAGGTGTAGATCCAACGTGGTTCAAGTCAGCAACCGTCCGCGGATCAACCATATTCGTTCTGGTGGTCGGCCTAGGGGCGATGGCAAGCGCCGTGGCAAATAGCCCCGAGCGTGACCCTGCGGCCATTAGCACTTTGCAGAGTGCTATCACTGCTTTGGGCGGCTCGAATGCGTTGGCTGCCATTCAAGACTGCATTCTCACCGGATCAATCCTGCACAGCGATGGAACGAGCAAGGATTTCAAGTGGACGATTGCGGGCAGTGAATTTCGCCAAGAGCTAGCCAGCGCGAATGACGGAACGAATATCTTTCTTAGTGGGCATGGCTCCCCTGCCTGGGTTGTAAATGGAAGCACTTTAGCCCTCAATTACTATGTGGCCCGAGCAAACCCGCCTCGCTACTTGCCCGCCTATGTTCTGTTTCAAGAGTTGAACAACTCCGTGTTCACCCTGAAGTACATTGGAGCAGTGCAACTGAATGGCAGAAACGTTCTCCAGGTTCACATCAGCGATGATTCCGATGCTCTGGGCACCCTGGTGACACCGCAAGAATGGTATTTCGATCCCGTTTCTTTTCTGCCGCTTCGAGTCCAGTTCCGAGAGCCTCCAAATGAGAACGCCTCTAACTACGTGAATGCCGCCTTCGACATGTCGCAATACGTACCATTCAGCGGAGTGCTGGTCCCCTCCACGATTTTGTACTCGCAGGACAACGCTGCAAACGAGACCATTACCATCGGAACCGTCACTTTTAACTCGGGCGTCTCACCAAGCGTTTTCGACGCACCGCAGGGAGGTGGACAATGAACCGCCGCTTCGGCGTTGGTTTCGCATTGACTGTTCTATTCGTGCTTGTTAGCGCAGGTTGGGCGTTGGCTCAGGATCCCGATGACATTCAGAACGGGATCAAACCCTATGGGACGTATCGTGTTGGCGACATTGATTCCGTCAGCATGACCAATGGAAATTTGATCGTACACATTCCGTTGATCTCTTACCCTCAACGTGGAAAGCTGCATCTCAGCTACTCATTGGTCCACACACACAAAAGAAGTTTTAGGACAAAAACAACCTGTGTAATAGACAACTGCATGACAACCATTACAGTAGTCAACACAACTCCACCGGACGTCCATGCCGTGCAGGATCAGGGATTCAGTCTAACTACGGTCCCAGGATCTCTGATGGCTCCTGATGGGGCAACCCACCAGCTCGGACCGCTATCTTCGACTACCTATGGATCGGTCGATGGAACCGGCCTTCAGGCATATATACCCGCAAGTGGAACCACCTATGCGACTGACGCGGATGGAACGAGATACTTCGCTGCTACAAACGGTGTCAGTCAGGAAGATACAAACGGGAATCAAATTTCCACACTATCGGGAGGTGGAGTACTTGACTCAATAGGCCGAACCATCCCCGCCCTCACCGGGTCCGGCTCTGGTAACTGCCCGAGCGGTCCACTGCCGGTCAATGGGTCGAGTCAATGGGTGGTTCCGGGGCCAAACGGCGGGACCTCCACGTTCGTGTTTTGTTACGCGTTGGTCACGGTGTACACCGGCTTCACTACAAATGCCGGATGGCTGACTCGTGCTGTGCCCTATCTCCAAAGTGCGGTCTTGCCCAACGGCACAGCCTGGACATTTCAATACAGCAACGACTTCAATGGCGATCTCACCCAAATCACTTTTCCTACCGGAGGAACGATCTCCTACGTCTGGGAGGCAGGTGGGTATTGTGGTGGCGCACCGCCGCTCCCTAATCGGTGGATTGCTTCCCGCACAGTGAACGCGAACGATGGCACCGGAAACCATACGTGGAACTATTCGTATCCGAGTGGTAATGCGACGGTGACCGACCCACTCGGCAACAATGCTGTCTACACGAACACTTCCCTCGGGACTTGTGGTTATTACACTACTGCAATTCAGTACTATCAGGGGGTTGTCCAGCCCGCAAACCTGATTAAGACCGTGTCAACGACGTACTCCAGCACGCCCAGCCCGTTTTGGTTTGTTCCTGGGGGAAGCCACTACGACAATTTGCCGGATATCAACGTCGTCCCTACCCAGATCACGACCACCTGGGCTGCGAACGGCAAGACAAGCCAGGTGACGAAGACGTACGATTCAGGGTTCACGTTCTCGTGGCCCGCAGGGAGCGGAAACCATTACACAGGACTTTACGGGAAAGTTATAGCGCAGAAGGAGGATGACTACGGCACGACCTCCGGCCAGCCCGGGCCGCTGCTCAAGCAAACAAACTTCAGCTACGCCTGGCAAAGCCCAAATCCGAATTACTCTAGCTACCTCAGCAACAACTTGATGAATCTGGTTTACTCAACCCAGATTACCGATGGAACTACCCAGAAGGCATATACGCAGTATGGCTACGATGAAACCGCAACGATTGCATCTGGAATGGGAGCGGCTCAGAATCTCGACACTGCAGTGTGGACGGGCACACTTCGAGGCAACCAAACCTCGGTGAACCGCTGGCTGAATCTGCCCACCGTCAAAACAATAACTAGCACTGCGACCTACAACGACACTGGAATGCCCTCCGTCGCGAAAGATCCTCTGCTCAATCCGACGACGTATTCGTATTCGAGCACCTTCCAAGACGCGTACGTGACCCAGGTCACAAACGCATTAAGCCAAAGCACATACCACAACTACGACTATGACACGGGATCGCTGTCCTCCACCACCGACCCGAACGGTCAAGTCACCACCGACGGTTTCGACGTTGATTGGCGGCTGACGAATGTCACCCGTCCGACAGGGGGCGGGCAGACCTCGTTCTGCTACACGGACGTTGGCGGTTCCACATGCACACAGGGCAGCGCACCGTATCAGGTCGTCATCACAAAGGCAATCACGAGCACAAAGAACGAGACTGCCACTGCCATTGTGGATGGCCTAGGTCGGCTCGCGCACACCCAGCTCAACTCCGATCCCGAAGGCATCGACGACGCGGATGATACCTACGACGGCGTGGGGAACAAGGCGACGACGAGTAACCCCTATCGCACGACCAGTGACACCACCTACGGGATCACCACCAATACCCACGATGCTTTGCGCCGCGTGACGCAGGTCACCCAGGCCGATGGCTCCCTTCTCAAGACCGCATATTGTGCCAATACAACCCTAGTCACCGATGAAGCCGGGCACTGGCGTCGGAGCACGGTTGACGGCTTGGGGCGTTTGATCGAAGTGGACGAGCCTAATTCGCCGACTGCGACCGTCAATTCCAACGGTTGTCCCGGTACCAGCGAACCAATCTGGGTGACTACGTACGGATACGATACGCTCGGCAATCTCTTGAGCGTGTTGCAGGCCGGTTCCCGCCAGCGCACCTTTACGTATGACTCGCTGTCGCGACTCCTGACTGCCAACAACCCGGAGTCCGGCAATTTGACCTACACCTACGACGCTGATGGAAACGTGACCACGAAGGTCAGCCCTCTGCAAAACCAAACCACTGCTTCCGTCACCACAACACTCAGCTATTGCTACGATTCGCTGAACCGGCTCACTGCCAAGGGTCACGGCTCCTCGCAGCAAACCTGTACGAACGGCAACATGGGCAGCCCGGACGCGACGTATTCGTACGACGGAAGTGGTTGTCTGGGGCAGGCTTCGTGCTACAACATCGGCCATCGAACGGGAATGACGGACCTGGCGGGATCGGAATCCTGGGCTTACGACACGATGGGTCGAACCGTAGTCCAGTCGCGCACTACCAACAGCATCACCAAGACT